>ERZ779629.332-NODE-332-length-20192-cov-7.910910_pt1 | contig 20192 bp, 12 predicted proteins | sample MGYA00514192_ERZ779629 | MGnify/ENA primary metagenome ERZ779629 (study PRJEB29562, sample SAMEA4376709) | mouse gut metagenome | isolation source: Cecum | study: EMG produced TPA metagenomics assembly of the A DSS colitis mouse model was used to assess the... | reverse complement strand
GGCCCCACGGGTCCCAGCGGTGCGGACGGACTGCCTGGCCCCGCCGGGGCCACGGGCGCGGACGGAGCCGCCGGAGCTGAGGGCCCCACGGGTCCCACAGGCGCGACCGGCTCCACGGGCGGCACGGGCGCCGCCGGAGCCGCCGGAGCCGCCGGGGCCACAGGTCCCGACGGCGCTACCGGCACGGCCGGCCCCGCCGGAGCGGTTGGCGCGGCCGGCCCCGCCGGAGCCGCAGGTCCCACAGGAGCCACGGGCCCCACCGGGCCGAACGGGCCGAACCCCACGGCGACAGCGGGCTTTGCCGCCAACACCGCGGGCACCAGCCTGTCGGTGGCCCTGGGCGGCGCCCCCATTCCCCTGCCCAGCGCCCAGGTGCTCTCGGCGGACATCGCCCCGAACGCCGGGAACACCGTGTTCACGGTGGCCACTGCGGGACGCTACCGCATTTCTTACCATGTGAATACCACGGCGGCCCTGCTCATGGGCAGCCGCCTGGTCATCAACGGGGTGAACAACACGGCGTCCACCATCGCCCCGGCGCTGTCCGTCTCCAGCTTTGAAAATGAGATCGAGGTCAACCTGCCTGCGAATTCCACCATCACCCTCCAGCTTTACCCCCTCGTGCTGGCCGGAGTCGCGGTGCTGCTGGGCGGCGGCGCGGGCGCGTCCCTGATGATCGTCCGGCTGAGCTGACCCAAGCATTCTGCGTTTTATCCAGGGGACGGCGTTCCTTCGCGGGCGCCGTCCCTGCGGCTTTGAATCGAGAACTCGGAGGAGGATGCTTCATGATTACGGTCAGCCTGTGCATGATCGTGAAGGATGAGGAGGATGTTCTGGCCCGCTGCCTGGAGAGCGCGGCGGACCTTGCAGATGAGATCGTCATAGTAGACACCGGCTCCGCCGACCGGACGCGGGAGATCGCGGAGCGCTTCACCAGCCGGATCTATCCGTTCGACTGGAACGATGACTTCGCCGCCGCCCGGAATTACGCCTTCTCCCTGGCGGAGAAGGACTACTGCATGTGGCTGGACGCAGACGACGTGCTCCTGGACGCGGATCGGGACGCTTTCCTGGAATTAAAGGAGACGCTGGACCCCGCCGTCAGCGTGGTCATGGCGAAATATAACACCGGCTTCGACGAGCATGGGAATGTGACATTTTCCTATTTCCGGGAACGGCTCATTAAAAATCACACGGGCATGCGGTGGGAAGGAGCGGTGCATGAAGCCATTACGCCCGTGGGGCGGGTGGTCTACAGCGATTTCGCCGTTACCCACCGCAAGACACGCCCCTCCAACCCGGACCGAAACCTGCGGATCTACGAAAAGCAGCTGCGGCAAGGAGCGACGCTGGAGCCCCGGCAGCAGTTTTACTATGGCCGGGAGCTCTATTACCACCAGCGCTATGAGGAGGCCGCCCAGGTTTTTGAGGAATTTCTGGAAGAGGGCCGGGGATGGGTGGAAAACAACATCGACGCCTGCTGCCACTGCGCCTATTGCTATGAACGCCTGGAGCGGCCGGAACAGGCCCTGCGGGCGCTGCTCCGCAGCTTCGCCTATGACCGCCCCCGGGCCGAGGTGTGCTGTGAGCTGGGACGCTGGTTCTTCCAGCGGGAGAACCTGTCCCTGGCCGCCTACTGGTACGCGCTGGCCCTGACCTGCACCCGGGACGACAGCCGGGGCGGCTTCGTCTCTCTCGACTGCTACGGCTACCTGCCCTGCATCCAGCTGTGCGTGTGCTACAGCCGCCTGGGCGATTTGGAGCGGGCGGCGCGGATGAACGAGCTGGCCGCTTCCTTCAAGCCGGACGCAGACGCGGTTCTGCATAACCGGGCCTTCTTCCAAGGCCTGGCGGCGGAGGCGTGACAAAAACCCAAACGCATGCGGACCGCCGGAATGGCGGTCCGCATGCGTTTTGCCCGAAACAGGCTCGGGGTCATATTGCCTCGTAACAGGATGTTCCTGATTTGCCCGGGCAGGAATCCTCCGTCCCGGGGCTTTTAAGCAAGGCGCGCTGGTTCACCTTACTTCAAGACCGCTCCCAAATCCCGGGTGGCCGTGCCGTCCTCCAGGACAAAGCAGGGAATCCCAATTCCGCCGTTCTCCCGGATGTCGGCATAGGCGGGGCTGTCCTGACGCAGAGCCAGATAGGCCTTCAGGTCCGGCAGGCTGGCGGAGAGGTTCTTGAAGTCGATCTCCGCCTTCGCCTCGCTGAGGCGGTTCAGGGCGTACAGGGTATCCGGGCAGAGGTGGCTTCCGATCACAGTAACTTTCATGGTAATGTTCTCCTTTACAAATATAAGTATGATGTTTAAATGGGATGGGGGTCTTATACTGCTGCCAAAGGGATTGCTTTCCAGTTTGTGTAGCCATGATAACATCTCCATTTCTCGTTTCTTTGGTATCTTTTTATAAACCTCCGGCGGGAGGGAATTACAGGGTATTGACAGCGGCCTCCAGCTGGTGGAGGGCCCGCTCCAGCACGCTGCGGGGACAGGCGGCGTTGAGCCGCATGTAGCCGTTCAGGCTCCTGCCGAAGGCGCAGCCGTCATTCAGGCCCAGCCGGGCCTTTTGAATCATGAAGTCGTGGAGCTCCTGGCTGCTCAGGCCCAGCTCCCGGCAGTCCAGCCACATGAGGTAGGTGGCGTCGGGGGCGTAGGTCTTGATTTTGGGGATGTGCCGTTTGCAGTAGTTCACCACGAAGTCGAAGTTATCCGACAGATAGGGCAGCAGCTGGTCCAGCCACTCCTCCCCCTCCCGGAAGGCCGTCTCCACGGCGGTGACGGAAAAGGCGTTGTTCCGGTGGATGTCCATGTTTGTCCAGAAGCGGTCGAAGGTCTCCTTCATGTGCCGGTTGGGGAACACCGCCGTGCTGGCCTGGAGGCCCGCCAGGTTGAAGGTCTTGGTGGCCGAGATGCCGGTGATGACGTTGGCGGCGATCTCCGGGGAGAGGGAGGCGGTGGGAATGTGCTTCTTCCCGTGGAAAATCAGGTCGGAGTGGATCTCGTCGCTGACCACCAGGACCCGGTGCTTCAGACACAGCTCCATCATCCGGCGGAGCTCCTCCTCGGTCCAGACGAGCCCCAAGGGGTTATGGGGACTGCACAGGAGGAACAGGTCCGCCTCCCGGAGCTTGGCCTCGAAGTCATCCCAGTCCACCGTCCACCGGCCGTCCCGCTCCGTCAACTGGTTTTCGATGACCCGCCGCCCGGCAAACTCCGTCATGTCATAGAACTCGCCGTACACCGGCGTCTGGATCAGGACGCTGCCGCCCTGGGGGGTGTAGAGCTGCACGCAGGCGGAGAGGGTCTGGACCACTCCCAGGCAGAAGCTCATGAGGCCGGGCTCCGGCGCCCAGCCGTTCCGGCGGCTCTGCCAGTCCCGGACGGCCTCGAAATAGCTGCCGGGCCGGGCGGTGTAACCCCAGATGCCCTCCTCTGCCCGCCGCCTAAGCGCGTCGATGATGGGCTGGGCGGTCTTGAAGTCCATGTCGGCAATCCAAAGAGGAATGACATCCTCCGTGCCAAACTTCTTGACCCGCTCGTCGTACTTGGCGGAGAGGTTTCCGCTGCGGTCCACCACCTGGTCAAAATCGTATCGCATGGTCTCGCATCCTTTCTGTAATGATCGTATGCTCGCGGCGTTTGGCGAATTATTAAAGCAAAAACTATGCCAAACAGGGCGTGAGGGCGGAATCCCATCCAAACCCGTCTTAAAATTGGAGAAGCACACAAAACCGCCGGGATAGATTTTGGCGAAATGCCGGCGTCTATCCCGGAGGATTTGTGTGCTGAATGTTGTGGGTTCCGCATTGGAACGGGAATTTATTGGTTAAAGAAAATTAATTGGTTAAAACATTAAAATTTATGACCATTTTCCCAGAGGGCGCGCCCCTTGGGGGTCAGGCGGCTTCCGCCCCGGCCCCGGCTGATCCGGACCAGGCCCCGGGCCGCCAGGTCCGACAGAATGTCCCGGACCTCCCTCTGGGAGAGGGGGACATGGGCCTCCCGGGCCATGCGCAGCAAGGCGTCCCGGCCCATGGCGGTCCCGGCCTCGGAGGCGGCGTAGAGCTGGCCCAGGACGAAGGAGGCGCTGTCGGAGGGCTCCGCCTCCGGGGCGGCGGGAGGACAGAGCGCCGGGCCCTCGGAGAGAAACAGCGTGGGGGGAAGGTCCTCCAGGCCGACGTCCTCATGGCCGGTATAAATGAAGTACTCCACTGCGTTCCGCAGCTCCCGAATGTTCCCGGGCCAGGTGTGGCGGCGGAAGAAGGACTTGACGGGCTCCGTCAGGCGGAAGCTCCCGCCCAGCTCCCGGCGGAAATGCTCTGTCAGGAGGAAGATGTCGTCCCCCCGCTCTGTCAGGGGCGGAATCAGGGCCGGCAGGGTGCTGAGCCGGTAGTAGAGGTCCCGGCGGAAGGAGCCCTCCCGGACCTTCTGCTCCAGGGCCTCGTTGGTGGCGGCGACGATGCGGACATCCACATGGATAATCCGGTTGCCCCCCACCCGCATGACCTCCCGCTCCTGGAGGGCCCGGAGGAGCTTGATTTGCAGGGCGAGGCTCATGCCCTCCACCTCATCTAAAAACAGCGTTCCCTTGTGGGCCAGCTCAAAGAGGCCGGGACGCCCCCCCTTCCTGGCCCCGGTGAAGGCCCCCTCCTCATAGCCGAAGAGCTCGCTCTCCAGCAGGTTTTCCGGGAACGCCGCCACGTTGATGGCAACAAAGGGCCCCTCCGCCCGGCGGCTGGCCTGGTGGACGGCGTGGGCGAAGAGCTCCTTCCCCGTCCCCGTCTCCCCGATCAGCAGGACGGGGCTCTCGCTGCGGGCCATGCGGGCCAGGGTCTCCTTGGTCCGGCTGATGGCGTCCGACTGCCCAATGACGTCGGCGAAGCTGTATTTGGCATAGTGCCCCTTGTGAAAGAGCTGGCTCCGCAGCTCACTCTGCCGGGCCTCCACGTCGTTGAACCGCTGGAGCAGGGCAAAGGCCCCGATGCAGGCGTTCTGGCGGATTACCGGCACCACCTCCACGCTGAGGTTCACGCCGTTGACCTTCATGGCCTTGACGGGCAGGGTCCGGCGGCTTTGCAGGCACTGGGCGAAGGGAATGTAGGGAAACACCTCCTCGCAGCGCCGCCCCTGGACCAGGGACGCGCTGACGCAGGTCATCTCCTCGGCCCGGCGGTTGCAGGCGAAAATCTCCCCCTTTTCGTTGACGCCCACCACGCCGTCCTCCAGGCTCTCCATTAAAATATAGAACTGGCTCTCCAGGCGGACGGACCGGGCAAACATCCGGTCAAAGCTGTAGTTGCTGGTGGCTACCTCCCGGGCATACTGCTGAAAGGCGGGTCCCTCCAGCAGGGCTTCCAGCCCCAGCCGGAGCGCAATCTCGATCATCATGCCGGAGGTGCAGACCCGCTGTCCCAGGTCGATGACGGTGCCGATCCCCGGGGGAACGTAGCGGCGCTCGTCAGGCGTCACGGCGATATGGGCGTCCGGGATCTCCGGCGCGCCGGGGTAGTACGGAATCCATTGAATGTGGGTGACGCCGAACTGCTCCAGCTGGGCGATGGCCTCCCGGGCCATGGTCTGGGTCATGTTGACGAACAGCACCCGGCTGCCCGCCGGAAGCTCCTTGAGCTTGCGCAGCTCACTCCAGCGGAAGGACACCTCCACCGCCATGGTCTGGCTGTCGATGGGGATATGCCGCAGCAGCTCTTCCGGGGACCCGTAGGCGTCGGTGGAGGCCACGAACAGGTCCGCCCGGTCCAGCACCCCGGAGGCGCTGCCGTCCAGCACGGAAAAGGCGGAGATCTCCGCCGCCTCCCCGAACAGCCGGGCGATGTCCGATCGATAGGATTCCCCCGCCCTGGGGTCCAGGGCAATGACGGATATTTTCTTTTTTGCCGGCATGGGCAGCCTCCTTTTGGTTGGGTTTTAACCAGTTTCTTTGACCATTTAACCACAAATGCCGGCGGATTGCAAGGGATTTTGGAGGAAAACGCCTGGCACGGAAGTTGCTTTATTATTCAGCGAAGAACCTTCATCTCAGGCCAATTTACAGAGAGGAGCATTTCGTATGATTACAAAGGAAGAGCTGCTGGCCCTGCTGCGGCAGGAGGTGGTCCCCGCCCTGGGCGCCAGCCTGCGCAACCCGGAAAAGGGATTGCAGCTGCTGGAGGATATCCAGGACAGCGTGATTGCCAACGCCCTCCGCCTTGTGGAGGAGGGCCGCGTGAGCGTGCGGATCAAGCGCGAGGAAACCCAGCTCTATGCCCGGGCGGAGGCTTCCACTGCCGCCGGCACCGGCGTCAGCGAGATCCGGGGAACCCACTCCAATATCATACTCACCAAGCGGAACGACGGCGTGCTGCTGGAAAAGCCCTGGTCCGCCGCCGGTGGGGACGATCTCCATGAGCGGCTGAAGCCCATGACCGTGGCGGAGATCCGGGCTCTGGTGGAGCAGTGCTCGGAGGAGGAGCTGGCCTTCATGCTGGAGGGCGCGGAGATGAACGAGCGCCTGGCGGACTTTGGCCTGGAGCACGATCCCGGCATCGGCATCGCCGGGGCGCTGAAACGGCAGGTGACGAAGGGCGATATGGGGGACAACCTGTTCAGCCGGGTCATGGCCCGTGTGGCCGCCAGCGCCGAGGGCCGCATGAGCGGATGTCCCTACGCGGTCATGAGCAGCGCGGGCAGCGGAAACCACGGACTGACCGCCGTGATTCCCGTTGTGGAGATGGCCCGGCATCTGGGAGCCTCCAGCGAGCGGCTGGTGAAGGCCCTGGCCTTCTCCCATACCCTGAACGTCTACATCAAGCTCTTTACCGGAAAGCTCTCCGCAACCTGCGGCTGCGGGGTTTCCGCCGCCACGGCGGCCTCTGCGGCCATGACCTGGCTGATGGGGGGCACGGACGAGCAGATCGGAGGAGCCGTCATCAACATGAGCGGGGACCTGACCGGCATGGTCTGCGACGGCGGAAAAATCGGCTGCGCGCTGAAGCTGGCCACCGCCGCCAACGCCGCGCTGATGTGCGCCTATCTCACTATGGAGGGCGTCGTACTCCAGCCCACGGACGGCATCTGCGGCGCAACGCCGGAGGAGGCCATTCGCAGCATGGGCCGGGTCAGTGCGCCGGGCATGGTGGAGACGGACCGGACCATCCTGGAGATTATGATGGAAAAAGAGGGCTGAACCGCGTACCGCCGTTTGGAACGTCCAACGCGGACAAACCCTCCGGCCTCGCCTTCACGCCCTCCCGGCCGGGGCCTCTCTCCGGTCCCGCAGGGCGGTCACCGCGTAGAAGCCCAAAAACAGCAGGTCTCCGGCGATATTTACGATGCACGCGATGGTCACGGTGCGCAGCGGGGTTTTGGAATCCCCCAGCTCCCGGAACATGGCCCCCATGGACAGTCCGGTGACCAGAGCGGTGACGGTGCGCATGACCTGACTGCCGGTGGACACGGCGGATACGCCGGCGGGCTGGCCGAACTGCCCCACCACCATCAGATCCACCGCGCCGTACATGGCCTGCAGCAGCAGCGCCAGCAGCACGGGAAGCGTAAAGCGCAGCAGCGGGCCGAGGATCGGGCCTTCTATAAAGGTTCCGTTTCGTTTCACAAAAGACAGCCTCCTTGACTTTGGAGCAAGAAAAAAGTCCGAATAAGCAGCGGGCGTTCCAGCGCGCATTTATAAAGGTAAGGAAACGCAGGGGCGGACACACAGGTCCGCCCCTGCGGCATAGAAGCTCGGAATCAGGCATTCCCGGGTTTTATATCGCCATTGTGCCAGTCCGCCGGAAAATCCATCTTGTCAAGCCCTGGGGAACTTGTTATAATTTTCTCATCGAATCAACGCAGTTGAAAGGGGGCCAATGCTCCTTTTCAGCCGCGCTGGCTATCACAGCAGTTTCCGGGGCGGCGGCATCCCCGCCCCGGAGGCGGAAAAGAGAGGACACCCTATGCGCATCAGACAACGCATATTATCCCTGCTGCTGGCCGGGGCGCTGCTGGTCCCCGGCCTTCCGGCGGCGGAGGCCGCCTGGAGCGGCGCGGACAGCGGCGCCATCTCCGCCACGGTCCGGGTGGACTGGCCCCAGACCCTGGAGGCCCTCCGGGACCGGAGGGTCCGGGCGGAGCTCTTTCAGGAGGGCCGTTCCCTGGGGATCCTGGACCTGACGGAGGAGAACAGCCGGACGGACGTGGGCGGCTGCCCCGCCTCCGTGGCCCTGCGGAATCAGGACGGCGGGAGCTTGGGCGGCGGCAGGTGGCCCGGTTATCTGGACCTGGCCGTCTCCGGCCTGCCCCAGGGGAATTACACCTTGGCATTCACCGGGGACGGCTACGCGGACTGCCGCCAGGAGCTGACCATCGGGAACTACTCCCAGCACGTCACCTTGGGCACGGCGGACGCGTCCTTCACCCTGGGGGACGTGAACGGCGACGGGCGCGTCAATGACCGGGACCGGGAGGCGCTGTCGGAGGCTCTGGGCTCCGGCCGGCGCCGGGACCTGGAGATTTATGATTTAAACGGCGACGGCGTCATCGACGTCTACGACCTGGCCGTCGTCAGCCGGAACCTAAATGCGGAGGGCCGTCCGGAAGTCCGGGACACGAACCTGCTGGCTCCTCCGGTGGAAGAAACCCGCCTGGGCGGGGAGGCCAGCCTGGTTTCCGGGGTTCTGGAGGATTTGTTCCGCAGCAATGGCCGGAGGGTCACCCTGTCCGGCGTGCCCCTGGAGCTGGCCGTCTCCCTGGCGGAGCCGGTGGAGATGGAGGAAATCCAGATCATCTCCCCGGAGGGCCCCGAGGCCATGCAGGCGGGCTCTGTGGCTGTGACTTATGAAGACGGAAGCGGGGAGACCTTCCCCTTTGACCTCTCCCTGCCGGAGGGAATCCACGCCATCGGCCCCGTGGAGGGCAGCAGCGTGGTTACCATCTCCCTGGGCCGCCGGGTAGCGGTGAAGGAAATCGTCATCACCGTCACCCGCACCGAGGGCGGGGACTATACTACTGTGGAATCCATCCAGTTCCTCCGGGAGGTCATCCCGGAGCGTCCCTCCGCCGCCGGCGGCGTAGTGCGGAATCTCACCGCCACCCCCGGGAGCGAGCGGGTCAGCCTCCGCTGGGGCGAGGTCCCCAACGTCTCCGGCTACCGGGTGGACTACTGGCTCCAGGACGGCGGCGGCAGCCGGCGCTCTTTGCGGGTGGACGTGCCCCGGGCGGAGGTCACGGGACTGGAGAACCTGAAGACCTACCTCTTTACCGTTACCCCGGTGGACGGGACCTGGGAGGGAACCGCCTGTGAACCCGTGTCCGCCACGCCCCAGCCCTCCAAGGCCCCCAGCGCTCCGGACATGGTGAACGTGGGGTCGCTGGACAGCGCGCTGTCCGTGGGCTGGAAGGCGTCGGAGAACGCCACGTTCTACGAGGTCTATTACAAGGCCGAGAGCGAGTCCGGCTTCCGGCAGTGGGGCGGCCGCCTCAGCAATACCAGCACGGTGATCACCGGATTGACCAACGGCGTCACCTATTCCATCTACATTCAGGCGGGGAACGCCGCAGGGGTCAGCGGCCCTTCCCGCACCGCCCTGGGAACGCCCGCCGCCGTGGACTACTCCCGCCCGGAGGGCATCCCCACAGAGGGCGTTCTGGAGGGGGCGGACATCGAGCGGGTCTGGCTGGCGGACAGCGGGAACGTCTCTCCCAGCGCCTACCCCGCCGGACAGCCCTTCCAGACCGCGTACATGAACGACGGCGATTTCAGCACCCACTGGACCTCCCAGTCCTGGGACGACGGCAACTGGGCCAGGAGCAAGCAGGTTTTCGCCTCCTTCAGCCGCCCGGTGGACCTCAGCGCCGTCATCTGGGTGCCCCGGCTGGACGGGAGCTATCCCAACAACCTGCGGCTCTACACCGTCACCGTCTGGCGGCAGGGAGAGGACCTGAACGGCCCCGGCGCCCTGGCGTCGCCGAATCCCCTCCAGGGGGGCAGCGCCTCCGACCACAGCACCTGGCTGGGCGTGGGGAACAACCCCGGCGTGACGAAGTTCGCCGTCCTGCCCTTCGAGCCGGTGACGGACGTGGTGAAAATCGCCGTCACCATTGAGCAGACGGCCTACACGGCGGTGAGCCTGTCGGAGCTGATGTTTGTGGAGTACGACCCGGCCCATTGCCTGCCGGACAACATCGCGGCCCTCTTCGCCGACGAACTGCGGGCCTCCCTGCGCTCCGGCGTCACCCAGGCGGACATTGACGCCCTCCGGCAGCGGCTGGAGAGCGAAGAGCGGAACTATTACATGAATCTGGACACCCTGGCGGACGAGCTGGCCCTGGCGGAGGAGCTGCTCCGGGGCGGAACGTCCTCCGGCGTGTTGGTAAACGGAATCCAGTCCCGCAGCGGCGGGGAGGACAGCCGGAAATACCAGCAGGGCGGCAGCGACCTCCAGCCCCTGGGGGTGGCCGCCGGGGCGAAGCAGGAGCTGACCATTTACGCCTCCGGCATCCCGGCGGGACAGAAGCTGACGGTGTACGCCAGCCAGTTCCAAGCCGAGGCCTCCGCCTGGCGCGCCGCCATCGGAACGCTGTCCAACGGGCGGAACGTGCTGGCCGTCCCCCAGATCGGCAGCCAGAACACCCCCCGGGGCGGCAGCCTCTACCTGACCTACGGCGGAACAAACCCCGAGGGTATCCGCCTCCACATCCGCCGGGGAACGGACATTCCGGTGCTGGAGCTGGCGGATTGGTATTCCCTGAGCGAGAGCCAGCGGCGAAGCGAGCTGGGCCGCTACGCCGGCGAGCTGGAGCGCTATGCCGCCGGACTGACCGGCGACCTGCGGACGAACATCCGCAACGTCACGGAGATTTCCACCCCCACCATGCTGCTGTCCCTGCCCGCCGCCGCCGTGCTGAGCGGCGCGGGCCGCAGCCGGGCGGAGCGGATCGAGACGCTGTACCAAACCGTTCTGGCCTGGGAGGACGTGATGCACATCTGCAAAACCACCCAGGGCATCGACATAACCTACGCCCAAAACGACATGCAGACCCGCCAGAATATCCGCTGCATGCAGATGTTCTCCGGCGCGTTCATGTACGCGGCGGGAAACCACATCGGCATCGGCTACGGCTCCTGCGCCGGCATGGCCTGCGGGAAGCCCGTCAGCGCTATGGGAGCCTCCGACACGGCGAACCGCCTCTTCGGCTGGGGCATCGCCCACGAGATCGGCCACAACATGGACAAGCTGGGCAAGGCGGAAATCACCAACAACCTCTATTCCCTGATGGTCCAGACCTATGACGGGAAGCAGAACACCCTGGCCTCCCGGCTGGAAAAGAGCAATAAATACGCGGGTATCTTCACCAAGACCGCCCAGGGCCTCCCCGGCGACTCCAACGACGTGTTCGTCCAGCTGGGGCTCTACTGGCAGCTCCACCTGGCCTATGACGGCGGGGAGAAGCCCATGGATTTCTACAACCGCTTCTTCAAGGCCTGGAAGGCGGGGACCTATTTCGGCGGCGAAACCAATTATCAGGACCGGGTGGCCCGCACCGCCTCCGCCGTGGCGAACCGGAATCTGACGGAGTTCTTCACCCGCTGGGGCATGACCCTCAGCGAGGGGACCAGGGCGGCGCTGGCGAAGTACCCGGCGGAGTCCCGGGCCCTCTGGTACTTGAGCGACCAGAGCCGCCGGGACTGGCTGGCGAACATTCCGGCGGGCCAGGGCACGGTCTCCCTGACGGCGGCTCTGGAGGGGGAAAAGGCGGTGAAGCTGACCATCTTCCCCGCTTTCACCCAGGGGAAGGTCCAGGGCTATGAGATCCTCCGCAACGGCGTTCCCATCGCCTTCACTACGGAGGCCGTCTATACGGATACCATCGGCTCCGCCAACCACCGGACCTTTGCCTACAGCGTCCGGGCCTATGACACCCTGGGGAACCGCGTTGCCGAGGCTTCGGCCCCGGAGCTGCGGATCGCCTATGACAAGACCGTCCCGGCGGACGCCTATACCCTTGTCCGGAACGGTACCACGGCGACCTTCACCATGAAGGAGGAGACCCCCGTCTCCGGCCTGAAGCTGGCGGGGGCCCCTGCCTCCGGTGAATTTACCGTCGCCGTCACGGATAAGGACGGAAAGACCACCACCGCCCGCTCCGGCGACTTCGGCCAGGGAAACCAGGCCGTGGACGACAAGAGCAGTTACCTGACCTATTTCCAGAAGCCCGGCGCGGAGGCGGCGGACACCCGCATCTGGACCTACGACGCGAAAACCGTCGTTGTCACCGGCGTCCCGGAGGGCGCGGACATCCAGCTCATCAGCTACGCCGGGGACGACGTGGCCTTCCTGGAGAACGGGGCCGTGGGCGTATTGTCCAAGGCGTACCGCTACGGCACGGAGGCCGGGCAGGTCATCCCCGCCGGGACGCTGATCGTCACCGGCGCCTACCGGGGCGACCCGGCCTATCAGACGGTGAAGATCGAGGGCCGGTTCACCCGGACCGTTCTCACCGATGGGGACGACGAGGTGAAAACCATCACCGAGACCCGCTGGCTGGACGGAAGGGCCCTGCTCTTCGCGGAGATCCCCGCCGACGGCAAGGTCTGCGACATCAGCGACGGCCTGTTCATCTTCATCCCCAACGTCCAGCGGGAGGCGGAGCTCCAGGGCGAGGCCAGCGGCTGCAACGACGCCAGCCTCCTGCCCGCCCAGATGCGGGCGGTGCTCTCCCGGACGGACCAGCCCACCCTGCCGGACAGCCAGCGGGTGACGGCAGAGACCCTTTGGATCAACACCCCCGGCGGGACGGACCTGCCGGTCATCGTATTGGAGGAAGGCGAATGAAGCGTATACTATCCGGCCTTCTGGCCCTGTGCCTGCTCTGCGCCCTGCCGGTGACGGCGGCCGCCCGCGACAGCCTGTCCCTCTCCTGCCGGGAATGGGGCGGCGAGGTCCGCCTCACCCTGGAGGGCCTGGACCGCCAGGTCTACGCCCTCCAGCTGGAGCTGGTTCTGGAGGGAGACTGCCCCGACGCCCGCTTTGAGCCGTCTCCCCGGGGCGTTTACAGTCCGGACTGCCATGTGGAGGCGGACCGGGACGAGACCGTTGTGACCATCTACCTGGTGGCGGAGGAGGAGCCCCTGTCGGGCCGCTCCCTGGTCCTGGGGACGCTGACCCCGGGGAACGGCTTCCGGCTTCCCGCGTGGGGGGAGCTGCTGCTGCTGGACCGGAACCTCCAGCCCGTCTCCGAGGGCCGGGTCTCCCTGGAGGAGGAAGCGGGTGACGGCGGGGACCTGAGCCGGGTCCACATTGCCCAGGCGGAGCACGGCACCGTCACCGTCCGGCCCGCCGGGGCCAAGGAGGGAGAGACGGTGACCCTCAGCGTCAGTCCCGACGCGGGATATACCCTGGAAACTATCGCCGCCCGGGACAGCCGGGGCGGCGAGGTCCCCCTGGCCCGGGACGGGCTGAACCGCTACACCTTCTCCATGCCCCTGCTGGACGTGGAGGTGACGGCCTCCTTTGTCCCGGGCGGGGAGCTGGCCTTCCAGGACGTGCGGCCCGGGGATTGGTGCTATGACGCGGTGCGCTGGGCCTTTGAGGCGGGGTTGATGAACGGCACCTCCGCCACTGCGTTCACCCCCAACACCCCCACTACCCGGGGGCAGATCGTGGCGATTCTCTACCGGCTGGAGGGCTCTCCCGCCATGGGGGCCAATCGGTTCAGCGACGTGGCCCCCGGGGCCTATTACGCCGCCGCCGTCTCCTGGGCCTCGGCCAACGGCATCGTCAACGGCTACAGCGACGGGACCTTCCGGCCCAACAATCTCATCACCCGGGAGCAGCTGGCGGCCTTCCTGTACCGCTACGCCTCCCAGAAGGGCCGGGACGTGTCCGACCGGGCGGAGCTGGGGGTTTTCACCGACGCGGGGCAGATCGCGTCCTACGCCGTGGAGCCCCTGCGCTGGGCCGTGGCGGCGGGGATGGTCAACGGCGTCGCCGCCGACGCCCTCTCCCCCGGCGGGAACGCCTCCCGGGCCCAGGTGGCGGTAATCCTCAGCCGCTTCGCGCAGAACACGCTCTGAGGACCCGTGGAAAAACAGAGAACCGGCGGACCTTTCGGTCCGCCGGTTTTTCATATGCCGTCAGGCGGCGCTCACCGCATGAGATACCCCTTGGACAGCAGCTCCAGCTGCAACGCCTCGGCGTGGCGGCTGTCCCGGGTCTCCAGCACCATGGTGACGACGCAGGCCCCCACGTCGGAGTCCTTGTCCTCCCGGTTGTGGTTGACGCTGATGATATTGGCTCCGCTGTCCGCCACCACCTGGAGCATCCGCAGGAGGCTCCCCGGCTTATCCTCCACCTTGGTGGTCAGCTCCACCAGGCGGCCCGCCTTGGACAGTCCCTTGGTGATGATGCGGGAGAGGGTGGTCACGTCCACGTTGCCGCCGGAAACCAGGCAGACGGTTTTCCGCCCATCGGCGGGGACCTTGCCGAACATGCAGGCGGCCGCGGTTGTGGCTCCGGCCCCCTCGGCCACGGTTTTCTGCTCCTCCATCAGCGCCAGAATGGCGGAGGCGATCTCATCCTCCGTGACGGTGACCACCTCGTCCACGTATTCCTTGCACAGCGCGAAGGTCAGGTCCCCGGGCCGCTTGACGGCGATGCCGTCGGCGATGGTGGCCACGCCGCTGAGCTCCGTGGGCTCTCCGGCGTGGAGGGAAAGGTACATAGAAGGGGCCCCCGCCGCCTGAACGCCCACCACCCGGCAGGAGGGCTTCAGCTGCTTGACGGCGAACGCCACGCCGCTGATGAGCCCGCCGCCGCCGATGGGGACCACCACCCGCTCCACCTCGGGAAGCTGCTCCAGAATCTCCAGGCCGATGGTGCCCTGCCCGGCGATGACGTAAGGGTCGTTGAAGGGGTGGGCGAAGGTGTAGCCCTCCTCCCGGCAGAGGCGCTGAGCCTCCTTAGCCGCGTCGTCGTACACGCCGGGGACCAGCACCACCCGGGCGCCGTAGCCCTTGGTGGCCTCCACCTTGCTGATGGGGGCCCCGGCGGGCATGCAGATGACGGAGGGGATGCCCAGCCGGGCGGCGGAAAGGGCGATGCCCTGGGCGTGGTTCCCGGCGGAGCAGGCGATAACGCCCCTCTCCGCCTCCTCTTTGGTGAGGGAGCGGATTTTGTTGAAGGCCCCCCGGAGCTTGAAGGAGCCGGTGAGCTGCAAATTCTCCGCCTTGATGTAAAGGTCCCGGCCCAGCTTGGGGGCGGGGTCCAGGGGGGTCCGGCGGGCGACGCCCTCCAGCGCATTCTGCGCGTCCCGTATCATGTCCAAGGTCAGCATAGGTTTACCCCTTTCCGCGGGGCCTTCCCCCGCAGTGAAACTGCGCCCGGTTACGATTTCCCCGCCTCCAGGAAGACGGAGGGGCGGCTCTTGTAGGTGGCCAGGCTCACGATCACCAGGGCCGCGCCGCAGGCGACGGTCCCCGGGACGGCGGAGCCCAGGCCAAAGGGCTCTCCCGCCAGCTTCCAGCCGACGCAGACGGTGAAGCCGGCGGCCATGCCGGCGATGACGCCGGCGCTGGTGGCCTTCCGCCAGAAGAGGGCCGCAAAGGCCGGGATGCCCGCCGCCGCCGCGTAGAAGCTCCAGGCAAACATGAGGATATTATACGCGTTTTTAATGTAAAGCGCAATGACCAGCGCACCCAGGGGCAGAATAATGGAGAAGACCCGGGAGAGGAGGATTTCCGTCTTGTCCTTCATCTCCGGGAAGAAGGTCTTGCCGATGTCGTGGACACAGGTCTGGACGCTGACCAGCAGGTAGCTGTCCGCCGTGGACATGATGACGGAGAGGATGCCCGCCAGGGCCAGCCCCGTCAGGCCGATGGGCAGCACGTGGATGGCCAGGGCGGGCACCACGGCGTCGGTATTGCCGTAAACCGCCAGGGCGTCGTCCCCGATGACCTGGTGGGCGGCCACGCCCATGAAGTAGACCAGGGCGATGGTGATGCCGTAGACGGCGGTGCCCAGGAACATGCCCTTCTTGGCGGAGCTCCGGTCCTTGGCGGCAAAGGCCCGCTGCCACATTTCCGCTCCGGCCATGGTGAAGACCAGGTAGGTGACGATATCCCCCAGGATGCTGCCGTTGAGATAGGGCTTCGCCAGGGCCGGGTCCAGATTCGCCAGGAAGGCGGAGAAGCCGCCGATACTCCGGAGAGATGCCGCAGGAATGAGGATGTACACAAAGAGAATCAGCATATAGAACTGGAGCACGTCGGTGTACACCACGCCGAAGAGGCCGCTGGAGGCGGTGTAGACCATGAAGATGATACAGGCGATGAGGGCCCCGGCCTCGAAGGACAAGCCTACTTGGCCCCCCAGCATGTTGATGATGGTGGCGGCAGCCGTCACCTGGGAGGCCACGGTGCCCATCATGGTGAAGGCTACCATGGCCGCCAGCAGGATCTTCGCCGTCCTTCCAAAGCGGCGGTGAAAGAGGTCCGGAATGGAGGTCACGTCGTACCGCATGCCGATATCGGAAATCTTCCCGGCGATGCCGGAGAAGAGAAACATGCCCAAAAGATAAGGAATGGCGGTCATGACCGCCTTAAAGCCGCTGGAATAGGCGACTCCCGCCCGGCCCATGAGGCCGCTGCCGCCGATGATGGTGGCGCAGACCGTGGCCATCATGACCAGGGGCCCCAGGGACCGGCCGGCTACGTAGTAGTCCCCGGTGTCCTTGATGCGCCGGACGAAATACACGCCCACGGCCACCATGGCAATGAGATAAAATCCAATGATGCCTAAGTCCAAAACGCTGAGCTGAGTGTGATCCATGTTTCCTTAATCCTTTCCGTTTCCATCGCCTGCCCTTACGTCGAAGTCCTCTGTTCAATTGAAGCCTTTCCGTTTGCCGCGCCGGAGGAGAAACGCCGTCTCCATTGCGGGAGCCTTTCCTGTTTGTATCCAATTATAGCAGAAAAAGGAAATTTCGTCGAGGGCTTTTGAAGGAAACTTGTATTGCAAGGCACAGTTTTTAGTGAAAATGCCTGGCATTTTTCCTGAAAAGAAGAAAACGCGGCGTCCGGTCGGGACGCCGCAAGGAATGTTATGAAATCGGAAAAGCCTCGGAAAGGACTTTCAAGCCGCCCCGACGCGCTCCGTCAGAGGGGCAGCTTTGCCCTCCCGTCCATAAAGTCCAGCACCCGCCGGGCCTGCTCCTCATCTTCAATGGGAGCGGGACAGTAATTGTTCACCCTGCCTCCGGTGTGAACATAGCAGGGAATCAGCTCCGAGGAGGCACCCACCAGCTTTCCGTTTTCCACCTGGAGAATGAGCTGGTAGATAATGGTCCGGTTCTCCGGGCTCCGGCTGCCGCCGAAGCAGAAGTTCCCCAGGGAGTAGACGATCTCTTTGCCCTTGTAAACCTCCCGGGGCTGGAGCACGTGGGGATGGTTTCCCAGCACCAGGTCCGCGCCGTTGTCAATGAGACGGCGGGAGGCCCGAACCCGCCACGCCTCCGGGGCGTGGACGCCCTCTGCTCCGCCGTGGCAGAAGACCACCTGGAAATCGGAATTTTTCTCCGCCGTCCTGAGGCGCTGGATGATGGTCCCGGCCTGCCCCTCGCTCCAGAGGCCGTGGCAGATGACGGCGACGCGGTATCCGTTTTTCTCCAGATAAAAGGTCCGGTCGTTGCCGCCGTACTCCAGTCCGGCGGCGGAGACGGCCTTCACCGTGTCCTTGTAGCCCGCCGTGCCGTAGTCCCCCGTGTGGTTGTTGGCCAGGGACACCGCCTCCACGCCGGAGGAGGTGAGAATGTCCGTGGTTGCCGCGGGGGCCCGGAACCAGTAGGCGGGGTCCGTGGCTTTTTCCTTGGGAGTCAGGTTTCGATCCGTCAGCACGTTTTCCAGGTTCACCACGGTGAAGTCGTCGGCCTCAAAGATGGGCCGGACGTGCTGGAGGAAGTACTCCGGCTCCTGCCTGGCGGCGTAGTCCAGGAAGTTTCCCGCCGCCCGCTTGCCGTGGAGAGAGGCCAGCAGCATGTCGCCGGTGAAGCTGACCACGATGCTGAACGCGTCCTCCGTCTCCCCGAGCCGGGGCGTGGAGGGCATGGGCCCGTCGAACTCCGGCAGGTCCGGCTCCCACAGAAGGGGGTCGTTGGGGTCCGTTGGGTCCCACTCCGCCGCCGCAGCGGAAACGGCGCAGGACAGCAGCTGCAAAACCGCCAGAAGAACGGCCACACGGCGTTTCATAAGATTCCCTCTCTCTCCCGGAAAACCTCCGATCTTTTTCAATTCCATTCTAACAGAATTTCCCCCAAAAAGGAAGGGGAAGGAGGAAGATTTCCCGGGAAATGAAACGTGGGCGGAGGACTGCTCCTCTGCCCACGCCGGAAACGATTATTTCCTGGCCACCGCCAAGGCGTTGTAAACGTCCAGAATGCGGCCGAACAGGGGATTTTCGGGCTTCAGGCCGGAATAGGCCGCCAGGGCGGCGGCAGGGCCCTCCGCCTTGATTTTGGCCTGAAGCTCCACGCTCTGGGGGTCCTCCGGGCAGTCGAAGCGCAGGGCGGCGGCGGCGCCGAAAATCAGGTGGTCCACCGGCAGGCCGTAGGCGGCGGTGGTGGTCAGGGGCTTGATAAGCCGGTCCCCGGCCTCCAGCTTCCGGATGGGCTCCCGGCCCACCCGGAGCACCTCGTCCTCCAGGAAGGGGTTCTGGTAACGGGCGAAGATCTTCTCCACATAGGCGTGGTGTACGTCCGGGTCGAAGCCGAACTCACGGATCAGCCCTTCGCCGCTTTCGGAGATGGCGGCGTGGACAATCTCCCCGATGGCGGGGTCCGCGATGCTGTCCTTGATGGTTTCATAGCCCCGCAGGTAGCCAAGGTACGCGCAGATGGCGTGTCCGCTGTTCAAGGTGAAGAGCTTCCGCTCCAGATAGGCCATGAGGTTGTCCGCGAAGGTCAGGCCGGGAATCTCCGGCTTCTCGCCCTTCCAGGCGGCGGCCTCCACGTCCCACTCGCAGTACCGCTCCACGGCGGCGTCCAGGATGTTCTCAAAGCTGGGCTTGGGGCAGATGCGGTCCACGGCGCAGTCGGCAAAGCCGATATGCTCTTCCAGGAAGGCAGTCTCCTCCTGGCTCAAGTGCTTCACCACCTCGTTTTTCAAGCGGGTGGTGGTGCGCAGGCCGTTCTCACAGCAGACCACGTTCATGGGCTCCGTGTTCCCGGCCTGGATGCGGGCTTGAATGCCCCCCGCGATGGACTTGGCGATGATGGGTAGCACATTGGGGCCCACGGCGGTGGTGATCAGGCCGCACTGGGCCACCTTCTCCGCAAAGGCCGGGGAGGTGGAGAGCACGCCGTCCACGCCCGTGATGGCGATCTCGCCGGGCTCCTTGTCCAGGATGTGGACGGTATAGCCGTGATCCCGGTTCAGCGCCTCGATGATGGGCTCCACCACGTCGGCGAAGGTGACGTGCCAGCCCGCCTGGCTGAGCAGGGCCCCGATGAAGCCCCGGCCGATGTTGCCCGCGCCGATTTGAATTGCCTGTTTCATAAGCTCCTCCTGAAAATGATTGTTTTTGACCGAGTAATCGTTTTCGCAAAACTCTTGAGAAGACGCCGCTCCGCTTGCGGGGCAGGGCGGCGTCTTGCGGGAATGCTTCACAGGAGCCGGGGCGAATGGAGGGCGGTTATTTCGCCAGCTTCGCCTCCAGCTCGGCCTTCTGGGCCTCGTAGCCGGGCTTGCCCAGCAGGGCGAACATGTTCTTCTTGTAAGCCTCCACGCCGGGCTGGTCGAAGGGGTTGACCTCCAGCAGGTAGCCGGACAGGCCGCAGGCGTACTCGAAGAAGTAGATCAGCTGGCCCAGGGAGTCGGCGCTCTTGCCGTCGGTCTCCACGATGACGTTGGGCACGCCGCCCTCGGTGTGGGCAAGCAATGTGCCCTCCATGGCCTTGTCCCGGATATAGTCCATGGACTCCCCGGCCAGGAAGTTCAGCCCGTCGCCGTTCACCTCGTCCCGGGGGACCAGGAGCTGGTGCTCGGAAGCGCCCAGGCGGACCACGGTCTCAAACATGATGCGCCGTCCGGCCTGGATATACTGGCCCATGGAGTGGAGGTCGGCGGTGAACTCCACGCTGGCGGGGAAGAGGCCCTTGCCGTCCTTGCCCTCGCTCTCGCCGTAGAGCTGCTTCCACCACTCCA
>ERZ779629.331-NODE-331-length-20246-cov-6.222822_pt1 | contig 20246 bp, 13 predicted proteins | sample MGYA00514192_ERZ779629 | MGnify/ENA primary metagenome ERZ779629 (study PRJEB29562, sample SAMEA4376709) | mouse gut metagenome | isolation source: Cecum | study: EMG produced TPA metagenomics assembly of the A DSS colitis mouse model was used to assess the... | reverse complement strand
CCGACGATCGACACGACCAAGGATTGTATGATCACGTTCGTCTATACAGACCGCAAGAGCGGTAAGAGAGTCGCGTCGGAGCAGATTGTGCTTTGTCAATTCATTCCCAAGCATTTTCCGGCTTGCGATCAAGAAGTCGCCTGCATCGAAGAGAACGGATTGTTCAAGGTCGTTTCCGACCGCGGCGAAGTCGTGTTCTGCAAGTCCAGCGGTTTGCTCGTGCGTTACCGCGTGGGCAAATGCCTGTATTTCGACGACAAACGCGGCGTGGGACTAATGCCGGGCGTATACCGCCACGGCGTAGACAACTATCGGTATATTCAGAACAAGTGGATCAAGCAAGGTCTTGCGGATACCGCGTTCCGTCTGTTGCGCTTCGATTCCGAAAAGATCGCGCGCGGCGTGCAGGTGACGACGGTGTTCGAGTTGGTGTTGCAAGGCAAGCGTCGTATGGTGTCGACCGTGACGTACCGCGTATGCGGAGGCGGCGCGATCGAGATCGACACGCGACTGGAAATGGCTGCGGGCTACGATCTGCCCAAATACGGCTTGACGTTGGAGCTTCCCGCAAAATTCCGCAACATTACGTACTACGGTTTGGGCGATCGCGAAAATTATTGCGATTTCAGACAGCACGCCGTACTCGGCATTTACGAGACGGATGCGGATTCGATGTACGAGCATTACATCAAGCCGCAGGATAGCGGCAATCGCGGCGATGTGCGGTGGTTCCGCATTTTGGACGAAACGGGACAGGGATTGATGTTCCGCGCGAGTCAGCGCGCGTTGGATTTCAGCGTATTGCCGTTCGACGATGCGGTACTGGCGCAGGCCAAGCATCGCGAAGATCTCGTTGCCCAAGACAAGACGGTCGTCAAGATCGACGGTTTCGTGCGCGGCATCGGCAGCAACAGCTGCGGACCGGATACGCGCAAGGAAAACCGGCATACGGGCGTTACGCCGATCGAATATTCGTTCCGCATCGAGCCGATCTGCGAAGACGGCTGCAAGGAGCACGCAAGACGGCAGTCGTCCGACCGCGGACGCATATGAGATCGGACTATTGTTCGCGGCGCGCCGATCGGACGATATGTTCGGGGTGTACGGCGTTTGCGGATTCGGCGACGCGGTTGCGCGGAGCGCGCGGCGAAAAAATGTCGCATGCTATAAAAGAATTATTTTGCGTGCATGCGATATAAATTAAAAAAAGTATTGTAATACAAAATATATTATGATATAATATATATGTACAAGTCGGCATCTGACGGTGCGATAAACATTTGGAGGAGTAGATATGGCAGAGTTCAAATACGAAGTCGTGAAAACTTACGGAAGCCTTTCCGAGTCGAGCAAGGGCTGGAAAAAGGAGATCAAATTGATCAGCTGGAACCAGAAAGAACCCAAATTCGATATTCGCGAATGGTCTCCGGACGGCGAGAAGATGGGAAAAGGCGTGACTTTGAGCAGAGAAGAATTGCTGCAGCTCAAAGAAATTCTCAATTCCGAAACGTTCGATTGATCCGATTTGTTTTTGCGGCGCGCAAGGCTAGCGATAGTCTTGCTTGGTATGCCGAATCCGACGACCCGATATCGGGTCGTTTTTTATTCCTGAAAAGCGATCCGCAAGGCAGGCGCTACGGACGCGGGCGGTAGTTGTTTGCAACGATTTGTCTTGCATTGGAAGCGGTTACCGAACGCTTATACGTTCTCTTACGAATACGAGCCGTCGGATGCGCGTGCAAGGTTTGCGGCGCAACGGTTTTTCGGCAAAACATGTATTTTCTGAAATTTGACTGTGTCAATGGCGCGCAAAATCGCCACGCATGTCGATACGGAAACGGTCGAAAAAATTCGTTTTACAGGTGCGTTCGGACAATTGCTCCGACGGCGGCGCGCGGCGTTAGGGACGTATGTTTGGCGCGATCGGATGCGCGTGTCGATTGCGCGGCGACAATGCGGGAAGATCGGGTTTGATATGCGGCTGTTTCGGCAACAATTCGTTTGACGAAAAACGGCAAAACCGCTATAATAAGAGCATCACGATCAGGGAGGTTCACCGATGCAACCCAAACAAAGCACGGATGTCCAAGAGAGACAGGAATCGCCCAATGTGGAAGTAGTAGAACAACAAATCCCACAACAGCCGAGCCGCACGCCGCGTCAGCGGGTATGGCAATGCACAAAGCGCCTGAGCAAGCGTTGGTTTATCGACGCGTTTACCGGAATGGCGCAAGGTCTGTTCGTCACATTGATCGCAGGCACGATCGTCAAGACGCTCGGACAGATCTTCGGTGACAACTCGTTCGGTCGCTTTTTTGTGCTGATCGGCAACGTGATGTCTGTGATGATGGGCGCCGGAATCGGCGCAGGCATCGCCAGTCATCTCAAAATGCCTCGATTGGTCGTATTTTCGGCAATTGTGGCAGGCTTTATCGGAGCGTATTCCGAACAAATTATCGGCGTGAAGGCGGAATGGGCGTTCCACGGCGGAACGATGGAATTGCTGACCGCAACGCTGGGCAAAGGATTGCCGGGCAATCCGATCGGATCGTATATCGTCGCGTTGGCGGCGTGCGAAATCGGCAATTTGGTCGCAGGCAAGACCAAACTGGATATTTTGCTCGTACCGCTCACGTGTATCCTGGTATCGATGTTGGGCGCGTATTGCGCATATCCGTTTGTGTTGCTCGTGTCGTATATCGGCAAGGGCATCGCGCTGGCGACTTCGATTACGCCGTTCGTCATGGGCGTGATCATCGCGGTCGTCATGGGCGTGCTGCTGACGATGCCGACGTCGAGCGCGGCGATCTGGGTGTCGGTCGCCAGTCCGATTTTGACGACGGCGGCGGTCGGATCCGCGGACTACAATGCGATGATGATCGCAGGCGGCGCGGCGGTTGTCGGATGCGCGTGTCAGATGGTCGGTTTTGCGGTCATGAGTTTTAAAGAAAACCGTTTCAGCGGTCTGATCTCGCAGGGCTTGGGAACGTCGATGTTGCAGATTCCCAATATCATGCGCAATCCGCGCGTTCTGTTGCCGCCGATCGTTGCGAGCGCGGTATGCGGACCGATTGCGACGTGCGCGTTCAAGCTCAAATGCGGATCGTCCGGCGGCGGTATGGGGACTTGCGGCTTTGTCGGCATCATCGACGCGTTTAAGTGTTCGGTGCAGGAAGGCGGTATGAACGGCTGGCTGTTCGCGTTTGCGGTGATCTTGCTGTTCTTCGTATTGCCGGCGCTGATCTGCTGGGGATTGGGCTGGTGCATGCGCAAGAAAGGTTGGATCAAGGACGGAGACTTGTCTCTCAATTACAGCGACTGACCGAATCGCGCGACGTAGCGCGCCGCGAGACGAAACAAAAATCAATATCATCGGGACGTCGTCGATACGCGGCGTCCCGACGAGTATGGAAAGGAAGTGGGTTATGCAAATTCGAAAAAGAGAGCAGATGGATCCGCAATACCTGTGGCGATTGGAAGACATCGTGCCTTCGGACGCCGCATGGCAGGAAACGTACGAAGCGCTGTGCGCGCACAAATCGGATATCGCCGCATTCGACGGCAAATTGACGCAGGCGGACGCGGTCTTGGAATGTCTGCGGTTGGAAAGCGCGCAATCCGCAAGCATGGAGCGTCTGTACGTGTACGCGAGAATGCGCAGCGATCAGGACGTGAGCAACGCCGTATATCAGACGATGTGCGACAAGATCGAGACGCTTTCCGTCGAGATGGGGACGATCGCGTCGTTTGTGCGACCGCAGTTGACCGCCAATCCGACCGAATTTCTGCAATCTTTGGCGGAAGATCCGCGTTTTGCGGAGTACGATTACGGTTTGCGGGAGTTGATCCGCAATCAGGCGCATACGCTGTCGCAGCCGGAAGAAAAGCTGCTTGCGCAGGCGGGCAGTTTTGCGGGACTGTTTCATGACGCGTTCAACGTATTCGACAACGCGGAAGTGCGCTTTCGGACGTTCCGCGATTCGGAAGGCAAGACGGTGCGGCTGTCGCACGGACTGTACAGCGTCTATATGCAGTCGGAGTGTCGCGACGATCGTCGCAAAGCGTACCGTTCGATGATGGGCGCGTATCGCGATATGATTCAGACCGTCGGCACGCTCTATGCGGGCAACGTGAAAAAAGACGTGTTTTACGCCAAAGCGCGCAATTACGACAGCTGTCTTGCGAAGGCGCTCAATACGACCAACGTATCGGTCGCGGTGTACGATCGTTTGATCGAATGCGTCAACGGCGCGCTCGACGGCTTGCATGCGTATCTGGCGTATCGCAAGCGCAAACTCGGCGTCGATCGTCTGCGCATGTACGATCTGCACGTGCCGCTCGTGCCCAACAGCGAATTGCGCGTCGAATACAAGCAGGCGCAACAAATCGTGCTACGCGCGCTCGCGCCGCTCGGCGAAGAGTATCGCGGGCTTTTGGAGCAGGCGTTTGCGGACGGTTGGATCGACGTGTACGAAAACAAAGGCAAGCGCAGCGGCGCGTACAGCTGGGGATGCTACGGCACGCATCCGTATGTGCTGCTCAATTATCAGCCGGTGACGCACGACGTGTTTACGCTCGCGCACGAGTTGGGACATGCGATGCATTCGTATTATTCCAACGCCGCGCAGCCGTACGACAAAGCCGGTTACGAAATCTTCGTCGCCGAAGTCGCGTCCACCGTCAACGAAACGCTGTTGTTGCGCCATCTGCTGGCGCAGGCATCGCCGGAGCAGGAAGCGTATCTGTTGACGTACATGCTGGATATGTTCCGTACGACGGTGTTCCGTCAGACGCAGTTTGCGGAATTCGAAGAACGGGCGCACGCGATGGCGGAGCGCGGCGAGTCGCTCACGGCGCAAGCGCTGTGCGACGCGTATGCCGAACTCAATCGGCGCTACTACACGGACGAGACGGGATCGGACGAATATATTCGTTACGAATGGGCTCGGATTCCGCATTTTTATCGCAGTTTTTACGTGTACCAATATGCGACCGGATTGATCAGCGCCGTGTGCATTGCGGATAAGATTTTGACCGAAGGCGAACCCGCGGTTAAGGCGTACAAAAAATTCCTGTCTGCGGGCGGCAGCATGCCGCCGTGCGAGATACTCAAACTCGCGGGCGTGGATTTGACGACGGAGCAACCGTATCGCACCGCAATGAACTTTTTCCGCGACACTTTGGCGCGGCTCGAAGCGTTGGAAAAACAGGAGACGCGGTCGGATCGCAAATAATCGATTTTCGATCCGAGCGGCGCGGCGGCTTATACGCTCCGCGTCGCTTTTTATTTGCGCTCGGCAACGGAGCAAGCGAATTCGTCGCGGGCGGATCGTACGGATGTTGCGCGCAAAAGACACGGATCGACTGCACGGCGTCATAGGCGGGCAGCGGCGGGGCAAACGATCGGCGCAAAAAGTGTGGAAAGTCGCTGTCATACGAAGTTGACTTTTGCATGCGCGTCGGTCTATAATAAGACCACACGCGGCAAAGCGTACGAAGGAGAAACCATTGGCGAACAAACAACAGTCCCAACCCAACAATCCGTTGCGGGCGATGCCCAACAGCGTCGAAGCCGAACAGGCGGTACTGGGCGCGATCATCAGCGATTACGACGTAGCGATCGACACGGTCAGCAATTTGACCGCGGAAGATTTTTATTTGCCGGCGCATCGGACGATTTTCGAATGCATCCGACTGTTGATGGCGCAGAACAAACCGATCGACATCGTCACGTTGACCACGGCGCTGTCGCACAGCGGCAAGCTGGAATCGGTCGGCGGCGTGAGCATGCTCGGCGAATTGGTTGCGTCGTTGCCTTCGACCGCCAACAGCGCGTATTACGTGACGATCCTGCAACGCAACTCGTTGTTGCGCAATATCATCCGTCGCTGTAACGACATCATCCAAAACGCGTATTCCGAAGAAGACGCGGACAAGGTGCTCGCGGTAGCGGAATCGTTGATCTATTCCATCTCCGAGACGCGCGAGACGAGCGGGCTGCAACACATCTCCCAAAGCGCGGTCGAAGTCGTCAACCGTCTCGCCGAGGTGTACAACACGAAAGAAGTGCGCAGCGGACTCAAAGTCGGCATGCGTCCGTTGGACGAATTGACGAACGGATTCGTCGGCGGGCAGTTGTTGGTCTTGGCGGCGCGTCCGGGTTGCGGTAAGACGTCGTTCTGTATGAACATGGTCGCCAATCTGGCGCGGACGGACAAAGAAAAGGTGATTGCGGTGTTCAACTTGGAAATGTCCGCAAGCGAATTGGTACAGCGTTTGATCGCCAACTTGTCGGGCATCGATTCGCGCACGCTGATGCGCGGCGAAGAAAGTCCCGACGATCTCAAAAAGATGTGGCAAGCCGCCGCGGTGCTCAATGACAGCAACGTCTATATCGACGATACGGCGCAGATTACGGCGGAGCAGATTCTGTCCAAGTGCCGTCGGTTGAAGGCGCAAAAAGGCGCGTTGGATTTTGTCATGATCGACTACTTGCAGTTGATGGATACGTCCAACAAGAATTTGCCCAAGAACCAACAGGTTACCGAGATGTCCCGCGCGATGAAAGTCCTTGCCAAGGAACTCAAAGTGCCGGTTTTGTTGTTGTCGCAGATGTCGCGCAGCATCGAACAACGCGACGACAAGACTCCCAAGTTGTCCGACTTGCGCGAATCGGGCGCGATCGAGCAGGATGCGGATATGGTCATGTTCCTGACCGAGGGCGACTTCGAAGTATTCAGTCAGGACAGCGTGCCGATCTATCTGATGGTTGCCAAGCACAGAGCGGGCGCGACCGCGGATCTGGCATTCAAATGGGAAAAGGCGATCGGACAGTTTACGCCGGTCGATACGTTGATCCGCAAACCCAAAGAAGACGAACTCAACGCCAAGACGGAAAAAGAGCCGAAGCGCGCGCAAGCGCAGATGCCGCAAGCGTCCGCGCCCGAGCAGACGGATCAAGCGCCGCCGTCGGATGCGGATTCGGACGACTTATACGAAGCGGAGATACGGTCGGAACAACCGATGTTCGACGTCACGGACGACATGGCGCCGCCCGAAGATCCGGACGATCCGTTGGCGCAATTGCAAAACGCGCCGTTGCGCAAAGCGCCCGACTTGCAAGAAGAATAAAACGTCCGATGCCTTTCGCCGATGCGGAGGGCATCGTCGTATTCGATCGTCCGTCATTGTCAAGCTTGAAAAGATACCGCGAAATGCCGCAATCGGATACGTCGGATCGATGCGCAGCGCCGCAAGATCGGTTGGGCTGCGACGACGCGGCGGCAGCGGAAAGGAGACGAAACATGCGCATCTACGAGGTGCAAGACAAAAAGCGATATCTGCCGTTGTTGTTGATCGGCGACGAACAGGAATCCATGATCGATCGGTATCTGGACGAGTGTCGGATGTACGTGCTCGATGCGGGCGGCGTCCGGGGCGAGATCGCGGTATGCGAATTGCCGGACGGCGTGTTGGAAATCAAAAATCTCGCGGTCGATCCGTCTCACAGGCGCAAAGGTTTGGGCAGGGCGTTGATCGAATACGTATGCGAGCGGTATCGGGATCGATGCGCAATCGTGCAGGTCGGTACGGGGAACAGCCCGGGCACGTTGGGATTCTATCGCAAATGCGGATTCGAATTTTCGCACGTCGTTCAAAACTTTTTCGTCGATCATTACGATCATCCGATCGTCGAGGACGGCGTGACGTTGGTCGATATGATTTATCTGCGCAAAGCCATCGGGCGATAAGTCGAATCGGAAAGCGGATATCGGCAATTCGAACGGATGCGTTCGGGCAGTCGTAAAGCGCAGCCTTGCGGCATACGTATAATAGCGGAGGCTGCTATGGCATATCGGGAAGAGTTGGAAGCGATCCTGCATGTTTCGCTTCGGGAAAATCTGTGGGGGCATAAGATCACGATCGTCGGCGACGTGGTCGTCGTCGAAGGACATAAAGGGTTGGTCGTCTACCGTCCCGAACTCGTGCAGGTGCGTACGGGCAAGAAGATCTTGCAGTTGACGGGAGAGCGGTTCGAGTTGTTGCACAACGGCGACGCCGAACTCGTCGTGCGCGGCAAGCTCAATGCAGTGCAGGTGATCGGATGAGCGGAATCGTATATCGTGTGCAGACGCGCGATCCCGCGCAATTGAGCAATCGCATGCAGGCGCAAGGCTGGCATGTCCGACACATGCGCGCCGTGGACGGGGGCGTAGAGTTCGGATTGAGCATCGCGCAGGGGACGCGCGCGCAAGTTTGGCTGGCGGAAAACGGATATTCGTATCGGATCCTGTATCGTCGCGGCGCGAAGGAACGCGTCAAAACCGCGGCGCGCCACGCGGGACTGTGGATCGGAATCGCACTGTGCGCAATCGTCGTGACCGTGATGCAAGGGTACTGTCTGTATACGGACGTGCGTTGCGCGTCCGATCCCGAACTGGCGCAGCAAGTGGAAGCGTATCTGGCGGAACAAAACATCTACGGCGTCATACCCAAGCGCGCGATCGACTGCGACGCGCTTGCCAAAGCGCTCGTCGAACGGGATGAGCGAATCGCGTTTGCCCAATGCTATTTCGTCGGAGGCAGACTGATCGCGGAGATTACGCCCGATCATACCGTGCCGCCGACGCCCGACGTGTACAAACGGCTCGTCGCGACGCAAGACGCGGTCGTGACGCGGGTGTTGACGACGTCGGGTACCGCGCTCGTGCAGGAAGGCGCCGTCGTGCGCGCAGGAGACGTGCTCGTGGACGGATACCTGATCATCGGCAATCCCGAAGATCCGGCGCACGAACGGATCGAAGTGCCCGCCAACGGAACGGTGTACGGCAGAGTATGGTACCATACGCGGCTGTACATCGCGGACGAATACGTCGTCAATGTGCGGACGGGGAACGAAAAGACCGTGCGTACCACGTCGTTGGGGAAATGGACGATCGGCAAACCGGAAAGTCCGTTCGGTCAGTACGAGACCGAGACGACGATACAGCGCATGTCGGCGATCTTGCCGCTGACGGTGACGACGTACAAATTCTACGAGACGCAATCGGTGCGCGTGCGTACGGACGAACAGGCGCGCGCGATTGCGATCGCGCAGGCGCAACGCGAACTCGCAAGCCAAATTCCGACCGACGCCAAAGTCCTTGCGACGCGCAATCTGGAAAAAAGACTGGACAACGCGACCCAAGTGGATATATACTATGAGATAGAACAATCCATTTCGTGCGGGAGGACGGACTGACGGAATCGAATCTGGAAATCTCCAATGTGCAGGACGCCGTTTCGCTGTGCGGCAATCGGGAAGAGAATCTGACGTATCTGAGTCGCGAGCTCGGGGTAAGGATCGCGTTGTTCGGGAACAAACTGACGATCGTCGGCGACGAGCAAGCCGTTGCGCGCGCCGATCGGGTCGTGCGCTGTCTGTTGCGCTATGCGGGACAGGAACAGATCAAGAGACCGTTTCTCGATTTCGTGATCCAACTCACGGACAGCGGCGAGGAGGACAAGCTCGCCGATTATCTGCAACCGGTCGCGACGACCGCCAAGGGCAGGACGATCCGTTGCAAGACGTACGGACAAGCCATGTACGTACAGGCGATCCGCAGTCGCAGCATCGTATTCGGGATCGGACCGGCGGGCACCGGTAAGACCTATCTTGCGGTTGCGCTCGCCGTCGCCGCATACAAGGACCGTCGCATCGATAAGATTATCTTGACGCGTCCTGCGGTCGAGGCGGGAGAAAAACTCGGCTTTTTGCCCGGAGATCTCGGCGCCAAAGTCGATCCGTATCTGCGTCCGCTCTACGACGCATTGCAGGAAATGCTCGGAACGGAAGCCTATCTGCGCATGGTCGAAAAGGGAATCATCGAGATCGCGCCGCTGGCGTATATGCGCGGCAGAACGCTGAGCGACGCGTTTATCATACTCGACGAGGCGCAGAACGCGACGCGCGAACAGATGAAAATGTTCCTGACCCGCATGGGCGAAGGCAGCAAGATCGTCGTCACGGGCGACGCGACGCAGATCGATCTGCCGGGCGGAGAACGCGCGAGCGGATTGCTGCATGCCGAACGGGTGCTTAGAGACGTGCGCGATATCAAAATCGTGCGCTTGCAGTCCAAAGACGTCGTGCGTCACGATCTGGTGCAGGCGATCGTGGACGCGTACGCGGCTGACAGCGCGCGGATGCAATGCAAAGAACGGGAAGAGATTCCCGCAGACAGGGAATAATCAACGGAGTAATTATGACGGAAACCAATCATTCGCATAAAGCCCGTCGCGAGATCGCATACTGTGCGGCGCTGTTTGTGCTGGCGGTATTCATTGCGCTGGTCGGGATTATGCTGTTGCACCTCAAATGGGAAGTCATTACCGTCGCAAGAGTCGTCGTTCCGGCGGTCGCGGCGGTGTATACGCTGTTTTTGGTGCTGTATTTGTACTTGCGCAAAGAACTCAGACATTTGTACGACAGTTTGCAGTGTTCCAGACTCAAAGGATGTCTGCTGACGTATACGGTTGTCGGTTTCAACATTCTGGTGTGTTGTGCGGTGTACGGTCTGTACAGTCCGTACGCGATGCCGATCGCGGCGGTCGCCTTGATCCTAACCGTCATGCTCAAAGAGCGCATCGGCTTCGTCGCGACGACGATCAGCGCGCTGTGCGTGATCTTCTTGATTTTGGCGCACGGCAATTATTACGACGACGATCCGCTCAATGCGCACAACCTGTTGGGCACGCTGTTCGGATACGTGTCGGCGATCTTTATGATGTATCTGATCTGGAAGCGCTTTTCCAGATTCGAGACGACGTGGGGCACGCTGTTGCTTGCAATTGCGATCACGCCGTTGGCGTGTCTACTCGCGTACGCGGAATTCGGAAACGATACGGCGCGCGTGTTCGAGGCGGCGGCTATTTCGTTGCTCGGCAACGTCATTGCGGTCGCGATCTTTACGATGGCGCAACCCGTTATGGAAATCGTATTCCGAATGTGGTCGGACTTCAAGCTGGCGGAGATCTGTTCGTTCGATCAGCCGTTGCTTAAACGTTTGCGCGAAGAAGCGCCCGGTACGTTTAACCACGCTTTGACCGTCGCCAATCTCGTCGAAAGCTGCGCGATCGCGATCGGACTGGATCCGTATATGGCGCGGGCTTGCGCGTACTTCCACGATATCGGCAAGATCAAAAATCCGACGTTCTTTGTCGAAAACCAGAAGGACGGATACAATCCGCACGACGAATTGATACCGGAACTGAGCGCCAAGATCATCACGAGACATACGAGCGTGGGCGCGGAAATGTTGCGCGCGGCGCGGATGCCCGAGCAGGTCGTCAAAGCCGCGAACGAACACCACGGAGACACGCCGGTCATCTATTTCTATCTCAAAGCCAAAGGCATTACGGAAGGCGAATTGGAGATCAATCCGTTCCGTTATGTCGGTCCGAGACCGACGACCAAGTACAGCGCGATCATGATGATCTGCGATATCTGCGAGGCCATGACGCGCGCGAAAGCGCCGCAGACCGTCGAGGAGTTGGAAGATATCGTCGGCGGCGTGATTCGGGACAAACTGACGGACGGGCAGTTCGACGATTGCGAACTGACGATCAAAGATCTGCATGCGATCAAGATGACGATCTGCGACGTCATTCCGGCGATCCTGCACAAGCGCATCGATTACAACCGCGCGAAGGAGCGCAGATAAATGGCGTTGGAGCTGTACGCGGACGGATACGAAATCGACGGCGCGTTGCCCGATATGCTGTATCGGCGAGTGTTGGAATTTTTGGGGCTGGAAGATTGCTTTGACGTCGAGGTCAGCGTCGTGGACGAAGAGACGATCCGCGAGTTGAATGCGCGGACGCGCGATACCGATCGGGTGACGGATGTGTTGAGTTTTCCCAATCTGGAAATCCGATTTCCGTTTTGCCGATCCGACTACGCGCAGGACGTCAACCCCGACAGCGGGAATCTGATGCTCGGCGATATCGTGCTGTGCGCGGAACGCGCGCGTCAGCAAGCGGAAGAGTACGGACATTCTTACCGCAGAGAGTGCGGGTATCTGGTGTTGCACGGACTGTTGCATCTGTTCGGGTACGATCACGAAGACGAGCAGGACAGAGCGCGCATGCGCGCCGCGGAAGAAGCGGTTTTGAAAGCGGCGGATTTGCCGCGGGAATAGGAGAAAACGCAATGGCGCAGGAAAATTTTCGGGCGGGATTCGTCACGCTGGCAGGCAAGCCGAACGCAGGCAAGTCCACGTTGATCAATACGCTGGTCGGCGAAAAGGTCAGTATCGTCAGCCACCGTCCGCAGACGACGCGCGATAAGATCGTCGGGATCGTCAATACGGACGAATATCAGGCGGTGTTCGTCGATACGCCCGGCATACACAAACCCAAAAACGCGCTCGGCACGTATATGATGAAAAGCGTGGAGGCCGCCTGCGACGGCGTGGACGCGATCGTCTACCTGCTTGCATGCGACAAAGCCGTAGACGCGCACGATACGGATACGATCGCGAAGATGGCGGGCAAGCATCCGGCGGTGTTTGTCGCGATCAACAAATGCGACGAAGTGGAGCAGAGCGCGATTTTGTCGCGAATCGAGGCGGTCAAGGATATTCCGAACGTCCGCGCGATCGTACCGATCAGCGCGAAAACGGGCAAAAATTGCGCGTACTTGCTCGAACAAATCGTGCAGAGTCTGCCGTATGCGCAACCGTACTACGACGCGGAGCTGTACACGGACAAGACGATGCGCTTTCTCGCGTCGGAAATCGTGCGCGAAAAAGCGTTGCGTCTGCTCAGCGAAGAAGTGCCGTACGGCATCGGCGTCAGCATCACGCAATATCAGGTGCGCGACGACGGCATCGTGCAGATCGACGCGGATCTGATCTGCGAAAAGCAGGCGCACAAGCCGATCGTCATCGGCAAACAGGGCGCGATGATCAAGCGTATTTCGACCGCGGCGCGGATCGAGTTGGAAAAGTTGGTCGGAGGCAAAGTCTTTTTGACCGTATACGTACGCGTCAAGCCCGATTGGCGGGACAGCGATCTGGTGCTGAACGAGTTGGGATACAACGCGAAGAAGCCCAATTAAAAATATTTTGCGCAAAGCCGTATAAGATCTCGCATTTCGGCGCACACCACTACCAAGGGAGGATGCGGAATGTCTGACGTACGGAATACTTTGTGGAAGTTGTTTGAACAGACCGGTTCGGTACACTATTATTTGATGTATCGCGCCGTACAAGACGGGGAGACGCCTCGCGATTTCAATCACGAAGGAAGGTAATCTTAGTGGATACGTTGCAAGCCGACGGACTGTGCTTACGCGCAATCGACTGGCGAGAACAGGACAAACTCATCACCCTGTATATTACGGGGAAGGGGAAAATTACAGCGACCGCCAAGGGATGCAAAGCGCCCAAAGCCAAGCTGAAATTTGCCGCTTCCCCGTTGTGTTTCGGGCAGTACGAATTGGGATGCAAAGGCGGTCGGTACGTGCTGACCGGATGCCAGTGTCACGACAATTTTTTCTCGCTGACGAGCGATCTGGAAAAGTATTATTGCGCGATGAGCGCGCTGGAAATACTCGACCGCACCGCCAACGAAGGGGAATATCAGAACAACCTGTTTGTGCGGACGTTGGAATTGCTCAATGATTTGTGTTACGGACAGGGGGAAGGAAAACAACGGTTGTTTACATATCTCGGCGATGCGGTCGCGATGCTCGGTTATCGGTGCGATGCAATCCGCTTGCGGGATTATTATCATTTTTTTCTGCATCAATTGGAGATCGATTTGCGCGCGTTGCACGAGACGTTGTCGCTGTGACGGGAAATCTTGACATAAGCGGGGTATCGCGACGGTCGGTGCGTTCATGATCGATACGAAATATGCCATGCAAGCATCGCGTTAGATGCGCGCGTCGGGATGCGAAGCAGTAACGGCTGCGAGAGTTTGGGCATTTTATTTTATAATATTTCTTAGATATAGAATGGACTTGCGCATTGCGCGAGTCGCCGTATCCGCGATTTGCTTCGGTCATGCAAAAACCGTTGCGGGGCACGATGTTTTTTGTTTCGGGTAAAAATCGCTTGCGCGGTTGTCGCGTTGCAAACGCTGCGACAAGACGCGGCGCGCGTTTTGCGACACGAAATTCGGTAATTTGCGACGATCCGGCGCAATTGCGTTATCTTTTATAAGAAAAGGTATTTACAAAGGCGTAAAAATTGTGTAAAATAAACTCAACAATTCGCATAGGAGGCAAAAATGGCGAAATACGTATATCTGTTTCAGGAAGCCGATGGCGACAATAAAGCGTTGTTTGGCGGTAAGGGCGCAAACCTTGCCAAAATGACGTCTTGGGGTATGCCCGTGCCGCAAGGCTTTACGATCACGACAGAAGCTTGTACGAAATATTACGACGACGGGGAAAAGATCGCGGACAGCATCATCAAAGAAATTTTCGATGCGCTTGCAAAAGTCGAAAAAGACGCGGGAAAGAAATTCGGGGACGCGAAAAACCCGTTTCTCGTATCCGTCCGTTCCGGAGCGCGCGCGTCGATGCCCGGCATGATGGACACGATTCTCAATCTCGGTCTCAACGACGTATCCGTAAAAGGTCTTGCGCAAAAGACCGGCAATCCCAGATTTGCATACGATTGCTACCGCAGATTTATCCAGATGTTCTCGGACGTCGTAATGGGATCGTCCAAATCGTCCTTTGAAAAGATCATCGACGAACTCAAAGAAGAAAAGGGCGTCAAACTCGATACCGAGCTGACCGCCGAAGATTTGCAGGTGTTGATCGCCAAATTCAAGAAATTCTACAAAGAAGATCAGGGCGCGGAATTCCCGCAGGATCCCAAAGTACAGTTGATCGAAGCGGTCAAGGCGGTCTTCCGCAGCTGGAACAATCCGCGCGCGATCGTCTACCGCCGCATGAACGACATCCCCGGCAGCTGGGGCACCGCGGTCAACGTGCAGTCGATGGTATTCGGCAACATGGGCGAGACATCGGGCACCGGCGTTGCGTTTACGCGCGACCCGTCGACGGGCGAAAAGCGTCTGTACGGCGAATATCTGATGAACGCGCAGGGCGAAGACGTCGTCGCGGGTATCCGCACGCCGTTCAAGATCAACCATTTGGAAGAGACCAATCCCGAAGTGTACAAGCAGTTCGTCGAGATCGCCAACCGTCTGGAAATCGCCAACCGCGATATGCAGGACATGGAATTTACGATCGAAGAAGGTCGTCTGTACATGTTGCAGACCCGCAACGGTAAGCGTACCGCCGAAGCGGCGATCCGCATCGCTTGCGATCTGGTCAAAGAAGGCATGATTACCAAAGAAGAGGCTTTGCTCAAAATCGAGCCGAAGCAGTTGGACGCGTTGTTGCATCCGCAGTTTGACGCGCAAGCGCTCAAAAACGCAGAGAAGATTTGCAGCGGCTTGGCGGCGTCTCCGGGCGCGGCATGCGGCAAGATCTGTTTCAGCGCGGAGGAAGCGGTCGAACGCGCCGCGGCAGGCGAAAAGGTCGTGCTCGTACGTTTGGAGACTTCGCCCGAAGACATCGAAGGCATGTACGCGGCGGAAGGCATCTTGACGGCGCGCGGCGGCATGACGTCGCACGCGGCGGTCGTTGCGCGCGGCATGGGCGAATGCTGCGTCGCAGGTTGCGACGAATTGAAGATCGATGAAGAAAACCGTACCGTCACGATCGGCGGCAAGGTTTACGGGTCGCAGGATTATCTGTCGCTCGACGGCAGCACCGGCGCGGTGTACGGCGGACAGATCCCGACCGTACAAGCCTCCGTGTCGGGAGACTTTGCGACGATCATGCAGTGGGCGGATCAAAACCGCGCGTTGCAGGTACGCACCAATGCCGACTCTCCCAAGGATGCGGAGATCGCGGTCGGATTCGGCGCGGAAGGCATCGGACTGTGCCGTACGGAGCATATGTTCTTTGCGGAAGACCGCATCATGGCGGTGCGCGAGATGATCGTATCCAAGACCGTCGAAGCGCGTCAAAAGGCGTTGGCGAAACTCCTGCCGATGCAGAGAGAAGACTTTATCGGACTGTACACCGCGATGCAGGGCAGACCGGTCACGATCCGTTTTCTGGATCCGCCGCTGCACGAATTCGTGCCGCATAAGGACGAAGAAATCCGCGAACTGGCGGCGACGATGGGACTGTCGTTTGACGAACTCAAAAACACCGTCGAAGGTCTGCACGAGTTTAACCCGATGATGGGACACCGCGGATGCCGTCTGAGCGTCACGTATCCCGAAATCGCGCAGATGCAAACGCGCGCGGTCATCGAAGCGGCGATCGCCGTGCACAAGAAAGGCATCCATGTCGTGCCGGAGATCATGATTCCGCTGGTCGGCGAGGTCAAGGAACTGCGTTATGTCAAAGACGTCGTTGTCAAGACCGCCGAGCAAGTGCTCCAAGACAACAAAGTCAAGATGGAATACCATATCGGTACGATGATCGAGATCCCGCGCGCGGCGCTGACCGCGGACGAAATCGCGAAAGAGGCGGAATTCTTCTCGTTCGGAACCAACGATCTGACGCAGATGACGTTCGGATTCTCGCGCGACGACGCGGGCAAGTTCCTGAACGAATACTATGAGAAGAAGATCTTCGAATCCGATCCGTTCGCGCGGCTCGATCAAACGGGCGTAGGCAAGCTCGTCGAAATCGCAATCGCAGGCGGCAAAAAGACCCGTCCCGACATCAAACTCGGCATCTGCGGCGAACACGGCGGCGATCCTTCGACGATCGAGTTCTGTCACAATGCAGGTTTGACGTACGTATCGTGCTCGCCGTTCCGCGTGCCGATCGCGCGTCTGGCGGCGGCGCAGGCGAACATCTTGTTCCCGCGTAAAAAGCCGGAAGATATGGTCACGCGCTATATCGAAGAGAACTAAATCGTATCCGCACCCGCGCATCGCGCGCCGTGCGACCAAAGACAACAGACGGGATCCGAGCAATCGGGTCCCGTTTTGTTTCGTGTGGCTGGATCGAGCAGGATTATACCAGGGGATAATTGTATACAAGCAATAGGGAAAGGAAAGATACGCCGGAATATAATATGCAGAGCTTGACGCGTTTGCGAGGATCTACGGCGTCGAAATAATCGCGCATTGTGCAAGTTTTATAGTTGATTTTGTCTAATTATGGCAAGTACGGACGCGTACAGACAGGGCGATTTGCTTTCTTCGCGCAGGGAACGGCGCATATCCGCCTATGTATCGGCATGTGTACATCTCGCGCGGTACAGTCGGTACGTTGATTGCGCACAATGCAAAAACGGGGCGAAACGCCCCCGATTTATGGATGAAAAAAGTTCATAGAATAGGATATTCCATGAACTTTTTATATACTGATTTTAACTACTATTTTATATAAAGTCAAGACAATCGTCCGCCAAAGTACAGAAAGGTAAAATTTTACAACGATTTTTGCGGCAATTCCGATAACTCTTGCTATAAAATCAGCCGGTTAAATTCCGATATCTTGCAATAGTTCATGGAATATCCTATTCCACGAACCGTTGTATAGAAGTCGGGACGGATAAGAGTACATGTCAGGAAGTGTAGTAACATGTTGAAACGCAAGATCGGACAACGATGGACGACAGCGATTTTGTCTTTCTGCGTATTGATTTGTATTTTGATTATATTATGTAGCGGACTGTTCGGATTGCAGGATTCGGATGTTGCTTTTGCATTCAACGATACGAACATGAATGAGAATACGACGGTATCGATCGGAGAGTTGTTGCTCGAAGAGTACGATGCGGGAGCGGCGAAGCCGAAGGTGTTTCACGACGAAACGTTTTGGGCGTTGATCGACGCGTTGCGCGGCAAGGGCGAAGAAGATGCCGAGATCACGGATTTGTCGAACAAGGACGCGGCGGCAATCCGTACAGCCAACGGCGGCAAAGACGTCGTCGTGACGCTCGACGGCAAACAGTGGACGGTGACGGATTTGCGCAAGCTGGACAACGGGCAGGTTATCGCGACGATGTGGCTGGCAACGAGCGCGGAGACGTCGCAGTGGAATACTTGGTATGCCAATACGCCGACGGATGCGTATCCGAGCAATATGTACAGTACCAGTTTGATCCGCGCGCAAGCGCTTAACAGCGGCGGATGCGGATATGTGGCGACGGAAGGGGAGACGACATTGACGCAGATCGCGCAAAGCGCGGATCACCAATACGCGAAGTTCACGATGCCGTCGGTCAAGGACGGCAGTCGGGAAACGTCGTTGCTCGATTATATCGTGCAACCGAAAGACGTGGCGTATCAAGGAACGGAAACGATCGTGAAATACAATAGCAGTTACAAGACATGTCCGAACGAAGCATGGGGCACGCCGGAGATCGAGAGCTACTATAAAGCCAACATGAATTATAGCAGTAAAACGCATTATACGGAGTGGGCAAGCGATTATCTGTGGTTGCCGAGCTTGGCGGAGACAGGATTCACCGGTACTACCGGCATCTGGAACTTGTCGGACGCACAGCGTAGCAATGGAACGAATTCGTGGCTGCGCTCCGGCAGCTACCAGTATGCGCGCTATGCCTCCGCTCTGAGCACGTCCGGCGGCAGTGACAAATACTATAACTATACCACGAATACTTGCGCGGTCCGTCCCGCGTTTCACTTTAATCTCACCTCTGCCGCGCTGAGCGCGGCATCGCCCGGGATTGCGGCTCCGACCGATTTCAGCGTCGAGTACAACGGAGCAGAACAAAGCATCGCCGCCGCGGATTGGTATAAATCGGCGGTGCACGGCAACGCCGCAACGATGTCCGTTCGGTATTCGCCGGCGACGGTCTGCGACGCCGGCGAATACACGGTGGAAATGACGCTCGTCGATCCGGAACAGAAATGGAAAGACGAGACGAGCGAGACCGACCGTACGCGCACCGTCAAGATGACGATTACGCCGCATCCGATCGCATTGAAAAATTTGACATTGGACGCCGTAGGCGTTCCCGTACAGCCCGAGCTGCTCAACGGCACGTCGGACTTGTACGACCGTGACGTGGGCAAAACAACCGCGCCGCAGCTCGGGCTGCGATATACCGGCACGACGGGGACGGGGCAGTCGTACGACAGTACGGACTTCCCGACCGTGCGGGGCAACTATAAGGCGACGGCGTATATCGTCAACGCAGATAGTTGCAACTACAAGTTGGATAAGACCTATTCGGTCGATTTCGTCAAACTCAAAGAGAAGATCGCCGTCCCGTGGATGCGCGCGGAACAAGCGCCCGTCTACGACGGTACAGACAAGACGTTTACGCTCAACGACTACGCCGACGGCGGCGCGGTCAAGATCGTGTCGTGCGACGGGATGACGCGGACGGGCGCGGACTTTGTCGCGCGCAGAGCGGGGACGTACGAGATCGTGCTGGGGCTGGTCGATCCGGACGCGACGGAATGGAACGATACGACGTCCGGCACGGGCGTGCGTACGGTCACGGTCAAGATCGATCCCAAGACGCTGAGCGTGTCCGCAAGTTCGTCCACGGGAGCATGGCAAATCCCGTACGGGACGCAAGCGACATTGGAGATGACGCTGTCGGGCGTAGAGAGCGGCGATACGGTGTCGATCAAGGGATTTTACTACGACACGGGCGCGCCCGCACAGCGCACGCCGATCGGCGAACTGTCGAGCAACGGCACGTTGAGCGCGCAGACGGGCGGCACGCTCGCGCAAGGCAACTACGCGATGATGCTGGAATTCGGCGCCAACGGCGCGGACAACTCCAACTACAAATTGCCGGAGAGCGGTTTGCCGCAGTTGTTTGCGATCGTCGCGAAGCAGATCGAGTGCAACGAAGTATTCTGGCAATACTACAACAACGGGCAGTATATCTTGGTGTCGGGGGATCACTCGACGGCGGACAAGGCGCTGGAAGTGACGTACAATACGTACAGCTATGCGTTTACGATTCAGACGGACAAATTGCCCGCGGGCGTCACGCTGGGCGGTTACACCGCGCAGGACGGCACGGTCGCCGGGACGTACGTGACGAGCGTACGCGTGTCGGCGGGCGAAGGCAACGAGTTCGCGGACGGGAGCAAGGAGAAGACGTTCCAACTGCATTGGAAGATCGCCAAGGCAAAATACGACTTGTCGGGCGCGAAGTGGAACTACACGTCTCTGACGTACAACGAATCGTATCAGACGGTGGAGATGATCGGACTGCCGGCGGGAC
>ERZ779629.330-NODE-330-length-20253-cov-7.077334_pt1 | contig 20253 bp, 17 predicted proteins | sample MGYA00514192_ERZ779629 | MGnify/ENA primary metagenome ERZ779629 (study PRJEB29562, sample SAMEA4376709) | mouse gut metagenome | isolation source: Cecum | study: EMG produced TPA metagenomics assembly of the A DSS colitis mouse model was used to assess the... | reverse complement strand
GTATAAACCAAAATCGAAATGATCCTTTCTCTCTTCTCTCTGTTTTAGTGGTGCACGCAACTTCGGTTGCGTTTTTTATTGCAATGATTTGAGAGATATGCGCGCATGTCTCGCATTTTTTTGTTTAGCCGCCGATTGAAAAACGGCGATCGGAGTATCGACGGCATACGCAATCCCAAGCGAAATGCCGTGGATGTTGGTAAAGGGCGGAGCGGATCGGAACTTTGACGGTTGTCGAATCGGATTCGTCAGGGAAAGACTTGCGCGACGTCGAGCGGCGATCTGACGAAAAAAACGGGATTTTGTTTAGAATATTTGACTTGTCGGACATTGTTGTAATATATTTTAGAGGAAAAGACACGACTTTTATCAAACGAGATTTGTGGAAATCGTACCGTTTTCTGCAAACTCGGCAAGGAGAAAGGTATGAAAAATAAGCTTTTGAGATGGATTTCCGTGTGTTTTTGCGCAGTGTGCGTAACGGTCGGAATGACGGCTTGTCAAGACCACGAGCACGCGTATTCCGATGCATGGACGAGCGACGGAGCATATCACTGGCATGTGGCGACGTGCGAACATACGGATCAGGTGATGGTTATGTGTTGGAACTCGTAGGGCGACTCCGGCGTCTGCGCTTCGTGCGCTTATGCGGGTAGCGACGGGCATGCCCATACGTATGCGGATACTTGGACGAGCGACAGCGCGTATCACTGGCATGCGGCGACGTGCGAACATACGGATCAGGTACGCGACAAAGCGGCGCATGCGTACGGTAGCAATGGCGTATGCACGGTGTGCGCGTATGTGCGTGCCGACGATCACGAACATACGTATTCGGACGCTTGGTCGGGCGACGCTTCGTATCACTGGCACGCGGCGACGTGCGGACATAAGGATCAACTGCGCGATAAGGCTGCGCATACGCGCAATGCCGACGGCATTTGCACCGTTTGCAAGCGCGGTCTGTATGCCGGCATGCAATTGGTACCGAATGCGGACAACGCGTCGTACACGGTGAGCGCGGCGGACAAAACGTGTGAGGGAGAATTGCAGATTCCCGCGATGTACAACGGCTATCCGATTGTCGGATTGGCAGATCATGCGTTCGAAGGGTGCGAAAGTCTGACGAGCGTAACATTTGCGGCGGATTCGCATGTCACGAGCATCGGCGCGTATGCGTTCCGCAAATGCGGCACTTTGACCACAGTCGAACTCCCCGATCATATCACGCACATCGGCGAATATGCGTTTTCCGGTTGCGATGCGTTGGAAATGAACGAATACCGCAACGCGCTGTATTTGGGCAACGCGGGCAATGCGTATTTGGCATGCGTATCCGCTAAGGACGAAGGCATTACCGATTGTACGATTTCGGAGACGACGAAGGTGATCGGCGAAAGCGCGTTTGTCGGGTGTCAGGTATTGACGCGGATCGAAGTTTCGAGCAGCGTTGCGCATATCGGCAAAAAGGCGTTTGCGGCGGGTAAATTTTTGAACGTTTTGACGGTATCGGACGCGAATGCAAAATATCGGAGCCAAACGAACTGCATCATAGAGAAGGATACGAACGTCATGGTGGCGGGATGCGCGGGCAGCGTGATTCCGACCGGCGTGACGGAGATCGGCGCGTACGCGTTTTACGGATGCGGCGGTTTGACGACGATCGAGATTCCGAGTAGCGTGACGCGCATCGGCGAGTCGGCGTTTGCGCAATGTCATGCTCTGGAACAGATCGTTATCCCGGGCAACGTCAAGCGGATTGGCGCGAACGCGTTCGATTATTGCGTACGCTTGGAGAGTGTCGAGATCCGAGACGGCGTCGAGCATATCGACGAACAGGCGTTTTACTCTTGCATTCTGTTGACGGACGTTCGGCTTGCGGACAGCGTGACGCGGATCGGCAGACAGGCGTTTCGCTCGTGCGTGAAATTGGAGAGCATCTTTATCCCCGCAGGCGTTGCGACGATTGAGGAAGATGCGTTTTATTGTTGTTTCGAATTGACGGTTTACTGCGAAGCGCAAGAACGACCGAGCGGTTGGGATCAGCTTTGGAACGGCGGACGTCCGACGATGTGGGGACGACAAGCCGAATAAACAAACCCTAATCAATACCCGCGCCGAGACGGCGCGGGTTGTTTGTCGGCAGGCGATTGGAACGGGAAGGCGTTTTGCAAATCGGTCGTTGCGAAATCAAACAAAACCGCGACTTGCCAGTCGATGCTTAGGCGGTTGCGAGTCGCAGCCGACGATCGGACGGCGCGCGCGTCGCGACATGCGTCCGGAACGCGCGGATCGATGCAAAATCGCGAAAGATACGATTGACGAAACGCAAAAAATATCGTATGATAAATACATTCAATACGCGTGCGCGGGAAGCCGCATGGGAGCTGACATGAAGAGTGATATCGAAATCGCAAACAGCGTAAAACTGACGCCGATCGAGCAGATCGCGCAGAAGTTGGGATTGTCCCGATCCGAGTTGGAATTGTACGGCGACTACAAGGCGAAAATCAAACGTCGTCCCGCGCCGAAGACGGACAAACTCGTGCTGGTAACCGCAATCAATCCGACCGCGCTGGGCGAGGGAAAGACGACGACTTCGATCGGTCTGGCGGACGGCTTGTCCAAGATCGGCAAAAGCGTATGTCTTGCGTTGCGGGAACCGTCGCTGGGACCGGTATTCGGGATCAAAGGCGGCGCGACCGGAGGCGGCATGGCGCAAATCGCGCCGATGGAAGACATCAATCTGCACTTTACCGGAGATCTGCACGCAATCACGTGCGCAAACAATCTGATCGCCGCGATTTTGGACAATCATTTGCAGCAAGGCAACGAACTGCGCATCGATCCGACCAAAGTCGTCTGGAAACGGTGCATGGATATGAACGACCGCGCGTTGCGCAATCTCGTCGTCGGTCTGGGCGGAAGCGTCAACGGCGTGCCCAGAGAAGACGGATTTGTGATTACCGCGGCAAGCGAAATCATGGCGGTACTGTGTCTGGCTGCCGATATGGACGATCTCAAACGCCGCATCGGCAACATCATTGTCGCGTACGATCGGGACGACGCGCCCGTTACCGTCTCGCAACTGGGCGTTGTAGACGCGGTCGCGATCGTGCTCAAAGACGCGATGAAGCCCAATCTCGTCCAGACGCTGGAAGGCACTCCGGCGCTGGTACACGGCGGACCGTTTGCGAACATCGCGCATGGATGCAACAGCGTGATTGCGACCAAACTCGCGATGTCGCTTGCGGACATCGTCGTGACGGAAGCGGGATTCGGCGCGGATCTGGGCGCTGAGAAGTTCTTCGATATCAAATGCCGCGTCGGCGGCATTCGTCCGAAAGCGGTTGTGCTCGTCGCGACGGTGCGCGCGCTCAAATACAACGGCGGCGTGCGCAAAGATCTTGTCGCACAGCCGGATCTGCAAGCGTTGCGCGCGGGAATGCCCAATCTGATCGGACATATCGAAAATCTCAAAAACGTATTCGGCGTGCAAGTCGTCGTCGCGATCAATCGCTTTGCGACCGATACGCGCGAAGAGTTGGACGAAATCGCCGCGACGTGCGATCGGCTCGGCGCGGAGTGCTGTCTGTGCGACTGTTGGGCAAACGGCGGCGACGGATCGATCGAACTGGCGCAAAAAGTCATTCAGGCGATGGACAGACCGAGCGCGTTCCGCTATGCATATGCGGACGATGCGAGTCTGCAAGACAAGATCCGCAGCGTCGCGATCCGCGTATACGGCGCGGACGACGTGCGGTATTCCGCCAAGGCGCTCGCTTCGATCCGACTGATCGAGCAAGCGGGGATGGGCGACGTGCCCGTGTGCATTGCCAAAACGCAATATTCGTTTTCGGACGACGCGACCAAGTTGGGACGTCCGAGCGGATTTACGTTGCAGGTCACGGACGTGCAGATCCGCGGCGGCGCGGGCTTTGCGGTCGCGGTGTGCGGCAATATGATGCTGATGCCCGGACTGAGCAAGCGTCCGAGCGCGGTCGGCATGACGATCGACAGCGAAACCAACGAAATCAAAGGGTTGTTCTGACAAGGGAGTCTGCGACATGGAAGAGAATCGAACGCTCAATTTTATCGAAGAAATCATCGAGTCCGATTTGGCGGACGGCAAGTGCGATGCGATCGTGACGCGCTTTCCGCCCGAACCGAACGGCTATCTGCATATCGGACACGCCAAGGCGATTTGCATCAATTTCGGATTGCGCCGACAGTATAACGGCAAATGCAATCTGCGCTACGACGATACCAATCCGAGCAAAGAAGACGTCGAGTACGTCAACTCGATCAAGCAGGATATCGCTTGGCTGGGATTCGAGTGGGACAACGAGCTGTATGCGTCCGACTATTTCGAGCGCATGTACGAGTGCGCGGAAGATTTGATCCGCAAGGGGCTTGCGTACGTGTGCGATTACGATGCGGAGCAGATCCGCGCGACACGCGGCACGTTGACTTCGCCCGGTACGGAGAGCCCGTGGCGCAACCGCAGCGTAGAAGAGAATCTGCAACTGTTCCGCGACATGCGCGCGGGGAAATATGCGGACGGAGAAAAGGTGTTGCGCGCCAAGATCGACATGTCCAGCGCGAACATCAATATGCGCGATCCGGTCATCTATCGGATTTTGCGCGCGACGCATCACCGCACGGGCGATGCGTGGTGCATCTATCCGATGTACGATTTTGCGCATCCGCTCGAAGACGCGTTCGAGGGCGTGACGCACAGCATTTGCACGCTTGAATTCGAAGATCACCGTCCGCTGTACGACTGGGTGAAGATCCATTGCGGATTCGGCAGTCTGCCGCGGCAGATCGAGTTTGCGCGGCTGGGCATGACGCGGACGATCATGTCTAAGCGGTATCTGAAAAAACTCGTCGACGAAGGCAAGGTCAGCGGTTGGTCCGACCCGCGGATGCCGACGCTGAGCGGCATGCGCGAGCGCGGGTATCCCGCCGAGGCGATCCGCAACTTTTGTCAGGCGATCGGCGTGTCCAAAGCCAACAGCGAAGTGGACGTCGCGATGCTCGAACATTTTGTGCGCGACGTGCTCAATCGCGACGCGGATCGCGTCATGGTCGTCAAGGATCCGATCAAATTGATCGTCGAGAACGTCGACGCGCCCGAGACCTACGACGTCGAGAACAATCCCAACGCCGAAGTCAAGACGACGCGCAAGGTGACGTTCGGGCGGGAGTTGTATATCGATCGCGAAGATTTCGCCGTCGTGCCGCCGCCCAAATACAAGCGGCTCGTGCCGGGCGGTACCGTGCGGCTCAAAGGGTCGTATATCGTCGAGTACGTATCGCATGAGACGGATGCGCAAGGCAATGTGACGCAGATCGTATGCCGCTATATCCCGGACAGCATCAGCGGCGGCGCGAACGCCGGCATGAAAGTCAAGGGCGTCATCCAATGGGTCAACGCTGCGGATTGCGTGGATCTGACGCTGCACGAATACGATTATCTGTTGTTGGACGGAGACGGGGATTTCAACGACCGTTTGACGCCGGACAGTCATCGGGTCTTCGATCGGGCGAAGGGCGAAGCCGCTTTGCGCGCGTGCAAGCCGTACGATCGGTTGCAGTTTATGCGCATGGGGTATTACAGCGCGGTCGGGAATTACGGAACGGACGGCAAATACGAGTTCAATCTCGTGACCGGACTCAAAGACAGTTTCGGCAAATAAAAAGCGTACAATCGAAAACACCGCTCGTCGAGCGGTGTTTTTTTGTATGATTTCGACCGTTCAATCGGCGTAGATATTGCCGCCGACGCAGTCAATCGCGACGACTGCGGGAAAGTCGCGCACGCAGATTCTGCGAACCGCTTCCGTGCCCAAATCGTCAAAACAAAGCACTTGCGCGGACGTAATGCAGCGTTGATATACGGCGCCCGCGCCGCCGATCGCGGCAAAGTACACGCCGCGGTTGCGCGCGATCGCGTCGATCGTAGCTTGGTCGCGCTTGCCCTTGCCGATCTGCGCGGCAAGTCCCATGTCGAACAGCGTCGGCGAGTATTTGTCCATGCGGCACGACGTCGTCGGTCCGGCGCTGCCGATGACTTCGCCTTCCCGCGCGGGGCAGGGACCCATGAAGTATACCGTTTCTGCGGCGATGTCGAACGCGGGCGCGCCTTGGCAAATGCTTTCGTACAGGCGCTTGTGTCCCGCGTCGCGGAATACGAGCATTTCGCCGTCGAGCAGAACGGATTGTCCCGCGCGCAAAGTCTGCGCGACTTCCGGACGGATCGGTAACGTGATACGGGTCGGCATATTCATTCTCCTTGTAAGACGATCGTTGCGCTGCGCGAGCAGTGACACAGAATGTTGACTGCCACAGGCAAAGACGAGATGTGCGTCGCAAATCGTTCGATATGCACCGCAAGCGCGGTCGTATCGCCGCCGAAACCTTGCGCGCCGATCCCGAGCGCGTTGATCCGCGCGAGCAATTCCCGCTCCAATTCGTCGAGTTGCGCGTCCGGGTTGGGCGTGCCGACCGAACGCATCAGCGCATGTTTGGACAGCAGGCAGGCTTTTTCGAGCGTACCGCCCAGTCCGACGCCGACGATGACGGGGGGACACGGGTTGGACGCGGCGCGCGCGACGGTGTCGACGATAAAATCTTTGGCGCACTCCAATCCCTGCGCGGGATTGAGCAGCGTGACGGCGGACATGTTTTCGCTGCCGAAGCCTTTGAGCATGATTTCCAGTTTAACCGAATCGCCCGCGACGATCGACGTATGAATGACGGCGGGCGTATTGTCTCCGGTATTGACGCGCGTGATCGGATCGAGTACGGATTTGCGCAGCGGGCGGTAAGCGCGCGCGACCGCGGCATGGATCGCGTCGTCCAGCAACGCGCCTTGCAAGCGTACTTGCTGTCCGAGCTCGACGAAGACGATGACCATGCCGGTGTCCTGACAGACGGGACGCGATTCGCGTTCCGCAAGGCGGGCGTTGTCGAGCATCACGTCGAGCGCAAACGCCGCGCTGGCTCGACTCTCTTTCGCGCGCGCCTGTTCCAGCGCGCGTAAACAACCGCTTTCGATGCGGCAGGCGATCGATCCGATTGCCGATTCCACGGCGTCGGCGATCGATTGGGTATCCAATACGGACATAATTCTCCTCGTGCGCTTGCGCGCAATAGATGTTAGGGACATTTTAACATAAGAAGGTTGTGCGCGACAATCGTTTTGTGCTACAATAACATGCGGAACGGTAACGGAAAATGCAGGTATGTAATCTCGCAAGCGGCAGCCGCGGCAATTGCACTGTCGTGCAGAGCGGAACGAGCGCCGTCATCATCGACAACGGTTTGAGCGTGCAGGACGTCGTGTTGCGCGCGCAAATGATTTCGTTGGATTTGACGCAGGTGCGCGGCATTGTCGTCACGCACGAACATACCGATCACATCAAGGGCGTGGCGGCGTTGTCGGAGCATCTCGGCGTGCCGGTATACATGCATCCGGACAGCTATGCGCAGTGTCCGATCAAATTGCGTCCCGCTCGCGTCGCGGCATGCGACGTGTGCGCGCCGTTCGAGATCGGCGATTTGTCGATCGAATCCTTTCGGTTGCCGCACGACGCGGCGTACCATATGGGATTTTCGATTGCGGACGGCAAGCGCAAAGCGGTGATCGCGACCGATCTGGGGCATGTGTCCGACGCTACGCGCGAAAAATTGCGCGGCGCGGATTTGGTCATGTTGGAATCCAATCACGATGTGGAAATGTTGCGGCGCGGACGCTATCCGTATCCGCTCAAACGTCGCATTTTGGGCGGCAACGGACATTTGTCCAACGCGGATTGCGCGCGGGAAACGAGCGGGATCGTACAGGCCGGTGCGCGGGCGATTTTGCTGGCGCATCTGAGCCAGGACAACAATACGCCGGAGATCGCGTTCGAACAGACCAAGCGCGCGCTTGCGCAAATTCATGCGGTCGAAGGCAGAGACGTTACGGTCGAAGTCGCGATGCAGTCGCGTCCGACAAGGAGAATCGAATTATGAGAGTTTACAAGACGGACAAGCGTCCGGTACGCATCTTGGAGCCGTACGACGGCAGCGCGATGTTTATCGCCAGCTATGTGTTGCAGATTTTGTTGCAATTTATTCTGATGCTGATCTTGCAATTGACCAGCGCGGCGGATGCGTTTCTCGCTTCGACGGGCGGCACGTGCGTGTTGTTGTTGCTCAACGAGAGCGCGATCCTGATTACGCCGCTCGCGTACAGCAAGATTCGCGCGAACAATTTGTACACGCAGGTCGGATTCGGGACCAAGATCGGCGTTGCGCAGATCTTGATCGCGATTGCGACCGCATTTGCGACGATCATGGCGTTTTCGCCGATTGCGGAAGCGTTTGTATGGCTCGTGCGATTGAGCGGTTACAATGTCGATGCGTTGACGACGATGCAGATCAACAGCGCGGGGACGTTGGTGGTCGGGATTTTGTTTATGTGCGTTCTCCCCGCAATTTGCGAAGAACTGCTGTACCGCGGGATGTTGTCGCGCGCGTTCGGAGACAACGGCGTCGTCAAGGGCATCTTGCTGTCCGCGTTTTTCTTTGCGATCATGCACGGCAATCCGGTGCAGTTGGTGCATCAATTCTTTTTGGGCGCGGTGTGCGCTGTATTGTACTACATGACGCGCAGCATCTGGATTCCCGTGATCGTGCATTTGTGCAACAATCTGTATGCGGTGGTCGGGTCGTATATCCAATTCCGCGCCGGCGCGGACGGATCGATGCCGGTTTGGGGCATGGTCTTGATGAGCGTGTGCGGTCTGGTCGTGTTGGGCGGACTGCTGTGTCTGATGTATCGCGCCAGCGCCAAGACGCAGAATAAGCGCGAAAGGCTCGCTGCCGAGCAAGGAAAAGGCAAATGGCTGCGCCGTATCCGTATTTTGTATTTGACGCAGGAAGAAGAAGCCGTCTTGGAGCGGGAGCAACAAGCCTTACAGGACGAATACGACGCGTGCGAAAACGACGAAACGCGGGAAATGCTGCTCGTCGCGCGCAAGGAAGAGAAAGCGCGCATCGACCGTCGCAACCGCCGCGCGTTGATCTATGCGTCGGTGCTCGGACTGGCGATGTGGGCGATCAACACGATAAGCGGCTATATCGGATGAAGATACGGATCGTTTGCGTCGGAAAGATCAAGGAAACGTTCTACCGCGATGCGATCGCGGAGTATGTCAAGCGCATGTCCAAGTGGTGCAAGTGCGAGATCGTCGAAACGGCGGAAGAGCCGCTTGCAGGCAATTCGGACAAACAGATCGCCGCGACCGTGCATGCGGAAGGCGCGCGGTTGTCGGACAAATGCAAAGGGCGCGTCGTCGCGCTCGATCGCGGCGGAGAAATGTGGACGAGCGAGCAGCTTGCCGAGCAGATTCGCGCTTGGACGGTCGACGGGGTTTCGGAAATCTCGTTTGTCATCGGCGGCAGTTGGGGATTGGATGCGCAGGTATTGCGGCGCGCGGACCGTACGTTGTCGTTCGGTAAGCTGACCTATCCGCATCAGTTGATGCGCGTCGTGTTGAGCGAACAGATTTACCGCGCGTTTACGATATTGGAAGGCAGCGGATACCACAAGTAGTCACGGCGCGTTTGCGCGCGGCATATGGTGTCAATATGTATACGTGGGCGGATTTGGAACGGGATCTTGCGATCCTGACCGCGCAAGGCGCGGAAACGGTCGACATCGGATATTCGCTGTTGGGCAGACCGATTGTTGCGGTACACAAAGGCGATTTGAGCGGACCGCAGGTATTGATGCAGGCAAGCATGCACGCGCGAGAATGGGCGACGACTCCGCTCGTGCTGCGCATGATGCGCGATTACGACTCGGACGGCGGCGTCTGGTGCGTGCCGATGGTCAATCCGGACGGGGTATTGCTGAGCCAGTTCGGTTTGGAGTCGGTCGCGGAACAACCTTTGCGGGATTTTCTGTTGCGCGTCAACGGATACGACAACGATTTTCGGTTGTGGAAAGCGGATGCGCGCGCGGTGGATCTGAACGTCAACTGGAACGCGGATTGGGGAACGGGCGCGCAAAACGTGTTTGCGCCGGCGCCGGGCAACTATGTCGGTCCTTATCCGTGCAGCGAAAGCGAAAATATCGCATTGCGCGATTTTACCAATCGCACGCAGCCTCGGGTTACGCTCAGCTATCATGCGCGCGGCAACGTCGTATACGCGGGCTTCGGATGCAGGAATCCGTATCCGGATTGCGCGCGGCGGATCGCGGACGCGATGGGATATCCGTTGTCAGACAGCGCAAACAGCGCGGGCGGATATAAGGATTGGTTCGTGACGACGACCGATCGATTGGGCTTGACGGTGGAGATCGGCGCAGAGACGACGCCGTACGATCAGATTGCCGATGGATTGGACGAGATCGTGCGCGCGCAGGCGCGTACATTGGAGATCGCGTCGGAATGCGCGAGACAGATCGCGCGGGAATAACTACGAGTATGCATACGAAAGAATATTTTATGGAACGCGCCCGGATGCAGGCATGCGCCGCCGCGCGCGCGGACGAAGTCCCGATCGGCGCGGTAATCGTCAAAGACGGCGTCATTGTCGCGCGCGCGCATAATATGAAAGAACATTACGGATGCGCCAACGAGCATGCCGAGATCGTCGCGATTCGTCGCGCATGCAAAAAACTGGGCGATTGGAGACTGGAAGGCTGCGACATCTATGTGACGTTGGAGCCGTGTCCGATGTGCGCGGGCGCGTTAATACAGGCGCGGATCGAGCACATTTATTTCGGCGCGTACGATCCGAAGGCGGGGTGCTGCGGATCGTTGTACAATTTGCCGCAAGACACGCGTTTCAATCATCGATGCGCGGTCGAAGGCGGCATTTTGCAAGAGCAATGCGCGCGGATTCTGAGCGACTATTTTCGGAGCAAAAGGAGAAAATCATGATTATCGTCGGATTGGGCAATCCCGGCAAACAGTATGAAAACACCGTGCACAACGTCGGCTTCCGCGTGATCGATCGTGCGGCGGACAAGCTGGGCGCGGCGTGCAAACACAAAGCCTGCGACGCGCTGTGCGCGCACGTGTATGCGCGCGGCGAAAAGACGGTGCTTGCCAAGCCGCAGACGTATATGAATTTGTCGGGCGTCAGCGTCAAGCAATTGGTCGCGTCCAATCGCGCGCAGGCGTCGGACGTGGTCGTCGTCTATGACGACGTGGATTTGCCGATCGGGACGCTGCGCATTCGGATGCAGGGATCGGCGGGCACGCACAACGGCATGCGCAATATCGTGCAGGAGTTGGGCGCGACGGATTTTATGCGCGTTCGCGTCGGCGTCGGAGCGGAGCGCGGCGAGCGGATGCTGCGCGATTACGTGTTGAGCGAACTGCGCGGCGAGCGCAAAGAAGCGATTGATCGCGCGATCGAGCGCGCTGCCGACTGCGTCGTCGAGTATCTGCGCGACGGCGACGCGGATGCAATCATGCGCAAGTACAACGGAGCGGTTTGATATGTTGGGCGGATTGGACAACCTGTTGTCGCTGGATCGGCTGGGCGGAGACTTGGCGCGGATTCGGCAAGCCTTGGACAACCGTACGGATTGTATGGTGTTTTCGTTGTCCAAAGCGCAGCGCATCCATGTCGGCGCGTACAGCGCGCCGTTTGTGCTGTACGTGGCGCGCGACAATATGGAGATCCATACCGTATTCGGCGCGCTCAAAGATTATTTCGGCGATCGCGTGGCGGTATTGGAACCCAATCCGGACGTACTGATGTTTTATAAGGCGTACCGTCGCGGCGACGTCGGCGCGCGCGTGCGGACGTTGTGGCGGATGTGCAGCGGGGACTTGGATTGCGTCGTTACGACGCCGCAAGCGCTGATGCAGTATTATCCGCGACCGGACAGGCTGGCGCGGTCGGTGCTGTCGTTGCATACGGGACAGACGTGCGATCGCGACGCGCTGATCGCGTCTTTGGCGCGGATGGGATACCGTCGGGAGTCGGTCGTCGAAGAAAAAAACACGTTTTGCGTGGCGGGCGATACGTTGTCCGTATTTGCGCCCGATCGGGAGATGCCGGTGCGCATTTCGTTTTTCGACGATGAGATCGAGAGCATGAAATATTTTGAACCGCAGTCGCGCATGAGCGCCAACGCGGTTTCGGAATTGACGTTGCTGCCAGACAACGATTTGTTGTTTGACGACGCGGAATGGGAACGCGCGCTCGATAAGGCGCGCAAGGAAACGGGCAAATTATCCGCGCAGGCGATGACGCGCGCCACTGCGATCGTCGACGCGCTGGCGGAGCAGAGCGTATGCAGTCAGCAGATGCAGTGGCTGATTCCGTATCTGAGCGATCGGTTGACGACGATTTTCGAATATCTGCCCCAAAGACACGTCGTCGTATTGGACGAGCCGAGCGCGGTCGCCAAGCAGATGGAAATGTTCGAGCAGGAACATCTCGCCCGCGTCAAAACGCTTGCGCAGGACGGAGACGTTTTGCGCGCGCATTCAAAATCCGTTTTGTCCCGCGCGCAAACGAAACAATTGCTGGATCGCGCGATTAAGCTCGGATTCGGCAACATTACCGCGACCAACACGTTGTTCGCGCCCAAAGCGACGTTTGAGATCAAGACGGCGAGTTTGAGTGCATACCATTACAATTACGAGGCGCTCGGACATGATTTGCGGACGTTTGTCAACGGACGCTTTACCGTTGCGATCTGCATGGGCAACCGCGATCGCGCGCAGGCGCTCGTCGAGAGTTTAAAACAGGAAGACATCGCGTCGTCCTATGCGGACGATCTGGACGCGCCGCGACACGGCGTGACGGTGTTGCCGATCGGCATTGCGCACGGATTCGTCTATCCGACGGCGAAAGTCGCCGTGATCGGATACGACGATATCTTGCGCACGCGCAAGTCCGACCGACAACAAAAGACGCGCGTTTTTACGATGCCCAAGGTCGGCGATTACGTCGTGCACGAGCTGCACGGCATCGGACGCTGCTTGGGGACCAAACGGATCAAGACCGGATCGATCGAACAGGACTACGTCGTATGCGAGTATCGCGGCGGAGATCTGCTGTACGTGCCGATCGATCAGATGGATCGGCTGAACCGTTACAGCGGCAGCGACGTCGTGCCCAAGCTGTCGGTGATCGGCGGCAAGGATTTCGATCGCGTCAAGGAGAGCGTGCGCAAGTCCGTTCGGGAAATGGCGATCGATCTGGTCGAGTTGTACAGCGCGCGCAGCAAGAAGATCGGACATCGGTACGAACCGGACACCGCATGGCAGACCGAATTCGAAGACGCCTTCGAGTTTGAAGAAACGCCCGATCAGATCGAGGCGATCCGCGATTGCAAGGCGGACATGGAGCGCGGCGCGGTCATGGATCGGTTGCTGTGCGGAGACGTCGGTTACGGAAAAACCGAAGTCGCGTTGCGCATTATTTTCAAGACGATTGTCGAGAATAAACAAGCGGTCATTCTCGCGCCGACGACGGTGCTTGCGCGGCAGCATTACAATACCGCGTCCGCGCGATTTTCGCCGTTCGGAATCGGCGTGGAATTGCTCAGTCGCTTTTGCAGCGCGGAACAAATCCGCGCGAGTTTGGATAACCTGCGCAGCGGCAAATCGCTTGTCTGCGTTGCGACGCATCGGATCTTGTCCGCGGACGTGCAGTTTGCGGATTTGGGATTGCTGGTGTTGGACGAAGAGCACCGTTTCGGCGTCGAGCACAAGGAAAAACTCAAAGTGCTCAAAAACAGCGTCAACGTATTGTCGATGTCCGCGACGCCGATTCCGCGCACGCTGAATATGGCGCTGTCGGGCATACGCGACATCAGCGTGCTCGAAACTCCGCCGCGCAACCGTTTGCCCGTTCAGACCGCGGTGACCGATCTGACGGACGGATTGATTCAGGACGCGATCGGCAGAGAGTTGGCGCGCGGCGGGCAGGTGTTTATCTTGCACAACTTCGTGACGAGCATCGACGCGTTTGCCGTGCACGTGGCGCGACTCGTGCCGCAAGCGCGCATCGTCGTCGGACACGGCAAGATGAGTTCGGATACGTTGGAATCAACGCTGTCCAGATTCTACAACAAAGAGGCGGACGTGTTGATCTGTACGACGATCATCGAAAACGGCATCGACATCCCGGACGCCAACACGTTGATCGTGTGCGACGCGGATCGACTGGGCTTGTCGCAATTGTATCAGTTGCGCGGGCGCGTCGGGCGCAGCAATCGCGTCGCGTACGCGTATTTTACCGTGCCGGAGGGCAAGGTTCTGACCGAGCCCGCGTCCAAACGTCTGAACGCCATTTTGGATTATACCGAATTGGGCAGCGGCTTTCAGATCGCGATGCGAGATTTGGAGATCCGCGGCGCAGGCAATATTTTGGGACGCGAACAGCACGGGCATATCCAGAAAGTCGGCTACGATCTGTATTGCAAACTTTTGCAGGAGAGCGTGGATCGTTTGCGCGGAGAACAGCAGCCCCGTCAGATCGACGTACAGGTCAAGATGGACGTGGACGCGTATCTGGATTCCGATTATATCGCCGACGACAACGTGCGTCTGCGCGTCTATCGGGAGATTGCGGATCTGGATTCTCCGAGCCGCGCGGAGCGTTTGGCGGAAAACTTGCGCGAGACATACGGCGAATTGCCGCAATCGTTGCACAATCTGATCGACGTGGGGTGGATGAAACACGTTGCCGCCGCCGTGCATGCGGAGCAGCTTTTGTTGCACGCCAAGGGCGCCGGCATCGTATTTGCGGACGATTCGTGCTACCGCAATCCCGCCGTCATGGGCGCGGTTGCGGATTTGGGCGATCGCTGCGTGATGACTTACGACAAAAAACCGCGGATCGTATTCGATTGTCGATACAAGTCCGACGGACAAAAATTGCGAATGATGCGTGAATTTTTGTCGGCGGTCAATAAAAATACGGAAAACGATTTACAAGCTTAGTGCGTTTGTGTATAATGGAAGAGCAATATATTATTATATATAAATAAGGAGCGGCAGCATGAAGAAAAGGCTTATGGCTTTGGTGATACTCGTGATCGTACTCGCATCGTTGTTGAGTGCGTGCGCGATGTTCCCGATCAACGGAGATCGGCAGTTTCACCAGGTCGTTGCGACGGTCAACTATAACGGTATGACGGCCGAACTCTATCGCGGTGAATTGCTCAATTATGTGCTTGCCAACGGCGGCAGTCTGTTGAATTATCTTACGGTAGATCAGATCGTAGAATATTTCTATAACAATTTGGCGCAACAGAAATTGTTGTTGTTGTACGCGCAGGAATACATCGCCAAGAACGGCGTCGGTATCGCTGCGGTGACCGACGAGAGCGAGATCGTGCGGATGTCGTCCGATCCCAAAAACTTCTTGTCGGTGGACGAGCAAAGATATTGCATCGAAATGACCAACAAACAATTTACCCAACAGTGGGAGACCGAAATTTCCGCGTTGGAGACCAAAGACGACGAGCAGGAAGACGAGACGGAAGAAGACGAAGATTTGCTTGCAGCGCGTCCCGTCCGCGAAAAGGAAGAGGAGAGTACCGAGTACGAAGATCTCGGCATGACCGACGCGGCGCAGTTGCCGAAGGAATTCCAGACGTTGGCGAACGAAAAGATCGCGGCGGAAAAGGACAATGTCGCCAAGAAGAATATGGAATACGCGTTGTCCAAACTCAACGATTCGCTCAAAAACAGTTATATGGATTACTCGTACTACCTGCGTCAACAACAGCAGCAGCGCGTGATCGAGAAGTATCGCGATGCGTTGGGCAAAGACGTGAAAATCACGCAGGAGGAACTCGACGGCAGATATCAAAAACTCGTCAACGTCAATCTCGCCGATTATATCGACGACGATGCGTACGCGAGCGCGTTGGAAGGCAGTTCGAGTGTGTACTATCATCGCAATACGGGTTATCTGCGCGTCAGAAGCATTTTGTTGAAATTCAGCGAAGAGCAGGATTCCGCATTGTCCAACTATAAGGCGATTATCGGCGACAACGATTCCAATAAAAATCAAATCGAACGTTTCCGCGCGGCATTGGCGTTGGGCAAATATGCGGACGGCGCGGATAATCTCGGTACGTTGGGCGATTTGATGGCGCCGAGCGACTTGCGCGGCATTCAGGTCAATGTGTCCAACCCCGATTACGATGCGGAAAAAGATCAACTCAAAGACGCTTACACCGATTTGGACGTCGATTATATGACCGTGCTGTATGCGATGGCGAACAGTATCGCCGCGAAGAAAGCGATGGCGGAACGCGCAATGGACGGCAAAGAGTATTCCGATTTGCAAAAGCAGTTGATCCGCGATTATGCGGCGAACGAAGCGTTTACCGATTGGATGTATTTGGTCAACGACGACAGCGGCATGTTCAGCAATTCGAGCTATCTCGTTACGCCGGACGGTAAGGATACGTCGTATGTCAGCGAATATACGGTTTTGGCGCGTCGCTTGGCAGACAGCGCCGCCAATGCGGCAGGCAGCCGCGTGGGCAACACGACGGTAACCCCCGAGGGCAACGCTACCGATGTTACGCTTGCGGCATATTCCGGTACGACCACGGCTTTGTCCGATCATCTCGGAGCAAAGAGCGCAAAACTGTATGCGCGTACGATGACGACGACGGTCGAAACGGATGCGGAAGAATTGTCCGCGACCGTATATACGTTGGTTACGGCGGAAGGCAATTCGCTGTCCTTTATCGTCAACGATTTCGGTATCCATATCGTGATGTTGACCGAAGAAGTTTGCAACGGCGAAAACAGCGTATACGGCTCCTTTGTCGCGCAGGATGTCGGATTCGTCCGCGGACAGGATTATCTGTTCGACTCTAAAGTGCGTTTTACGTACAACGACGAGAAGACCGAAATTACCGAAATCAAAGTCGAATTCCGTACGATTGCCGAGTATTTGAACGAAGCAAAAGTAGACGAGGTCGCCGGAGATTTGTATACCCAGCAGAGCGCTCAACTCAATTTGAAGATCGAAGAATATGTCGTCAAACACGACAAGATCTACGAAGACGTGAGAAAAGCGGTACAGGGATAATCGAAATACGATATACAAAAGACGCGCAAGGCGCGTCTTTTTGTTTGGACGGAGGCGACTATGGAATGTGAAGAAAAACAACTATCGTCACAACTGATCTATGACGGACGCATCTTGCAATTGTATCGGGACAAAGTGGTTTTGCCGGACGGCAGCTGTTCGGATCGTGAGTATGTGCATCATACGGGCGGCAGCAGCGTATTGGCTGTCGATTCCGACGGGCAAATCTATTTGGTAGAACAGTATCGGTATCCCAATCATTGTACGACATTGGAGATTCCCGCGGGCAAGCTCGATGCGGGCGAAGATCCGATGATTTGCGCGGTACGGGAGTTGCGGGAAGAGACCGGATTGATCGCGCGCAGCTTGTACGATATGGGGATTTTATTCCCGACGCCCGCGTATACGGACGAACCGTTGCATATCTATTTGTGTACCGACTTCGAAGCGGGCGAGAGTTGTCTCGATGCGCACGAATTGCTGAATGTCGTAAAATTATCTTTGACCGATGTCATGCAAAAAATTCGGCGCAACGAAATTCGCGACGCAAAGACGGTTGCTGCGATTTTGCGCTATGCAACCGGTTTGTATGATTCAAAATTACCTGTATAAGGGGCGAATTTTCGGCAAATGGAATCGTTTAAGTGCGGATTTGTGCGGTCAAAGGATTGCAAGCAGTTCCGATAAATTGTTGACGATATGATCCGGACGCGGATCTTCAGGCAGCAGGATTTGTTGTTTGGCAATGCCTTGACGGATCCAAATCGTGTGCATACCGATTGCGATTGCAGGCAAAATATCGTTATCCAGTCGATCGCCGATCATGACGGCGTGTCGGGCAGTGCAATCCGATTGCGTCAATGCGTAGCGGAAGATGCGAGGATCGGGCTTGGCGATGTCGAGTTCGGCAGACGAGACGACGGTGCGGAAATATGTTGCGATTCCGAAGTCACGCAATCGTTGTTGTAAGGCATCGGATTGGTTGGCAAGGATACAGAGCCGATAACGTGCGAACAACGCTTTCAATGTCGGGATCGCTTCCGGATAAAGCGTTTCGAATTCCGATCGATAGGGAATGCGTTCGTGCAATCCCAATTGCTTTAACGCAGTCTCGTATTGCGGCCGGCGGCAACGGGCCGCATTCTGCAATGCGGACAGGATGTCTTGCGCGCGGATATGCTTGTCCCGACATTCGACGGTTTGCGCCTGTTCGGTGCAACGACGTTCCCATACGCGGTCTTCGTCGATCAAGGTGTATCCGAGATCGAAAAATAAGTGCGTGATCATTGTTTAAACTCCCTTGTATTTCATTATAATCTGCCTGCGGAAGAATTGCAAGATGTCGCTTGTGCAAGCGGCGCGAGAATTGTGTGCATTGTGCATTGCGCGGCGGGCGAGAATTGGATGCAACCGATGATGGATCGAGCAGGGTATGTTAGGGAGAAATAAAAACGGAACGCAATTTGCGTTCCGTTTCCATTGCAACCGATTTCGGTTTATTTCTTTTGTTTGTTGACGACGGGATTGTTGGTTGCGTTCTCGCCCTTGATCGGGTTGACGCCCTTGAACTCGGGTTTCAAGTTGCCGTTTTCGTCGAATCTGTGCGGATAGCAAGCGATAACCGTCATTTTGATGCCGTCATCCAGCGTGCCGCCGCCGTTGTATCCGAATTCGTCGTAATGCAGAATCTCTCTGCTCTTTGCGCAATCTTCGGCGTTGAAGAAATCTTTGGACTGAATGTCTTTCATCAAACGACGATAGTCCAGACCGCAGTCTCTGCCTTCTTTATGCACGTTTTTCCAAACCATTTTGCCGCCCATAGTCGCCATCCAGGTCGGGACGCCCATATATCTCTTGGTTGCGCCGACGTCTTCCATCATCTTGTCGATCATGTATTTGTACTTACGGTCTTCGTTACCGATCGGCAGTTTTGCGCCGTGCGGTCCGTAGTATGCTGCCGCGACGACTGCTTCCGCAATGCCGTTGACGTGAATCATGTTCGTGCCGCCCTTCGGGAAGAACACTGCCGGCATGTTGGCAAAACGATCGAGGAAGACTTCTTTCCACAACGGCGTGCGTTCGGGCATGTTACCGAAGATGTAGGGCAGTTCCAATACGGTAACGTCCATGCCGCCGTTTGCTCTGCCGCCGTCGCCGACTTTGATCAGGGCTTCCGCCTGCTCGACTCTGACGCGGATGTACGGATGGTGTTTCGCCAACTCTTTTTCCGGATACGTTCTGTCAAAATATGCGAAGTAGGAGTTGAGCAGGACTGCTTTTTGTACGCCGACTTCCTTCGCCGCTTCGAAAACGGGGATAACTTTCTCGACCAATTTCTCGTGGAAGAAATCGTAAGCGGTTACGCCGACCGGGGAATGTACGCGATCGTCCGGACCGACTGCGTAGACAAGCGCGTCGTATCCTTCGAAGATCGGTTTGAGCTCTTCTTTGGTCATTTCGAACAGGTTGCCGAACTTGACGTCGATTTCCTGCGGCCACCAGCTTTGTCCCAGCGTGATTTCGTTGGGCAGCGCCAAGACGCCTACTTGTACGCCTTGTCTGAGAAATTCTTTTGCGGAATAGAATCCGAGAAAACCGGTTCCGCCGCAGATGAATACTTTTTTAAGATTCAATTTTTCGTTTTCCATATTTTCACCTCGTATAATTTGAAGAGTTTATTACTTTTTGTCTGCTTCCAAAATGTCTTTGTAGCAATCTGCCTCGTAGAAGTTGTTTTCTTCCGGGCTGTGCGTGTCGTACCATACCTGCGCAAAGAACGGGATCTTCTTTGCCAACGCATCGAAGTTCCACGGCGCGGGCTGGCAGCATTCCGGACACCAGTGACCGGCTTTGAGGATCGTAAACGGAGAAGACTCGAATCTGTGTCCGTCGTGGCATTCCCATACCAGCTTGGTGTGCAAATCGCCCTTGGTCATCGTTTCGCTGACGCACTTTCCGCCGCGGAATTCGGCAGCTTGACGCATGTCTTCGATGTCCAATTCGCTGTCCGGCTTGCTTTCGTCATAGCCGTGCGAGAGCAAATATTTCTTTGCGTTCTTGATGTCTCTGCGTTCTTCGTAATCGACGACCTGACCGTTTTCGTCCACGATCTGGTTCTTGCAGAAGAGCGGGAACTTCTTCCAGTCTTCGCCGATGCGGTCAAATTCT
>ERZ779629.327-NODE-327-length-20349-cov-9.539667_pt1 | contig 20349 bp, 18 predicted proteins | sample MGYA00514192_ERZ779629 | MGnify/ENA primary metagenome ERZ779629 (study PRJEB29562, sample SAMEA4376709) | mouse gut metagenome | isolation source: Cecum | study: EMG produced TPA metagenomics assembly of the A DSS colitis mouse model was used to assess the... | reverse complement strand
TGCCCAAGTACTGGCGGCAGGAGAAGGCCGCCCACGAGCGGGCGCTGGAGCTGCTCTCCATTTTCGACATGCAGCACATGGCCGGCTACCAGGCCGGGTCGCTGCCCTACGGGGCGCAGCGGCGGCTGGAGATCGTCCGGGCGCTGGCCACCAATCCGTCCCTGCTGCTGCTGGACGAGCCGGCGGCGGGCATGAACCCCTCCGAAACCGCCGAGCTGATGGAGAACATCGTCAAGATCCGGGACACCTTCCAGATCGCCATTATGCTCATCGAGCACGACATGAATCTGGTCATGGGCATCTGCGAGGGCATCTGCGTGCTCAACTTCGGCCAGATCATCGCCAAGGGCACCGCGGAGGAAATCCAGTCCAACCCCACGGTCATCGAGGCCTACCTGGGCAAGCAGCAGTGAGGAGGGCGCGAATATGCTGAAGGTAAACGACATCAACGTCTATTACGGCGCCATCCACGCCATCAAGGGGGTCTCCTTCGAGGTGAACGACGGCGAGGTGGTCACCCTCATCGGGGCCAACGGCGCGGGCAAGTCCACCATTTTGAACACGGTATGCGGCCTGCTGCGCTCCCGCACCGGCTCGGTGGAGTTTCTGGGCAAAAATCTGGGGAGCGTCCCCGCCCACAAGATTGTGGAGCTGGGCATGGCCCACGTCCCCGAGGGGCGGCGCATTTTCCAGCAGATGACGGTGGAGGAGAATCTGGAGATGGGGGCCTATACCCAGGTCCGTTCCAGCGTGGACCCCAATCTGGAGCGGGTCTATGAGCAGTTTCCCCGCCTGAAAGAGCGCCGGAAGCAGGTGGCGGGCACCCTGTCCGGCGGCGAGCAGCAGATGCTGGCCATGGGTCGGGGGCTCATGTCCAACCCCAGGCTGCTGATGCTGGACGAGCCCTCCATGGGGCTGGCCCCCATCCTGGTGGAGCAGATTTTCGACATCATCCGCCAGCTCCACAAGGCGGGCACCACCATCCTGCTGGTGGAGCAGAACGCGCAGATGGCCCTGAGCGTGGCCGACCGGGGCTACGTGCTGGAAACAGGCAAGGTGGTGGCCACCGGCGCCGGGGCGGAGCTGCTGCGGGACGAGGCCGTGAAAAAGGCGTACCTGGGCGGCTGAGGCCGCCGGGCGCGGCCGGCAGCTGGCGCAGTTCGCCCGGCGTCAATTGCGAATTTGATACACACAAAACGCCCGTAACCGCCGCTTTTGTGCAGGCTGGTTACGGGCGTTTTTATGCGCTTCGCGCGGAGAGGCAGAGCCGGTCAATCAGATGGGAATTCCGCCCCGCCCTCAGGTCTCAGCGGACGGTGGACTGCCGGGCCATCAGGTTTGAGGTGGTGACATAGGTCTGCACCTGGGTGTTGGGATGGCGGATGATGTCCAGCAGGAACCGGCCCGCCTGACTGCCCATCCCCCGTACGTCGATGTCCACCACCGTCAGCGGCGGCTCCATAATCTGGGCGAATGGGTGGTCGTCAAAGGTCATGACGGCGATCTCCCCCGGGATGGCCAGCCCCCGCTCCTGAATGGCGGAGACGCACCCCAGGGCGATGTAATTGTTGGCGCATACCACCGCGTCCGGCAGGGGCTGGCGGCTGAGCAGCTTGCGGGTCATGCGCTGGCCGTCCGCCCAGGTGGAATCCCCCTGCCAGATGTATTGGTTGTCCAGGGCCAGCCCCGCGTCCTCCAGCCCCTGGCGCACCCCCTCCTGCCGGTGGGCGGAGATGCGGTCATAGTCCTGCCCGCCCAGAAAGGCGATCCGCCGGTAGCCCTCCCCGGCCAGATGGGCGGCGGCGATGATGCCGGAATAGACGTTGTTAATGTCAATCCAGCACACCTGGCTGTCAAAGTTGGGCAGGCCCAGCACGATATGGGGAAAGTGGGTGCGCACCAGCAGGGCGGCCAGCTGATGGGTCATCACCGACACGTGGACGGCCAGCGCGTCGGCGCTGCGCCGGGAGATGAACTCCTCCGCCATCTCGCAGGCGGTGGCGGGCTGCGCGCCGCACAGGGTGAGCCGGTAGTTCTTGGCGCGCAGGGTCTCCTCCAGTCCGGCGATGATCTCAAACATGTGGGGGTTGGAAAACGCGGCGTTGGGCCCCAGGTCGGCCAGGGCGATGACGGACCGGGTGGCGCCCTTGGCAAAGCTCTGGGCGCTGGCGCTGGGGTAGTAGTTCAGGTCCCGGATCACCTGGCGCACCCGCTCCTGGGTCTCCTGGGAAATGCTGTAATGGCCGTTGAGCACTTTGGACACCGTGGAAATGGAGACGCCCGCGGCGTTTGCCACGTCTTTGATTGTCACACCCATGGCACAAGCTCCTTTCGCCGGATGCCTCCATGATATAGCATTCAGCCGCCCGCGTCAACCAGTACGGCGAAGCCGAAGCCCGCAAGCCCGCCGTCCTCCAGCCCCTCGGCCCAGTGGGTCCGCCCGGCCAGGGGGGGAAGCGCCGCGGCGCCGGGGGAGCAGTTCAGCGCCACGGCGACGCGCTGGCCGCCGAAGCTGCGGGAAAAGACCAGCAGTCCCGAGCCCGGCTGGGCGGACAGGACGCGAAAGTCCCCCCGGCGCAGGGGAGCCAGCTCGCGGCGCAGGGCGATGGCCCGCCGGAAAAACTCCAGCAGGGCGCGGTCCCCGCCCTGCCAGGGCATGGGGGCGCGGTACTCCGCCTCCAAAACGCCCTGCAGCCCCAGCTCGTCCCCATAGAAAATGGTGGGCATTCCCACAAAGCACATCAGGAATAACACCGCCAGCCGGTAGGGCCGCACATCCCCGCCGCACAGGGACAAGAACCGGCTCACGTCGTGGCTGTCCAGCAGGTTGAGCTGGGCGGGGAGCAGCTGCACCCGGTAGCGGGTGAGCATTTGGGTGAGCCGCCCGGAAAACCCGGCGGCGTCCAGAGACCGCTCCCCGAAAAAGCGGCGGCAGTGCTTGCGAAAATCGTAGTTCATGGTGGAGTCAAACATGTCGCCGTTCAGCCAGTGCCCGGCGGTTTCCCACACCTCACCGATGAGCAGCGCGTCCGGGTTTTCCGCCTTCACCGCCCGGCGGAAGGCCCGCCAGAAGCCGTCGTCCACCTCGCTGGCCACGTCCAGCCGCCAGCCGTCAATGCCGAACTCCCGCACCCAGTAGGCCCCCACTGCGGCGAAGTAGTCCCGCACCTGGGGGTTGGCGGTGTCCAGCTTGGGCATCATCCGCTCGTAGCCGAAGCAGGCGTAGTCAGGGTAGGCCTCCGGGTCCTCCGGGCGGACCACGGGGAATTCCAGGTGGTAGAACCAGTCCTTGTACGGGGAGCGCTCCTGATTGCGCACCACGTCGTCAAAGGCGAAAAAGCGCCAGCCGCAGTGGTTGAACACCCCGTCGATGACCACCCGGATGCCCCGGCTGCGGCACTCCTCCACCATGGCCCGGAAGGCATCGTCCCCGCCGAAGCAGGGGTCCACGTGATAGTAGTCCAGCAGGTCGTACTTGTGGTACTCTCCCGCGGCGAAGATGGGGTTGAGGTACACGCAGTTGACCCCCAGCGCCTGGAGGTACCCGGCGTTTTCCGCCACGCCCCACAGGGTTCCGCCCAGCTTGCCCTTGACGGGCACGCCGCTGTAAAGCTGTTGAGAGGGCTGAAGGGTGATGCCCTCCCGGGCGGAGGCGAAGCTGTCTGGGAAGATGTTGTAGACCACCGCGTCGTGCACCCAGTCCGGCGCCCGGGCGATGTCCGCGCGGTGGTTGAAGGGCAGCTTGAAATATTCCGAGCGGTCGTCCACCAGGCGGTCGGTGAACACATCGCCGTAGTAGAGGACGGTTTCCCGCCCGTCGTCCAGCTCGAAGTAGTAGAACAAGCGCTGGTAGGGGCTGTCCAGAATGAGCTGGAAATAGTCGTGGTACTGGTCGCTGAGCGCCAGCTCCATAGGGGCGGGGGTGAACAGAATGGGGGTCACTCGGCAGGCGGTGTCCCCGTAGTGGAGGGTGCAGCGCTTCAGATCCCCCCGGGCGCAGCGCAGGCGGAACACAATGCGGCGCTGGTCCAGGCCGTGGGCGTACTCCGACATGGGTATGTGCAGCACGGCGTCCAATCTCATCCCTTCACACCCCCTGCGGTCAGCCCCGAGGTCATGTGCTTCTGGCACAGGAAGAAGATCACCAGCACCGGCAGGGACACGGTGATGGACGCGGCGGCGAACACCGGCCAGCTCCCGCTGATCTCGGTGGCCTGGAGGGCGTACAGCCCCGCCGCCAGGGTGTAATTCTGCTCCCCGGTGAGGAAGGTGGTAGCGTAGATATATTCGTTCCACACGTAGATGAGCACCATCAGCGCCGTCACCACGATGCTGGGCTTGGCCAGGGGCAGGACGATCCGGGTGACCACCTGGAAATTGCCCGCGCCGTCGATGCGGGCGGCCTCCTCGATCTCGGTGGGGATGGTGTCGAAGTAGCCCTTGGTGTTCCACAGGCTGAACACCGCCATGGTGCCGGTATACACCAGGATGAGGCCGATCCGGTGGTTCACCAGCCCGAAGGAGCGCAGCAGGCGGTAGATGGCGAACATGGACAGGATGGCGGGAAAGGAGTTGAGCAGCACCAGGCACTTGAGGATGGCCCGCCGCCCGGGAAACCGCCGCCGGGAGAAGCAGTAGGCCGCCGGAATGGCCACCGACAGCGACAGCGCCACGGTGGACGCCGCCAGCAGTACCGTATTGACAAACCACGCGGTGATGTCCTCCCCCAGGAATACCTGGCGGTAGTTATCCAGGGTGAACTGCTTTGGGATGAACGAGAAATCGGAGCTGAGCAGGCTGTTCGCAGCGTTGAAGGACACGCTCAGCGCGTAGAGAATGGGGATGAGGGTGACAAAGCACAGCGCGATGAAAAAGACGTTCAGCGCGCCCAGCCCCACGCGCTCCCTGATTTTTTTCTGGTTCACGCCTCTCCCTCCTCTCGCAGCTGGAACCGGGCGGAAAACACAATGAGCAGGATGAAAATAATGATGGAAATGGCGGAGCTGTAGCCGTAGTTGTTGGTGATAAAGGCGTTCTCGTAGGCGTAGGTGAGGATGGTGTGGAAGCCGGAGCCGGTTTTGGCCCCGGTCTGCTGAGTGAGCAGGTACACCACGTCGAACTGCTTGAAGGTGGTGAACACGGTGATGATGACCGCCGGGGCGATGATGGGCTTGATGGCGGGCACGATGATATACCGGGTGCGCTGGAGCCAGCCGGCCCCGTCCAGCAGGGCGCTCTCCTCATAGCTGCGGTCGATGCTCTGCATGGCCCCGTCCATAATCATAATCATGAAGGGCAGCGCCAGCCACAAATTCACCACCGTGCAGCAGACAAACGCGGACAGATCGGAGGACAGCCACCGGGCGGCCTGCATCCCCAGCCGCTCCATCCACTGGTTGAGCAGGCCGAACTGGGTGTTGAACATTCCGGTTTTCCACAGCAGGATGGACACATAGCCCGGCATGGCCCAGGGGAACATGAGCAGCGTCTTATACAGCTTGCGCAGCCGCAGCTTCTGGATGTTCAGCAGGCAGGCCAGCACAAAGGCGATGACCAGTTGAAGCGCCATGTTCACCGCGGTCCACACAAGGGTGGCCAGCAGGGCGGACAAAAACCCGGAGTCGAACACGAACAGCGCCCGCAGGTAGTTGTCCAGCCCCACGATGGTGAAGTCGAACCAGTGGTAGACGTTCATATTGGTCAGGGAGATATACCCCGTATAGACGATGGGGAACACCACCATCAGGGCGATGAGCAGCAGGGAGGGGGCAGACCAGGCGTAGGAATAGAATATTCCCTTCCGGCGTTTTTTCGCCGCCTCGGTTTTGACAGGCTTTTTCATAGGCGCACCTTATTTCATGGCCGCGATGAGCTCGTTTGCCTTGGCCAGCGCCCCGTCGAAGCTCCCGTCCACGTCCTTGCCGGACAGGTTCACGTCGGTGAGCAGATTACCCACCACCGTCCACATCACGTCCATCTCCGGGATGTTGGGCATGGGGACGGCGATCTCCGCCGTGGCGCGCATGGACTGCACCAGCTGGTCGTCCGCCACGGCGGGGTCGTCGTAGCACTTGACGTTGGCCGGGGCGCAGCCGCTGGCCAGGGCCAGGGAGGCGCCGATGGCCGGATCGGTGAGGGCGGCCAGCAGCGTTTTGACCGCCTGGGCTTTCCCTTCGGCGGCGAATTTCAGCACGTGGACGCCCTGGACGCCGGAATAGGGCGCCAAGGGTCTGCCCGTGGCGTCCACCGTGGGCATGGGGGCGATGCCCAGGTCAATGCCCGCGTCCCGGGCGGAGGGCACCATCCAAGGCCCGCCGATGGTGGCGTCCGCCTTGCCCTCCAAAAACAGGGTGTTCACCGTGCTGTACTCCGTCTCGCCGGGCATGAGGGCGACGAATTGCAGGTGATAGGCCAGGGCGTCCCGCACCGCCTGCGCGTCCGGGAAGGGCGTGCCGCCCTCGTCGATGATGGAGCCGCCGAAGCCGTGAATCCAGGCGGCGCTGTAGTAGGCGGTGCTGTGCTGCTCCACGAAGCCGTACCGGCCCCGGCCGGTGTTGCGCTCCATGTAGTCCAGCAGCTCGCCGGTGGTGGCGGGCACCTCGCCGTCCTGCATATAGCGGCGGTTATACATGAACAGCAGGGTCTCAAAGTAGAGCGGCAGCTGATAGAGGGTGTCCTGATAGGAGGCGGCGGACAGGGTCATGGGCAGATAGTCTGCCAGGGCGTCCGGTTCCAGCAGGTCCGCCATGGGGGCCAGTATGCCCATTTCGGCAAAGACGCCGATTTTGTCGTGGGCGAAGATAAACAGGTCGGGGGCGGCGGTGGGGTCGTTGCCCACCAGCTTCAGGGAATCGGTGAGGCTGGTTTTTTTCTCAAAGACGATCTCCAGCTCGGGCACGGCCTGGGCCAGATAGCCGGACAGGGCCTGGACTACGGCGTCCTCCTTGTCGTGCCAAATCACCAGCCTGCCGGCGTCTGCGGTGCTGGCGGCGGGCCCGCCGCAGCCCGCCAGACCCAAAAGCATGACGAGGGCCAGAAGCAGTGCGGTCAATCGTTTCATAGCGATACCTCCTTGCTGAAATGGCGTTCTGCGGGTACGCGTCCGCCGCGCACCCGCAGAACAGCGGAATTATTTCTTCTTTTTCTTGGATACGGCCAGGGCCGCGCCGCCGCCCACTGCCACTACGGCCACGGCCACACCGCCCACGATGAGGCCGGTGTTATGGTTCCCTTCGGGCTCGTCCGCAGGCGCGGGGGAGGGGGCGGGCGCCTCGGACGGAGCGGGCTCCGTCTCCGCTGGGTCGGGCTGGGCGGGGTCGCCCGCGGGCTCCTCGTAGTACACCGCGGCGTCCTCGGGGCCGTTCACCACCACCCAGATATCCTTTTCCGGCTCCACGGACAGGTCGGTGGTCTGCACCGTGCCCTCGTTGGCGTTGAGGATGACGGAGTTAATCCAGCCGGGGGCCTGGATGGTATACCAATCCCCGTCCTGGGTCAGCGCCTCCCCGGGCCAGGCGGCAAACGCGTTGGTGCCGTCCGGCGCGGACCAGGCCCAGCAGCAGGGGACCGCCCAGTCGGCGGGGACCTTGGCGCGGATGGTGATGTCCTCGGCGGTCTTGTTGGGGTCCTCGTAAACCAGGTCGTAGGTCAGATCGTCGTAGACCGTGATCCACAGCTCCTTGCCCTCCACGGACACGTCCACGGTCTGGACCTCGCCGCCGTTTCCGTTGACGATGATAGAGTTGATCCACACGGGGGCCTTGCCGGTAAACCAGCCGTCCTCGCCTTCCTTCAAGGACAGGCCGGGCCATTCGGCGTAGGCGTTCGTCCCGTCTGGGGCGGACCAGGCCCACAGATTGGCGGTTTTCCAGTCCAGCGGGACATAGGCGTGAACCACAAATTTTTCCACATATTCCGGTATGTCGATCCGGGCTTGGGATTCATAGGCCACCGCGGCGGCTCCGTCCTCCCCCACGGTGATCCACACCTCTTTGCCCGCCTCCACCGCGACGCCCTCGGTCTGCACCGGGGTTTCGGCATCGTTGTTGGCGCTGATAATCACATTCTGCACAAAGCCGGGGACATAGGCGTAGTACCAGCCGCCGTCCAGCGCCTCCAGCTCCTCGCCGGGCCAGGCGGAGAAGGCGTTGGTGCCGTCGTCCGCCCAGGCCCACAGGCAGGGGGCCTCCCAGCTCTCGGGGGTCTTGACCACCACGGGGACCATCTCGTCCGCTCCGGCGGCAAAGGCGGCGGACGGCAGGAGCATGAAGGACAGGATAACGGAGAGCAGAATTGCAAGTTTCTTTTTCATTGTGTTCCCTCCTAATTTTTGGTTGATGTCTATACTATACCGTCGAATGGGGGAGGCGTCAATAAAAAAGAGGGAAAGCAATTTCCTGACGAATTTTAATATAATTAACATACACACAACGAAATAATTGGATATATTGCCCATAATAATTTCCTGTAGATTCCAAAAATGCGTCTAAACACTTGGCGGGACGCAGAGATGTAGAGAAAACAATTTCCTATTTTGAAGCGCCGGTCTGAAACGGGTTGACGGATTTCCCGCCGTCAGCGCCAAGCAAAAGAAAAAAGCCGCCTGAGGCGGCGGCTGGCACAGGTGAGGCAGGGGCGGCCTGAATTCGGACAAACAGCTCCAAACCCAGAGCGCCCCCAATGCGGCCTCCGATTCCCTTATCCGTCAGCGTTTTAGCCGGTCAATGACCGCCTGCTCCAGCCTGTCGCCGTACTTCATGGCCAGAAGGAACACCGCCAGCCCGGCGGCGCCCAGCAGCGCCATGCCCCACAGAGGGATGGACAAGGTGGCGCTGCCCACCATGCAGGCCACCAGCAGCCCCCAGGGCCGCGCGGCCACTGCCAGCAGGAAGAACCGCTTGAAGGAGATGTCGGTGAGTCCCGCCAGAATGCACAAAATGTCGTCGGGGAAGAAGGGGAATAGGAAGGCCAGGGCCAGGAACACATCCCGCTTCCGGCGGATCACGTCCAGATATTTGTCCGACAGCTTTTCGCTGACGAACTGGCTGACGAACTGCTGGCCCAGGGCCCGGGCCAGGGTGAACACGATGACGGAACCCAGCGTCACCGCCCCCCAGGTGAGCAGAAAGGCGGGCCACAGCCCAAAGAGGTAGGCTCCCGCAGCGGCAGTGATATTGCTGGGGATGGGGGCCACGATGACAGACACCAGCTGCACGCCGAAATAGACCAGGTGGGACCAGGGAGCGCACCTGGCGATGTACGCGCCCAGCTGCTCCTGGGAGCCTGCCGCCTCAAAAAAGCCGGTGGCGTACAGCGCCCACACGCTGCCGCCCAAAATGGCGATGGTCAGCGCCCAGAGGAATCTGTTCAGCAATTTGTTTTCCATAAAAGCCCCTGCCTTCCGCAGTATTCTAGTCTAAAGAAGCTGTTGGTACTATTATAGCGGGCAAATGGAAAATCGCAACAAAGGTTTTCGCAAAAAATCATGAAGATTTGTTTTAGAAGCGGCGCGAAAACAAAAAGCCCCCCGGAGCGCAGCTCCGGGGGGCTCGTTTGCCGTTTTTAGTCGGTGACATAGGGCAGCAGGGCCACGTGACGGGCGCGCTTGATGGCGTCGGTCAGCTGGCGCTGGTGCATGGCGCAGGTGCCGGTGGTGCGGCGGGGCAGGATCTTGGACCGCTCGGACAGATAGCGCTTGAGCTTCTGGGCGTCCTTATAATCGATCTGTTCCACCTTGTCCACGCAGAACGCGCACACCTTGCGGCGCTTGCGGTTGCCGCGGGGCTTCACATTATCCATAGCCATTATTGGCAGACCTCCTTATGTTGAGATAGCCCTTTTGATTAGAAGGGCAGGTCGCCGTCGTCGTCAGCCAGCTCGGCGAACTGGTCGCCGCCGGTTGGGACGCCGTAGTCGGCGGGGGGAGCGGCGGGCGCGGAGGGACGGGAGCCATAGCCGCCGCGGTCGCCGTAGCTGCCGCCGCCGTAGCCGGGGGCGCCGCCGTAACTGCCGCCGCGGTCGCCGTCCCCCTCCCGGCGGGAGTCAGCGAAGTAGACGTTTTCCGCCACCACCTCTGCGGAGGTGCGGCGGTTGCCGTCCTTGTCGGTCCAGTCCCGCATTTGCAGCCGGCCCTCCACCACGGCCATGCGGCCCTTGGCGAAGTAGCGGCTGACGAATTCGCCGGTGCCCCGCCAGGCCACCACGTCGATCCAGTCGGTGGCGCGCTCGCCGGTGTTTTTGTCCTTGAAGTCACGGTCCACCGCCAGGCGGAAGGTGGCCACAGGGGTACCGGTCTGGGTGTGGCGCAGCTCCGGGTCACGGGCCAGACGGCCCATGATGATGATTCGGTTGAGCATAGGGTCTCCTTCCTCAGGCGTCCTTGCTGACGATGATGGAACGCATGACGCTCACATTAATCCGCATCAGACGGTCCAGCTCAGCGGGGAAGGCGGGGTCGGAAGAGAAGGTCATCAGCACGTAGTAGCCCTCCTCCAGATCGTTGATGGGGTAGGCCAGACGCCGCTTGCCCCACTCGTCCACCTCGGACACAGAGCCGCGGCCCTCAGCCAGCTCCTTGAAGCGGGCCACCAGAGCGGCGGTCTCCTCCTCGCCCAGGGCGGGGTTGAGAACGTAGAGCACCTCGTAATTGCCAGTCACTTTTGCCATTGTGTTTGCACCTCCTTATGGTCTTATGGCCTCCGGCCGCACCGGAGGCAAGGATGTTGTCGTCGTACGCATGAGGGCGCAGACTAATTTAGTATACACGAAAACCCGCTTTTGTCAAGGGGTCAGGGGCGGTTTTTGGGAGATTTTCCCCCATTTTTTCCGGCATACGGCCTGCCCCACAGGTAGAGGAAGGCCAAACGCCGCACGCCGGTCAGGCCGGCGCACAGCCGCGCCTGCTCCGCCGCCACAAAGGCGCGCATCTCGCCGCACTCCTCCGGGGTGAGCGTGTGCTGGCTGAAGCGGGCCTTTTGGGCCAGCTCCAGCGCCCGGGGGTCCACCTGCCCGCCCCAGCGCCGGAGCTGAAGCAGGCAGCGGTAGGCGTCCAGAGCGGCCTGGCTGCGGTGGGGAGCGTCCAGCCGCCGGGCCCGGCGGCGCTTGGACAGCCACTGGCCCAGCCACAGCAGCCCAGCCGCCCCGGCCAGGGCGCACAATGCTTTGACAGCGGTGAAGAGGGGACCGAACGAAAGTCCGCCGCCCTGTGAGCCGTCCGGCCTGGTGGGCTGAGGCGTGCCGCCGGGGGTGGGCTCAGCCTCGGGCGGAGGGGTGGGGGTTGGTGTGGGTGTGGGCTGAGGCGTGCCGGAGGGGGCGGATGAGGGGACCGCGGTGGGCTCATCCTGCGTGAAGGGGGTCCAGTCGAAGGCGGCAGGCGGGGTGACCTCCACCGGATACCAGCCGTATCCGTCCAGGTATACCTCCACCCAGGCGTGGGCGGCGTAGTCGGGCACGTCGGCGGACCGATCCGGCAGGACCTCCACGGTGTAGCCCTGGGCATACCGGGCTGGGACGCCCAGGGCGCGCAGCATCAAAACCGCGGCGGAGGCGTAGTGCATGCAGTACCCCCGGCGGCTTTCAAACAGAAAATATTCCACCGGGTCCATCCCCTCCGGGGCGGCGGGGGCGGAGGGGTCATATTGGCACAGCTGCTCCAGAATGTCTCCGATCCGCCAAGCATAGGTCAGCGGGCCGGGAAAGCCGTCGCCGTACCGGTAGTGGTAGTTGGCATCGTATAGATCCCGCAGCCGGCCGCCCAGCGCCTCCGGCACGTCCAGGTAGTGCTCCCGCACATAGGCGCTGTAGAGCGATTCCGCCGAGGCGGCGGTGGAGAACGTGCCCGCAATCACGCCCGGCGGCTGGAAGGCCAGGGTGTAGCTTCGCAGTCCGGCGGTGCGGGCCAGGTAGCTGTCCCGCACCGGCAGCACCCCCGCCTCCTGCCAGTCCTGGTCCAGCAGCTGATAGGGGGCGAACACGCCGGAGGCCCGCACGGTGTCCACCGTGACGGCGTACTCAGGGGCTTCGAGCTGGCCGGACAGCTGGGAAGAGGCGCCGGCCTGGGCGGCGGGGAAGAGCAGCGGGGAGCCGGCATCCTCCAGCTCCGCAGCCGCCAGGGCGTCCAGGTACTGCTGATAGGCGTCCTCGCCCAGCTCGGCCCAGCGGCCGTTTTCGTACCGCCCCAGGGCGGAGCCGCGCAGGTAGAGCCGACCGTCATAGCCGGTCTGCACCCGCAGCATGGTGCGCCCGGTGTAGCGCAGGGGGCCCGCGCCGGACAGATCCGCGCCCTGAGCCGAGCCCATGTAGGTGACGGTGGACTGGCCGGGCCCCTCCCATTGGGAGAGGCTGGCGGACAGGCGGTCCCCGGCGTCGAACAGCTTTTCCTCGGCGGCCAGGGCCCAGTCCGGGCGGGTGTAGCCCTCCCGGGGCAGGGCCAGGGTGAGGGCGCACAAGATCAGACCCGCCGCGGGCAGAGCGGCCAGGGTGAGCGCTCCCCGGCGGCTGGGGGCCGCCCACCTGCACAGGTCGGTGAGCAGCATGGCGCACCAGCAGGCGCACAGGGCCAGGAAGGGGGGCCAGCTGGGGTAGAGGTCGGCCAGCAGGCCGGGGAGCAGGGGGGGCAGGGTGAGGGCCAGCGTCAGCCACCACCGCCGCGCCCGCACCACCGCCCAGCCCAGCGCCAGGGCCAGCGCCGCCAGCCCCAGCAGCAGAAACAGCGCCGCGGCCCGCTCCTCCTGAATCAGGGAGAGGGGGGGATTGTATGAGAAGATCCGCCCCCAGGTCACCCGGTTGGAGAACATGACGCTGACGTCGCGGACGGCGAGCCCCGCGCCCTGGACCGCGCGGTCCCCCCACAGCGCTGCCGCACCCGCCAGCGCCAGGGCTGCGGTCCCCGCCAGAAGCCCCCGGAACCGGGGCAGCGACCAGATCAGCGCGGACAGCGCGGCCAGCACGCAGGCGGCCAGGACGAAGGCGTCCGTGCTCCCGGCGCACCGGGACAGCGCGCTGCGCCGGACGCCGGCCAGGGCCAGCGACTCCGCGCCGCCGTACAGCGAGAGGAAGCTGGCGGCCAGCCCCCCCAGGGCGCACGCCAGCAGCAGCGCGTCTCCCAGCAGGGTGAGGGGAGACAGCCGGGATTCCTGCTCAGTCATGGCCCTCACCCCCTTCCAGGGTCACATGGATGCGGAAGGCGGGGCCGCCGGGGGCGCGCAGCAGCTCCGGAAAGCCGTCCAGCTCCGGGCCTGTCGGGGGTGCGAAGGAGCCCAGCAGGGCGGTCAGGCAGTCCCGCAGCTCCTTTTCGTCGGAGACGGGGCACAGCTGGGGCAGGCCCGCCCCGTCCAGCCACAGCACGGCGTGGGGCCGCTGGACGCCCAGCAGGGCGCGGCTCAGCCCCGCCAGCTTGTCCAGCAGGGCGTCCAGCCTGCCCGGGGAGCCGAAGCGGTCCAGGGTGAGCAGGGGCAGGGGGACCAGGGTGTCCGCCCGCTCCCGGACGATGAGCTTGTCCCACTTGGAGGACAGCTTCCAGTGGACCGCGCGCATGGGGTCGCCGGGGCGGTAATCCCGCAGGTCGCAGTCCTCCCCCGGGCCCTTGCGCAGCGCGGCGCGGGGGGCGGGGGAGCCAAGCCCCTCGGGAATGGCGGGGGGCTGCGTTTTGACGGGGATGGGGCGGCACAGCAGCCGGGCGGGGGCGGGCGGGGGCACTCGCCGGGAGAACAGCCCCAGGTAGTCGTACACCCGGATTTTTTCCGCCCGGAACTCCAGCACGCCGCAGTGGCCGGTGGGGGCGGCCATGTCCGCCGGCCGTCTCCGGGCCACGCCGGACATGGTGAGCAGGCGGCGCTGGGCGCGGCCGGTGAGCAGGTTTTTCTCCACCGTGCGCAGGGACAGCCGGGCCAGGGGCAGGGGGCCGGGGACCTCCACCGACACCTGCCAGCGCCCCTCCTCTCCCCGGTTCAGGGCCGGGGGGAGGGCGGACAGGACCAGACGGCAGCCCATCATCCCCCGCAGGGACATGGCCAGCGACAGCAGCGGCAGGGCGGCGCACAGCGCCAGCAGGAAGTGGGCCAGGTAGTTGTCGTTGGTGATCTGGAACAGCAGCGCCCCGGCCAGCACCAGGGCGTATACGATGCGCCGGACGGCCATGGCCGTCACCGGACGCGGGGAGGCCGCACGCTGCGAAGCACCTCCGCGGCGATCTGGACGGCCCGCTGGGCGTCGAGGGCGGACCCGGCGGGGAGAACCAGCCGGTGGGCGATGGCGTCCGCCCAGATATACCGCACGTCGTCGGGCACCACATAGTCCCGCCCGTGGAGGAAGGCGGACGCCCGGCACAGCGCCGTCAGCGAGATACCCGCCCTGGGGCTGGCGCCCTGGGCCAGCCCCGGATGGCTCCGGGTGGCCTGCACCAGCTGGAGGATATAGCTGAGCACCTCCTCGTGGACGAACACCTGCTCCGTCTGGGCGCGCAGCTGGGAGAGCTCCCCGCTGCCCGCCACCTGGGACACCGCCTCCATGGGGTCGCCCCGCAGCTTGCGCTGGAGCAGCTCCAGCTCGTCCCGGGGGGAGGGGTAGCCCATGGACAGGCGCAGGGCGAAGCGGTCCAGCTGGGAGTCGGGCAGCAGCTGGGTGCCGGAGGCCCCCGCCGGGTTCTGGGTGGCGATGACCAGGAAGGGGTCGGGCACCGGGCGGGACACCCCGTCCACCGTCACCCGGCCCTCCTCCATGGCCTCCAGCAGGGCGGACTGGGTGCGGCTGGTGGCGCGGTTGAGCTCGTCGGCCAGAAACAGATTGCAGAGCAGCGCCCCGGGCTGATACTCCATCTTTCCAGTGGCCTTGTCGTACAGGGAGAAGCCGGTGAGGTCGGAGGGCATCACGTCGGGGGTGAACTGCACCCGGCGGCAGCTCAGGCCCAGGGCTTTGGAAAAGGCGATGGCCATGGTGGTCTTGCCCACGCCGGGGATGTCCTCCAGCAGGATATGCCCCCGGGCCAGGATGGCCAGGAAGGCTTTGGACACGATCTCGTCCTTGCCCACCACGGCCTTTTTCACTTCGTTGACCACTTGAGCGGCCAGATGAATTTCGCTCATAAGCTGATTCACTTCCTTGGATAAGCTGGGAAATATTATACCAAAAAAAGCGGAGCTTGAACAGCCCCGCTTATATTTTGTCAAACAAAACAGGCGCCCGGTCCACAGGACCGGGCGCCTTCCCGTCTGGATTCAGGCGCTTTAGGCCAGCTTGCTCTTGGCCAGCTCGGTGAGCTGGGTGAAGGCGGCCTTGTCGTTAATGGCCATCTCGGAGAGCATCTTGCGGTTGATCTCCACGCCGGCCAGCTTCAGCCCGTGCATGAAGGTGGAGTAGTTCATCCCGTTCATCTTGCAGCCGGCGCTGATGCGGGCGATCCACAGCTGGCGGAAGTCGCGCTTCTTCAGCCGGCGGCCGGTGTAAGCGTACTGCAGGGACTTCATCACCTGCTCGTTGGCCATCTTGAAGTGCTTGCTCTTGGCGCCCCAGTAGCCCTTGGCCAGCTTGAGGATCTTATTCCTTCTCTTGCGCGTCATCATCGCGCCCTTGACTCGTGCCATTGTTGTTCAGCCTCCTATGTTGAGTGAAATATGATGTTATCCCTTATTTGTAGGGGACCATGCGCTTGATGGTGGCCGCGTTGGTCACGTCGGCGTAGCCGCCCTTGCGGAGGCTTCTCTTGAGCTTGCGGGTCTTGCCGTGACCGTTGAGCAGGTGGCTCTTGTTGGCGTGGGCGCGCTTGACCTTTCCGTTCTTGGTCAAATTGAAACGCTTTTTGGCGCCGCTGTGGGTTTTCACTTTAGGCATGGCGGTTGTCTCCTTTTCAGTAGTTGATCATGCGGCTGGGCCGCGGGGGTTTACTGTTTGTTGGTCTTTGCGCTCTTGGCGGACAGGAAGATGCTCATGTGCCGGCCCTCCAGCTTGGGTTCCTTGTCCAGCACGGCCAGCTCGCCGCACTGCTCAGCGAAGTCCAGCAGCAGCTTCCGGCCGATGTCGGTGTGGGCCATCTCCCGGCCCCGGAAGCGGACGGTGACCTTTACCCGGTTGCCCTCCGCCAAAAACTTCTGGGCGTTGCGCAGCTTGGTGTTGAAGTCGCCGATGTCGATGCCGGGGGACATCCGCACCTCCTTGACCTCCACCACGTGCTGGTTCTTTTTGGCTTCCTTCTCCCGCTTGGACTGCTCGAACTTGAACTTGCCGTAGTCCATGAGCTTGCACACGGGGGGGACGGCGGTGGGAGAGATCTTTACCAGGTCCAGCCCCGCCTCGTCGGCGCGTGCCTGGGCCTCCCGGGCGGACATGACGCCCAGCTGCGCGCCGTCTGCGCCGATCAGGCGCACCTCCCGGTCGCGGATTTCCTCGTTGATCTGATGAGCCGTGTTAGCTATGGTCACGCACCTCCGTCATAAAAATAAAACACGCGGATGCGAAAAGGCACCCACGTCCACAACGAAGCCCGCGCACACTGCGCGGAGTTCACCATGTTAACCCCCTCGCCCGCGGCGGGAGGTGAGGACGGCAGCGCCATTCCTGCTTCCTTTTGCCCCAGTATCATACCAGACGGGGGAGGGTTTGTCAACAGTTTTTTTGCGCGGAGACCATACGATATAACAAAAGTAAAGTCCGCTTATATTCCCCACGCGGGCGGTCGATAGGAAAAATAGAAAGAGACGGAAGGGAGCTTATGCCGATATGAGGATCGAAAACCAGCCGCGCAGCTATGGCGCCGCGCGCCGGGCTGCGGCGAAAACCGGCGCCCAGCCGGGAACGTTCCAGCGGGCCATCGCCTCGGTTCCCCGGGAGCCGGAGGACACGCTCACAATATCCAATCGCGCGCCTGCGGCATCGGACATCCAGCCGGGGGATTCCACCCAGGTCAAACTGGCCAAGCTGCAGCAAATGGCGGAAGAGGCCGACTACACCGGGATGAGCTACAGCGAAATTTATACCGCCATATGGAACCGGTATGATCAGGCATTTGACGGGAATTGGGCGTCTATTTATACCTTCCCTACAATACAAGAGGATGGTTGCCTTGCCAAGTATCGTTTTCGGATGGAAATTGACCGTAATATCGGTAATCACCTAAAACGGGAATTTAAAGAAGAGACCGGGATTGATGTAACAGTGTGGACCAAGGAGGGATGGTCCCAGCATGATCGCGATGTAGAAGCCTATCGTGAATATGTCTTGTCCAAATATGGAAATCTTCATGCACAAGGATGCGGATATGGAGATATGAGCATGGAGGAAATGGAACAGGCCATTTACAAAAAATATGAGGGTAAGGACACTCTTCGGGACTTTCTGAACATGCAGGGAGAACTGTTTCATACAGGAGTAATGATAAATAAACTTGGTGAGCACGGTTCCATCGCCTACCAGAGGGTAATGGAGGATCAACTGGCCAGGACTTATTTTTTCGATGACTATATGAGCACGGCTGCCATGAATATCTCGCAGGCCCGGTGGGACGCTGTGCTAGACGGCAAATTTGACGCCCATGCTTTTGCCGCCGACATGCGGGAAACAGTCAAGAACGCATCTTGGAGCATTGACATGGAGAAAGTGATCAACAAAGGCATCGACTACCTGCTGGAAGCGGTGGAACGGACAAAATAAAACGGCATTTGGATGGGCAGTGGTTCCGACGCGGGCCGCTGCCCATTGCTTTGCCCCGCCCGACCTGTTATACTGTAGAAAAACCGCGAAAGGGGGGTTCCGCCATGCTGAATCTGCTGTACGCCCGGGCCGGGCAGGACATCCGGGGGGAGCTTTTGGAGCGGATGGGGGCGTCCCATGCCCGCCGCCGGCTGCTCATCGTGCCCGAGCAGTATTCCCACGAGAGCGAGCGGGCGCTGTGCGCCGCCCTGCGGGAGGCGGGGAGCGCCGGGGCGTCCATGGCGTGCGAGGTGCTGTCCTTCACCCGCCTGGCCGGGCGGCTCACCGACGCGGCGGGGGGCGGGGCCGCCCCCATGCTGGACGCCGGGGGGCGGATGCTGCTGATGTACGCTGCGCTGCGCCGCGTGTCCGACGCGCTGAGCACCTACCGCGCCCCCTCCCGCAAGCCCGCGTTTTTGACGGGGCTGCTGGCCACGGTGGACGAGTGCCGCGCCTACCGGGTGGAGCCGGAGCGGCTCATGGCCGCCGGGGACGAGCTGGGGGGCAGCCAGGGGGACAAGCTGCGGGACCTGGGACTCATCTACGCCGCCTACCGGGAGCTGGAGGCCCAGGACCGCGCCGACCCCCGGGGCCGTCTGGACCGGCTGGCCCGCCAGCTGGAGGACACCCGCTGGGGCGCGGGGATGGCCTTTTACGTCTACGGCTTCACCGACTTCACCCCCCAGGAGGAGGGGGTGCTGTCCGCCCTCATGGCCCAGGGGGAGCTGACGGTGGGGCTGGTGTGCGCCCCGGGGGACGACCCCTCCGGCATTTTTGAGCCCGCCCTGCGCTGCGCCCGGCGGCTGGTCCGGCTGGCCAAGCGCGCCGCCGTCCCCGCCCGGGAGGAAGCGCTGGACCGCCCCCTGCCCTGCCACCCCTCTCTGGTCTTTTTGGAGCAGAACCTGTTTGGCCCAGCGCCCGGCGCCCCCTGGCGGGGGGAGTGCGCCGTCGCCCGGGTCCGCGCCGCCACCCCCCGGCAGGAGGCGGAGTGGTGCGCCGCCGAGATCCTGCGCCTGCTGCGGGAGGAGGGCTATCGCTGCCGGGACATCGCCGTGTGCGCCCGGCGGCTGGACGGGTACGGGGAGCTCATCGACAGCGTGTTTTCCCGGTACGGGGTGCCGGTGTTCCGCTCCGCCATGGAGGACATCCTGGCCAAGCCGGTGCTGGCCCTGGTGACCTCCGCCCTGGCGGCCGCCGCCCAGGACTACCCCTATGAGGAGCTGTTCCGCTACCTGAAAACCGGGCTGACGGGGATTGACGAGGAGGAGCGGGACCTGCTGGAGAACTACGCCCTCACCTGGGACCTGAAGGGGTCCGCCTGGACGCGCAAAAAGCCCTGGGACATGCACCCGGAGGGCTATGGGCGGGAATTCTCCCCGGAGGACACCGCCTTTGTGGCCTGGCTGGACAACCTGCGCCGCAGGGTGATTACCCCGCTGGAAGCCCTGCGGAAAAACCCCGACCGGACGGGCCGGGGGCGGGCGCTGGCCCTGTACCAGCTGCTGGAGGACATCGGCCTGCCCGCGCGCCTGGGCCAGCGGGCGGACAGCCTGGACCGCCGGGGGGACCGCACCGCCGCCGCCCAGTACCGCCAGCTGTGGGACATCCTGGTGGGGGGGCTGGAGCAGTGCGCGCTGCTTCTGGAGGGCGAGGAGCTGGAGCTGGACGAGTTCTCCCGGCTGTTCTCCCTGGTGCTCAGCCAGTACGACGTGGGGGCCATCCCCGTGTCGCTGGACGCGGTGACGGTGGGGGACGCCCCCCGCATGGCCCACAAGCAGGTCAAGGCGCTGTTTCTGCTGGGGGCGGACAGCGGGGCCATCCCCGACTGCGCCCCGTCGCCGGGGCTGTTTTCCGATCAGGACCGGGACGCGCTGTCCGCCATGGAGGTGGAGCTGGCCCCCCGGCAGGAGGGCAAGCTGCGCCGGGAGATGACCATTGCCTACGAGACCTGCGCCCGGCCGTCGGCGCGGCTGTACGTCAGCTACGCCGCCGGGGCGGGGGACAATCAAAAGCCCCCCTGCTTTCTCTGGGAGCGGCTGGGGGCGCTGTTCCCGGACGGGCCGGCGGCGGACGGGGGGGACCCCTTGGCCCGCATGTCCGCGCCGGACGCGGCGCTGGAGCTGGCGGGGCAGGACGGCGCGGTGGCGGCCGCCCTGGAGCGTGTCCCCGGCCTGGCCCCCCGGGTGGAGCGCATCCGAAACGCGGCCCAGTGGCGGCGGGGGCGGCTGTCCCGCCCTGCGGTGGACGCGCTGTTTGGCCCGGTGGTGCCCATGTCCGCCACCAAGCTGGACCTGGTGAACTCCTGCCACTTCAGCTATTTTCTCCGCTTCGGGCTGGACGCCAAGCCCCGGCAGCGGGCCGCGCTGCGCCCGTCCGACTACGGCACCTTCGTCCACGACGTGCTGGAGCGCACCCTGCGCGGGGCGCAGGAGGCGGGGACGCCCCTGAGCGACGGGGAGGCGGTGGAGCGGCTGTCCCAGGCGGCGGCGGACCGCTATGAGCGGGAGGTGCTCAGCGGCCTGGAGGGGGAGCCCGCCCGGCTGCGCTGCCTGTTCCAGCGCATGAAGGGGGCGGCTCTGGCGGTGGTGCGCAGCGTGTGCGCCGAGCTGTCGGCGTCCGACTTCACCCCCGCCGCCTTCGAGCTGGGCTTCGGCCCCGGCAAGGCCCTGC
>ERZ779629.326-NODE-326-length-20366-cov-5.239378_pt1 | contig 20366 bp, 22 predicted proteins | sample MGYA00514192_ERZ779629 | MGnify/ENA primary metagenome ERZ779629 (study PRJEB29562, sample SAMEA4376709) | mouse gut metagenome | isolation source: Cecum | study: EMG produced TPA metagenomics assembly of the A DSS colitis mouse model was used to assess the... | reverse complement strand
GAAGGTCAGCTACGTTTCGGGCGGCAAAACGCTGACGGGTTACGTTTGCACGAGTTGCCTTAAATCTGTTGAACGGGCTTTATTAAGCTCAGCGTTCAATCGGTGTTTATTGATTGCCTTAATTCAACACCGACTACCACTATCAATCATACAAAAAATAACGGCGGAAATTTATCCGCCGTATTTTTTATGTCTTATTCTGCGAAATTAACCAAAAGCTTACTTATAATTTTTGCAATTATAATGCCTTTGCGCGTTTTTAATCGCGTCGTTATTCATTGCAATATTGTTTTCGAACGCGGTTTTGGTTTCTATCGCAATATCCTTCCACTGCTGCTCGTCGCCCGCGTAATATACGTCTGTCAACGCCTTGTTGCCGTAAAATGCGTGGCCGAAGCGGAACGCGCCGTCCTCGTAATAAGCGCCCTGCACCTCTTCAACCGACAGCGGAATATACACCTCTTTTAACGAAACGCAGTATCCGAACGCCGCCGACGGCAACGTCTTTATACCGCCGCCTATCCTTGCGCTTTCAAGGCTTGTACAAAGCTCGAACGCGCCGAAACCGAGCCCCTTCCGCGTTGCCTCCTTGCCCTCGGAATCCGTATAAACCGTATCCTTTACGCTCTGCGGAATATCCACGCTTTTCAGCCCCGAGCGATAGAACGCCCTGTCGCCGATTGTCAAGAGCGTTGACGGCAAAGAAATGCTTTCAAGCGCCGTACATCCGTCAAACGCGCGCGCACCGACGGTCTGCACCCCGCCCATATCCACGGACGACAGGCTTGTACAGCCCGAAAAGGCAAGCCCCTCAATCGCGGTCACGCTGTCGGGCACGGATATGCTTTTAAGTCCGCGGCAGTTGCCGAAAAGACCGTGAGCGAAGCTTTCAAGCTCTATACCCTCGGCGAATTCGACCGTTTCGAGATAGTAGCAAAAACCGAACGCCGCCGTGCCTATTTCGGTGACGGTGGCGGGGACCTTTATTTTCGTAAACCCGCTGCCAGAAAAGCCCTCGGCGGCAATCTCGGTAACGGGCGCGTAATTATCGCCCTCGCCGTAATACGCGGGAATTTCGTACTCGCCTTTAAGCCCGATAACGCCAGAGCAGCTGACGGTGTAATGCTTACCGCCATCCTCGCTTAAAGTATAGATAACCTTGGCTCCTCCGCAGCCCGCGGAGCACACGCCGCCGAGCGCGGAAGCCGCAAGCAACGCAATAACGATTTTTTTCATAAGAATATTATATCACTTTAATTTTGATTTTGCAATTTACGGGCGCACCTCTCTCATCACGCGCGCAAAATTTTCAAAGCATAGCTTTTCGGTTATCCGCACGCCGAACGCGTCCGCAAGGTACGCGATAAGCGCGGGCATTTTTTCGCAACCTTCGAGCCCGTTTACGGTAGGTATTCCGTCGAAGTCGCTGCCGAACGCCAAAGCGTCCTCGCCGCCGATTTTCAAAATATGCGCAACGTGGCGTTTAATGCAGTCGAACGTATCGCCCGCGCCGAGAAAATCCTTGCAAAAATTAACTCCGACGACTCCGCCGCAATCGGCTATCGCCTTAATCTGCGCGTCGGTCAGATTGCGCGACATATCGCACACGGCGCGGGCGTTGGAATGGCTTGCGACCGTGGGAATTTTTCTGCCCTTCAACAGCTCGTCCGTGCCGCCGTCGGAAAGGTGCGAAACGTCGACGATTATTTTAAGCTCGTCCAACAGCTCTACCGCCGCCCTGCCCGCAGGCTTCAGCCCGCGCCCTTCCGCCGCGGAAAAATCGGGGACGCCGCCGCGCATTATAAGGTTGGGATATGCGAGAGCGTTTTCGTTGTTCCATACGAGCGACGCCATAACCACGCCCGCGCCGAGCGCGGCTATCCTTTGTAAATCTCCGCCAGTAAACCCGAGGTTTTCGACGGTGAGCATAGCCGCAGTTTTTCCCGATTGCACGCAGGATATAAGCCCGCCGTAGCTTTCTACGGCGTTTACGCCCGACGAAAAAAACCTGCGATAGTCCTCAAAGCGCGACTCGGTTTCTCCGTCCGTGAATATCGCAAAGCACTGGGCTGCGCAGCCGCTTGCGCCAAGCTTGTTAAAGTTGACGTGCAACGGCGCGTCGGACAGGGAATATCCCTTGTCGAAGCTTACCGTTGCACTGTCGCAATGTAAATCTATATATTTCATTTTCTTCTGTAAAATTTACCAAGCACGAACCTGACGGGCTTGGGCGGTTTAACGCATATAATCACACAAGACTTCATATTGCCATTATATGCCGCGAAGTCTGCGTATGGTTACCGACGTATCGAGAGAGTTGAATACCGTACTGCCCGCGACGAGGACGTTCGCCCCCGCTTTAATAATCTCGGCGCAGTTTGCTTCGGTTACCCCGCCGTCGACCTCTACGTCCATGTCCGGCTTGCCAATCGAGCGGGCATATTCCCGTGCCTTTGCGATTTTCGGCGTAACCTCCGCGATATATTTCTGACCGCCGTAGCCGGGGAATACCGACATCAGCAGCACCATATTGCAAAGCCCGAACACTGGAAAAATATTTTCCACGGGCACGTCGGGATTGACTACCGCCCCGCACTTTACGCCGAGCGACTTTATCTCTTCAAGCGTTTCCCTGAGATAGGTTTGAGAAATTTTCGCGCACGCGCCGTAATGCACTGTAATTATATCCGCGCCTGCGTCCGCAAAGAATTTAATCTGCGATTTCGGGTGCTCAATCATAAGGTGAACGTCGAGCGGAAGCTTGGTCAACGGACGGACGTTTTTTACCATCTGCGCGCCGAAGGTTATCGGCGCGACGAAGCTGCCGTCCATAACGTCGCAGTGTATCATATCCGCGCCGCTTTTTTCCAACTTCTTTACAGCCGCGCCCATTTCGGAAAAATCCGCCGAAAGTATAGACGGCGCTATTTTAATTTCCATATCTTCCCCCGATTGCCTTTACCAAAGCTTCGTAATCCCCGCCGTAGTGAAAATCGCGCTCGATATCGTCGAACCTGCCGTGACCGTTTTCAAGCATAGCCGCAACGGGCGGCGGCAGAATTCCGCGCATACGCGCGGCAAACCTTTCCTTTATGACGGCAAGCTCTGCAGTAACGAGCACTTTAAAGCAGCCCTCGGGCAGCAGCCGCAAATGCTCGCTTTCGGTTATTACGTAAACGACGTTTTCACCGTTTACCGAATTTTCGAGCAAGGCTTTAAAAGCCGCTTCCGCCTCCGCCTGATTTTTGGCAAGCCGCAGATAGTCCTTACCCGTATATACCTGCGCGTTGAAATCGCCTTTAAGTCTGTCGGCAAGCGTCGACTTGCCCGTACAGCTTTCGCCTATAATTGCTATTAACATTTTTTACCCTCCAAAAAGCTTGCCCGCAGTTGACCGCAGGCTCCGCCTATATCCGCGCCCATACGCCTGCGCACGGTTGCGGAAAGTCCGCCCTTTTCAAGCCAGCCCAAAAATTCGTACGCCTGCCTGTCAGTTGCGGAAAGCAGCTTTCTTTCCTTTACTTCGTTAAGTCTGATTAAATTGACGTGGCAGCACCTGCCCTTTAACAGCGCGATTAGCTGCCTCGCGTGCTCCCTGTCGCAGTTTTCGCCGTCGATTAGCGTATACTCGAAAATGTACCGCCTGCCCGTCTTTTTAAAGTAGTAATTGCACGCTTCCAGAATTTCGGCAATGGAATACCTTTTAGCTATCGGCATAGTCCTCGCGCGCCCCTCGTCCGTGGTTTGGTGAAGGGATACGGTGAGGTTGACGCCCAACCCCTCGTCGGCAAGCGAACGCATTTGCGGAACCAGTCCGCAGGTGGAAAGCGACACGTTGCGCGGCGAAATATTTATACCCGTAGGCGCCGCGAGATTGCGCAAAAACCTTACCACGTTAGCGTAGTTGTCAAGCGGCTCTCCGCTGCCCATAAGCACTACCTTTTTAACCGAGCCGCCCTTCATTTTCACGAGCGCGTTTACCACGAGTATCTGCGAAAGAATTTCGCCCGCGGTCAGATTGCGCACCAGCCCGCCGAGAGTGCTTGCGCAGAACTTGCACCCCATACGGCAGCCGACCTGAGTTGAAACGCACTGCGAATATCCGTACTCGTATTTCATTAAAACGCCCTCTATTACGTTTCCGTCGGCAAGCGAAAAGAGATACTTTTCGGTGCCGTCGGACGAGGTGAGCGTCTGAACGATTTTCAGCGGCTCGTCAACGTATTCTTGCAGCAGTCCGTCTTTAAGCGCGGCGGGAATATTTATTGCGGAAATGCGCTTACCCTGCATAAGCCCCGTATTCAGCTGCGCCGCACGGAATTTCTTTTCGCCGAGCTGCTCTATTAAATTTTCGAGTTCGGTAAAACTCAAATCCTGTAAAATTTTCATTGCTTTATAAACTTGGTTACGAAAAAGCCCGCGCCGAGCGATACGTGCGGCAAAAACTGCAAGCCGAATTTCGTCCTGCGGTGGGGCAACGGACTGTCGGGAATTTCAAGCGCGAAGCCGCTTGTTTGCAAAAACCCGTACGCGACGCTGTCGTTTTCCTCGGGCAGAACCGAACAGGTCGAATAGTACAGCGCACCGCCGCTCTTTACGTACCGCGCGCAGTTTAAAAGAATTTTAAGCTGAACCTCTTTAAGCCCCGCTATATCCTCTTCGCGGCGAAAAAGCTTTATATCGGGGTTTTCGTTTATGACGCCCGTGCCCGAACACGGCGCGTCGCAAAGCACCGCGTCGAACGCGTTTTCGAATTCGGGGTTAAACACCGTCGAATCCGCCTGTATAACCTTTAACTTTGCGCCCATTCTCTCGGCGTAAGCGTTGATAAGCCCGACGCGGTGAGCGTGAAGCTCGCACGCGGTGACGGTGCATTTACCGCTTAGCAGCACCGACTTACCGCCGGGGGCGGCACATGCGTCAAGCAGGTTTTTGCACGGGGATATTGCCGAGCAAATAGCGACCGACCCGACCGACTGGAACGTATAATCGCCCCTGTCGAAACCCTCGTCGCGAACGAAATTTTTGAATATATACACGCCCTCGAAGGGAGTGTCCGTATGCGGTTTTGAAAGATACTTTTCCGCGCCGCGCACAAAGCGGACGCAAACCCCTTCGCTCGGGCACGAAAGTATTTCCGCCGCCTCGCCCTTGTAGCTACGCTTTATTTTTTTTACAAGCCATAGCGGGGCGCTGCATTCCACCGAAAGCCGCTCGTCGGATTTTTCGGGCAAAGCGGGTATTTTATACGAACGCAGGAACGCGTTGACGAAACCCGCCGCTCCGTCCTTGCCCGCCTTTTTAACGAGTTCGACCGCGCTGTCCACGACCATATAGTCGTGCTTGTCCATAAATTCAAGCATATACAGCGCTATTTTAAGTATGATTTTTACGGGCGTTTTAGGCGGCTTGGACGTATTTGCACCGATAATATAGCCGAGGTAAATATCCTTTTCCAGCACGCCGTAGCAAATCTTCACGGTGCGCGCCTTGTTAAGAGGCTCTATCATGGTTTCGGCTATCGCCTGCTTTAAATATTTTCCGTCCCTGTAAACCTTGGTAAGTATCAGGTACGCGTCGCAAAGCGGATTAGTCAAGCCTGTCGCCCGCCTTTATCTTTCTGCCGTTTACGCAGTCCGCGGCAGTCATTGCCCTGCCGCCCGCAAGCTGCAACGCGGTTATATTTACCGCGCCGTCGCCGCAGCCGACGATAATTCCGCGCTTATCGGCGGAAACAATCTCTCCCGCCGCGCCGGAAGCCTCGTACGGCTCGGCGTTCAACACGTTGACGACGACGCCGTTAAGGTGGCAGTATGCGTAAGGCTCGGGGTTCATTGCGCGCACTAATCGGCATATATCCAGCGCCGAACGGCGAAAATCGATGGCGCAGCCTTCCTTCGTGATTTTTTTGCAGAGCGTTGCCTGCGCCTCGTCCTGAACGAGAAGCTGGGGGTTTCCCGCTTCGATTAGCCTGACCGCCTCTACCGCCGCCTCCGCGGAAAGCTGCGACAAAACCGCGGAAAGCTCGGCACTGTTTCTATTACCGATTTCGCAGCGCTTTACAAGCAGTATGCCGCCCGTATCAAGCGAAAGCTCGGTACGCATTACGGTCACGCCCGTATGCGTTTCACCCGCAAGTATCGCCGACTGAATGGGCGACGCGCCGCGGAATTTGGGCAGTAGCGAGGCGTGCAGATTCCACACGCCCTCGGGGAAGCAGTCCAGCACCGCCTGCGTGAGCAGCTGCCCGTACGCGCAGGTTATCATTATATCCGCGCCGATAGCCCTGACCTCGTCCACGTTGTTTCTTATTTTTTCGAAATCGTACACGGGCAGACCGAGCGCGAGCGCGGCTGTTTTAACCGCCGTCGGCGTAAGCGTCTTTTTCCTGCCGACGGGCTTGTCTGGCTGAGTAATCACCGCCGCGACTCCGTAGCGTTCGTGCAACGCTTTTAAGGCGGGTACGGCGTATTCGGGCGAACCCGCAAAAATTATTTTCATATTCAGTCCTCTTCTATATCGTGAATTTCGCTTGCCCTGTCGGTATACAAAACGCCGTCCAGATGGTCGAGCTCGTGACAGACCGCGCGGGCGAAAAAACCCTCGGCGGTCAGCTTGTGCTTTCTGCCGAACCTGTCGCGGTATTCCGCTTTAACCCTGTACGGACGCGCGACGGTGCCCTGCTTGCCCTTAACCGAAAGACAGCCCTCGGGTCCGACCTGCTCGCCCTTGGTCGCAAGTATCACGGGATTTACAAGCTCGAAAAAGCCCTCTTCGACGTCCACGACGACAGCGCGGATATTCACGCCTATCTGCGGGGCGGCAAGCCCCGCGCCGTTCTCGGCGCGGACGGTTTCCTTCATATCGTCAAGAAGCGAAAAAAGCTCGGGATTAAAGCTTTTCACCTCTTTGCATTTCTCTCTCAGGACGGGGTCCCCCGTCTGTACGACGAACTTTCTTGCCATACACAACTCCTTAAAACGTAATATCTTAACTCAGATTAGCGGGATTTTCCTCTACGTAAACGAGGCAGTCCGCAGTCGTATTTTCCGCCGCGACCGCGTATACGCTCTCTATAAGCGACTTGCCTGTAAGCCGCATAAGCACCTGATAGCGGTGCTTGCCCTGTATGCGCTTTACGGGCGAGTGCATTTTATTCAAAAACAGAAACTCCTGAGGGTGCGCCTCGCGCAGCTTTTCTATCGAGAGATAGACCTCTTTCAAAGTCTGCAACGCTTTGTCGTTGCTTTCCGAAGTTACCATTACTCTGCATATAAGCGAGTACGGCGGAAACGAGGTCGCCTTTCGCAGCCCGATTTCGTTTTCGAAAAACCCGTTATAGTCGTAGCTGACCGCATAGCGCAGTATGTAATTATCGGGCGAGCACGTTTGCAAAACGACCTTGCCCGCCTCGTCCGCGCGACCGCTTCTGCCCGAAACCTGAGTGATAAGCTGAAAGGTCCTCTCGCCGCTGCGGTAGTCGGAAAAATACAGGCTCATATCCGCGTCCAAAATGCCCACAAGCGGTACTGCAGGGAAGTCGTGCCCCTTGGCAATCACCTGCGTTCCGACGAGAATATCCGCCTCTTTATCGGAAAACTGCTTTAATATTTTATACTGTCCGTCCTTGCCCGAAACGGTGTCGTTATCCATTCTCAAAATGCGCGCCTCGGGGAACAGCTTTTTAAGGTCTGCAACCACCCTCTGCGTGCCAATGCCGCCGTATAAAACGTGAACGCCGCCGCAATCTGGACAGGCGGTAACCATGCGGTACCTCGCTCCGCAGTAGTGACATTTAAGACAGTTTTCCTCGCTATGGTACGTAAGCGACACGTCGCAGTTTTCGCACTTCGCCACGTAGCCGCAGTCGCGGCACATAAGCGTGCGGGAATATCCGCGGCGGTTAAGGAATATTATTGCCTGTCTGCCGCGTTTAAGCGTTTCGTCCAGCTCCTGCCTCAGCGCAGCCGAAAACGCGGTATTGTTGCCCCTTTTGACCTCGCGCGTCATATCCGCGATTATTATTTCGGGCAGTGGCTTGCCGTTTATCCTGTCCTTTAAGGTAATTAAATTGTACTCGCCGTTCACTGCGCGCGCATACGTTTCAACCGATGGCGTCGCGCTGCCTAAAATAAGCTTGGCGCCGTTATATGCGGCGCGCAATTTGGCTATATCGACGGTGGAGTATCTCGGAGCGGACTCGCTCGAATACGAACCGTCGTGCTCCTCGTCTATAATAATCGCTCCGATATTTTCAAGCGGGGCGAACACCGCGCTTCTTGCTCCGATTGCTATTTTTGCCTCGCCCGAGCGCAGCCGCCACCACTCGTCGAACTTTTCGCCCGCAGACAGTCCGCTATGCAATATAGCCGCCGCGCCGCCGAAGCGGGCGCGCAGCTGAGCCAGCATCTGCGGGGTCAGCGATATTTCGGGGACGAGAAAAACAGCCGTTCTGCCGCGCTCGATTTCCCGCGCGATAACGCTTAAATATATTTCCGTTTTGCCGCTGCCCGTCACGCCGTGGACAAGGTGTACGCGCTTGTCGGAATTTTCTATGCTTTCGAGCGCCTGCTGCTGCGCGGGGGTAAGTATTTTCTTTTCGCCCGAGGGTGCAAGCTCGGAAAACGGGCTGCGGGTAATTCTGCGCTCCTCTACCTCTATCGCGCCCTTTGCAGCCAGCGCGTCGACCGCGCCCCTGCCGAACTCGTCCGCAAAGCGGGCGCAATCCGCTTCCTTCGCGCCCCTGATAAATTCAAGCGCCTGCTGCTGCTTTTTCGCAGACGCGGGCAACTGAATATCTTTGGCGAAACGGGCGAACCGCCTTACCGATACGCGCACCTTACCGAGGCGCATTTCCGACGGCATAAACAGCCGGAGCGACGCTGCCTTGGGCACGCGGTAGCGGCTTGCTATTCTTTCCATAAGCGCAAGACATTCGGGGATAATCGCGGGCGGTTCGTCAAAGACCTCGGCAACGGGCTTGACCTTGTCGGCAGGGTACGACGAAACGGGGCTTACGCCTATGACGAAGCCGTCTATCTTTCTGCCGCCGAACGGCACCTTGACCCTGCTGCCCGCAGCCAGCGTGTCGGGACAGGAATATTCGAAAACCCTGTCCACCTGACTGTGCGCAATATCCACTATCACCTGCGCGAACACGTTACGCCCCCTATGAAAATTATTGCGGTTTTCATTGCCTGAAAACCGCAGTAATGTTAATCTTTCGTATACTTGATTTTGCCGTCGGCAATTTCACGGCACGCAACCGAAATCTCTTTGAGATATTCGTTGGGGTTGGGACCCTGCGCCATGTGATGCTCGAGTATCTGACGGGCGCGCTTTGCCGCTACAACGCAAAGGCAGTAACGCGACGCGGGAGCCTCGTCTCCGCCGAGCTTGTCGATAAGCATATCGACCGAAGGATTATTTATCATATATTTACCTCGTTCAAGAATTTTTTATTATTTCTTCGATTTCGCCGACCGCCCTGTCAAGGTCGTCGTTCACCACTATATAGTCGTACTTGTCCCTAAGCGAAAGCTCGTAATCAATACGGCTCATGCGGTTGGCTATTTTTTCGGAATTTTCCGTTCCGCGCCCGACGAGACGCGACTTTAATTCGTCGAAGCTGGGCGGTAGTATCATTATTAAAATTGCCTGCGGATAGGACTTTTTTGCGTTAAGCGCGCCGTTCACCTCTATTTCGAGAATGACGTTTTTGGTTTGCAGCTGCTTTTCGACGAAGTCCTTAGGCGTGCCGTAGTAGTTTTCGAAATGATTGTCGTATTCCAGAAAACCGCCCTCTTCAATCATAGAAAGAAACTTGTCCCGATTTATAAAGAAATATGAAACCCCTTCCGTTTCACCCTTTCTGGGCGGACGCGTAGTGCAGGAAATACTGAGGGCGTAATCGCCCTTTTTCAACAGCTCGTTGACTATCGTTCCCTTTCCTACGCCCGACGGACCGGATATTACAATCAGCTTGTTCATCAACTACTCCACGTTCTGTACTTGTTCGCGGATTTTTTCGATTTCGTTTTTCATCGCAAGCCCCAACCGCGTAACTTCTATATCGTTGGACTTTGAACAGATTGTGTTGGTTTCGCGGTTGAATTCCTGAACGAGAAAGTCCAGTTTTCTTCCCACGAGCTTTTCCGTGCAGATTTGTCTGAACTGCTCCGTGTGCGAGCCCAGACGGGTCAGCTCTTCGTCTATATTGCTTTTATCCGAAAACAGCGCGACCTCGGTAAGAAGTCTGCCCTCGTCGACCTCGACGCCCTCTAAAAGCTTCTTCATTTTCGCTTCGAGCCTGGACCTGTAATTTTCGGCTACCTGCGGGGCGCGCTCGGTTATCGACGCCACGTATCCCTCTACGGTTTTCATTCTCGCAAGCATATCCGCGGCAAGCTTGCCGCCCTCAATCTCACGCATTGCGTTAAGCCTGTCCAGCGCCGTATCGAGCGCCGCCGTAAGCGCGGTTAACAGCTCGCCGTCCGCCGCGTTGCTCTCTTCGGCGCGGATTACGTCGGGATAACGCAGCACCGACGTCACCGTAAAATCGTCGGCCGCATCGGGCAACATTTGCTTAACGCGACGCGCTGCGTCCGCATACGCCTTTGCCGTTCCCTCGTCGAGGTACAGCGTTTTGCACTTTTCGCGCTTGTCCGAAAGAGATATAAAAACGTCGGCGTGTCCGCGGGTCATCTTTTCGCGCACCGCGGAACGGATTACGTCCTCGCAGGCGATAAACACGCGCGGAGATTTGATTGACACGTCGAGATAACGGTTGTTGACGGTCTTAATCTCGACGGTAAGTTCTATACCGCCTTCCCTGTATTCGCCTCTTCCGTATCCCGTCATACTCAGCATAGAGCAACTCCGTTTTATATATTGCGTCAAACCCGCTTTTATCCGTAAGGATAGGCAGGTTCAGTTTAATTATAACAGCGTTTAAAAAAAATTTCAAGCAAATTAACAAGCCTTTTAATAGTCTTCGCTAAAATCGTTGTAAAGCCCCTTGGTGCGCATAGTCACCTTGCGGTATTGCGGGCAGGTGCTTACGTCGAAATACGATACGGGCAGAGACGAGGTCGCAAGCTCGCCCGTGACCTCGGAATAAAACGCGGTCTTGCCGGCGCACATAATAACGGGCACGCCGTAAAGGTAGGAGTACGTTCTAATAACCAGCGCGGGCAGAATATTTTTGACCTCCTCCATAAACACGACCACCGCGTTACAGCCGCAAAGCGCAAGCGCCTTGAACGCGTCGGGGAACAGCAAATCGTTTTCGATACAAAGCCCTATTTTATAACCGCCGACCGAGTACACGCCCAGCCCCGCGCCGCTTTTGTAGTCCTCGCTGTCGAGCACGAAATTCATATCCGAAATACCGAGCAGCTTTCCGCCGTCGGCAACCGACACCGATTTTCTGACGACGCCCCTGCTCTTCGTATAACAGCCGCAAAGCACTCCGCAGCCCGCCGCTTTGGAAAGGCGAGCCGCGTCCTCGAACTTATCCGACACGCCCTTCAGCTCTTTCTCGTAGTCCACCTCGCCCAGTCCGTTAAAGCCGAATACCGCCACGTCGCACTCAGGCAAGGTCTTGAAATTTTTAAGCGTTCCGTCCGCCACCACGCAAAAAACCATACCATACATTTTATTTAATTTCAACGAAAAGTGTTAACCTTAAAACGCGTTGCATACAATATTTTAAGAATTTTAAGAGGTGTGCTTTAATGAAAAAACTTATTTGCTTTGCCATTGCCGCGTGCACGGTGACGGCGACGCTTACGCTGACCGCGTGCGGAAAGGAGGAAACCCGCGCAAACAAATACGACATACTCGCCGCCTACGACAGCGAAACGCGGACGCTGAGCGGCACGGTGAACTTCACCTATTACAACGACACCGACAACGAAATCGGCGATTTGAAATTCAACCTCTACGGCAACGCCTTCCGCGAGGGCGCGAAATTCAAGCCCGTTTCGCAGAGCTATACGGACAGCGCGTACTATGCCGGCGCGAGCTACGGCTCTATGACGGTTGAAAGCGTAGAAAACTGCGCGGGCTGGAACATCGGCGGCGAGGACGAAAATATATTAACCGTAACGCTGTTGAACCCCGTATATCCCGAAGAGAACGCGGATATTACCATTACGTATAAGCTAAATCTCGCGCAGGTCAACCACCGCACGGGCGTCACGCAGAACACCGTAAACTTAGGCAACTTCTACCCCGTGCTTTGCGCGTATACGAGCGAGGGCTTTGCGGAATGTCCGTACTATTACTGCGGCGACCCCTTTATGTCAGAATGTTCGGATTATAAGGTAACTCTCGATATGCCCAAGGAATATACCGCGGCGACCAGCGGAAAGGCGGGCAAGGAAACGACCGCGGGCGAGCGCAAGAAATGCACCTATACGCTTGAAAACGCGCGCGACTTCGCAATGGTTTTATCCGATAAATTCAAGGTTGAATCCCGCACGGTCGGCGGCACCGAAGTTAAATATTACTACTACGGCGACGCGAACCCCAAGGTCAGTCTTTCCGTTGCCGCCGAAAGCGTCGAGTACTTCAACTCCACCTTCGGCAACTACGTTTACCCCACCCTGTCGGTAGTGCAGACGGGCTTTTGCTACGGCGGTATGGAATATCCCGCGCTTACCATGATAAGCGACAAGCTCGACTCTAACGGAAACGCGTATACAATCGTCCACGAAAACGCGCACCAGTGGTGGTACGCAATGGTAGGCAGCGACCAGCTGAATAACCCCTGGCAGGACGAGGGGCTTGCGGAATACAGCTCGCTGATGTTCTTCGAAACTCACCCCACTTACGGGTTCACCCGCACGGGTATAGTCGGCTCGGCAACCAAGGCGTACAGGGCGTACTTCTCGGTGTTCAACCAGATTTTCGGCGAAACCGACACCACCATGAACAGGCACCTTTCCAAGTACGAAAGCGAGTACGAGTATTCGAATATCGCTTACAACAAGGGACTGATTATGTTCGATATGCTGCGTCAGGCGGTGGGCGACGAAAAGTTCACCTCCTCGCTTAAAGAGTATTTTAGCGCAAACCTTTACTCTATCGCGCCCAGCGAAAATCTGTTTGCAAGCTTTTTGAAGCACGGAGATTTAGAGGGCTTCTTCGCCTCGTTTATCGAAGGTAAAATAGTAATCTGACCGTTAACATTTACTTGCCAAATCAAATAAAATAATATATAATGTTTAAAAATATCAGAGGAATATTATATGGACCCAAGTTGTTTTATAATATTTAATACGCAGTAGAATTTTCCGTACAAAAGCCGAAATAGAATTTTGACGTGCACGGAATTTTCCGTGCACTTTTTTTACAAAATTTTATAGAGGTTAAAGCTATGATAAAATTCTTTTTATCGGACGGCGGACGCGCGCCCGCGGAGGCTGAAAAATTCACGTCGGGATGCTGGGTTGACCTTGTCAATCCCGCCGACGACGAGTGCGAAAACATATCCGCGCTGACGGGCATATCCGAGGATATGTTAAAGGCCGCGCTCGACGAGGAAGAGCGCGCCCGTACCGAGTTTGACGACGGCAACGCAATGTTTATAGTCGACTGTCCGCTTATCGAAGAGAACGACGGCGGCGGCGACGATTACACCACAATCCCGCTCGCCGTGATTTATAACGAAAAATGCATAGTTACGGTCTGCCTTAAAGGCAACACCGTTTTAAAGGATTTCATTACCGGGCGCGAGCGTATAGATACGCGCAGCCGCGTGCATTTTCTGCTTACGTTTATGCTTTGCAACGCAAAGCGGTTTCTCTATTACCTCAAACAGATAGACCGTAAAACCCGCCGTATTCAGACCGAAATGGAAAAGACGATGCGCAATACCGAGATTATACAGCTGCTCGATTTGCAGAATTCGCTGGTCTACTTTTCCACTTCGCTGAACTCGAACGAGCGCGTGCACGAAAAGCTGTTCAAGGTCGAGGGCGTCGCCACTCGCGAGGAATACCGCGACCTTTACGACGACGTTATTATCGAAAGCCGTCAGGCAATAGAGACCTGTAATATCTACAAAAATATTTTAAGCGTGACTATGGACGCGTACGGCTCGGTAATTTCCAACAACGCCAACGACACCATGAAAAAGCTGACCATAATAACCATTTTGCTTGCGGTGCCCACTATGATTGCGGGCTTTTGGGGCATGAATATGCCCGTGCCGTGGCAGGACGGCGTGGCGTTTAAGGACACAGGCTGGTTCTGGTTGGTAATAGCGCTGACGGTCACGTTTACCGCTATAATAGGCGCGCTGCTTTTAAAGGGCAGACCGCTTAAAAAACGCACAAGGCGTAAAAGAAAAAAGGACAGACGCAAGGACGAATAAAATGCCTATTTTACAGTATTTTTGCAAAAGCTGCAACAAGGGCTTCGAAGAGCTTGTAAAAAAATTCGACGAGCAGGTATTATGCCCCGACTGCGGCAAGCCCGCCGAACGCAGCTACTGCGGGCAGATGTTTTCCGCAACCGGCAAGACGACAAAAAAATGCAGCGGCAACTGCGCGACCTGCGGCGGCTGTAAGCCTTAGTTTTACCTACTATTCAACTTAAAAAATATGAGGGCGCGGAGTGCATAATGGTACTCCGCGCCCTCGTTTACCGAGATATAAAAAAACAGCATAGGATTTTTTATTTTAAGGGTTTATAAAAAATAGTTTGCGTCAATAAATACTTCCGTCGGGAGGTGTTTATGCGGCGCTTTTTTAAATTGTTGGTATTATGTATTGCCGCGGGCACAATATTGGCGGTAATTACCGTCTGTCAGGCAAAGCTTTGCTTTGACGGGGCAGAAAGCTATACGTTTTTCGTCGGCGACACCTCGAAAAACTGCCGCGAAGTCCGCGCCGAAAGCTTTACCGCACTTAAAAAGCTTACCCTTTCCGACGTGTGCGGCGAAAGCGCCGAATATTCGGAATTCGATTTCGACGATTACTTGAAATCCGTTAACGGCGAAGTAATATTTACGGAAACCCTGTCAGACAGCGTAAATTACTACTGCAAAGCGGACCTGCCCTACTCCGTCAACCTCTACGGCAACGAAATAAACCTGCACGTCTGCATTAAAAAGGACCGCGTTAAGGTCGGTTCGCCCATAATATTCGGCGGGTACTAAAAATTTTTAAAACGGCGTGTATAAAAAAATTTGCCGAGGTCAATAAAAAATTTGCAAACAAAAAAGGAGATTTTTAAAAATGGAAGGAAAAAAGACCAAAAAGAAAGTTTTACTTTACTACCTGATTTTAGCGGCGTGCCTGCTTGTAATCGCGGCAGTAACGGTAACGGTTGTGCTTACCGTAGGAAGAAAACAGCCAGTAGCTGAAAAACCCGGAATTGAAAATCCCGACGATAACAAGGACCCCGACGACGGCAAGGACCCCGACGATGGCAAGGACCCCGACGACGACAAGCCCACCGGCTCTGACAACAAGTACGGTCTTCCGCTTGAAAACGCCAGCGTAAGCTGCGGCTACGAGTTCGCTTTCGACGAAACTCTCGACAGATACGCGGTGCATCAGGGAATGGACTTCGAGGGCAAGGCCGGCGACAAGGTGCTTGCAGTGCTTGACGGAACGGTTACCAAGGTCGTAACAAACCACGTTCTCAACGAAAACTACGTTACCATTACGCACAAGGACGGCGTTACCTCCACCTACAAGTATATCGTTGCCAAGGAAGGGCTTAAAGAGGGCGCAACCGTAAAACGCGGCGACGTTATAGGCGAAATTGCCGCGGCAGGCGGTATGGAAATGAGTCAGGGCGAGCACCTGCATTTCGAAATGCGCGCTAACGGCAAAACCGTAGACCCCGACACCTACCTTGAAATTACCGAAAAATAACTCGTATCCCCCTCCCTTATACGGCACTGCGGAGCGCGAATACGCGCGTCGCAGTGCTTTGCTGTTAAATTTTGTAATTTTTTGTTAATTATGAAATAAAATCACACAAATAAAAACAGTTCACCGTAAATTAACATAAATTATAGTTTCAAACATATAATATTGATAGTAATTAACAAAATTAACTTTTTGAAAAATTTTTAAATTGTTATTGACTAACATTTTACAGAGTGCTATACTACGCTTGCTTATGAAAGGAGGACTTAAACGTGACTATTTATGAAGAATTGAAAGAACTTGAAGAAGAAAATAACGGACTTGCCGTATCCCCTATCGAGTACGTCGTTTTGAACTGCGGCAGATAACAATAAAATCGAGGTATAGAGAAATGTTTGATAAACTGAGAAAAATTTTCAGCGACGACGAAGTTCCCTTCGACTACGTCGCAGTGAAAATGGAACAACTCAACAGAGAATTGGGAATTATAAAATAATGCAACCCGCCGCGGCAATTCTGCCGCGGCGGGTTTTTTTAATTGACATTTAAAGCGGGTAGATTTATAATTCGGATATGAAAAACAAAAGAGCGTATTTTACAACCAAATGGATAACCTACACCGCCGTGCTTACCGCGCTTGTCGTCGCAACGGGATTTATTCCCCCTATAACCACGCCCGCAGGCAGGATATACTGGGTTGACGGTATGGTCCTTTTGGCTGCATACCTTATGGGCCCTCTCGCCGCGTTTATCGCAGGCGGAGTCGGCTCGTTGCTGTACGACGTTTTTGCGTCGCCTGCAATGATGCTTCCGTCGCTGTTGATACACGGCTTACAGGGCGCGATAGTAGCAACTCTGCTGCATTTCGTATTTCCCGAAAAACTAATCAAATGGGAATGGATTTGGGCGATTGCCGTTTCGGTAATCGGCGCGGCGGTAGTAGTCGGGGGATACTTTATTTACAGGGCGGTTGTTTACGGCGTACCTACGGCGGTCACGAATATACCGAGAAACGTCATTCAGGAAGCCATAGGGATTTCGATAGCAATGATAATATGCTACGCCACCACATTTAAACAACAGCTTAAAAAGAACAATCTTTTACCCGACTTCAAAAACGAGGTTATGGAAAAAAGCGAGGACGAATGACCGTCCTCGCTTTTTTATTTATTGAATTTATAGCTTACGTTATTTAATATTCCCGTCTTTAAAAGAGTTTTGCTTGCAGCCTCCTTATAGTCGACCTCCGCCTGAACAATAACCGCCTTCAACACGGGATAGAAGTCCTTGAACCCGCTTGACAGCAGATAGTACGCGAGCGAACCGGGCACGGTGTTTATTTCGCTTAAATATACCGTATCGCCGCCGAGCAGGAAGTCGAACCGCACAATCCCGCGCATATTCAGCCGCGAATATACGTTGCCCGTTATCTTGCGTATTTTCATTGCAAGCGCTTCCGGAATATCCGCGGGCATAACGCGCGTTCCGGCGCCCGAATATTTATCGTCGAAGCTGAGAATATCCCCGTCCGAAACCGCCTCCTCGCACTCGGAAACGACGACTTTGCCGTCCGCATAGTACGCCGCGCAGTTTATCTCGCGGCGGTTTTCGACGTATTTTTCGCATACCACTCCGTCGTCGTACAAGAACGCCGCCGCGACCGCGGTTTCAAGCTCTTCACGGTTTTCGACGCACTCTATGCCTATGCTCGACCCCAGCTTCGCGGGCTTGACGATTAGAGGATATTGCAGCTTTTCCGCCTTTAAATACTCGTTCGGGCTGCGCATATATACGTACCTTGCGACCTTCACGCCCAACGAACGCAGCACGCGCTTTGTGAAGTATTTATCCATAAACGCCGCCGATTCGAACATACCCGCGCTTGCAAGCGGTATATCGTTGAGCGCGAACAGTCCGCACACGCCGCCACCCTCTCCCCAGCCGCCGTGACAGCAGTTGAGCGCGACGTCTATTTTTACGTACTTTTTCATTTTGCCGCGTTTGTTGAGAACGTACACCCCGCCCTTGCCCACGACCGCGCGCGGGCATTTTTCGTAGCCGCCGTCCTTATAGCTTTGAATATTCAAAAGGTCTTCGCCCGTATAAAGCTCGCCTCGCTGCGACATATACAGGGGCGTAACGGTATCGCCTCCGCTTTTAAGCACGTTTGCAGCCATAGTTCCCGTAATTACGGAAACCTCGTTTTCGTTTGATTTTCCGCCGTATATAACGGCTATGCTTTTACCCATAAAAAAATTCACCTCCGCTTTTTTTTACTTTGCTTTGGTGAATTTGTTTTTTAATATACGTCGGGCAGGTCGTTTAAAAAAAGCACCGTATCTCCCTTCCGAACGTAGCCTTTAAGCTTTTCCTGAGCTGCCGCAAGCGTCGTGCTTACGGAAATAGCTTCGGCGTTTCCGCCCCCGTCAAGGTAACCCTTTTCAACGAATTTGACGAGCGTATCGCCTACCAGAATAACCTTGTCGAAACCGACCAGCTCTCTTCCGAGCGCCGCGTTTTCGTCCTCTTCGAGAACGCCCAGTTCGACAAGCCCGGGGGTCACGACTATCTTGCGGCCGTCGAAAAGTTTAAGCACGCCCAGCGCGGCGCGCGCGCCCTTGACGTTGGAATTATAGCCGTCGTCGAGTATGTTCACCCCGTTGCTTTCGATAAGTTGTAGGCGATGCTCGATATAGTCGATTTTAGGAATTGCCGAACAGATTTCGTCAAGCGTCATACCCAGCGCAAAGGCACCCTGCGCCGCAAGCGCGATATTGTAAGCCGAATGTTCGCCTAAAAGCTTGGTTTTTACCCGTCTGCTTTTACCGCCGAGCGTCAGCGTAAATTCCGTTCCGTCCCTGGCCGCGGTTATATCCGAAACGCAGTCGCAGCGGGATTTGGGACAGGGATAATCTGCAAACGCGTCGAACGCGTCGTCGGCGATTACCGCGCTTTCCCTGGTTGCGGAAAGTATTTCGCCCTTTGCCTTTACAATATTCTGAAAGCTTAAAAAAGTTTCGAGGTGCTGACCGCAAAGCCCCGTAATAAGCGAAACGTCTGGCGGGCAGATTTCGCATAGCTCGGCAATGTCGCCGACGTGCCGCGCGCCCATTTCCGCGACGAAAACGTCGTAACTTTCAAGCTCGGCGTTGTTTACCGCAAGAGCAATGCCTATAGGCGTATTGTGCGAGCGGGGCGTGGTAAGCACCCTGTATTTTTCAGACAGAATACTGTTTAGAATATTTTTAACCGTGGTCTTGCCGTAGCTGCCCGTTACGGCTATAACCTTTATATCCGACGCGGCAAGCTTGCGCTTGGCGTTGCGTATGAATTTTTTGTTGTGCGGAACCTCGTAAATTTTGGCTAACGCATTAGCCGCAAGCATCAACGGCACGAGCAGCAGGGGCATTACGCCGAGCGGAACGTACCTGAGATACGAGAAAAATTTATTTTCCCATACGCAATCCGCAAAGTTAACGAGAGTTATAAAAAGATAAAATACTATCGCAAGCACGAGGAACGTAACTGCGTACAGGCGTTTGAGCCGAGGCGTGGGCGTAACCGCCGAACGCAGCGCAAGCTTTCTGTCCGCAACTATATACAGCGTAAAGAAAAGTAAATACGCCGAAAGCGACGCAACCGCCGCCCACTGCCCCGCAAAAGAAAAGCAAAGCCCGATAAGCGCGGACGTAACGGTGCACATCATTGCAAGAAAAATCAGCCGCTGAAAGGACAGGTTGCCCCTTTTTGCGAACCATGCGAAATATTTTTTGCCCGAATACCCCGACGATTGAAGCACGCCCGTCTGCTTGTATAAAACTGCGCAGGAAAGCGCCGCAAGCACGAGCGCCGCGACTACACATTCGACCGTTTTCGGTACGGAAATGAAAATGCCCATTCTATTCCTCCGTTAGGAATTTATATATCTTTTCGTTAAATTCGTCGGGGTGCTCGGAAAAGCAGAAGTGCCCGCCGTCCATAAGCTGAAAACGGCTGCCGACGATTAAGCCGTTAAAGGTTGCACCCTCTTCGTCGGGCGGCGTAACGGCGTCGTTCCGACCGTATAACAAAAGAGTGTCGTTTTTTATCCGCGAAGCGTATTCGCGCAAATCCTCGTTTACGATAAGCTTGTAGCTCTGTTTCATTATCGGCGTCAAAGTGCGGTATTCGGCGCTGCCGTAATGCCTTTCGGCAAACCTCGGAAACAGCTTTTTTACGCGCCTGTACGCCTTTACCCTGCGCATATATTGCGGCGAACGCGGCTTTACAAGCCCTGCGCCGCCCGTAATGATAAGTTTGTTGCCCCCGCCGCCCGCAAGATATTTGAAGGCAACGCGCGCTCCGAACGAGTGGGCGAGAATATGCGGGTTTTTAAGCCTGCTTTTTTTAATAAACGAGTCCAGCCAGTCCGCGTAGTCGCCCACCGAATAGGGAATATCCAGCGGCGAGCTTTTGCCGAACCCCAAAAAATCGGGGGCG
>ERZ779629.320-NODE-320-length-20513-cov-6.761169_pt1 | contig 20513 bp, 18 predicted proteins | sample MGYA00514192_ERZ779629 | MGnify/ENA primary metagenome ERZ779629 (study PRJEB29562, sample SAMEA4376709) | mouse gut metagenome | isolation source: Cecum | study: EMG produced TPA metagenomics assembly of the A DSS colitis mouse model was used to assess the... | reverse complement strand
CCGGGTGTATCGCCAACGCCCTTATGGAGCGTGAGATTTCCGTGTGCATGACGAACTTTGCCCTTATCCTCAATGACCTTGCCGCCAGCTACAAGGGCAGGAACGAATACATATCGTTGCCGATGGTAAAATACTCGCCGTCCTTGAGCTGCAAAGACAACATGGTGGGAACTCCCTTCGCCGCGCGGTCCCGTCCTTTGGACCAGCTTTCATCGTCATAATATTTTGGACGCCCTGAAGGGCTTCGGCCGTGATTTTTCAAAGACGGCCTCTCGTTTCCCACTCGGCGGCTTCGGAAACGCTGAGCGAAGCGGAAAACTGCAAGTTTTCTGTTTCGCTCAACGCTCCAGCCGGAAGCATGGGCTTTCACCGGCGTCCCGACCGGCATATCCGGCTGGATTCCTTGTGGATGAAGTCGCGCCGCTGGTTGGCGAGGTGCTCGTGGAGCGCCCGGTACTTCTGCACCGCATCCTGATAGTTTTTGGAGCCGGGTTCCATCCGGCTGAGCTGCTGTTGGATTTTTGTCAACTTTTCCTGGGATTGCTGTAACCAGTGGGGGGCGTCGGCCATTTTTCCGTTGTCGGCCACGTAGAAGTGGCTCATGGAGTATTTCAGCCCGATTGTGGTTTCTGGGGCGGGGATCACAGCTTCCGGCTCCTTCACCGTATACTCATAGGGGATGCAGGCAAAGTATTTGCCGGTTTTGGTTTTCTCCACCGTGACCCGCTTCAGCCTCCACCCACTCCGGGGGCGGCGGGGAAATTTGGCCCGGACGATGCCCGCCTTGGTCATGCGCAGACCGTCTTTTGTAATATAAATGGTGGGGCCGGACTCAAAAACGTGGTTGCAGGCGCTGAAGGAGTCCCGGTCCGTTTTTTTCCTCTTGAAATTGGGATAACCAAAATGCTCCAGTTTTTTGAAGAACATCCGAAACGCCTGAGACAGCTTGTTGTGTTCCTGAATGAGCGCCTGGTTGTCTACCTCGGTCAAAAACGGAGCCTCTTTCTTGTATTTGGCCAGGGTGGGGATAAAATGCTGATCGGTCTCCAGGTAAAACCGCTGCTGGTCGGCCAGCATATGGTTCCAGATATAGCGGCAGCAGCCGAAGGTCTTCTCGAACAGCTCAATTTGGGCTTCATTGGGGTAAAGGCGGGCCTTGATGGTTGCGTATTGGATTTCCATGCCATCTTTGCAGGCTTCTTTTGGCTTTCGAGGCATCCTGGCCCACCCCCTTTTCAAGATGGCCGTCCACTCGCCTCCCATATGGCGCGAGGTCTCATGGAACACCAATTTGAAAAAGTATACTTTTGTAAAGTACAGTTAGCCTCGAGAAAAATTTTTGATTCCGCCCTTAACTTTCAAGTATTTGTGCCGAATAAATAGGGTGTAAGCAAGTGGAGCGGCACTTTGTAAAAGTATACTTTTACAAAGTGCCGCAGACTTTTGTCTGTATGCTTTTTTCAAGGCGGACCGCTTTGGCGTAAAAAGTTCCCTCAGGCATATCACACGCTTTTGCCGCCTGCTGGAGCGTCATTTTTTTGGCTCTCCAGGCCTGATGCACCTGACGGAAGTTATCAGGCAATGGTTGGGACGGCCTGCCAAACCTTATGCCCCGGGCTTTTGCCGCCGCGATGCCCTCCGCCTGCCGCTGACGAATATTTTCGCGCTCATTCTGCGCCACATAACTGAGAAGCTGGAGCACGATATCCGCGATTAGCGTTCCGGTCAGGTCTCGGTGGTTGCTGGTGTTCAGCAGGGGTATATCAAGGACGCGGATATCCGCCCGCTTTTCCTTGGTGATGACCCTCCATTGTTCCAGAATTTCCTCATAATTGCGCCCAAGCCGGTCGATGCTTTTGACAATCAAAAGGTCGCCCGGTTTTAGCTTTTTCACCATCCGCTGGTAGGCCGGCCGGTGAAAGTCTTTACCGGACTGTTTGTCCAGAAACAGGTTCTTATCGGAAATATCAAAGACGGCCAGGGCTGCGATCTGACGGTCTTCACTTTGGTCTCGGGCGGATACCCGTACATAGCCGTATGTAATGCCTGCCATTTCACATTCTCCTCTTTTAGTAAATATAGTAGCTATATTTTACCAAACGGCGGCTTAGCAGGCATCAATTCGAGCGGGAGTTTAGCAGACGGCATTCGGTGTTCCGCCGCCGGATGTCTTCCTCTATAACTGCGTATTTTTTATCACCCGTCCTGAACCTTCTTTTAATTTTATTACGTCTGGGCACAGGACCGGAATCCGCCTATCCTGTTTCCGATATCAAACCGCATACCGAACCTGTGGCTGCGCAAACATATTGCCTTCAAAAAGCTTTGCACAGCTAAATTTGTTTCCTGAGAAAAAATAAATGGAAAATTGAGCGTACAGGAAAGAACCGGGCGGCTGCGCGTAAGGAATATCCAGTCTGTGGTTTAAAGTGACAAATTTTGGGCCTTTCTTTTGTTAAAAAAATAAAAAATAGAAATTTTAAGTGGAGGCTATTGCAAAAAAGCGCACAAAATGGTATTGTTAGTTTACTGGAAAACAAAATGGACTAAGCTGAGCTTGCTGATTGAAAGGGTGTGTAATATGTCTGATGTACAGAAGTTGTTTTCCCCAGGTCGGATCGGTTCCATATATCTCAGAAACCGGATTGTTATGGCGCCGCTGGGTTCCCGCCTCACCAGCGAGAATGGTGCGGTGACCGACGATATGATCGAGTTTTATTCCCAGCGGGCCCGGGGTGGGGCGGGGCTTATCATCATCGAAGCTATGGGAATCGACTACCCTGTCGCGGTAGGCAAGCCCAACCATGTGCGGTTTCACGACGACTGCTATGTACCGGGCCACGCCAAGCTGGCCGAGCGTATTCACGAGTGCGGGTCCAAAGCGTTTGCCCTGCTGTGGCATACAGGCATTAACCGCGGCATGTTTGCCGGCGAGATGCCGGTTGGCCCTTCCGCCATCCTCAACCCCAACACTGGACTGGTGCCCCATGAACTGAGTGTGGAGGAAATTCATGCCGTCGTGGAAAAGTTTGGCCAGGCCGCACGTCGGGCCATGCAGTGCGGCTATGATGGGGTGAGTGTCCACGCGGCTCACGGTTATTTGATTTCGTCCTTTGTTTCCCGCGCCACAAACCGCCGCACCGATGAGTACGGCGGCAGCTTTGAAAACCGCATTCGGTTTGCGCTGGAGGTGGCGGCGGCCATTCGGGCCAATACCCGTAGGGACTACCCGGTCGTGTTCCGCATCAATGGCGACGACTTCATTGAGGGCGGTATTACCCTGGAAGAGGCCGCAAAATTTGCCGTGGCTCTGGAGCAGGCAGGGGTGGACGCCATTGACGTGTCCGCCGGTGTGTACGGCAGCATTGATACCATGATCGAACCCATTCAATATGAGGAGGGGTGGAAGCTCTATCTCGCCGGATATATTCGAAAGCATGTACATGTCCCGGTTTTTGGCGTAGGCGTGATCCATGATCCGGTACAGGCGGCCCAGGCCATCGCGGACGGTGTGATCGATTTTGCCGCCGTGGGCCGGGAGCTGCTGTGCGAGCCCCAGTGGGGGAACAAGGCTCTGGCCGGTGACCGGCATTTCCCGAAATGTATTGGCTGCAACGCGTGTTTTGAGCGCATCGGCTGCAACCTGCCCCTGCGCTGTGCCATTAATCCTCTGGCGGGGCGGGAGCTTCACGCCCCAAAGCCGGCGGAGCAGAAAAAGCATATCGCGGTGGTGGGCGCCGGGCCGGCCGGCGTCACAGCGGCGGTGACGGCAGCCAACCGGGGCCATCGGGTGGAGTTGTTCGACTCCGCTCCGGCCATCGGCGGACAGCTGATGCTTGCGGGGGCGCCGCCCCGCAAGGGGAAAATCCTGGACTATCTGGACTACCTCAAGGAGGAGCTGACGGCCAGCGCGGTGCAGGTCCGCCTGAATCAAACCTTTACAGTGGACTGTGCGGCGGATTTTGATGAGGTTGTGGTGGCTGCCGGCGCGGTCTGCCGGGATATGGACGTGCCCGGTGCGCAGGACTGCCGGGAGACCGCTTGGGACGTGCTCCGAAACCCGGCGGAGAACTACGCTGGCCGCCATGTGGTGGTAGTGGGCGCGGGTAGCGTGGGCTGTGAGACGGCGCTCTATTTAAAAGAGGGCGGCGCGGCCTCGGTTTCCATCGTGGAGCTGCGGGAGAAAATCGCCATGGATCTGGACAACATCAGCCGTATGAAACTGCTCCACGAGCTGGAGGACGCCCAGGTTGCCCTGTATCCTTCTGTTACGCTGGAGAAGGTAGAGGCAGGTCAGGGAGTTTTGAAGCATGCAAATGGCTTGAAGGACGAGGCCGTCCCCTGTGACTTGGTGGTCATCGCGGTGGGTTCTCAGCCCAGCCGGGAGCTGGCGGAAGCGCTCTATCAACGCGGCGTGCGCGCCTACAGCATCGGTGATGCGGGCGTTATAGGCAAGATCGGCGAGGCGGTTCGCAGCGGCTTTGACGTGGCCGCCGCCCTATAGAACCAGCCCCAGTGTATGTATTACTCCCGCCCGCCTGGGCAGGGGCAATATAATTAAGGAAAAGGAGAATGACTTATGAAAAAGTTAGCAGCCCTTCTGTTGGCGCTGACCCTCACGCTGGGCCTTGTCGGCTGCGGCAACAGTGCGGTTGGCGATGTGAGCGGCTCCACCCCTCCCGCCGCGCCCTCCTCCGGCAACCAGGGCGGCGGAGAAACGCCTACCGGCGGCACGGATTCCTCCGAGCCCATCAAGATTGCTCTGACCGCCCCTCTGACCGGAAACCTCTCTCAATACGGTGAGAGCTTCCAGAACTCTGTGGAACTGGCCTGCAAGCAGTGGAATGACAAGGGCGGCGTCCTGGGCCGTACCGTCGAGCTGGTTGTCGAGGACACCGCGGGAGATTCCGCCCAGGCCGCCACTGTGGCCCAGAAGGTGGTCAGCGACGGCAGCATCTTTGCCCAGATCGGCGACTTCAATACCGCCTGCTGTCTGGCGGCTCAGCCCATCTATGACGCGGCCGGGATGCTCCAAATATCCCCCACCTGCTCTGCGGTCAACTTCGCCGTCGGTTCCAAGTGGTCTTTTGAGTGTCTGGGGACCCAGGACGTGCAGGGCGAATTTATGGCCCAGTGGGCTTATGAAAGCGGCGCGCGCAAGGTTGCGGTGCTCTACCTGAACAGCGACTGGGGCATTAGCGTGGACCAGGGGTTTGCCAACGCGTTTGTCGCCTTGGGCGGCGAGATTGTCATTGAGGAGCCCTATAACGATGGCGAGACCGATTTCAGCGCCGCTTTGACCAAGCTGCGTCAGACGGAACCCGACGCGCTGTATATCGCCTGCTATTACAATGACGGCGCGGCCATCAACATCCAGCGTGAGACTTTGGGCTGGGACATCCCCGTCTATCATCCCGGCACCGTCTATTCCAGCGATTTCCTGGACATCGGCGGCAGCGCTGTTGAGGGCGTGTTCACCAATGTGGGCTTCTATCCCGACGACCCCACCCCCGCCGCCGCCGCTTTTATCGAGGAGTACAATACGCTGTATGGCGGTGATCCGGACTATTACGGCGCCTGTGCCTACGATGCGTTCAACGTCCTGATGGAGGCCATTCAGCGTGCCGGCGAGTTGGACAATGCCAAAGTGCGCGACGAACTGGCCGCCACCACCGGCCATGAGGGTGTGTCCGGCAGCATCACCTTCGATGCCAACGGCGATGCCAAAAAAAGCTACATCAAGCTGACTGTGGAGGATGGCGCCTACGCCGTCGTCCGCTGATTCAAAAACGAAGGGCAGGTGCGGTCTTCCCGTGACTGTGCCTGCCCATTCCCGTTCGGTGGACTTATGAAAGGAAGCAGGTGTTTGCGCTTATGACAATGATCGTGCAGCAGCTGGTGAACGGCATCACCCAGGGCGGCCTGTATGCCCTTCTGGCCATCTCCTATGCCCTGGTATATGGCGTGATGAGCTTGGTGAACTTTTCCACCGGCTCCATTTACATGATGGGGGCCGTCAGCGGCTGGCTGGTTTGCAATTTCTTTATGGAGAGTTTTTTCCTCTCTGTAGTTGTGGGCTTCTGCGTGGGCTTCGCGGTGGCTTTTGTTTTGGAGAAGCTGGCCTTTCGTTCCATCCGGGGCGCGAGCCGCATTTCCTCCCTTATTTGCACCATCGGCTTTTCTCAGTTGATCAACGAGGTCGCGGCCCTGACCTTCGGCAAGGCCACCAAGGGCATGCCCGCCTTTTTCACCCAGGAACTGTTCAGCGTTGCGGGTGTCCGCATCAGTCTGCTCCAGGTGGTGCTGGTGCTTACGGTGATTATCCTGTTGGTGGCCCTTCAGCTGCTGGTGTACAAAACTCGCATGGGTCTGGCGATTCGGACCGTGTCCATGGATAATAAGGCGGCCGGACTAATGGGCATCAATGTGGACCGCACCATCTCCATCGCCTTTTCCCTGGCGGGGGCCTGTGCCGCCATCGCGGGCATCGCCGGTGCGTCTACTACCGCTCTGTCTCCGCCTATATGGGCTGGATGCCGGGCATCAAATCTTTCTCTGCCGCTGTGTTCGGCGGGCTGAGTTCCATGCCGGGCGCGATCCTGGGCGGCTATCTGATGGGGATCATCGAGAATTTTGGCGTGCAGATCTTCTCCACCGGCTACCGCGATGTCATCAGCTTTCTGGTTTTGATCATCTTCTTGCTGGTGCGGCCCCAAGGCCTGCTGGGAAAGAAGAAGATCACCAAGGTCTGACGAGGGGGGAGAGGAATGAAAAAATTTAATCCCGTCTTGCTGGGAGGGCTCCTAATTCTGCTGGTGCTGCTGGCGGCCATTCCATTTTTGTTCAGCAGCTATGTGCTGCAGGTGGCGGTGTACTGCGGCATTTACATCATGCTGGCCATCAGCCTTAACCTGCTGGTGGGCTACACCGGCATCTTTTCCATGGGCCATGTGGGCTTCTACTGTGTGGGAGCTTATACCTCTGCCCTGCTGGCCACAAAGCTTGGCATGCCTTTTATTGTGTGCTTCCTGGGCGGCGGAGTTTTGGCCGCCCTCATCGGCGCGCTGGTGGGTTTCGCGGCGCTGCGGCTCAATGATGTGTTCCTGGCCTTCGCCACTATGGGCCTGGGGGAGGTCATCCGCATCATTATCCAGAACGCTGATTTTACCAACGGCGCCTTGGGTGTGACCGGCATCCCCATGCCGGAGTGGTTCGGACACCCCATGAACCGGGTCGAGTTCTACTATATGGTGCTGGTCATCGTGGTAGCGCTGGTTTTTCTGACCAACCGGCTGGTCCATTCCAACACCGGACGCACCCTGATGACCATCCGGGACGATGCCAACGCCGCGGCCAGCCTGGGGGTCAACGTGTTCAGCTACAAAATGAAGGCCATGGTGCTCTCCTGTTTCGTGGCCGGGCTGGCGGGCAGTTTGTACGCCACCTTTGTTCAGTACATCAACGCATCCAACTTTGTGATCAACGTATCCATCAACATCATCGCCATGGTGGCCATTGGAGGGATGGGCACGGTGAGCGGCCCCATTTTGGGCGCTGTGATTCTCCAGATTCTGCCGGAGGCGATCCGTTTTCTCTCCAATTTCCGGCAGCTGATGTTCGGTGCGGCTCTGGTCATCTCCATCATGTTCGCACCCAAGGGTTTGGTGGGGCTGAATTGGAAGCGGATCAAGCCAATCGGCGCACTGTGTCGGCGGCTGGAGCGCCTGGGCGGAAAGGGGGAGGCATGACATGCTGCGAGCGGAACATATCTATGTGCGGTTTGGCGGGTTGACCGCAGTGGACGACGTGTCCCTGGACATCAAAGACGGGGAGATCCATGCCATCATCGGTCCCAACGGGGCGGGCAAATCCACCTTCTTCAACGCCATTTCCGGCATTAACAAACCCTCTGAGGGCAAGTTCTTTTTCCAGGAGCAGGACATCACTGGCCTGAATCAGCACCAGGTGGCGGCAAAAGGCATCGGGCGCACGTTTCAGAACATCAAGCTCTTTTCCTCCATGACTGTGTTGGAAAACGTGTTGTGCGGCCGTCACATGAACGTGAAGAGCGGGCTGTTTCAGGATATGCTGGGCCTGCCCGCCCAACAGAAGGAGGAGCAGGCGCTGAAAGAATCCTGCCTGGAACTGATCAAGCGGGTGGGTCTGTATGACAAACGCGATATGCTGGCCACCAACCTGCCCTATGGGGAACAGCGCAAGCTGGAAATTGTGCGGGCTATGGCCACCAGTCCCAAACTGCTGATGCTGGACGAGCCCGCCGCCGGAATGAATCCGTCGGAGACCGACGAACTGAAGCTTTTTATCAAGAAAATCAACACCGAGGGCTTGACCATCCTGCTCATTGAGCATGATGTAAAAATGGTTATGGCCCTGGCGGACACCATCACCGTGCTGGACCACGGTGCGAAAATCTCTGAGGGGAGCGCTGAGCAAGTGCGAAATGACCCCAAGGTGATCGAGGCCTATCTGGGCAAGTCGTATCGGAGGTAGCCATGGGAAAAGAGATTATTCGATTTGAAGATGTGGCAGTGAACTATGGCGCGATCCAGGCCCTCCAGGGAGTGTCCCTGCGAGTGGAAGAGGGCAGCATAGTAGCCCTGATCGGCGCCAACGGTGCGGGAAAAACCACGATGCTCAACGCGCTGACCGGCGTTGTCCCCGTCAGGCAGGGGCACATCTACCTGCGCGGCGAGGAAATCACCAACCAAAAATCCCACGTGATTGTTCAAAAACGGGTGGCTCATGTGCCCGAGGGACGCCGGATCTTTGCTGAGCTGACCATTGAGGAGAACCTGCGCATCGGCGCCTACACGCTGTACAAGGACAAGCCGAAAATTGAGCGGCTGCTGCAAATGAATTATGAGCTGTTTCCCATCCTGGCGGAGCGGCGCAGGCAGTTGGGGGGCACCCTCTCCGGCGGCGAGCAGCAGATGCTGGCCATCGCGCGGGGACTGATGAGCGAGCCGGAGGTCGTCCTGCTGGATGAGCCCAGCCTTGGCATTGCCCCCATCGTGGTGGAAAAGATCTTTGAGTTCATTGTGCGCATAAACAAAATGGGGAAGACCATCTTCCTGGTGGAACAGAACGCCAATCTGGCGCTGGAAACCGCCTCCTACGTCTATGTGCTGGAAACCGGGCGGGTCGTCAACGAAAACAGGAGCGAAGTCCTCCTCCGGGACGACACCATTCAAAAGGCGTATTTGGGACTATAATTTCATGTTGAGAGGGAACAGCTTATGAATTATACAGCCAGAGACCACGCATTCATCTACGGCGTGCTTGCCCAAGAGCTCTTGGCCGCCGCGCCGGGGAGCGAGGACGTTTTGAAACAGTGCATTGAAGTCTACGGCCTTCAGCGGGGAAGCCGGATGGGCCAGACCGCCGACGCCTTTGGTGACGCGCGCACCATGCAGACCTACCTGGCTTACGGCGAGTGGGCCCCCGCGCCCGGTGAGATGTACATCGAAATTCCGGAGGAGAGCCCTTCGGCAGTATGGAACGTGAAGAAGTGCCCCTGGAGCCAGGAATGGGCGGAACAGGGGATGCTGGACGTGGGCAAATTTTATTGCAAATACGTGGACCGGGAATTGGTCCACGGTTTTCATTCCGCGCTGGAGCTGGGTGTCGGCACTACCCAGACCAACGGCGACGCATTTTGCTACTTCAAGTGGAATGGAGCCGACATGACCCCGGAGCACAAAGAGGAAAACGCCGCCATTGGAAGAAAGGTGGGTTCGGTGCGCCTGAAAACCTGGGCCTACCACATGGGGCACATCTATAAGACCATGGGCGAAGTTATTGAGAAACAATTGGACGCGGAGGTCCGTGCTCGGGTCTATCAAAAGGCGGACGAGAGGATCGCGGCGCGCTACGGCGAGACGCTGGTGGAGCTGCTTCACGCGGCGTTGGTGCTGGACTACTGGGTGACGCCCTCCCTCAAAGCGGCGCAGCGCCTGGGCGAATTGTTTTAATTGAGAGGGTGGCACGATGCACGAAGTAATGCAGCGCTGGTTTGACCGCCATGCCGCAGAACTTGTTCAGGTGAGCCGTACCTTATGGGAGCGCCCGGAGGCCTCCGAACAGGAACATTTCGCCTGCCGGACCTTGAGCGGACTGATGGCGGAGCACGGCTTTACGGTGGCCGCCCTGCCACCGGCGGGACTGGACACTGCGTTTGAGGCCAGCTGGGGCTCCGGCGCACCCCACATCGGGTTTTTAGCTGAATACGATGCGCTGCCTGGTTTGTCTCAAGAGACGTCTCCTCGGCCCGAGCCCATTCCGGGGCAGGCGTTCGGCCACGGCTGCGGTCACAATCTTCTGGGCACGGGTGCGGCGGGCGCGGCCATTGCCTTGAGGGCTGTAATGGAGGCGGAAGGCTTGCCCGGCACCGTGTATCTGTATGGCTGCCCCTCGGAGGAGGTCATGATGGGCAAGATCATTATGACCCAGGCCCATGTGTTCGACCATCTGGATGCTGCAATCTCCTGGCATCCCGGCGACCGCAACCGGGCCAGCGAGGAGTCCTATCAGGCAATGCTTTCCATGGAGTATCACTTTACCGGGAAAGCCAGCCACGCGTCCATGGCTCCCCAGGAGGGGCTGAGCGCTCTGGACGCGGTGGAGCTGATGGACGTGGGGGTCAATTACCTGCGGGAGCACGTTCCCCCCGGAGGGCAGATTCACTATGTGATTCTCAACGGCGGAGAAAAGCCCAACATTGTGCCGGAAAAGGCGTCGGTCTGGCAGTTTATTCGGGCCAATACCGCGGCGGATTTGCGGCGCATTGCCGCGCGAATGGACGATATCGCCGCCGGGGCCGCCCTGATGACGGGAACATCCTACACCAAGAAAATCGTCACCGGCTGCAACGAGACTAAGATCGTCCCCGCGCTGGTGGATGTGATGCACCAGGTTATGACCCAAGAGGTGATGCCTCCCGTTTGGAGTCCGGAAGAGGAGGCTTTTTCCCGGCGGCTGCTGGAGAGTTTGGAGCTGCGTGTGCCGGAGCATCCCCTCCACGGCGGCGTGAGTGCGCCGAAGGGAGAGACGATCGACATCCTGGGCTCCTCTGACCTGAGCGACGTAAGTTATGTGGTGCCCACCTGCATGCTGTTCAGCGCCTGCTACCCCATGGGCACCCCCAACCACACGTGGGCGGTCACCGCCTGCGCGGGGCATAGCATCGGCCAAAAAGGAATGTTGTACGCCGCCCGGGTCATGGCGGCCATCGGCCTGCGGCTGACCCGTGACCCGGTTCTGCGCCAGGCAGTCCGGACCTCGTTCCAGGAGGCGCTGGGTGAAACGCGGTATGCACCGGTCAACATATAGCAAGGAGTGTGTAACGTGGAACAGGAAAAGATTATCCGCCTGCTCAGAGAAGAGATGGTGGTGGCCATGGGCTGCACCGAGCCGGCGGCCTCCGCCCTGGCGGGGAGCAAGGCCAGGGAGCTGCTGGGCGCCCTGCCGGAGCGGCTGACGGTCTACGCCAGTCGGGATATGGTGAAAAACGCCATGTCCGTGGGCATCCCCAACTGCACCGAGCGCGGCTTGCTCACAGCGGTCTGCCTGGGGGTGTACAGTCAGGCGGAGAAGAAGGATTTGAGCATCCTATCGACGGTGGACGAGGGTCAGCGTCAAAGCGCAGCCCGGCTGGCGGAACGCTCCCGTCTGGAACTGGTGGAACAGGTGCCGCCGGTCTATGTGCGGGTGGCGGCGGAGGGCGGCGGACACACCGCCAGCTGCACCGTCAGCATACAGCACGACCATTTCAGCCAGCTGACCCGGGATGGAGAAATTTTGTTCCAGGAGCAGGCGCACGGCTCGGCGGAGGGTGGAGATGCGGCGGATTTCAGCATTATCAACACGCTGGACGTGCGCCGAATACTGGAATTTGCCACAACCGTGGACAAGGAGCAGGTGGCCTTTGTGCTGGAGAGCGCAAGAACCAACCGGTCGCTGGCCCATTACTCGATTGAGCACGACTGCGGCCTGAAAATTGCCCGCACCGCCCTGTCCGACCTGCCGGAAAAGCCGGAGACCCTCAGTCAGGCCATGACTTACGCGGCGGCCTATGCCGCCGCCGGTTCAGACGCCCGGATGTCCGGCTGTCCCAAAGCTGTGGTAATCAATTCCGGTTCGGGGAATCAAGGGATTACCTGCACCGTGCCGGTGCTGATTTTAGCGGAATATCTCAACAGCGATGAGGACAAGCTTATTGAGGCCCTGTGTATCAGCGAACTGGTGGGCTTGCTCATCACCGCCCGCAAAGACCGCCTGTCCGCGCTGTGCGGTGCGTTTACCGCCGCGATGGGCGCCGGATGCGGCATGGTCCGCCTGATGGACGGCGGCATCAAGGAGATGAATTTGGTGATTCGGACCATGGTGGGCAACCTGGCGGGCATCGTGTGCGACGGGGCCAAAACCAGCTGCGCGCTGAAGATCTATTCCAGTGTGGAGGCGGCAGCGCTGGCGGTGCGGATGGCGTTTAACGGAGACGCGCCGGGGCGGGAGAGCGGCATTATCGGCGCCGACGCCATGGAAAGCATTGACAACCTGATGAATATCAGTCACAATGGTATGGTGGACACGGACAAAGTGATCCTCTCCATTATGCTGGACAAACAGGGCGGAACGCCAAATCAGGCGGAATAGGGCGGACAGCAGGCCCTGTAATGATGGAGACACTATGGTTTCTCAATAAAAAGCAGGGAAAGGGAGCCAACGGCGGTTGCGGGCGGGCATCTGCGGTGCTCTGGAAAGGTATGGTAGTATGAGCGGCAGTCAATACGCGGATGTGGAACACTATATGGTTCAGCTGTTCAACCGCTATATGGAGCTGAGCAAGAAGAGCTATGAATACTGCGAAGGCATCCCGCTCTACCCCAATGAAATCCACACGGTGGAGTACATCGCGGTGAGCAGCACCACCAATCTGACGGAGATTGCCAACCAGATGGGCCTCACCCGGGGCGCGGTGACCAAGATGATCAGCAAGTTGGAGAATCTAGGGCTGTTGGTCCGTTACAAATACCATCCGAAGCAGAAGGAGATTTACGTCCATCTGACCAAGGCCGGAGTGCGCGCCTATGAGGGGCACAAAGAGTACCACGCCATGATGTGGGAGCGCCTGAGCGGATATTTTCAGAGCTTGGAGGAATCCCAGCGTCAGGTGGTCTTGGACTTTTTGGAGCAGTATCTGGAAGGGATGAACAGTCTGAAGGGATAAGGGGGGAAAATCCGTGGAGATCGTACTTTCGTCGGCGTCCCATCACGCCATGCTCTTTGCTTATATCGCCAAGGAGACCGTCGACGCCCTTGGCGAGGAGGGGCGTGAGACTGTTATTCGTGGGGTGGAGCGGTACGGATATCAGCGGGGCCGGCGCATGGCCATGCGCGCTCACATCGACGGCTGTCCGCTGGATGCCCTCAGCTATGACCTGTATGGGGAGTGGGAGTGCTTTCCTGGGCAGGTGGAATGCGCGGCGGTCAAAGAGGAGGGGCGTTTCTCCCTCCGGTACAGCCGCTGTCCCTGGTACACGGAGTGGAAGCATTTTGGAATGCTGGAATATGGGCGGTGCTACTGCGGCCACGTGGACACGGCGATTCTTAAGGGGTTTGGCATATCCGACGGCGCTTTGACCGGGAGCCGAGTGGACGGCTGCGCCACTTGTGACCTGGAGTTCGCCGGAGCGGGCTATACCAAAGACGCCTATCAACGCTATGAGGCCCAAAAGGCCCGGCTGGGAGAGCGGGCAAAAATGCCCTGGGCCTACCATGTAGGGCATCTCTACCGTGCACTGCGGGAGGAGATCGAGGGCCGTTTTGGAAAAGAGGGCCGGCGGATTCTCAAACGAGCCCTAAAAAGCTACAGCATTCAATTCGGCGAGAACGCCAAAAGCCTGGTGCTGGAGAACGCCGGGCTGGATTATGACAAGCTGCCCGATTACATCCCCCAACCCAAGGGCATAGGCCCAATGACAAACATAGACCGGTTGATTGAAACGGATATTCTGGTGGCGGGCGGGTCCGGAGCGGCGGTGACCGCCGCCGTCGCCGCCGCCCAGCGAGGCTTGAACGTGACGATGCTGAGCAAAGGAAAGATTGGAAACAGCGGAAACCTGCTTATGGCCGGCGGCGGTTTTGGCATTGACGGCTACTCGGCGCGGCATGAACTGGGGCTGGAGGCGGACGAACGCTTTACCAAAGCCGATATGCTGGACTGCCTGATGAAGGAGGGGTTCTATCTTAACGATCAAGACCTGGCCGAGCTTTATGTGGAGGAAGGGCCGGCGGCGGCCGGGCAGTTTATGGAATGGGCGGAAAAGGGCGGACAGCACTGCCTGTTTTTGCCCAACGGGACTTGGATTGCCTCGGGCAAGGCTTTCGCGCGGGTGTTGGAGCAGGGCATGCGTGAACACCCGGAGATTCACCGGATGGAGGACTGCACCATTATTGAGGTGCTCACCAACCGGGGCCGTGTGACCGGTGCGCTGGCACTGGACATTTACCGGGGCGAGATCCTTCTGATACGGGCCAAGGCGGTGATTCTGGCCACCGGAGGTTATCAGCCGTTTCATGTGAACAACACGGTGTCGGACATGACGGGGGATGGACAGGCCATCGCGTGCCGAGCGGGAGCCGAATTGGTGGACATGGAGTTTGTTCTGGGCATGCCCACCGCATTGGAGCCAACCGAGATGCGGGGCTCCATCTACCCCTTTGTGTTTGAGTTCAACCTGCCCGAGCTGCGATACCGACTGCTGGACCGGGAGCATAAGCCGCTGGAGCTACCCCCGGAGGCGGAGCGGTTCCGGGGACAAAAGCTCAGCAAGCTGGTCAATTCCTATATCTTTGCGCAGGCCCAAAAGCAGGGGGCGCTCACTGACCGGGGCGGCCTGTACTTGGATTATTCTCAAAACAGTCCGGAGGTCCGGCGGGAGAGCCTGGAGCGCTTTACGCAGCGGTTCAGCGCATGGCACAGGAGAGGCTACTACAACGGAGAGTCTCTTGCCGGGGTGGAGGAGGCGATTCTGAGCGGAAACGTGCTGGAGGTCACGCTGGGGTACGAGTACTCTATGGGCGGGATCCAAGTGGATGCGGATATGTGTACCTCCGTGGCCGGGCTCTTTGCCGCCGGCGAGGTCACTGGCGGAGCCTTTGGGGCTTGCCGGGCGGGGGACGGGATTCTGGAAATGCTGGTTCAAGGCCGCCGGGCGGGCAGTTCAGCCGCCGAATTCTGCCAGGGTAAAGAGCTGCGGGAAATTGACGCCAGACAGCTGGAATCCTGCCTGGAGCGGCATCTGCGCTATTTCAGAAATGGCAGCGGCATCTCCCCCATCCTTTTGTTTGAACAGATTCAGCACACCTGCAACGAGGGCTTCGGCATCCTGCGCAGCGAGACGGGGCTGAAGGCCACGTTGGACAAACTGCTCCAGTTCCGGCTCCAGCTGGAAAACCTGTGCTGCATCCATAGCAAGGAACGCATCTATAATATGGAGTGGCTGCGGGTGATTCAGTGCGAAAATTTGCTTTTATGCTGTGAGGCCGGCGTGCGTGCGGCCCTGGAGCGCCGGGAAAGCCGGGGCTGTCACATGCGAAGCGACTATCCGCAGGTCAATCACAATGATTTTCTGGTCAAATTTGTCTTTCACATGGAGCCGGGCGGTTTGGTCATGACTACCCGGCGGCCCCGCCCCGGGTCATACGACCTCCCAACCGGGACGCAGGATTCCGTCATGGCCTATCTGACCGACCCGGAACTGGACTACCGGAGATAAGGAGTGCGTCAATGAACGTATCAGCGGAACGATACCGGCCCTTGGAACAGGACTATGTGCGCTCTGTCTACAAAATTGAGGACGGGGTGGCCGGCGGCATGACGGTGATGGACCTGCTGGACTATATCTCTCAGAACATTGACCCCTCGCTGGGCTATTACAGGCACAGCGTATGCAATCACGGAGTATGCGGGCGCTGCCTGCTGCGGGTTAACGGCAAGCCGGTGCTGGCATGTATCGCCCGGGTGCGCGACTACGGCGGAGACCTTCTTTTACAGCCGGCGGAGGGAGCGCAAGCGATTCGGGACCTGGTCATATCTGTATAGGGAGGCTCTTCTGTGGAATTGGAAGGAAAAACTGCGCTTGTAACCGGGGCCACCTCCGGGGCGGGATTGGAGATTGCAAGGCGCTTTCTAGAGGAGGGTGCTCAGGTGTGCGGCTGCGGGCGGCGGGAAAGCTGTGAGATAAGCGCGCCGGACTTTCTATACGTTCGAGGTGATTTGACCGACGACGACCAGGCCCGGGCTGTGGTGGCGCGCTGCCTGGAGGCGTTCGGAAAGCTGGACATCCTGGTTAACTGCGCCGGCGTCACGGGAATCGGGGGCGTTCTGGATACCAGCCCGGAGGAATTTCGCCACCAGTTTGAGGTCAATGTATTTGCGCTGTTCCATGTGACCCGGGCCGCGGTGCCTGCCCTGGAGCAGCAGCCTCAAAGCGCGATTATCAACATCGGTTCAGAACTCGGAACCAGAGCCGCCGCCCAAAGGATTGCCTACTGTCCGTCAAAGGCGGCCGTGGAGATGCTGACCCGCTGCCTTGCGATTGAGTGTGGCCCCACAGTGCGCGTCAACGGAATTCTGCCCGGTTTAATGGAAACGCCTATGACACAGGACCGCTTCACCAATGTGCCTGACCCGGAACGTCAGCGGGAGCTGGTGCGGGCGCGGTATGTATTGAAGCGGATGTGCCGCGTGGAGGATGTGGCTGAAGCGGCGCTCTTTTTGGCGGGCGGCCGGAGCAGTTTCATTACGGGGGATATGCTTGCCGTATGCGGCGGCGGGCAGTTTACCACCTGCCGTTGAAGCAATAAATTGGACGGAACAATGCTGTGCTGCGGTGGTCCAAGCATACCACCCCTCCTCGTTTCAGGGGACCGGTCTATGGCCGGTCCCCTGAATTTTTTGGGTGCGCGCTGTTCCGGCCGGAAGGCAAAGCGAGGGCCGCGCCCGCAATAAGCGGACGGCGCCCTCGCTCTGCCATTTATCCGTTGCGCCGCCAATGAGTCCGGCGCAGAGATATTCTGTTGGGATGCTTTTGCCTGTGTATAAGTCGAAGGCCCTCAGTAGGGAATGGGGGAAAGGGGCACAGTGGATCACAGGGCCATGTCTTTTTTAACCTGGGCAAAGGCCCGGACGGCCAGGTCGATGTCCTCTTTCGTATGTCCCGCGCTGATTTGGGTGCGGATACGGTCCTTTCCCTTGGGGACAACGGGGTAGCAGAAAGCCACCACATATACTCCCATCTCCAGCATCCGGCGGGCGAACTCGTGGGCGATTTTGGGGTCGCACAGCATCACGGGCACGATGGGGTGCTCCCCGGGCAGCAGGTCGAAGCCCAGCTTCTCCATCTCGGCGCGGAAATAGCGTGCGTTCTCATGCACTTTGTCCCGCAGGGCGGTGGACTGCTCCAGCAGCTCAATGGTGCGGATGGTGGCGGCGCAGATGGCCGGGGACACCGTGTTGGAGAACAGGTAGGGCCGGCTGCGCTGGCGCAGCAGTTCCACAATGGGCCGGCGGGCGGCGGTGTAGCCCCCGGACGCGCCCCCCAGCGCCTTGCCAAAGGTGCCGGTGAGGATGTCCACCCGGTCCATTACGTTGTGGTACTCCGGGGTGCCCCGGCCATGGGCGCCCATAAAGCCCACCGCGTGGCTGTCGTCCACCATCACCAGCGCGTCGAACTCGTCGGCCAGGTCGCAGATGCCCGGCAGGTTGGCGATGTACCCGTCCATGGAGAAGACCCCGTCGGTGGCGATGACGATTTTTTTCGCCCCCGCCTCCCGGGCGGCGGCCAGCTGGGCGTGCAGGTCGGCCATGTCGTTGTTTTTGTAGCGGTAGCGCTTAGCCTTGCACAGGCGCACGCCGTCGATGATGGAGGCGTGGTTCAGCTCGTCGGAGACGACGGCGTCCTCTTCGCCCAGCAGCGTCTCAAATAGACCGCCGTTGGCGTCGAAGCAGGAGGAGTAGAGAATCGTGTCGTCCATGCCCAGGAAGCTGGAGAGCTTGGCTTCCAGTTCCTTGTGGAGCTGCTGGGTGCCGCAGATAAAGCGGACGGAGGCCAGCCCGAAGCCCCAGCGGTCATAGCTTTGCTTGGCGGCGGCGATGAGTTCCGGGTGGGTGGACAGCCCCAGATAGTTGTTGGCGCAGAAGTTCACCACGCCGGGCCGGGCGGTGGTGTCGATGCGGGAGTACTGGGGGGTGGTGATGACGCGCTCTTCGCGCCAGGTGCCCGCCGCGCGGATGGCGTCCAACTCGGCGTTAATGGCAGTCAGTGCGGATTTCATATACAGCGCCTCCTTATTTGGCGGTCCAGTCCAGCACGACCTTGCCGGACCGGCCGGAGTTCATTGCCTCGAAGCCCTTGTGGAATTCGGTGTAATGGAACCGGTGGGTGATGACGGGGCTGACGTCCAGCCCGCCCTGGACCATGTAGCTCATCTGGTGCCAGTTGTCCAGGTGGCGGCCGTAGATGCCCTGCAGGGTCAGGCCCTTGGTGATGATGGTGTTCATGTCCATGGGCACCGGCCGGTTGGAGATGCCCAGCAGGGAGATCTTCCCTCCGTTGCGCATGGCCCCGAGCATCTGCTGGAGGGCCGCGCCGTTGCCGGACATCTCCAGGCCCACGTCAAAGCCCTCCACCAGCCCCTGGCCTTTCATGATTTTGGGCAGGTCCTCCCGGGCGGTGTTCACCGCTGCGTCCACCCCCATCTTCCGGGCCAGCTCCAGTCGGTAATCGTTTACATCGGTGATGATGACCCGGCGGGCACCGGCGTACTTGGCCACTGCGGCGGCGATGATGCCGATGGGCCCCGCGCCGGTAATCAGCACGTCCTCCCCGATGAGGGGGAACATCAGGGCGGTGTGGGTGGCGTTGCCGAAGGCGTCGAAGAAGGCCACCACGTCCTCATCCAGGCTTTCGTCGATGAGAATGACATTGGTCTCCGGGATGCAGACGTATTCGGCGAAGGCGCCGTCCCGGTCCACCCCCACGCTGACGGTGTCCTTGCACCACTGAATGTTGCCGTTGTGGCAGTTGCGGCAGCGGCGGCAGGTGATGTGCCCCTCGCCGGACACCCGCTGTCCCAGCCGCAGGCCGGAGACGCCGTCTCCCAGGGCGGCCACCTCTCCCACGTACTCATGGCCGATGGTCATGGGGGGCTTGATGTGCTCCGCCGCCCAGGGGTCCCAGTTGTAAATGTGCACGTCGGTGCCGCAGATGGCGGTCTTATGTACCTTGATGAGCACCTCCCCCGCTTTGGGCTGGGGCACAGGCACCCGACGCAGCTCCAGGCCGGGGCCGGCCTGCGGCTTTACAATGGCGTCCATCAGTTCTGACATGGTTCTCCTCTCCCTTTTCGCTTCGTGATTGATATGGCGCGGGACGTTTCAACACCCCGCCGCCTGCGGAATCTGCACATAGGCACGGTACAATTTCCAGGCCGTATTGCGGTTCCGCTTCCGCCGATACAGGCTTTGAAAGCGTCTTAACGGCGTCCGTCCTGTCCCTACTGGGGGCGGCGGCATCATTTGGCTTGCCGCCAACCATTGTACCACGAAAGGGGCGGCGCCGTAAAGGCCTTGTTCGGCGATTGGGGGACAAAGCCGCTCCTTTTAAAATACTACTGACAATATGGAGCGAAAGGATTCGGACAGGCGGGGGAAAACCTAGAGATTCTATCAAACTCCCCCGAGGGCCTGGGGACAAGGGGTTCACTGCGGCCCGAAGGCTGCCGGTGAAAATTTTGCGGGTGACAGGCGCATGATGTGGGTCAGTGCCGCTTCAGCCGCATGCCGCCGCTCATGGTGCCGGCGTGGACTCGGCATGATAACCACATAGTTTTTTTGAAGTGCATTGACCGTGAAATTTTTCAAAAGCGCCCGGAACATTGCCGCTCCAGCCGCTTTCCCTGCCCCTGCCCTTGCCAAAGCGGCTGGAGTCTGCTACAATGAATAAAATTCGACAAAATATGATAGACGGAGCGGAAGCCATTCCCAGGAGAAGCCGGGGCAAATCTGCATAGCATAGAAGCAGAGGTACAAGGGGGCGGAAGAATGGACAAAGCGGGTTTGGACCAGGGCGCATTCCGAACTGCATCGGAGCTGAGGATTCAGCTGGCCCAGATGACGGCGGCCAGCCAGCTGATGGAGCGCTGCGTTGGGGATGAAAAGAGCAGAAAGTATCTGGAAATAATGAACCAAAGTATTTGCCGGATGCTGCGGATTGTGGGGCGGCTGGAGCTGGCGGGCCGGCTGGGTGGGGAGCGCACGCCGGAGCTGGAGCTGAAATATGTGGACTTGGCGCTGCTGGCTCGGGAGCTGGGAGCGCGTATGGGGCGGCTTTTGGCTTATGCGGGGGTGGAACTGGCGGTAACGGCCCCTGAATTTCTCATTGCCCAGGCGGATGAGGCGCTGGTGCGGCAGATGGTGATGGAGCTGGTGT
>ERZ779629.319-NODE-319-length-20542-cov-12.734710_pt1 | contig 20542 bp, 16 predicted proteins | sample MGYA00514192_ERZ779629 | MGnify/ENA primary metagenome ERZ779629 (study PRJEB29562, sample SAMEA4376709) | mouse gut metagenome | isolation source: Cecum | study: EMG produced TPA metagenomics assembly of the A DSS colitis mouse model was used to assess the... | reverse complement strand
CTGCCCCGCTACACCCCGTCATAGGGAATTTCCTTGAAGTCCCTGGCATGGGCCTTATAGCTGGCCGGGGCTTACTCGGCCCGATATCCATGCATACCGGGGAACATCCTGGTGTCCTTCAACACCCCCAGGCGCTTCTCCTCCTGGGCCGTCAGCTTGTCCTCCGGGACAGCTTCAAGCCTGGTGATCTCAGCCTCGATCTGCGCCTTGGTCACCAGGTCTTTCCCCTTCAGCGCCTCCAGCTCGCTCCGGCGAAGCCCCGTACCCTGGCAAAACTTAATCAGCTCGTCATTGTTGGTCTTGGAGAAATGCTGGTCGCGCACCCTGTCCCCGCGGCTCCGTTTGATTTCCCCCCGGTTCCGCTTGGGGGGCTTGAAATATGCCTCATCGTCCGGCTGGATGCCGTAGAGCTTGCCCAGGGCCTTGGCCTCCACCTGCACCGTCCAGGCAGACAGGCCCTGATCCACCCGCGCCTGTAACCACTCGTTGGCGTACTTCCTGGCGCTTTTCAGCGTGGTGCATTCCGGATGGTGCTCCCGGATGTATTTGATAAAGTATTTCGTGTGCTTCCAGTAGGTTTGATAGGTGTTGAAGGAGAAAATCTTATCCTTGTCCGTCCCAGCGGCCACTGCCGCCTTTTTGCTCTCCCCAAAAGCCTGCATCCCCGTCAGGCGGTCATAGGCTTGTTGGTGGAGATCCTTTGAGTATGACTTATTCCTTCGTCCCATCCCTGGCCCCTTTCCGCTGCTGTTAACCGAATATTTTCCTATCTATATATCTTTCTATCTATATTTAATTATATCTATCTATCTTTATAGTTATCTATATTTCTATATTGATTGAAATACCGACTTATAGAAAACAATATTTCTACAAATCAAGTTTTCTGTTTTTCTACAACTGAGTTAAAGCCAGGCCGCCTCCTGCCAGCCCATCGGGGCCTCGACAATCGGCAAGTACACTTTTTAACGTCTTATGTGTGACGGGTTTGGGATCGCTCCCTACACTTTTTATCCTGCTTATGTGTGCAGCCCTATTTGTTAAACATCTACGGCAGTTCGGGTTCTGTCGGCTCCTTGATCCGAGGGAGCAGCTCTCCAGTCAGCTTTACAGTGTGACCGGCCACGTTCAGAGGGTGGGAAAGGACATGATACATTGTACTTACCCGAGCTTTCAAAAGGATTACTCACAACGGGGTCAATGGTGTGCTTTTCCAGTTCACAAAGGTTACTACGGCAAGCCCGCACACCACACAGGGGTATCAAACCTGTACGGCTTCTGATTAGCAAATGCTAAACCCCCAGCTGGGAGCCGGGACGCTCTGGGCCTAATTAGCTGTTTACCCTCGCCCAGACGAGCAGCGTGAGAAGATGACGTCTACCTGGTTGCCGGCCGGCAGCGGCCAGCCTGGTTCCGCTATCTCAGCGGTATCTAACCCTCCACGTTTAGTATAGCATAAGTTTCCGGGGCAGTCAAGATATTCCTAAAACTAAAGGTATATCGGTTTACCCGTTCATTATATAAACGGGTAAACCGTCATAAAAAGGGCCAGGCTGAAAAAACAGCCTAGCCCTTTTGTATTAGTTGAGAAGGAAACTCTACTTTCTCAAGTGTCGTAAACTTTTAGTAGTAAATAACCTCAATAATCTCATAAGGAATAGATGCATACATGGACTTAGCATCAACATCACTTCTTGCACTGACTGTTTCTTCTTCCTGAATACTATACTTAATTAACCGCTCAGTATCATCATCTACACGTTGGTAAATATATGCGACATCATTGTTATAAAAGACACCATACGGCAGGTAATCTCCCTCTTGCAGTTCCATATACATGGAACACAAAATCTGTCCTGGGATAGTATCTTTACAGTTAGAATCAGTTAGTGCTGAACTCATTGCCATATACTGATAATCCTGAATATCAATTCCAAGTCTTTCTATAGATGTTTTTCGCAGATGCCCTTCAACCTTTTCACCAAAGTCAAACGGCTTTTCTTCTACGGAACTTCTGGCTGTTCGATTACTAAAAGCGTAGTATGTTTGTGTATCATTATCGGTTGTATTGTCTGTAAGCCGAATCGCACCAAACGCAATCATTCGAAAATCAATTGCTTCATCTTCTGGATCATTCGGAAATTGATTATAGAGATGCGGTGAATCCACTTCTGTCACATAATGATCAGTTTTATCTTTTGTACCGTAAATATAGCCACTCCGATCATTTGCTAAAGTAATCTTAGCATACAAATTCATGGTATCGTTCTTGCTTGCAAAAGACTCTACGAAAGAATAAATATCAAAATCCAATCTATAATGAATCTTCTGGTCTTCTCCCATATAGAGATACCGGTCAAATCCTCCTTCATACCAGGCTTTAAGTAAAGGATCGCTTCTTTCAGCAGTTACAGCTGAAGCTGGTATAAATTGTAGGCATGCTAACGCTAAACTCAACACAACTACCTTTGTCCATTTTCCAACTTTCACTTACTCTCTCTCCTTTTTACAGATAAATTTTATGATAGGCTTCATTTACTGGCCATTAATAATATACAAATCCCATTACTTCCACTACTTCATTTGAATTATTTCGTACAGCTAAATAGTACTTTCCAGTCTCATTCACCTGAATTGTCATCCGAAAGTTCCCATTTTCTCCTTCAGAATGATAAAACAATCCGTTCGGTGCAATCATTCCAAAATCAACTGCAGCGTCCCTGGGTGAAAAAGTGCAATTTATAGTTACTGTTTCCCCACTCTCCAGCGAAAACGCTGTTGCCGCTTTACTGACTGTAGAAGGCTTAACAGACCACACGAACTTATCTGTGGCTTTCAAAGAGCTTTCATAGATAGATCCAATCGTTTCTGTACCCACTTCTGAAAAACCCAACTCTGAGATATTTTCACTGGTACCTTCTAAAATCTCTCTGTTTCCTACCGCCGTTGCATTGCCGATCCCACTCAAACATGTTATCACTGCAATCATCATTAAAAGTGAAATTACTCCCTTAAATTTATCTTTCACTAAAAAAAGCCTCCTCTTCTATTTTTTCTGAAATCCTATCGCTCTCCAACATATCTATATCAGTCATACTGTCTTGTCTCGGCTGCATTTTTTCACTTTCATGAACAACAACAGCTATGAGAATACTAATTGCGATTATTATAACAGTTATTGCAATCGCAATTTTCTTCTTACTTTTGCTATTATTCATTCTGCAACTCTCTTCTGTTTCTTTTCCTATACTCTCTTTTTCATCATCATCCAATAAATACTCTAATGATACATTGTAAAAACGACTCAAATATTTTAAATTCTCCGCACTCGGCACCGCAGACCCTGACTCCCATCTGGATATTGTCTGTCTTGATACACATATCGCTTCAGCTACTTCAATTTGAGACAAATTTTTTTTATCACGCAATACCTTTAATTTTTTCTTTAACACCATTTATTCCCGACCCCAATTCTATTTCTGATAGCATTAAATGTAAACCACAAGTAGTTTACATTCGTGCCACTAGATGTGGTACGAACCGTTTTTCTTGTAAACTTTTATTTCCATATACTCTTTTAGTTCGCTTTCGTGCTCCTTCCGGTACTGTTCCAGCTGCTCCCCGATCAAATCACTAAGGCTCCGCCGCTGTACATAGGCAATCTTTTGGATGTCTTCATAGAGACTTGGCAGCACCGACAAGCTGACCCGTTTCTTTGTCTCCCTGTCCTCCTTGGGCCGTCCCTTTTTCCCGCTGGCCGCTGCCGGCGCACTATCGACTATACTTCCGACCACTGACGATCTTCTGCGGCTCTCCCGTTCCTCCAGCTTACTCATGATCTGTACCCTCCCTTTCGTATTTGTCTGCTATCATCATATCAGCGATAGCATTGTACTCTACGGATATCTCGCTGCCGGGCGTCTGCTCCACCACGGCCAGGCCGTCATACACGCCTTTCTTGGCTACGGCCAGACGCTTAATCACCCCCAGGAGGTTATACTCCTTTTTCAGAGCGGCCAATATCTCGTTGTCATCCCCCACTCGCTTCTCGTAAAGGGTCGCTATGACACCCAGCACCTTCAGCTCCGGATTGATAAGCTCCTGTATCTCCTGGATGCTGTCCTGGAGCTGCGTCAGGCCCCGGTATGCCAGGTAGTCCGTCTTGACCGGGATAATCACCCCATCAGCACACGACAGGGCGTTGATCGTCAGGATGGAGAGCTGCGGGGGACAGTCCACCAGGATAAAGTCATACTCCTCCCGAACCGGCTTCAAGGCCCTGTCCAGAATCTTCTCCCGGCTGGCCCTGGACAGCAGCTCCATCTCCATCGGCGCCAGGTCGATAATAGACGTGACGATATGCAGCCTCTCGCTGATCCGCTCGATGCACTCGCTGACCGGCACCCCGTCCTTCTTCAGAACGTCTACAATCGTCCGCTGCACCTCCAGCGGCTCCAGGCCCACGCTAATGGTCAAGCTGGCCTGGCTGTCCAGGTCGATCAGAAGCACCCGCTTCCCTTTTGCGGCCAGGGCAACGCCCAGGTTATGCGTTGTTGTGGTCTTAGCCACGCCGCCCTTCTGATTTGCTATTGCTATGACTTTCAACTGCTTCACTCCTTTATATGTATTTAATTTGTATATCTTATGCTTATTACTTAATTTATATAAATTATATTTCACTTTTATTTTATTGTCAAGTAAAAAGACAGTGCTACCATTTACTGTTAGCACTGTCTACACTCTGCCTTTACTAATCACATTAACTTTTTATAGTAGCCCGAGAACTATCCTTGACAATCTGAGGGTCTATTCCGTTTTTTAGTAAAACTATATATTCTAATAGGAAAAACCTATCTGCCCATTCAATTATATTATACTTCATCTCATAGGACCCGTTTTCGTTATTTTCATAATACAAAATCCGGCGTAAAATATTAAAATAAGATGTTTCACAAGCTAATGCCATTGGTAATTCTAACCTGATTGCATGTATTCCGATTTCTTTTAATTTTCCATTAATACTCTTCTCAAGATAAGAAAGTGCCACATCTAAAACAATCGCCTGAACGCCCAACGAAACTTTCCCTTCCATCTTTGATTGCTCAAAAATATTTGCTTCTAAAACACTGATTACCATTATGGCAGCCTGTTTATGCGCATCCAATCCTTTAGTCGCTAACGTCATAAATTGACCTTTAATAGTTTCGTAATATCCATCAAACAACTCTAAAAATTCGGCTTTACGTTCTGGATGAAAACTTAACGTATTACCATCATCTTTCCGACTCCATATAGTATAAGCATTTTCTAAGGCTGACCAAAAGTTCTCTGCAGTTTGCAATTTAATTTCACTTTTTCCTGTTTCCATCTTTATCACCATATCCCTTTCTGGTCAGAAACTAAATCGCACCCTACCCCATAACTGTGAACTTTAAAAGATGGGGGATTCCCACCATATGGATCTTCATTTTCCTGCAATAACATGCTTTCATTCACCAATAAAGGCTCGTCTCTAAAATCAACAATCTTTTCCTGGTTTCCTTCTCTCTCTATCTCCTTTATTGAATTTCGCAAAGAAATAATTCTCTTTTGCCATTTCCCCTCACAATAAAATCCTACCAACAGGCTAAGAAACAGTACCAGCAAAACCACAAAAACCATCGTAACCAAGCTATTTCTTTTCATAATCCCGATTCCCCCCTTAAGTATTAGGTTCTGCCATAATACGTGGATGTGCCGGATACATATTTTCAATATTTGATATAAGTCCATCACAAAATGTTAAAAAAATTGTAATTGAAATAACAACTTTGAATGGAATTATCAAATTTTGTTCCAAGCTTACAATTCCTAGTAATACCAATGCACCAAAAAAGTCCATTCCAAAGACAAAAACCTCTAATATAACTAACCCTGTATAAGGTGGGCAATATAAACCAGAAGAGTTTTCATTCATCTGAATTCCTATAAGCCGTTTTCCGCAATCCTTTCTTTTAATAAATGTTCTTATAAATGCTTGTATCAAACAGAGCATATTTAAAAAAAGTACAAATAATTCTACTCGTTCAATTAATAAACATATAATATTGGCTCCGTAATAAAACATCGAAACTATGATATCAACAATATTCAACCATACGTTATGAGCAACTCCGTCTGGACTATCTACTTCAAGGCCACACAAATGCAAACATTTATGCGCCTTTACTCGAAAGTTTCTGCTGAATTTATCAAAGACCATGCATCTTCTCACCTATCTATATGTCTATTTTGTGAAACTTGTGAATTTTTAAACCTCATTGTCAAAACATCAGCAGAACAAATTTCACTTCATAAGTTCTTCAAACTCAGCAATTCGCTTCTTTCCCAAAACATTTTCAAATACACCAGTATAATTCTCACCGCGCATAACCTTAATACGTCGCTCAGGATCATCAAGAATTCCTTTTATCCTTTTAGTCGCTTCTTCCTTTTCACACTGCCCACTCCAAAACTCATCAATAATCTTCTTCACATCTTTTGCCACTTTATTGGCTGAAAATCCCATTTTAATCACTCCTACTCAAAAAATATAATAGCGGTCTTTTCAAGGATTTAATTTTATCACATTATCTTCAAAAAGCATATCGTCACATTACACAAATTAATTAAAATAAGTTGATTTTTCTTAATAATTTCATTTTTTTGAATTTATGCAATATAGGCAAAAAATTAAGCAATAGAGCGGAGAATTGAAAAATAAGCAAACAAATCTCACTAATCTCTGTTGCGGTGTCAATATTAACCAAAAATTGGTTCTCGGATATTTTTTTGAAATTTCTACAAAAGATACTACATTTTTACAAAAAGTCCAATAGGACAAACATCTTCTGTGGCCAGGGCAATGCCCAGGTTATGCGTCGTTGTGGCCTCGGCCACGCCGCCCTTCCGATTCGCTATTGCTTTGACTTTCACCTGCTTCACCCCTTTCATTTAATTGATATAGTTCATTCTTGCTATTTAATGTAAGTAAATTAAATCTATATTCACATAGTTGTCAAATTAAAACAGTACTGCTTTGACCTGGCTGCACCATTTTAGTTTGCCTTATATCAGTTATTTTCATTATGTATCTTAAATATATTATATAACTTAAACCTTTACAGATAGCCGGGGCCGGTCGGCTCCCAGCTCACCTCCAGGGTGACGTCATGCTACCCATCCGGGAACAGGGCCAAGAACCACTCACCGGCATGGATGCCCCGGCCCTCCAGGAGCGCCGAGGGTGCGGATCGGCATCTGCCGGGTCTGGTAGCTGAAGCTGGGCAATTTTCGTTTCTTCTGCCATACGTTCAAATTCCTCCATCTTCTAATCGTCCTCTGGCAGTATCTCTATTTCAGAAAACACTACTCCGACCACTTTATCAAGCAAGTCCTTCGGTAACTGCTCAATTACCTTATATGGTCTCGCTTTCAAATCCAGCGCTTTTACATGTTCACAAAGAACAACCCCAGTTGTCACTGTTCTACTGTCAAGCGGAATATGCAGAGGAAAGCGATTACTTGTATTCGTAATCGGGCAAACTATCGTAAGGTTCGCTTTTTGATTGAAAAAATTATTACTGATTACAAGCGCCGGTCTATAGCCTGCCTGTTCATGGCCCGCCTGCGGGTTAAAGTCAACCTTGATAATATCTCCTTGCTTTACCATACTTCCTCCCCAACAGGCTCACCCCAATCTATCTCAATCGGTGTATATTCTTCATGATAATCAGCAAAAAGTTCTTTGATATTCTTCCGCCTTTCCGCCCGTTCTATAACGATCTTATCATCCTCTGCACTTACAACAAGTCGCTCACTTCCAGTCCAATTCAATGCCTCAAGTATAAATTTTGGTATACGTATTCCTTGGCTATTACCCCACTTTTGAATCGTCGTAGTCATTCATACAACTCCTCTCCTTCGGATATACTTAGTATATCCCATTTGAACGGAAATTGCAACTAAAACTTATATCCATAATTTTATCTTCTTTGCAACTCTGCCAAAATTTCATCATAATACTTTGCCACCGTCCCTCGGTCGATTTGCAACGCCCTGGCTATCACCGTTTTCTTTCTTTCCTCTGGATGGTTACACATATAGTCAGCTACCAACTTCTTTTTTTCTGGCCGACCTCCACCACCTACAACTTCCCCCATCCTTCCCTTTATCTCCCGTATACCTCGAATCAACTCCAAATGTTGGGCCTGTTTTCTCCAATTACGCTTATTGACCGGTATAGGCAATCCAGAAAGCCTCGCTATATCATCTCTGGGAAACGTCACATAGTCCTCATTGAACATGGAGAGAGCAGCTTCTACATCATCCCTGGTGAAGCGGTTGACTTCCTCGATGCTCATTTCATCATAGGGCAAAAGCAGAGAATAAGCGTCCTGACGCAACTCGGCTTCTTCAATCCCGCACTTCTTCGCATAGACCGCCAGGGTCATCACCCCATGATAGCGGTGGCCCACACGGATCTCGTCCCGGATACGCCGCAACCACCAATCATAGAGATCTCTTTTCACTGTCCAGCGGCCTCGACGCTCCCCCTTGACTATCCGCCGCTCATACCAATCTGGATACTTCGCTTTCGCTTCAGCCAAGGACATGGTACTCTTTCTCAAAATGCCCTCTAACTTCTGCCGTTCTCCGTTAGATGATGGTATGTACTCCAAAAGGTCATCCAGCTCCACACGATCACCGAGCCGGTAGGCCACCACAGGAAAGCCCTTACCCAGTTTCGTCCCGGAGCCAACCACCCGAAACCCTTGCATAAGCCCCTGCATTTGCGGCTGCTTGATAGAGGACGTGAATCTATTCCAAATCTGCCTGGTAAGCGAATACTTCAACTCCTTCAGATAATGTTGATTCTGCTGATACATGGGAACCGGCTCAGATAGCACATAATACAAGTGTAGCCCCGTCCCGCTGTTCACCACAAACGTGGCTTTCGGCAAAATCCCCTTATTCATTTGATGAAGCACGTCCCGGAGCTGCGGCATACCCACCCCATCCAGGTCAAAGACCAAGGCATAGAGAAACCGAGCAAATTTCCCTGACCGCTTCCTGCCGAAATACGAAATAGGGGACATTATTGTAAAATCAGTATCCATCAACTCATCCAGTACCTTCAAATCGTCAGTGATGATATACCGTCTGGCCTTGCCATCCCCCTCAATCTCCAGAGCAATACCATTGATAGAACCACCCCTACCAGGTAGAGAGACGGCGATCCCGTTCGGCTTGTGGTCATCCATATGCCCCCACCGCTCAAAAGACCCCTCCGGGAAAATCTCCCGGTAAAACTCAAATGGCGTAACCTGTTCTAAAAACTGCTCCAGATGGGCATTCTTCTCCATATACAATGCTTGATATTCTTCAACCGTACCATGGAACACAGCCGACTCAGCCATAAAAACACCTCCAACAGCTTAAATAACCAACATAATATATATAATATAAATAATACACATACTGTAAATAAAAGAAAAAGAAGCAAAAAGAAAAGAACCGCTACGGCGGGGACGAGGGAGCCGCCCTACGGGCGGCAAGGGGGGAAAGGGGGAGCCAAAGAGCGGCCCCTTCGGGGCCTTAAAGAGAAAGTCACCTCCCCCTTTCCCCCCTCGCTCCGGCTGTGGAAATGATGGAAAACCCTACGGGTTTACCACATTCCCACAGCCTCCGCACACCCCCTTTTTCCCCTCCGACTTTCTCCCGTCCCTAAAAGAAAACGACTGGATTTTTTAAGGCCTAAAGGCCACTATCTGGCCGTTTATTATCAATAGAGTTTTTCCCCATATTTTGCTATAATTATAGCCTGTCCTCCCTGGCTTTTCAAGCCCTCCAGGCAGGCTATTTTTAACAGGCTCTCATATCCTTTGGAACCACGTTCAGGGGCTTAGTGTGTAGACAAATGACCTCCCAATAGCCCGATCTAAAATTCACCCTAAATTTTGGCTTGAGCATGATGTTATACTTATCCGGCTCCGCACACCATCTCCTATCCTCGATCATGCTGCCATAGCCTTTATTGTAAATCCCGTCGATCCCCAGCCTGTCGATTAGCCGGTGTCCATCTTCATTCTTCCGAAGTAGCTCCTCCAAGATTTGCTCTCGTACCTGTGTCTCTGGAAAATCCACCACATACGGGCTTTGTATCACCGTCTTCCAAAGCAACACCCTTTTTACATGCCGGTTGCCATCTTTGTACTGATGATCTGTTTCTTCAGAGAAAACGACCACATACCCGGTATGCTCTTTTTTGGGCTTCAGCTTCCTGTCAGCGTTAGCCCGCTCTTTGGCAATCCTCAGCAGATTGACGTTCAGCGCCCGCTGGTGGGCACTGTCGGCCTTTTCAGCGGCCAGGGCCGACTCTATACCCGCCACCGTCTGGCGGGCCTCCTCAGCGGCTTTCTGGGCCGTGTAGCTGGCATCTCGTTTTGCCTTATCAATCGCTCTCTCAGCGTCATATTTTGTATTCCTGGCCTCCTGCTCCGCTCTCGCTTTTTCCTGGAGCAGCTTGTCATACTCCTTCAGCGTCAAAATCACATGGGTACACTCCGGATCAGACTGACCACCCGGGACAGCCTTATACCCAAAAGCACCGTCCTTGACAAACCTGGCCACAGCAGCTCCCTCCTCCTCACAGGCCCCGGATATAATTGTCGGCCACAACGCTGATCCGGTTATGTCCCAGGGCCTTGCTGCACACCAGCATGGCAGCCTTATCCAGCTTCTTCCCGGCCTCGTCCTTGCGGCAAGTGTAGACCTGGCTCTGATACCGACGCCCGGTGCCTTTATTTACTCTGTCATAGGGGATATCCTGGATTGCCCTGGCATGGGCCTTGTAAATGGCCGTGGCGTACTCGGCCCGGTAGGAATGGATATCCGCACTCTTATGAACGTGCTGCCAGACCTTTTCCTCTGCCGGCGTCTCCTGCATCCTGGCTACGATCTGCTCCACGTTCTTCCCGATGATGGGGCTTACCCGTTCCCGGCCACCTTTGCCCTGGCGAACAAAAGTGAAATACTCCCCCGGAAACATCCTGGTATCCTTCAGCATGTCCAGCCGCTTCGTCTCCTGGGCCGTCCGTTTGTCCTCTGGGATAGCTTCCAGCCTGGTGATCCCGGCCTCGATCTGTGCCCTGGTCACCAGGTCTTTTCCCTTCAAAGCCTCCAGCTCACTTCGCCGCAGCCCTGTCCCCCGGCAAAACTTAATCAGTTCGTCATTATTGGTTTTGGAGAAGTGGCGATCCCGCACACGGTCGCCGCGGCTCCTCTTGATGTCCTGGCGGTTTCTCTTGGGGGGCTTAAAATAATTATCATCGTCCGGAGCAATCCCGTACAGCTTGCCAAGGGCTTTGGCCTCCAGCTGGACAGTCCAGGCAGACAGGCCCTGGTCAACCCTTGACTGAAGCCACTCATTGGCGTACTTCCTTGCGCTTTTCAGCGTGGTACACTCTGGATGATGTTCCTTGATGTACTTAATAAAATACTTGGTGTGCTTCCAATATGCCTTGTAGGTACTGAAGGAGAAAATCTTATCTCTATCCGTTTCAGCAGCGACCGCCGCTCTCTTGCTCTCGCCAAACGCCTGCATCCCCGTAAGTCGGTCGTAGGCTTGCTGGTGCAAGTCTTTCGAGTAAGATTTATTTCGTCTCCCCACCAGGCAGCCTCCTTCCTCCAGGCCATAAAACTTATATAAATAGAATAACGTAAATAAATTATTTGTATTATATCACTTATATAAATGATATAATACACTTATTTTATATATGATACATACTTTATAGCTGTTAAAGCCAAGCCGCCTCCTGTCAGCCCGTGGGCCTCGACAATCGGCAAAGTACACTTTTTAACGTCTTATGTGTGACGGGTTTGGGATCGCTCCCTACACTTTTTATCCTGCTTATGTGTGCAGCCCTATTTGTTAAACATCTACGGCAGTTCGGGTTCTGTCGGCTCCTTGATCCGAGGGAGCAGCTCTCCAGTCAGCTTTACAGTGTGACCGGCCACGTTCAGAGGGTGGGAAAGGACATGATACATTGTACTTACCCGAGCTTTCAAAAGGATTACTCACAACGGGGTCAATGGTGTGCTTTTCCAGTTCACAAAGGTTACTACGGCAAGCCCGCACACCACACAGGGGTATCAAACCTGTACGGCTTCTGATTAGCAAATGCTAAACCCCCAGCTGGGAGCCGGGACGCTCTGGGCCTAATTAGCTGTTTACCCTCGCCCAGACGAGCAGCGTGAGAAGATGACGTCTACCTGGTTGCCGGCCGGCAGCGGCCAGCCTGGTTCCGCTATCTCAGCGGTATCTAACCCTCCACGTTTAGTATAGCATAAGTTTCCGGGGCAGTCAAGATATTCCTAAAACTAAAGGTATATCGGTTTACCCGTTCATTATATAAACGGGTAAACCGTCATAAAAAGGGCCAGGCTGAAAAAACAGCCTAGCCCTTTTGTATTAGTTGAGAAGGAAACTCTACTTTCTCAAGTGTCGTAAACTTTTAGTAGTAAATAACCTCAATAATCTCATAAGGAATAGATGCATACATGGACTTAGCATCAACATCACTTCTTGCACTGACTGTTTCTTCTTCCTGAATACTATACTTAATTAACCGCTCAGTATCATCATCTACACGTTGGTAAATATATGCGACATCATTGTTATAAAAGACACCATACGGCAGGTAATCTCCCTCTTGCAGTTCCATATACATGGAACACAAAATCTGTCCTGGGATAGTATCTTTACAGTTAGAATCAGTTAGTGCTGAACTCATTGCCATATACTGATAATCCTGAATATCAATTCCAAGTCTTTCTATAGATGTTTTTCGCAGATGCCCTTCAACCTTTTCACCAAAGTCAAACGGCTTTTCTTCTACGGAACTTCTGGCTGTTCGATTACTAAAAGCGTAGTATGTTTGTGTATCATTATCGGTTGTATTGTCTGTAAGCCGAATCGCACCAAACGCAATCATTCGAAAATCAATTGCTTCATCTTCTGGATCATTCGGAAATTGATTATAGAGATGCGGTGAATCCACTTCTGTCACATAATGATCAGTTTTATCTTTTGTACCGTAAATATAGCCACTCCGATCATTTGCTAAAGTAATCTTAGCATACAAATTCATGGTATCGTTCTTGCTTGCAAAAGACTCTACGAAAGAATAAATATCAAAATCCAATCTATAATGAATCTTCTGGTCTTCTCCCATATAGAGATACCGGTCAAATCCTCCTTCATACCAGGCTTTAAGTAAAGGATCGCTTCTTTCAGCAGTTACAGCTGAAGCTGGTATAAATTGTAGGCATGCTAACGCTAAACTCAACACAACTACCTTTGTCCATTTTCCAACTTTCACTTACTCTCTCTCCTTTTTACAGATAAATTTTATGATAGGCTTCATTTACTGGCCATTAATAATATACAAATCCCATTACTTCCACTACTTCATTTGAATTATTTCGTACAGCTAAATAGTACTTTCCAGTCTCATTCACCTGAATTGTCATCCGAAAGTTCCCATTTTCTCCTTCAGAATGATAAAACAATCCGTTCGGTGCAATCATTCCAAAATCAACTGCAGCGTCCCTGGGTGAAAAAGTGCAATTTATAGTTACTGTTTCCCCACTCTCCAGCGAAAACGCTGTTGCCGCTTTACTGACTGTAGAAGGCTTAACAGACCACACGAACTTATCTGTGGCTTTCAAAGAGCTTTCATAGATAGATCCAATCGTTTCTGTACCCACTTCTGAAAAACCCAACTCTGAGATATTTTCACTGGTACCTTCTAAAATCTCTCTGTTTCCTACCGCCGTTGCATTGCCGATCCCACTCAAACATGTTATCACTGCAATCATCATTAAAAGTGAAATTACTCCCTTAAATTTATCTTTCACTAAAAAAAGCCTCCTCTTCTATTTTTTCTGAAATCCTATCGCTCTCCAACATATCTATATCAGTCATACTGTCTTGTCTCGGCTGCATTTTTTCACTTTCATGAACAACAACAGCTATGAGAATACTAATTGCGATTATTATAACAGTTATTGCAATCGCAATTTTCTTCTTACTTTTGCTATTATTCATTCTGCAACTCTCTTCTGTTTCTTTTCCTATACTCTCTTTTTCATCATCATCCAATAAATACTCTAATGATACATTGTAAAAACGACTCAAATATTTTAAATTCTCCGCACTCGGCACCGCAGACCCTGACTCCCATCTGGATATTGTCTGTCTTGATACACATATCGCTTCAGCTACTTCAATTTGAGACAAATTTTTTTTATCACGCAATACCTTTAATTTTTTCTTTAACACCATTTATTCCCGACCCCAATTCTATTTCTGATAGCATTAAATGTAAACCACAAGTAGTTTACATTCGTGCCACTAGATGTGGTACGAACCGTTTTTCTTGTAAACTTTTATTTCCATATACTCTTTTAGTTCGCTTTCGTGCTCCTTCCGGTACTGTTCCAGCTGCTCCCCGATCAAATCACTAAGGCTCCGCCGCTGTACATAGGCAATCTTTTGGATGTCTTCATAGAGACTTGGCAGCACCGACAAGCTGACCCGTTTCTTTGTCTCCCTGTCCTCCTTGGGCCGTCCCTTTTTCCCGCTGGCCGCTGCCGGCGCACTATCGACTATACTTCCGACCACTGACGATCTTCTGCGGCTCTCCCGTTCCTCCAGCTTACTCATGATCTGTACCCTCCCTTTCGTATTTGTCTGCTATCATCATATCAGCGATAGCATTGTACTCTACGGATATCTCGCTGCCGGGCGTCTGCTCCACCACGGCCAGGCCGTCATACACGCCTTTCTTGGCTACGGCCAGACGCTTAATCACCCCCAGGAGGTTATACTCCTTTTTCAGAGCGGCCAATATCTCGTTGTCATCCCCCACTCGCTTCTCGTAAAGGGTCGCTATGACACCCAGCACCTTCAGCTCCGGATTGATAAGCTCCTGTATCTCCTGGATGCTGTCCTGGAGCTGCGTCAGGCCCCGGTATGCCAGGTAGTCCGTCTTGACCGGGATAATCACCCCATCAGCACACGACAGGGCGTTGATCGTCAGGATGGAGAGCTGCGGGGGACAGTCCACCAGGATAAAGTCATACTCCTCCCGAACCGGCTTCAAGGCCCTGTCCAGAATCTTCTCCCGGCTGGCCCTGGACAGCAGCTCCATCTCCATCGGCGCCAGGTCGATAATAGACGTGACGATATGCAGCCTCTCGCTGATCCGCTCGATGCACTCGCTGACCGGCACCCCGTCCTTCTTCAGAACGTCTACAATCGTCCGCTGCACCTCCAGCGGCTCCAGGCCCACGCTAATGGTCAAGCTGGCCTGGCTGTCCAGGTCGATCAGAAGCACCCGCTTCCCTTTTGCGGCCAGGGCAACGCCCAGGTTATGCGTTGTTGTGGTCTTAGCCACGCCGCCCTTCTGATTTGCTATTGCTATGACTTTCAACTGCTTCACTCCTTTATATGTATTTAATTTGTATATCTTATGCTTATTACTTAATTTATATAAATTATATTTCACTTTTATTTTATTGTCAAGTAAAAAGACAGTGCTACCATTTACTGTTAGCACTGTCTACACTCTGCCTTTACTAATCACATTAACTTTTTATAGTAGCCCGAGAACTATCCTTGACAATCTGAGGGTCTATTCCGTTTTTTAGTAAAACTATATATTCTAATAGGAAAAACCTATCTGCCCATTCAATTATATTATACTTCATCTCATAGGACCCGTTTTCGTTATTTTCATAATACAAAATCCGGCGTAAAATATTAAAATAAGATGTTTCACAAGCTAATGCCATTGGTAATTCTAACCTGATTGCATGTATTCCGATTTCTTTTAATTTTCCATTAATACTCTTCTCAAGATAAGAAAGTGCCACATCTAAAACAATCGCCTGAACGCCCAACGAAACTTTCCCTTCCATCTTTGATTGCTCAAAAATATTTGCTTCTAAAACACTGATTACCATTATGGCAGCCTGTTTATGCGCATCCAATCCTTTAGTCGCTAACGTCATAAATTGACCTTTAATAGTTTCGTAATATCCATCAAACAACTCTAAAAATTCGGCTTTACGTTCTGGATGAAAACTTAACGTATTACCATCATCTTTCCGACTCCATATAGTATAAGCATTTTCTAAGGCTGACCAAAAGTTCTCTGCAGTTTGCAATTTAATTTCACTTTTTCCTGTTTCCATCTTTATCACCATATCCCTTTCTGGTCAGAAACTAAATCGCACCCTACCCCATAACTGTGAACTTTAAAAGATGGGGGATTCCCACCATATGGATCTTCATTTTCCTGCAATAACATGCTTTCATTCACCAATAAAGGCTCGTCTCTAAAATCAACAATCTTTTCCTGGTTTCCTTCTCTCTCTATCTCCTTTATTGAATTTCGCAAAGAAATAATTCTCTTTTGCCATTTCCCCTCACAATAAAATCCTACCAACAGGCTAAGAAACAGTACCAGCAAAACCACAAAAACCATCGTAACCAAGCTATTTCTTTTCATAATCCCGATTCCCCCCTTAAGTATTAGGTTCTGCCATAATACGTGGATGTGCCGGATACATATTTTCAATATTTGATATAAGTCCATCACAAAATGTTAAAAAAATTGTAATTGAAATAACAACTTTGAATGGAATTATCAAATTTTGTTCCAAGCTTACAATTCCTAGTAATACCAATGCACCAAAAAAGTCCATTCCAAAGACAAAAACCTCTAATATAACTAACCCTGTATAAGGTGGGCAATATAAACCAGAAGAGTTTTCATTCATCTGAATTCCTATAAGCCGTTTTCCGCAATCCTTTCTTTTAATAAATGTTCTTATAAATGCTTGTATCAAACAGAGCATATTTAAAAAAAGTACAAATAATTCTACTCGTTCAATTAATAAACATATAATATTGGCTCCGTAATAAAACATCGAAACTATGATATCAACAATATTCAACCATACGTTATGAGCAACTCCGTCTGGACTATCTACTTCAAGGCCACACAAATGCAAACATTTATGCGCCTTTACTCGAAAGTTTCTGCTGAATTTATCAAAGACCATGCATCTTCTCACCTATCTATATGTCTATTTTGTGAAACTTGTGAATTTTTAAACCTCATTGTCAAAACATCAGCAGAACAAATTTCACTTCATAAGTTCTTCAAACTCAGCAATTCGCTTCTTTCCCAAAACATTTTCAAATACACCAGTATAATTCTCACCGCGCATAACCTTAATACGTCGCTCAGGATCATCAAGAATTCCTTTTATCCTTTTAGTCGCTTCTTCCTTTTCACACTGCCCACTCCAAAACTCATCAATAATCTTCTTCACATCTTTTGCCACTTTATTGGCTGAAAATCCCATTTTAATCACTCCTACTCAAAAAATATAATAGCGGTCTTTTCAAGGATTTAATTTTATCACATTATCTTCAAAAAGCATATCGTCACATTACACAAATTAATTAAAATAAGTTGATTTTTCTTAATAATTTCATTTTTTTGAATTTATGCAATATAGGCAAAAAATTAAGCAATAGAGCGGAGAATTGAAAAATAAGCAAACAAATCTCACTAATCTCTGTTGCGGTGTCAATATTAACCAAAAATTGGTTCTCGGATATTTTTTTGAAATTTCTACAAAAGATACTACATTTTTACAAAAAGTCCAATAGGACAAACATCTTCTGTGGCCAGGGCAATGCCCAGGTTATGCGTCGTTGTGGCCTCGGCCACGCCGCCCTTCCGATTCGCTATTGCTTTGACTTTCACCTGCTTCACCCCTTTCATTTAATTGATATAGTTCATTCTTGCTATTTAATGTAAGTAAATTAAATCTATATTCACATAGTTGTCAAATTAAAACAGTACTGCTTTGACCTGGCTGCACCATTTTAGTTTGCCTTATATCAGTTATTTTCATTATGTATCTTAAATATATTATATAACTTAAACCTTTACAGATAGCCGGGGCCGGTCGGCTCCCAGCTCACCTCCAGGGTGACGTCATGCTACCCATCCGGGAACAGGGCCAAGAACCACTCACCGGCATGGATGCCCCGGCCCTCCAGGAGCGCCGAGGGTGCGGATCGGCATCTGCCGGGTCTGGTAGCTGAAGCTGGGCAATTTTCGTTTCTTCTGCCATACGTTCAAATTCCTCCATCTTCTAATCGTCCTCTGGCAGTATCTCTATTTCAGAAAACACTACTCCGACCACTTTATCAAGCAAGTCCTTCGGTAACTGCTCAATTACCTTATATGGTCTCGCTTTCAAATCCAGCGCTTTTACATGTTCACAAAGAACAACCCCAGTTGTCACTGTTCTACTGTCAAGCGGAATATGCAGAGGAAAGCGATTACTTGTATTCGTAATCGGGCAAACTATCGTAAGGTTCGCTTTTTGATTGAAAAAATTATTACTGATTACAAGCGCCGGTCTATAGCCTGCCTGTTCATGGCCCGCCTGCGGGTTAAAGTCAACCTTGATAATATCTCCTTGCTTTACCATACTTCCTCCCCAACAGGCTCACCCCAATCTATCTCAATCGGTGTATATTCTTCATGATAATCAGCAAAAAGTTCTTTGATATTCTTCCGCCTTTCCGCCCGTTCTATAACGATCTTATCATCCTCTGCACTTACAACAAGTCGCTCACTTCCAGTCCAATTCAATGCCTCAAGTATAAATTTTGGTATACGTATTCCTTGGCTATTACCCCACTTTTGAATCGTCGTAGTCATTCATACAACTCCTCTCCTTCGGATATACTTAGTATATCCCATTTGAACGGAAATTGCAACTAAAACTTATATCCATAATTTTATCTTCTTTGCAACTCTGCCAAAATTTCATCATAATACTTTGCCACCGTCCCTCGGTCGATTTGCAACGCCCTGGCTATCACCGTTTTCTTTCTTTCCTCTGGATGGTTACACATATAGTCAGCTACCAACTTCTTTTTTTCTGGCCGACCTCCACCACCTACAACTTCCCCCATCCTTCCCTTTATCTCCCGTATACCTCGAATCAACTCCAAATGTTGGGCCTGTTTTCTCCAATTACGCTTATTGACCGGTATAGGCAATCCAGAAAGCCTCGCTATATCATCTCTGGGAAACGTCACATAGTCCTCATTGAACATGGAGAGAGCAGCTTCTACATCATCCCTGGTGAAGCGGTTGACTTCCTCGATGCTCATTTCATCATAGGGCAAAAGCAGAGAATAAGCGTCCTGACGCAACTCGGCTTCTTCAATCCCGCACTTCTTCGCATAGACCGCCAGGGTCATCACCCCATGATAGCGGTGGCCCACACGGATCTCGTCCCGGATACGCCGCAACCACCAATCATAGAGATCTCTTTTCACTGTCCAGCGGCCTCGACGCTCCCCCTTGACTATCCGCCGCTCATACCAATCTGGATACTTCGCTTTCGCTTCAGCCAAGGACATGGTACTCTTTCTCAAAATGCCCTCTAACTTCTGCCGTTCTCCGTTAGATGATGGTATGTACTCCAAAAGGTCATCCAGCTCCACACGATCACCGAGCCGGTAGGCCACCACAGGAAAGCCCTTACCCAGTTTCGTCCCGGAGCCAACCACCCGAAACCCTTGCATAAGCCCCTGCATTTGCGGCTGCTTGATAGAGGACGTGAATCTATTCCAAATCTGCCTGGTAAGCGAATACTTCAACTCCTTCAGATAATGTTGATTCTGCTGATACATGGGAACCGGCTCAGATAGCACATAATACAAGTGTAGCCCCGTCCCGCTGTTCACCACAAACGTGGCTTTCGGCAAAATCCCCTTATTCATTTGATGAAGCACGTCCCGGAGCTGCGGCATACCCACCCCATCCAGGTCAAAGACCAAGGCATAGAGAAACCGAGCAAATTTCCCTGACCGCTTCCTGCCGAAATACGAAATAGGGGACATTATTGTAAAATCAGTATCCATCAACTCATCCAGTACCTTCAAATCGTCAGTGATGATATACCGTCTGGCCTTGCCATCCCCCTCAATCTCCAGAGCAATACCATTGATAGAACCACCCCTACCAGGTAGAGAGACGGCGATCCCGTTCGGCTTGTGGTCATCCATATGCCCCCACCGCTCAAAAGACCCCTCCGGGAAAATCTCCCGGTAAAACTCAAATGGCGTAACCTGTTCTAAAAACTGCTCCAGATGGGCATTCTTCTCCATATACAATGCTTGATATTCTTCAACCGTACCATGGAACACAGCCGACTCAGCCATAAAAACACCTCCAACAGCTTAAATAACCAACATAATATATATAATATAAATAATACACATACTGTAAATAAAAGAAAAAGAAGCAAAAAGAAAAGAACCGCTACGGCGGGGACGAGGGAGCCGCCCTACGGGCGGCAAGGGGGGAAAGGGGGAGCCAAAGAGCGGCCCCTTCGGGGCCTTAAAGAGAAAGTC
>ERZ779629.318-NODE-318-length-20649-cov-19.754929_pt1 | contig 20649 bp, 18 predicted proteins | sample MGYA00514192_ERZ779629 | MGnify/ENA primary metagenome ERZ779629 (study PRJEB29562, sample SAMEA4376709) | mouse gut metagenome | isolation source: Cecum | study: EMG produced TPA metagenomics assembly of the A DSS colitis mouse model was used to assess the... | reverse complement strand
CGCCTGCCGCTTTGGGGCTGGCCAGCAACGAATATGTCACCGAGGTGATGTTCCTTTTCGGCCGGGTACCTGCGGGCTTCAAGCAGATGCAGACCCCGTATATCTATTGCAATGTGCTCTCCAGCGTCGCCCACGAGTACCGGTTTGCCAACAAGACCGATGTGGGCGGTACATGGCAGGGCCAGTGGATCATGGCCAATGACCGGTGGGTAACCATCGTCTACCGGGGCGGCCCCACACCCACCCTGCCCAGAACGGGCTATTGATGTTCCAAAACACGCACGCTCGGGGGGCGGCGGCTGTAAAGCTGCCGCCCTCAGACCATGAGGTGATATTCAATGTTAGATTGGATTTTTGAAGGCGCAGCAAATTGGGTGGCCAGCATCATGACCCAGATCATGGACGCCATCTCCGGCCTATTCCTGGAGGCGCTGGGCACAGATATGACGGCGATGGAGGAGTATTTCCCCTTTGCCGTCAGCGCCTACACAGTGGTCCAGTACATGGCTTGGGCACTGCTGTTTCTGGTCGTGGCTTGGCAGTTGTTCCGGGCTTTTGGCGGGCCGCTCACCGAGGCGGAGAATCCCCTGCATCTTTTGGCCCGGGGCGGGATTTTCGCCATCCTGATCACTTACGCCAAGCCCATTTTCAGCCTGCTGCTGAATATTGCCCGCGCACCCTACACCGCTCTGATGGATACGTCCATGACACCGAGCAATTTTACGTTTGCCGGTATCCAGCAGGTACTGAGCAATGGACTGACCACCATCGTATCGGTAGCCACCGTTGTGGGCCTGATTCTGCTGATTATCCTGATGATCGCCCTGGCCTGGAACTACTTCAAGCTCCTGCTGGAAACGGTGGAGCGGTATGTGCTGGTGGGCGTCCTGTGCTATACATCGCCGCTGGCCTACGCTATGGGCGCGTCCAAGGCGACCTCACGGGTCTTCCAGTCCTGGTGCCGGATGGTGGGCTCCCAGTTGCTGCTGCTGGTTCTCAACGTCTGGTTCCTGCGGGCCTTCGACTCCTCCATGGGTCAGTTCATCGCCAACGGCGGTGCGCTGACCAGTGGGCAGGGCAGTATCTTCCTTTGGCTGTTCTGTGCGCTGGCGCTGCTGAAGATTGCCCAAAAATGTGACAGCTACCTGGCCGCACTGGGCCTTTCCGTTGCACAGACCGGCAGCAGCATGGGCATTGAGATGATGATGGCAGCCCGGGTCCTCACCGGTTTTTCCAAGGGTGGCGGGAGTGCGGCGTCCATGTTCGGCGGTGCGGGGAAAACCGGCGCTGCTGCGGGCGGCGCTGCCAGTACAGCGGCAGGGGGCGCAACAGGCGGCATTCTCTCGGGATTTGCCAGCCGGTATAAGCCCAACAGCTTTGTCCGTGACGCGGTGGTTGATGGAGGCTCCCGCATGGGGGCAGGCGGCAGCGTGGGCTTTGTGGGCCGCACCTTTGGCGGTATGGCCGCACGCAATGGCGCGATTCTCACCGCAGAGTCTGTATCCTCAGTGGCCAGCCGTCCGCCCAAGGTCTCCGGTACCATCGCCGGCGACATTGCGGATCGCAGCCTGCCCAACTATATGCCGCAGATGGCCAGCGGGGCGGCAGGCAATATGGAGTATACCGATACCCAGATCACCGGCGGGCATATCAGCACCAAGGCTGTTGGTCCGGACGGGAAACAGGCCAATGTGGAGCTGTTCAGTGCCGCCCAGTATGATAGGCCGGACAGCCCGCATAAGCAGATTCAGGCTGCGGACGGGAGCCAGTGGTATCAAGTGGCCTCCGGCGAGGGACGGGACGCATTTTACGCCGCCCCCAACTTCACCGGCGACTCCTCCGAAGCGCCCCAGGTATCTGAAGCATTCCCCAGCGCACCCCAGGATACGGTACTGCGCACAGTGGACGAAGGCACCATGGAAGCAAGCTACCCAGACGGCAGCAATGCCTTGTGGTACAGCAGCGCCTTCTATCAGGAGCTGGATGCGCCCCATGGGGTTATCCAAGGTTCCGACGGCCTGAGCTGGTACGCCATGACGCCCCATGCCGCACCGCCACAGTTTGACTCTGGTACTGGTCCCGCACCGCAATTTGATGCCGGAACGGGTGCTGCGCCTCAGCCTGGCGTTGGGCCGGGTGCAGCGTCCTCGCATGACGGCGGGGAAGGTGTGCCGCCCCCGTCTGGTGCCGGGGTGAACACTTCTGCTCCGCTTGGCGTTGGAGCAGACCCAGCACCGCAGCCTGAAGCAGGCGGCGGTGCTGGCACATTGGGACACGCTCCATCTGGCACAGGCACTCACGGATCCTCTGCGGATGTGCCGGCTGGTCCCGGCAGTGCTGTCGCATATAACCAAGCGCTCTTTGGGCAGTTTATGCCCGGCTTTGCCCAGGAGGTCACAACCGTAGACAGCTCCCGCGCCTGTGACGGTGTGCTGGAGGTGCGCCATGCGGATGGGTCTGGGACTGCGTTTTATGACCGCACCAGATACCAGCCGCCCAGGGGCGACTACCATGTCTATGAGGACAGCGGCGGCGGGCAGTGGTATGCGATCCCTGGCGTTGCGTCTGTGGAGCGCAAACCCGTCTATCAGGACGGCAAGCCTGTCTATGACGGAGATATTCTGCGGACTGTCAATGTGGAGTCCGTACGCTACGCTTCCACGCCCACACAGTTTGCGCCTACCCCCAAGCGGCGGCCGGTCAGCGACCATAAACCGCCAAAACGCAAAACCTGACCGATGGCCCGCACAATCTGACCGGTGTGCGGGCCGTCCCATATTCCATAGGAGGTGGTTCCATGTCTGATGAACAGCAGCGCTTTGGCGATGGCCAGGACGATTATCTAAAAGGCGCACAGAAGGCGGCGGAGGCCGCCAAAAAAGCGGGTGCGGCCTCGGCAAAATCCGCAGGATCCGCTGCCGCCGGGGAGGCGACCGCCAATGCCGCTGCTGCGGTGACCAAAGCAGGAGTCACAGGCGGGAAGGCAGCCGCCGAGATTGCGGCGGGTACAGCCGCAGGTGGCCCCTGGGGTGCAATTTTGTCGGCGGCCTGGTCCCTGCGGCACACCTTGTTTAAGGTGCTGATCTTTATCTGTCTGTTCCTGCTCTTTATCATTGTGGGCATTGTATCGCTGCCCTCCATAGTTGTCAACAATCTCTTTCACACTGACCCCTCTACCGTTGACATCAATGCCCCCTCAAGCATAACTGCCAGTTTTGACGATGTATCCGGCGTGGTGTCCGACTGTATTCAGAACGGCTATGATATGGCTCTGGCACAAGTGGAACAGATTATCGTCCAGGGTGGGTACGACCGTGAGCTGTCCATGGAGGCGCTGATCAACAACGGGCTGATCTCCGCCGACTACGATACCTGCTATACCCTGGCGGCCTACTCAGCCTCCATGCAGCAGCGCGGCACCACCAAGGCGGACATGAAGGCAAAGCTGGATGCTGTTGCCGGGCAAATGTTCGCTGTTACCTATGAAGTGAAAGAAACTACAAAAACGGTGGTGCCGGAAGTCCAAGAAGGTGAGGAGACGGGAGCGCCCGAGACGGTTACGGTTCAGTATGCGGTCTGCACCATCCACCCATTTGACCAATCTGTGATCTTGACCGCGTTTGGCATCGACACCTCCACCCAGTATGACCAGTTCAATCTGACATATGGCGAGGCCATCACCAACATGTCCAACGCCTTGAAGATGACCATGTACGGGTCCCTGACCAGCGGCACAGTGCCGCCGATTACCGATGCTGAGCTGAACGCCTACCTGAACAGTCTCACATGCAGCGGCACCCGGAAGGAATTGATGCGGGCGGCCCTGTCCCTGGTGGGCCGTGTCCCGTATTTCTGGGGCGGCAAGAGCGCACCGGGCTGGAACGAGGCGTGGAACACGCCCCGGCTGGTGACCTCAGCGGGTTCCAGCAGCACCGGCACCATACGGCCCTACGGGCTTGACTGCTCCGGATTCACGGACTGGGTCTATAAAACGGCTCTGGGCGTCAGCCTGCTAGATGGCTCCTGGAGCCAGTGGGATACTACCTACGCCATTACCGAAGCGGAACTGCTGCCCGGCGACATTGGCTTTATGGCAGCACCAGGAACAGTGCCTGTCAACCATGTATTGCTCTACGCTGGCCGCAGTGCCGATGGTAAGCAGATGTGGGTCCACTGCTCCAGCAGTGCGGGCGGTGTGGCGCTCAACTCACCGACCTATGTGACCCAGTTCCGCCGCAGGAAGGATATCGACCTGGAGGCAGACTTCACGCCTGCTCCCATAGAACAAGGAGTCAACGATGGCTGACGACAGAGAATACAGCAATATCTACACGATACCGCCCAACTACACTGACTCCGGCAAGCTGATGGGCGGGATGCTGGAGACCCGCAACACGGTAGAGGCTGGCATCCTGCTGGCCCTGGTGGGCTACCCGGAGCTGATGTGGCTCCATCTACCGGTGACGGCTAAGGTGGTGGTCATGACCATAACCCTGCTGCCGCTGGTAGCCCTGATCGGCGGCAGCGCCTATGCTTTTGTCCGGCTCTATGACCGCTTTGGGAGCCGCGACTTTGATGACCGCAACTTTGCACGCAGCCAGCGCGGAACTTACGGCACCGCCGGCTGGATGGGCGAGACGGAACTGCGCGCAGTTCTGGAAGTGGCCAGCCCGCAAAAGGCCCGGGGAATCATACTGGGACAGAGCGACCGTGGCAGTGTGATTTGTCTGCCTGAGGATACCAGGCTCAATAAGCACATCGCAGTATTCGGCGCCAGCGGCACCATGAAGTCCAGAGGCGTAATACGACCGGCGCTGTTCCAGAGTATCCGGCGCGGGGAGTCGGTAGTGGTCACAGATCCAAAGTCGGAAATTTACTCCGACACAGTGGAGTTGTTCCGAAAACACGGCTATACCGTCCGGGTCTACAACCTGCTACAGCCCGAATTGAGCGACTCCTGGAACTGCATGTTTGACCTGGGCGGCGATACCCTGATGGCCCAGGTGCTGACGGATGTCATCATTGCCAACACGAAGGGGGACGGCAAGGGGGACCATTTCTGGGATAACGGTGAGGCGAATCTTCTGAAAAGCCTGATCCTCTATGTGGATCTGGACTCCACACGCCGCCCAGAGGAGCGGAACCTGCCTGCCGTTTACCAGATGCTTACCCAGAACACAGAAAAGCAACTCACTGCACTCTTCGACCGGCTGCCTCTGGACCATCCGGCCCGGGCGCCATACAGTCTGTTCAGCCAGGCCAGCGATACGGTGCGGGCCGGTGTGGTTCTGGGCCTTGGCACCCGGCTGCAGGTGCTCCAAAGCGAGGCTGTCCGAAGCATCACCCGTCAGTCCGGCATCGACCTCGCTCTCCCTGGGCAGACCAAATGCGCATATTACATCATTTTGGACGACCAGAACTCCTCATTGGAATTTCTGTCGTCCCTTTTCTTCGCGTTCCTGTTCATCAAGCTGGTCCGCTACGCCGACAGCACACCGGAGCAGCGGTGCCCGGTACCAGTGAATATCGTCTTGGACGAGATGAACAACATCGGCGTTATCCCGGACTTCTCCCGGCGTCTGAGTACTATCCGCTCCAGAGCCCTCCAAGTTTTGATGTGCTGCCAAAACCTGCCTCAGATCCAGAACCGCTATCCCAACAACCTCTGGGCGGAGCTGGTAGGCAATGCGGACACGCAACTGATGCTGGGCTGCACAGACGATGTGACGGCGGAATATTTCAGTGTCCGGAGCGGAGATATGACGGTGGAGGTCAACTCCACCATGACGACCCGGCAGAGCATCGCCATTGCCCAAATCATCCCCCAATACCGATATACGCAGGGCCTTGGCCGACGCAGGCTGCTTACGCCAGACGAGGTGCTGCGGCTGCCCAACGACCAACTGCTGATCATCATCCGCGGCCAGAAAATCCTGCGGGCAAAGAAGTTCGACTACACTGGCCATCCCTACGCCAAAGAGTGTGTCAAAACCAGTATACGGGACTATCCACAACTCCAACGCACCTCCGCTGTGGATCCGGAGCCTGCCCCTGAAGCGCCGGAGACTATACCGGCCCCAGCTCCAGAAGAACCCGTACCGCCTGCGGAACCGGAGGCCGCCCCTGCTGTGGCGCCGGCAGAAACACCCAAGCGTGCCAGGCGGAGGCCGACCCTCTACGAGAGTGCGAAGCCGCCGTCTGATTTTTAGGCAACCATACACTATTTTATCAACTAAAAGGAGGAAACAAATCATGGCACGTACGAAAAAGGAATTGAAAGATCAGGATCCTCTGCTCAGCAGCGAGACTGCGGACCAGACCGCTGGAGCTGGTGCCGACGGTACCGGCCTGGTACCGGGCGGTGAGCCTGGCGCTCCGACCCCGTCCGACCTGGAGCTGGCGGACGGCACGCCGCTGGACCCCGACGCCCCCCAGACTGAGACGGGCCAGGAACCGGAAGGCGGCCAGCCGCCCCAGGCTGACCTGGAACCCGGCGCAGAACCGCCTGGCCTGGGCGAGCCGACCGCTGTTCCCCAGACTGGCTTGGAACCTGCCGGAGATGGGACGTTGGAGCCCGGCGGAGCCCCGGAATTTCCCCAAACTGACCTGGAATTATTGAAAGGCGCTGAAGGCCGGGCGGATGAAAAGGCCGGTTCCCAGACTGGCTCTGAAGTGCCAGATGATGAGGCTGCGGGCGAGTCTGGACCTGCCGCCTCCCAGACTGACTCCGGGCAGCCCAAAAGCCGGCTCAGAATGCCTGGCCGGCGCGGCCAGCGCGTGGTTTCCATCGACGCTGAGCGCACGGTTGAGACGGATACGGACAAGCTGCGCAGCGACCTGCTGGACCTGGTGGAGTCCCTGAAGGGCAAGAAGATCCTCACTGGTACCATCCAAGGTGTAGAGCGATTGGCGGACAACCCGGAGATGTCCTACGCCGTCACCTACCACGGCGACTACAAGGTCATTATCCCGGTACTGGAGGCGGTGGAGGAACCGGAGGACTACCGTGGGCAGCCCAAGGGCGATGTCCTGCACTACCTGCTTAACAAACGGCTGGGCGCCGAGGTGGACTACATCATCAAGGGCATCGACCAGGAGAGCGGCATCGTGGCGGCCAGTCGTCTGGAGGCCATGGCCATGAAACGGAAGGAGTATTACTTCCACACCGACCGGGACGGCAACTATCAGATTTATGCGGGCATCTGCGCCGAGGCCCGGGTGGTCTCTGTAATCCGGGCGGGTATCTTCGTGGACCTGTTCGGCGCGGAGTGCTACATCCCCCTGCGGGAACTGTCCTACCAGCGGTGGGTGGACGCCACCGCCCACTACCAGTCTGGACAGCGCGTGCTGGTAAGGGTGCTGGAGGTAGACCGGTCCGACCGCAGTCGGCTCCGGGTGTCTGCATCTGTCAAGCAGGCAGGTGAGAACCCCTATGAGAAAGCGCTGAAGAAGTATGCGGTGGGCAGCCTGTATGTGGGTACAGTCAGTATGGTGGATACTACCGGAGTATTTGTCTCCCTGGACGGCGGCATCGACTGCCTGTGTACCTATCCCAAGCGGGGCCGGCCGCCCCGCGGCTGCCGTGTCTCAGTGCGCATCCTGGGCATCAATTACGAGAGCAACCGTATCTGGGGCGTCATCACCCATATGTCCACCGTGCGCTGAATGTCAGAAGGTCCTGATTTCAATCTTTCAGCTTGGACTCATGTACGGTGCGGCAGCATGGAAAGTCAACCCAGACCACATGCTTCTGAAAATGTATTGCTATTGTGCGGACATAGTGGTATAATATGAGGGAAACAGTTTGCCATCTACAGGAAGGAGTGTCTCACATGGCAAAGACAGCGAACCTCTACGCCCGCATTGAGCCGGAAGTAAAGGAACAGGCAGAAAGCATTTTAGCTGCGCTGGGCATCCCGGTCTCTAACGCGATCAATATGTTCTATAAGCAAATCATTTTGCAGCGTGGCATCCCCTTTGAAATGAAGCTGCCGCAGGCAAGGGTAGTGGATATGGGCAAGCTGACCGCACAGGAACTTGACCAGGAATTGGAAAAGGGATACCAAGATGTTCAGGCGGGCAGGACAAGACCGGCAAACAGGGTTTTTGACGAAATCCGAAAGGACTACGGTATATGACATATTCAGTCGAGATCGCGGCTCAGGCAGAACAGGACTTGCGCGGCATCTTTGAGTATATCGCCTACGAGCTGCAATCGGTCCAAAACGCTGCGACGCAGCTTGCCAGACTGGAGGAAAACATTTGCGCCCTCGACCGGATGCCGGAGCGGTATCGCCGGTATGAAAAGGAGCCATGGTATAGCCGGGGCTGGCGGGTTATGCCGGTAGACCATTACTGTGTGTTCTATACGCCGGATCACGACCGCAAAATCGTGAATATCACCCGCGTGCTTTACGGGGGGAGGGACATAGGGGCCGTCCTTGCCGATAGTGAAACAGTATAAATTTGAGCAAATTGATAGGATCCATGTTATCTTTGAACGGGCGGAGCTGGTAAAACGGCTCCGCCCTTTTGCTATCCATTGCAAAGGAGCGATAAACCGATGAATAGATCAAAAAAGCGAAAAAACCGGCTGTTTCCCATGCTCATAACCGTCATGGTGCTGACCGCCGTTTTAACCCCTGCCGCCTATGCGGATACCGACGGCACTGAGCCGAAAATCATACAACAGCCCGACCAACTGGTTTTGCAGTTAGGGACGCGCTGGGCCGGGGTGGAGTTTGAGCTGCGCACCGATGCCGGCATCTTTCCTGTTCCGGTTGTGGTAGACGAGTATGGCGTTTTGACCATGGACCTGGGCGGCAGCACGACCTATACCTTGAGCTGCATTCACTCCACCGCCCCGATCCCTGACCCGGAACCCGAGCAGACCGACCCGCCTCCGCCCGCTGTATCCGACCCCGTGCCGGAGGCTCCAGTCAGCCCCCAGAAAGAGGGGCAGCAAGGCGGCCTTCCGATTCCAGCAGTCATCTTCCTGGTTGGCCTGGCCGTCGTGGCCGGAGTAATCGCCACGCTCCATATCACAAAGAAGCGCCAGGAATACGCCTATGACGAGTGGGAGTATGAAGAAGACGAGCCGTAATACTGACTTCGTGCTCCCATACTCGCTTTGACACAAAACTTGTGAATAAACCGTGTATTTTTTGGAATTTTGTTGACTTTTCAAAATGTTTATGGTAATATTTATCTATAGCAAGACACTGCGTTCAGGCTCTCGATACGCCGGGATAACCTGGCGTCAGACCTGCCGGAACTTAGCAGGGAATCGTTACGGATCTGCTGTATAGCCGGCTCCACACGACGCAGGTCTTGTCTCATAAAATTGTAGCCGGAAGGCTGCTGAAATACAGTGCAGAGTCAATGGCTGGGTGCGACCCCACTATCCCAGCGCTTGGCTTTGCATTGTCTTTTTTCGGCAGTCTTCCGGCTCTTTCTGTTTTATTTGGAGGTTTTGAGCATGAAACGAAAATCCAATCGGGGAAAGGTATGGAACCCGCGAGGTACATCTGGACAGGTGCGGTGCCATTGCGGCCGCCCGGCAGTCCTGCGCAGCGCGGAGGGGATCTGTAAGACCCACCGGCCGGATGCCAAGGTGTATGTCTGCTCCGGCTATCCCGCGTGTGACTCCTTTGTCATGGCCCACCCGGGGACTCTGGAGCCAATGGGCACGCTGGCCCCGCCGGAGCTAAGGCGGCTGCGGTATGAGGCCCATCAGCAGTTCGACCAGCTCCATAAGTCCGGCCTGATGACCAGGCGGGAGGCGTACCAATGGCTGTCCTACACGACACAGGCGCCCATGTCTCACGCCCACATCGGGCACTTGGGCGAGTATTACTGCCGGGTCGTGATCCGAGAGAACAGGAAACTGCTGGCCCAGCGCACTGGGGCGGCGTGAACTTAAAATATCGGGAGGTGAATGGTATGCTGCCGCTTACAAAAGAACAGCGAGTAAAAGTAGAAGAAAATATGGGGCTTGTGGGCAAGGTAATAGGGGACTGCGTTCACACATTGGACAAGGGCTGCATCTATACCTATGATGATCTCTTCCAGATCGGGTGCATTGGCCTGTGCAAGGCGGCCCAGACCGACCAGCCCGGACACAAGGGCGCATTCTCCACCTATGCCTACTGCCTGATCCGCAATGAGATCTACACACAGATGGAATACGCCACACGCCGCGGCCGGGAACAGGCCACAGACCCGGCGGAATTGCCCTGCGGCGTAGTGGACGACAGTCTGGAGGAGCGGGATGCCTGTCGGGAACTGATGGGGCTGCTGGACCGGGCTGAAGCTACAGCCACCGGCACCACGGCGAAAGGCATCCGGGCCATCCGGATGCGCATTGACGGATACTCCAGTAAGGAGATTGGCGAACTGCTTGGCGCCCCGGCTAACCATGTGACCGCATGGGTCTCCAAGGCCAGAAACCACATCCGTATGATGGGCCAGCCCAGTGTGTAGTTTCCGGATAGCAAAAAAAGTCGAGCAGGCCGGTACTGGGCGTGGTAAGATGGGAAACACAGATGGAGGTGATGGACTTTGGATCAGCAGACTGAGGCGGTTCAGCGGATGCAGGATTACATTGAGTCCCATTTGGACCAGGAGATCACGCTGATGACCCTCTCCAAGGTGTCGCTCTTTTCCCCTTGGCACTCCCACCGGCTGTTTAAGGAACGGCTGGGCCTCACGCCAGCGGAGTATATCCGCCGGATGCGGCTTTCCCACTCCGCCATGCGTCTGAAGCAGGAACAGTGCTTTGTCACCGATGCGGCCTATGACTGCGGCTTTCAAAGTATAGACGGCTTCACCCGCGCCTTTTGCCGGGAATTTGGCTGTAACCCTGGGGACTACGTGAAAGCCCCCGTCCCAATCCGGCTGTTTATCCCCTATGGCGTGAAATTCAAGGAGCTGAGAAAGGATACCGTTGATATGGAAAACCTGCAAAGCGTATTCGTCCAGGTGGTCCGCAAGCCGGAGCGCAAGGTCATCCTCAAGCGCGGCGTCCGGGCCGAGGACTACTTTGCCTACTGCGCGGAGGTCAGCTGCGAGGTCTGGGGTGTGCTGGCCAGTATGGACTCTCTGTGCGGCGAGCCGGTCTGCCTCTGGCTGCCGGATGCGTACAAGAAGCCGGATACCTCCACCTATGTGCAGGGAGTTGAAACGACGCCGGACTACGCCGGGGACATTCCGGAGGGGTTCGATGTCATCACCCTGCCAGCCGCAGAGTACCTGGCCTTCCAGGGTGAGCCCTTCAAAGAGGAGGATTACTCCCAGGCCATCCTCTCTGTGCAGTACGCCATGGACCACTACGACCCGGCTGTCATCGGCTATGAGTGGGATGACAGCAATCCCCGTATCCAACTGGAGCCCCGAGGCGAGCGGGGCTATATCGAGCTGCGGGCCATCAAAAGGAGGAAATCCGTATGAGAGATGAAAAGCTGGCTATTCAAGTAACCGGCCTCACCAAGAGCTACCAGGGTAAAACTGTGCTGAGCGGGCTGGACCTCTCGATTAAGCGCGGTACAGTGTTTGGACTGTTGGGTGCCAACGGGGCGGGCAAAAGTACCACCATTGAGTGCATCCTGGGGACCAGGCGGGCAGACTCCGGCGCGGTCTCGGTGCTGGGCCACGACCCCAGGAAGGAACGCGGCGCTCTATTCCAGCGGGTGGGCGTCCAGTTCCAGGAGGGCGACTACCAGCCGGAGATCAAGGTGTTCGAGCTGTGTGAGGAGATCGCCTGCTTGTATAACCGCCCGGCGGACTGGCGGGAGCTGTGCCGGCGGTTCGGGATTGGTGGCAAGCTGAAAAACGCGGTTAAGAGCCTGTCAGGCGGCGAACGCCAGAGGTTGTTTATCGTCCTGGCTCTCATTCCAAACCCGGAGCTGGTATTTCTGGACGAGCTGACCACCGGTCTGGACGCCAAGGCCCGGCGGGATGTGTGGAAGATCCTCTCGGAACTGAAAGCGGGTGGTCTGACCATTCTCCTGACCTCACACTTCATGGACGAGGTGGAGGCGCTGTGTGATGAAATTTGTATTTTACGCAGGGGTACGGCAGTGTTTTATGGCACAGTGGAGCAGGCCAGAACGCAGAGCGGCTGTGAGAAGTTCGAGGACGCCTATCTTCAGCTGTCCGGAGAGGAGGATGCGGCATGAGGTCTTTTGGTACATTACTGAAACATGAGTTGAAGCTGAATATCCGCAACATGAATATGGTGATCTTCGCGGTGATCCTGCCGCTGGTGGTACTGGTCATCCTGGGGTTCGTCTATGGGGCGAAACCGGCCGCGGAGGGTGCCGCCTACACCTTTCTGGAGCAATCCATCGGCGCGCTGTGTACCATCTCCATCTGTGCCAGCGGACTGATGAGCCTTCCGCTGGTGGTGACGGAGTACCGGGAGCGGAAAATCCTCAAGCGGTTTCAGGTGACGCCGGTCAGCCCGGCCAAGCTCCTGGCGGTGGAATTTACCATCTATGTGGTCTACTGCGCGGTGTCCCTGGTGACGCTGCTGCTGGCCTCCATGCTGTTCTGGCGGGTGACAATCCATGGCTCCCTGCCGGCGTTTCTGGGAAGCTGGCTGCTGACAATGGTGTCCACCCTGAGTATCGGGCTGATGGTGGGGGGAATCGCCAGGAACGCGAAATCCGCCAGTGTAATCGCCTGCCTGCTCTATTTCCCCATGCTGATCTTCTCCGGCGCGACGCTGCCCCTGGAGGTTATGCCCGGCGTTATACAGAAAATCGTGTCTGTCTTTCCGCTGACCCAGGGGATCCAGCTGATGAAGGCGGCTTTCCTGGGACTGCGAACCGGCGGTCTTTGGCTGCCTGTGGCCGTGATGGGGGCGGTGACTGTAATCTGTATGGGGGCTGCGGTAAAATGCTTCAAGTGGGAGTAAAACGAACCACGAGAAAAAGAGCGGCACAGTTCATTGCGAGCTGTGCCGCTCTTTTTTCTGCCTGGGGGATAAATCATTCTATTTCCATACTGTGTATCCCAATGGTTCAATCACGATAGAACGATTATCGAGTCCGGATTTTTTTCAACAAAATGCAGCATAGTACAACTGCTGCAAGGAAGATAACAATCAGCGGCCAGAGGGTATGTCCGGTAAACGTGCTTTCAAGCATCAATCGGTACCCCCATACTGCAGGAAACGGTTTTATGTCCACACTACATATCCAATTCATGGCGGTAGACATATAAACTGCCCTCAATTCAGTGACCAAGGTTGAGGTTATAGGGCATTCAGGTTGATGTTTCCTTTGCATACTGCAAAAACTCAGGTGTCCTGGACCAGTATTTTATGCCCCAGTGTTCAAAATCCCATTGCTCCATGTAATCGTTGCACTCATAATCAATGTAGTACAACCGGCCATCCTGAAGCACAAAGTTGGTTGGAAAGCAATCTATGTTTGTATTGGCTGGGTAAAGAATGGCACACATGGCCCGTACTTGATCCAGACAGGTTTCTGGTAAGGCATCGTGCAGAAGCAGAGAATAGACCGTCTCACCGTCAATGAATTCCTTCAAAATGCGCTCCTGCGCTCTATCGCAGGCAATCAGCTCCGGCAGAGGAATGCCGATTGCCTGCAATCGGGCATAGTCCCGTATTTCTGAGTCCAATTTGTCTCCAAACTGGTAGTAATCGCAGGGTTCATGGTGAATCTGCTTCAATACATACTGACGCTCCCCATTGGTCACCAGATAGGAGTAGCCGCCCTTTCCTTTGCCAAGCAGTTTATGTACGGTATATTCCACACCATTAACTGTCATCGTCGTGTCCATGGCATTTCTCCTTTTGAGCAGCCCCCCTCCAAGGCTTGGATCCAGCAGATGTGCCGTCTCAAATTTACCCTTGTAGAATATACCCCAATTATTAAAAACGCAGGGCCATTACTGTAATGTGATGCTGGGAAAAGCGATTATTTATTTCCAGACCACATATCCAAACGGCCCAACTCTGCCGCGTTCATATGCGTGGCAGAGAATGGGGGAATGACTCGGTGCGATGGATGGCGGCAGTTGGACAGGGGCGGGGCCTGCATTCAGCGCCACAATTACCACAATATCTCCAAATTTACGGCAGTAGATATAGAAACTGCCCTCCATCCAAAGGGAACGGAACGCACCCGAAACCAGCGCTTCATTCTCCTGCCGCAGAGAGGTGAGGCTGCGGAAAAACTCCTGCTGGGCGCAAGGCGGATCGCCCCAAGGCATTGCGCTGCGGTAATCTGTTTCCGTGATACCGGCTATCCCTAATTCATCCCCATAGAACACGCAGGGGGCGCCAGGTGAGGTGAACAGGAACACCTCCGCCAGCCGTAGCCGACGGACGTCCCCGCCGCACAGGGACAAAAACCGGCTGACATCATGGCTGTCCAGCAGATTGAGCTGGCCCTGTACGATTCCGGCGGGGTAGCGGTGAAGCATCTGGGCAACCCGGGCGCTGAACTGGGCGGCGTCAATCGTTCCCAGGGCAAAGAAATCCCGGCAGTGTTTCCGGAAGTCGTAGTTCATAGCGGAGTCGAACATATCGCCCCGCAGCCAGCTCTCGGCATTCTCCCAGATCTCGCCGATCATCACGATGTTTGGGTCGATGGCCCGGGCTGTGTGCTTGAACGTGCGCCAGAACTCCCGGTCCACCTCGTTGGCCACATCCAGCCGCCAGCCATCCACATGGTATTCCCGGATCCAGTGGGCACAGACCTCCATGAAGTAGTTCCGCACCTCCGGATTGGAGGTGTTGAGCTTGGGCATCTTGGGCTCGTAGGCGAAGCTGGCGTAGCCGGGTGCGGTCCCCTCGGGTGGACGGACCACCGGGAAGGTCAGGTCGTAGAACCAGTCCTTATAGCGGGATGACTCCCCGTTGCGCACCACGTTGTCGAAAGCAAAGAAATACCAGCTGCAATGGTTAAATACCCCGTCAATCACCACCCGCAGCCCCAGGCTGTGGGCCTGCCCCACCAGCGCTCTGAAGTCATCGTCAGAGCCCAGACTGGGGGAGATGTGGAGGTAGTCCAGCGTGTCATAGTGGTGATATTCCCCGGCAGTAAAGATAGGGTTGAGATAAATGCAGTTGAAGCCAAGCTCTGCTATGTAGTCCAAGTTCTCCGTAATCCCGCGGATGGTGCCGCCCAGCCGGGATTTTAAGGTAAGCCCGTTCTCCCACACTGTCTCGGCGGCGGCGCCCTGGATACTCCGCCGCCCGGCGGCGAAGCTGTCCGGGAAGATATTATAAACAACCGCGTGCTTCAGCCAGGCGGGCACCGTGGCGATCTCCTCCCGGCGGATAAACGGGTATTGGTAAAACTCGCTGCGCTCTGATGGGATTTGAGTAGAGAAAATGTCTGCGTACAGATACAGAAGGTCGCTCCCGCCGGCAAGCTCGAAGTAATAGCACACCCGGGTGTAGGGACTGTCGAAGGTGGCCTCATAGTAGTCAAAATCCAGCTCGTGGGCGGTACGTTCCATCGCCAGAGGAGTAAAACGGATGGGATCGCCCGGCTGGACCCGGTCGCCATACCAGAGGATGCAGTGCTCCAGTTCCCCAGCGGCGCAGCGCAGGCGGATGGTGAGGGACCGCTCGCTGTTTGCGAAGGCGTACTGGGACAGCGGGATATGGGTCACCGCCTGATGTGTGATCATAAGCATTTCCTTTCCATAATAAAGCGGTCATTCCTTCACACCGCCGGCGGTGAGGCCGGATACCATGTATTTTTGGATCTTGAAGAAAATCAGCAGCAGGGGCAGGGAGGCTAGCATGGACGCAGCGGTAAACACCGACCAGTTCCGGCTGTAGTCATTAGACTGGAGTTGGTATAACCCGCCCGCCAGGGAGTAGGACTGGCTATCCAGCAGGAAGGTGGTGGCGAACAGATACTCGTTCCACACGGTAATCAGCACCATGACGCAGGTGACGATGATGGCGGGCCGGGCCAGGGGCAGGACGATGCGGACGATCATCTGCAGATCGCTGGCGCCGTCGATCCTGGACGCCTCCTCGATTTCCCTGGGTATGGTGTCAAAGTAGCCCTTCATGTTCCAGATGGCGAACACGCACATGGACCCGGCGTAGATGATTACCAGCCCGCTGTGGGTGTTGAGGGTATTGGTCAGCCGCAGCACCCGGAACAGGGCGAACATGGACAGCACCTGGGGGAAGGCGTTGAGGACCAGCAGCACCCGCAGCATCCCGCGCCGGCCGGCAAACCGCCAGCGGGAGGCGGCGTAGGCGGCAGGCACCGCACACAGCAAGGACAGCGCGATGGTCCCGATGCTGAGGAACAGGGAGTTCTTCAGCCACAGCAGGAACGGCTTGTCAAACAGGATGGCCCGGTAGTTTTCCAGGGTGGGGTCTTTCGGCAGGAAGGAGAGGTCTCCGGACAGCGCCGCACCCTGGCCGCTGAAGGAGATGGACAGGGCGTACAGTACCGGCACCAGGGTCACCAGGCACAGCAGGATAAAGGCCGCGTTCAAGAGTGCCAGTCTGGCGGTATTCTTTCCTTTTCTCGTCATGGCTCAATCCTCCCGAAGGCTACGGTTGGTCAGGATGGAGAACAGGATGATGACCACAAACAGCAGCATACTCACTGCGCTGGACAGCCCGTAGTTGTTGGATGCGAAGGCGTTTTGGTGTGCGTAGGTGATGACCGTATTCAGCGTGGCGCCGGTCATGTAGCCACGCTGCTGGGTGAGCAGGTAGATGATGTCAAACTGTTTGAAGGTGATGAAGGTGGTCATCACCGCCGCCGGAGCGATGACGGGGCGGATAGCGGGGACGGTGATGGACCACGTCCGCACCCAGAACCCCGCGCCGTCCAGGGTGGCGCTCTCATAGAGGCTGCCATCCACGCTCTGGAGCGCCCCGTCGATGGTGGAGATCATAAACGGCAGGGCCATCCACAGGTTCAGCGCCATACACGACAGGAAGGCGATCCCGTTGCTGACCAGGAAGTCCACCTTGCCCAGGCCCAGCATGGCAAGGAACTTATTGAGGATGCCGAACTCGGTATTGAACATCCCCACCCGCCACAGCAGGATGGAGATATAGGCGGGCACCGCCCAGGGTACCATGAGCAGGGTCTTATAGACCCGCTTCAGCCGCAGCCCGGGCGCGTTCAGCCCCAGGGCGATGAAGAACCCCAGCCCGATCTGGATGGCCATATTCAGCACGGTCCAGACCAGGGTGGTGCCCAGAGCGGCCAGGAACCCGGAATCGAACTTGAACAGTGCCCGGGCATAGTTGTCAAATCCGATGAACCCATAGTCCGTCCAGTGGTACAGGTTCATATTGGTCAGGGAGATGTAGCCGGTATAGGCGATGGGGAAGACGATGACGATGAAGATCAGCAGCAGAGCAGGGACACAGTAGAACCAGGGTTTCCATCTCAGTTTCTGTCTCATAAGCACCACCTATGATAAATGGGCAGGGGCGGCGGAAACCGCCGCCCCCCGGTTGTGATCCCAGCGCGGTGGTGCGCCGGGAAAGGAATTTACTGCATATCCGCGATAGCCTGCTCCGCAGCTGCTTGGGCATCCACAGCCGCCTGAGCCGGGTCGGCGCCGTTCTTGTTGATCGCGGTGAGCATAGTCTCCACCGGGCCCCACATAGACCCCATCTCGGGAATGTTGGGCATGGGTTGGGCAGTGGATGCGGTCTTCTGAATGATGGTGATCATCTCCTTGGCGGCCACCTGCGGGTCGTCATAGGACTTGTTGTTGGCAGGGGCGCAGCCGGACTTGTTGGCCAGATCCACCCCCACCTCCGGGGAGGCCATGGCGGTGAGCACCTTGGCCAGGGCGTCCTTCTTTTCCGCCAGCGCCACCTTCAGCACGCCAGCACCCTGGATGCCGGAGAAGGGCGCCAGGCCGTTGCCGTTAGGCAGCTTGATGTCGGACAGGGAGGCGATGCCATAGTCGATGCCTGCAGCCTCAATGCCGGACACCAGCCAGGGCCCGCCGATAATGGCCGCAGCCTTGCCCTCATTGAACAGGGTGGTGACGGTATTATAATCGCCGTCCGCCTGGAGCGCACCGAACTTCTGGTTATAGGTAGCCGCCTCAATGGTCTTCGGATCGTTCAGGCCGGGCTTGGCGGTCTCGTCAATGATATACCCGCCAAAGCCGTTGATGAAGGGGGACACGTTGTAGGCGTTGGTGTGCTGGTTGACCACGGCATAGGTCCCGGCAGCGGTGTCGGTATGGGCCACCATGTAGTCGTACAGCGCCTCGGTGGTGTCGGGGATATCCCCCTCCCACAGGGCCTTGTTATAAAGGAATACCAGCGTCTCAAAGTACACCGGGAGGAGATACTGCGTACCGCCAATTTGCCCGGCCTCCACCGTCATGGACAGGTGATCGGCAAGGATGCCGGTATCCACCACATCGGACAGGGGTGCCAGAATGTCCATGGCCACGAAGCTGCCAAGCACATCGTGGGCGTAGAAGTACATATCCGGGGCGTTGATAGCATCGCTGCCGTACAGCTTGAGCTGGTTGGGCATATCGGTCTTTTTCTCGAAGACCACCGTAATCTGGTCGGCCGCTAGCTGGGCGTTGACCTGGTCGGCGATGGTCTGCATGATCCCCTCGTCCCCGTCATGCCAGATGGTGATTGTGACAGGCGCGGTCGGAGGATTGTTGCTTTGCGAGGGATTGGAGGAGGGGGCGCCGGAATCCTGGGGATCGGACTGGGAGCACCCGGCCAGCACAGCAAAGCACAGTGCCAAGGCAAGCAAGAGAGCAGTAACCTTTTTCATTGCAGATCTCCTTTCTAATAAAACGCTTTCTCATTTCCTCCTGCCCATAGGGAGAAGGCAGTTTTCACAGATCAAACAATATACTTGCAATTTTCGGCAAGTTCTTGTAAAATCTAAGGTGAGTATAGCATTATATAAATCAAAGTGTCAATGGAATACCCTTCGTCTATCTCAACAAATGCCGAAAGCGTTTTACTAAGAACGGAGGCGTGCTATGGCAGCTACCATCCATGATATCGCCCGGGAAGCGGGCGTGTCCATCGCCACGGTCAGCAAGGTGATCAACAACAAGGCCCATGTGTCCCCCGAAACCCGGAAGAAAGTGCTGCAGGTGATGGAGCAGCTCCATTATACCCCTAACGCCTCGGCGGCCAACCTGGCCCGACGCACCAGTAAGAATGTGTTGTACGCAGACCGGTTTTACAAGGGCCTGCCCTATGAAAACCCGCATATGTTTGATATCATCTGCGGTGTCAGCCACGAACTAAGCCGGAAGGGTTACCGGCTGTCCCTGCTGAACCTGGACTCGTGCGGGAAAAAGCCGGAGGCCGCTCTGGAAGAAGCCATCCTCAGCCGGGTGGCGGACGGGATCATTGTCAGCAGCGCCTTTGTCACGGCCCGGATGGAACGGCTGCTGCTGAAGCATGACTTTCCGCAGATCTGTATTGGGGAACCTCAATTTGATACCATCCTGTCCTGGATCGACGCCAACAACACCCTCTCCGCCAACCTCGCTGTGGAGCATCTGGTATCCACCGGCTGCCGTACCCTGGCATTTATGGGCGGCAGGGAGGAGGACCGCATCTTCATGGACCGGCTGCGGGGGTTCCGAACAGCCATGGAGCGGCGGGGTCTGGAGGCAAAGGAAGAGTATATCACCTACAATCCGCCTGACGTGGAGGCGATATTCCAGTCAGCGGCGGCCCTTCTGGAACTGCCGGTCCCGCCGGACGGTATCATCTGCACCAACAGCCTGATGGCGGTGGGCACCATGCGGGCCATACAGTCCAGGGGCCTGGACATCCCAGGGCAGGTGTCGATGATCGCCTTTGACGATCATCCATACTCGCTTATGGTGTCTCCCCAGCCCACGATCATAGACATCGACCTGTTCAGCCTGGGGGTCCACGCCGGGAACCTGCTGCTGAAGAAGATCCGGGACCCGGCTATGCTGGTACAGACCTATACCGCGCTGCCGCGGCTGCTGCTCCGGGGCACGACGCGGGTACGCTAAAATTATACAACCGTGCCTGTACACTCGTAATAAGTGGAGCGTATAGGCACGGTTGTTTTTCCCTTGGACAATTGGTTACACAGGTGCAGCATTTGCTGGGGTAAGATAGCGTAACCATAAAAGATGGTGCGCTGTCTTACCCCAGCATTTTGTATTATCAGACGGCAAAACTCTTGACATCAGCGCCAATTTGCCGGAAATAGGATATGCTTTCCGTCGGTTCATCGCCGCTGTCTACCTTGCCCACGAAGCTGTAAAAGATTTCGATTTTCCGGGTGTTCGTTTCCCTGTCCAGCTCGTGGACTAAAATGCGGTCAATAAACTCATGGACATTTTCATAGGTCAGTTCGCTGATCTCTGAGTACCGGCGAACCAGGGCGACAAACCGTTTCACATCTGGCCCACGCTCGGCGGCGGTGTCAATCTCTTTCCGCAGCTCCGACGTCCGTTTTGTCAACTCCGCTTTCTCGTCCTCATAGCCGGAAGTCAAAAGCGCAAACTGCTCATTCGACAAGCGACCCAGGGCCATGTCCTCATAGAGTTTGCGGAACAGCAGATTGAGTTCATCCATTCGATGTTCCGCTTTGTCCAGTTCTTTCCGCTGCTGGGCAAGGGCCTTTTTAGCGGCCTGCTCCC
>ERZ779629.313-NODE-313-length-20873-cov-9.221491_pt1 | contig 20873 bp, 13 predicted proteins | sample MGYA00514192_ERZ779629 | MGnify/ENA primary metagenome ERZ779629 (study PRJEB29562, sample SAMEA4376709) | mouse gut metagenome | isolation source: Cecum | study: EMG produced TPA metagenomics assembly of the A DSS colitis mouse model was used to assess the... | reverse complement strand
TGGTGGCCTACCTGCTGGAGAAGGAGACCATCACCGGCGGCGAGATGGTGGCCATTCTGGAGGGCCGGGACCCGGCGCTGGTGGAGGGGGCCTACACCTCCACCCACGCCAAGCAGCTGCCGGGGGACATCGAGCCCCCCGCCCGGCACGTCCACATCATCGACGAGCCGATCCCCATGCCCGCCCACGATGAGGACGGGGAGGAGTCGCCCGCGCCGGAGGAAGAGCCGGAAACGCCCGAAGGACCCAAAGAATGAAAGAACGCCCCGCCCGGAACGATCCGGGCGGGGCGCTGCATTTGAGCGGAGCGGCGTCAATCCTCCAGGCCCAGCTGGTCCAGCGCGGCCTGGAACCAGGGACGGTTGACGGGGGTGAACGTGAGGCCGCCGCCGTTCTCCTCCGACAGCTTCATCTGCTCCTCCATGGGGAGGTCGCTGAGGATGATCTCGGAACCGTCGGGCATCGTGTACCACCAGTCCTCATAGCTGCTGCCCGAGACCGCCGAAACAGCGCCGTCGACCACGGGGAACTCGGCCCAGCCGAATCTCTCAGGGGTGCCGCCCGCGACGAAGTAGCCTTTGTTACCGGTGGCGGGGTCTGTGTGCTCCTGGATATAGGGGGTGTTCTCGTCCATCTTGTCGGTGATATCCAGCTTCTCACCGTTGGCGGTGAGCCAGATACGGCCGTTCTCCAAGGTGAGGGGACTGCCCGCGGGCATCGTAAATTCCGCATGGTTGCTTCCGGGCATATTGACCATCGTGCCGCCGCTCATGAAGTTGTACACCTGGGCGGGCAGGCCCGCCGCGATGGACAGCACGCAGCCCACCGCCAGCGCCGCCGCCAGCACCAGTACCTTGACAGAGGGCCTGCGCCCCTTCTGAGCACCCTTGTTTTCCAGCATATCCATGATTTCCTCCTTTTTCTGGTCACTGAGTGTGACCTGTTCCATCATGTGCCAATAGTTGTTCATCGTCGCTCAGCTCCTTTCTCAGCATGTCTCGGGCCCGTGACATGCGCGTCTGGACCGCGGTGCGGGAGATGCGGAGCACGTCCGCGATTTCCCCCTGGTCGTAGCCCTCCCAGTAGTAGAGGTGGACCACCGCCCGGTATTTGGGGGGCAGGGCCATCACCGCGTCCCACAGATCCCGGTCGGACTGGTCACGGAAGGGAACGGATTCGTCCAGCTCCCCCACGTTCCGCCGCCAGAAAGATCTCAGCTGGCTCTTGCACAGGTTGGCGGCGCAGGTGAGCAGCCAGCTTTTTTCCCGTCCCGGCAGGAGGACGGTTTTGCCCTCCGCCAGCTTGAGGAATACGCTTTGGCACACGTCTTCCCCGTCGGCGCGGGACCCCAGATAGCTGTAGGCCATCCGGAACACGTCGTCGCCGTATTTGCGGAACAGGTCCGCCAGTTTTTCTGCGTCCATTGCGGGTCACTTCCTTTTGCCGCCGTTTTGTTGTCGCGCTCATTGCTTTGCTGCTGTCACGCTGCGAGACGGCCGAGCGTCCTGTCCGCCTCTCCGCGCTTCTTTGTGGCCACGCTTATAAAACGATTGAGACGGCCCGATTATCACAGGGCCCGGGAAATTTTCTAAGAAGCCGTACCAATCGCCTCAGCACCCAGCTTAGCGGCCCAAATTGCCGCTGGCTGCGTTGAAAAATCTTGAAATACACAAAGTATTCCCGCGATTTTTCGCCTTGCCACCGGCAATTTTGGCTCGCGAATCGGAATACTTCGGCGATTGGTACAGCTTCTAAAAAAGACGGCCGACCGGATTGCGCCGGCTGGCCGCCCTACCTTATTCAATATTACTGCTCCAGCGCATGGGCCCGGCTGAGGAAGTACCGCTCCCGGTCGATGACGTGGCAGCGCAGGTAGTCGGCCCAGCGGCTGTAGGCCGAATAGGCGAAGTGGCACCCGTCGCTGGCCAGCTCCGCGGGCAGTTGGCCGTCCGCCCCGGCGTACGCCTCAGCGGTGTTGAGCAGCACCACCTTTTTCTCTGCGGCCAGCAGGGCGATGGCGTCGTTGAACTGGCTGAGATTTTGGTTGTTGATGTAGGAGGCCAGCTTGTTTTGGCGGCACAGCCCGTCATTCAGCGGGGGCATGAGCTGGAGGTACACCACCGCGTCCGGCTGGAGCTCGATGACCTTGTCCAGCAGCTGGCCCAGGCCCTCCTGGTAGCTTGCGGCGGAGAAGCCCAGCTCGTTCACCCCCAGCATGATATACACGCTCTCGTACTGCTTCAGGGCCAGGACCTCCATCAGATTGTACTTCTGAGCGTCCACCTCGAACACCCGGTAGTCCTCGCTGTCCGCCTTGAACACGGTCATGCCCCGGGCCCAGTAGAAATCCCCGCGCTTCAGACCGCTGAACAGCTGCAAGCCCTCGGTGCGGGAGTCCCCCAGGTAGACCGCCGTGTCAAAAAAGGAGTCGTCCTCCAGCGGCTCGTTCTCCTCCAGCGGGGCGCCGAATTCATAGAGGTCCGATTCCGTCCAGACGGGCGTGGGCTCCGCGCTGGGTTCCGGCGTGGGCTCTGGGGACGGCTCCGGCGTGGGCGTGGGAGCAGGTGTGGTCTCTGGGGCGGAGGAGGCCGCCGTGGGGACGGGGGACGGGGATGGGTTGGGCACATAGTGCCCAGAGGTGGTCCCACAGGCGGCCAGCGGGACCAACAGCAGCATACACAGCAGCAGGGACAGGGTTTTGACGTGCATTTCGGTCAGGGCTCCTTTGTGTTTACTTCCGTGTTATGTTAACACGGCGCCCATGGAAGGTCAAGACGGGAAAGGTTACAAAGCGGGGTCAAAATTGTGACAGGGCAGGGGTCATCCCCGCAGCCTGCGCCGCTGGAGCTCCAGCGAGGCGGACACCAGCAGCAGCCCCAGCGCCAGGCAGCCCGCGATGCCGAAGGTGCGGAAAAACGTGTCCCAAAACAGCTCGGTATGCCCGCGCAGGCCATAGTCCATGGCCTGGTAGATGGTCAGGCCGGGGACCAGGGGGAAGATGCCGATGACCAGATAGGAGGTGGCCGGACAGCGCCGCCGCCGGGCCATGGCCTCCGACCAGACGGACACCGCCACCGCGGCCAGCAGGTTGGCCAGGAAGATATTGGTCCCCAGTCCGAAGAGAAACAGGTACACCGCCCAGCCCAGCGCGCCCCCCAGCCCGCACAGCGCCGCCCCCACTCCCTGGGCGTTGGTGGGCAGGCAGAAGCCCAGGCAGGCCACGTAGGCCAGCGCGCAGGACACAAGGGGCGGATAGGCCGTGGTGCTTCCCCCGGCCTGGACGGGCCACAGCCCCTGAAACAGCGCCATGGCGGCTCCCGCCCCCAGGGCAATGGCCGCCGCCGACAGCAGCGCCCGGGCGCAGGTGGCCAGCCCGGAAACCATGTCCCCGGTGAGCAGATTGCTCATGAAGTTGGTGAACACCAGCCCGGGCACCAGCACCATGATGCCCCCGGCCAGAGTGACCTCCAGGCTGATGGGCGCGCCCAGGGCCAGCAGGGCGCAGGACGACCCGCCCAGCACAAAGGCCGACGCCAGGGTGGAGAGAAAGGCGTTGGCCCCCGCCTGCTCCAAATAGGCCAGGCACGCGCCGCAGGCCAGCCCCGCCAGCCCCGCCGCTCCGGCCTCCGGCAGGCCGCCGCCGAAAAACAGCGCAAAGAAAAACGCCCCCACAAAATACCCCGCCACCCGCAGGCGCATGGGATAGCGCCGCAGCTGCGCCGCCTCCCGGCGGCACTGGAGCAGCAGCTCGCCGGGATCGTCCGGCGGGGCGGCGCACAGACGCCGGGACAGATCGTTGAAGCGTTCAATACCCTCAATATTTAAGGTGGAGGGGGGCACGCGGCGCATCACCGTGCACACCCGGCCGTCCGGCTCCCGGGCGCTGGCCCAGACGCAGTTGGGGATGGCGAACACCTCCCCCTCCAGGCCGTAGGCCGCCAGAAGGCGGCGCATGGTGTCCTCCGCGCGCTGAATCTCCGCGCCGTGGCGCAGAAGCTCCCGGGCCACCTCGCAGCAGCCGGAAAGCAGGGTGTCGTAGTCCATGGAAGGACCTCCTGAACTGAGATGTGCTTGACAAATAGAGTGGAAATGGTATAATGAACATACAAGGGGTGCCGTTACGGCGGTCAGCTTTTCCCCTGAATAGCTATGTCAAGTTTTACGTTGACCGCTCGGGGGCTAGCCGGGCGGTCAACAAGCATGTTGGGCGTTTATGATCATCAGAAAAAGCACGATGATGAACCAAAACAGGACCCGCAGGACCTTCGCCCTGCGACTTCCACCCATCCGCGTCACCTCCCCCCTTGCGGGGAAAGGCTGCTGACCGCCTATTATGTAACGGCACCTTATTCCAATTATACCATGGCGGACATGGGATTGCAAGGCCCGCGCCTCGCTGGAAGGGCGTGGAAATTCGCCCATGAATTTTTCTAAAAAGTTTTGCTAATCCCTTGCAAATTTTTGCCGATATAGTATAATAGTAGCCGTATAACTGTGGCGTCGGAGGCGTCAGCCAATCATTCCGATGGAAGGAGGGCCGAATGCCCGGCCACGCCCCCCGTGCGGGGGAATCTATTTTCAGCCGGCTGGACCGGCGGACCGAAACAGCACTCCCCAGAAAGAGACCTAAACCAGAACAGGAGGAATACGTACATGAAGAAACGGATTTTGTCAGCCCTGCTCGCGCTCGTGATGGTGCTGGCATTACTGCCCGCCACCGCGTTCGCGGTGGACTGGACGACTGACAGCACCCCCACATCGCCCGAGGGGCAAAAGTATCAAGTGTCTGACACAAATCCCGAGCAAAAGGATTATTATGTGAAGGACGCAAACGGCAAAGTGACCAGCACGGTCACCGTGACCCGCTGCAACGCCAGCAATCCCCTCACCGGCCAGGTGTACGGCACTTGGTACTGGCAGAAGAACAAGGGCACTGACGCCAAGGCCCCCCAGTACGTTGCCGTTAACACCGGCATCGTCGCCGGCACCAGCGGCAGCGGCCAGTGGTACGCCAGCGTTGAGGACTACAGCACCGCTGTGACCGGCGGCGGTGAGAAGGTGCGCGGCGCGTTCACCGCGCTGGGCACTGCGGCCATCAACCTGTCCGCTTACAAGGACACCAGCCTGACGCTGGCCATCGCCAACGATACCGCCAGCCTCACCATTCCCACTACCCTGACCTCCCTCAACGTCACCGGCAAGTTCCAGGATACTCCCGCCGGTGTCATGAACCAGGGCCATGTGGGCGCGATCTCGGTTGATCGCAGCACCCAGGTCACTGGCGGCACCAACAGCGGCCTGAACATCACCGCTGAGAATGTGAACATTGATTCCATCAACCTGACCGGCCGGGCCAACACCCTGCGCCTGACCGACTGCACCGTGGGCGCGATCACCATGGACGGCGCGACCATCACCACCGTGGGCGGCGCCACCCCCAACTCCTGGGGCGCCCAGACCATTAACGCCACCCGCACCACCACCGGCGCCATTACCATCGCCAACAGCAACGGCGGCGGCGTTACCCTGCAGGATTCCACTGTGGGCGGCGCCATCGGCTTCACCAGCGACGGCGGCACCATTCAGGTGGGCGGCGCGTCCACCACTGATCTGATCACCGTGACCCCGCGCACCGTGAACGGCAGCTATGCCCAGGTGCGGATCACCGGCGGCACTGTGGCCGGCGTGACCCAGGGCCAAGTCGCCAATAACGACAAGGTCCTGAACGTCACCGTCACTGGCACGGGCACCCAGTTCGGCACGATCACCGCCGAGGTCAACGGCAATGTGAGCATCACCGACGCCGACGGCGCCGCCGTCAAGGTGGACAAGGGCACCGTGTCCATCGCGGGCTCCGGCGTGCAGATTACCGGCAATGTGACCCTGGCGGCTAAGGCCCCCACCACCCTGCGCATGTCCGCCAGCAACAGTACCTTCGGCGGCATCGTGGGCAACAGCAATCTGACCATCAGCGCCTGGAACGGCGCGCGTCAGCGGGACGGCGGAAACAACTACGGCACGCTGGACCTGAGCACCTACGACGGCGGCAAGATCACCGGCGGCACCTTCGCTAAGACCAATGCCACCGCGTTCGGCAACGCCACCGCCAAGGCTTGGCTGGATGTGAAGAACCTCCAGTTCTTTGTGGACAACGGCGCCAATTACGACCTCTACACCAAGACCGAGCTGGCCCGCGCCATCTCCGACATCGGCACCGCCCAGGCCATTCAGCCCAATAAGATTGTTGTTCTGGGTCAGGCCGGCGGCCATAACCTCGTCCTGAAGAACGGCCAGAACGAGCTGGCGAAGATCGTCTACAGCGCCACCACTCCGCTGATCCTCCCCGACAAGATCAACGGCATGGTCATTTCCCAGTGGTTCGCGGTGGATAACTACAACATCATCCTGCCCGCCGGTAAGGAAGAGGGCGTGCCCGCCCTGGCCGGTGATCTGACCCTGAACTGCACCACCACCAGCGCGGCGGTGAACAAGATCACCAAGGCTACCGTGGCCGTCGCCAACACCCCCGGCGACATTGTGAATAACCAGAATGTGACCGTTACCCTGAACGGCAACAACATCCACGTGAGCGGCGCGGTCACCTCCGCCGCCGGCGGCATCGCCACCATCAAGGTGGACCTGGATACTGACGTGGTGGATGACCAGGGCGAGTACATCACCCTGGAAGGCGTCGTCATCGACTACTACGTGGACAGCAAGCGGGTCGCCTTCAACGCGATTCAGCCCAAGACCGTGAACCATGTGGGCATCATCGTGCAGAACGGCCAGCTGGTGCTGAACAACGGCACCGGCGAGCGGTATACCGTCACCGCCAGCCTGACCGAGCCCGCCTCCCGGCTGGGCATCGTCACGGAGGCTAATGTGGGCCAGGGTATCGTGGTCACCTTCGGCGGCAAGCTCTCCAGCTGGAGCGCGAAGCAGAAGGAGGAGCTGACCGATAAGCTGGCCGGTACTGGCACCAGCTTCCTCTACGGCAATAACCAGGCCATGCAGCAGGCGATCAACGCCGCCCAGGCCACCATTACCGCCAACAACACTGTCACCGGCTGGATCACCAACGCCAAGAACACCATTTGGCGCCAGGGATTCAAGAGCCCCGACACCACTCAGAATATCCACTACGGCTATGTGGACAAGATGGCTCCCCACACCGGCGCCTACAACAGCGCCTCCGCCGACGGCGCGGCCATTGAGGCGGCGTTCAGCAATGCCTATATCGTGCCCTACCTGGTGGTGAACGTCACCGACTACGATCCCGCGGGCGGCATGACCGTTACCCTGACCCCCTATTACCGTGTGGATGTGAGCGCGGGTACCTATGACTCTGATATGGCCTACACCGTGCAGCAGGGCCGCGCCCTCACGCTCACCGGCGGCATGACCAATGAGCCCGTGAAGGTGAAGTTCAATCTTGGCGCCGCCTTCGAGACGCAGTTCATGCATCAGGACGGCAAGTACGTTTATGCCGGCACTCAGGCTAACGGCTGGAAGATCACCCATCTGGGCGCCAACGGCACGCTGGGCACCATGGTCATCAACGGCAAGGACGGCCTTGTCACCATTGAAGATACGGCTGTGACGGGCGGTCCGGCTGCCATTGACAATCGTGCGCCCGCTCTGACTGCTCTGGCCTGCAAGTACGACACCCTCCAGGCCGCCATTGACGACACCGTGCGAGGCGCCACGATCCAGACCAGCGGCGGCGTGACCGGCATCACGGCTGAGACCATGGACACCGTCAAGATTGACGGCCAGTACACCGGCAGCTGCGCGGTGAACATGACCGGCATGTCCCGTAAGGTTTACCTGGTGGCCGAGGGCCAGCAGGATGTGACCACCAACGGCAAGGATGTGAGCCTGCAGACCGCGGGCGGCCACCGCTACGTGATGGAGCTGAAGCAGGACGCTGTTGCGGCCGGTTCTGTGGCCATCGCCGTCAACGGCGCTGAGAACGGCACTGCCGTGGCTTCTGCCACCATCGCCAAGGTCGGCCAGACTGTGACCATCACCGCCACGCCGAAAGCCGGCTTCTCCACTCTGGGCATGACCGCGGTTGGCAACGGCAATGTCACTGTTCCCGTCACCGGTTCCGGCAACAGCTGGTCCTTCAAGGTGCCCGAGAACGTGACCAGCATCACCGTCACCCCGCGCTTCGGCGTCGCCGGTCAGGCCACCGTCAGCGTGAACAACAACACCAACGGCTCCGCCATCGTGGCCGGCAATGCCAACACCGTGGCGCAGGGCAGCACCGTCACCGTTTACACCACGCCCAAGACCGGCTACCGCGCCACCGGCGTCAGCGTGCGCTTCAGCAACGGCACCACGGTGAACGCCACCAACACCGGCACCAATACCTGGAGCTTCAGCGTGCCCGCCAATGTCACCACCGTGAGCATCACGCCCAGCTTCAGCGTGGACACCGGCCTGCCCTTCCTGGATGTGGCCGCCACCGAGTACTACCTGCCCTACGTGAAGTTTGTTTACAACCACGGCATGATGAAGGGCGACGGCAACGACTACACTTTCAACGGCAACGGCCGCATCACCCGCGGTCAGATCGTCACCATTCTGTACCGTCTCCAGGGCAGCCCCGTCGTGGCGCTGAACACCAGCTTCAAGGACGTGCCCGCCAATGAGTACTATGCGTATCCCGTGGCTTGGGCCGCCGCCAGCGGCGTTGTGAACGGCCGTAATACCACCACCTTCGATCCCAACGCGGCGATCACCCGCCAGGAGCTGGCCGCCATTCTGTACCGTTACAACAACTTCCGCGGCCTGAGCAGCGGCAACCTGTCCAACCTGAGCCAGTTCACTGACCGGGGCTACGTGGACAATTACGCCCTGACTCCCATGCAGTGGGCCGTGGGCAACGGCATCATCACCGGCACCAACCCCAACACCCTCAGCCCCAACGGCACGGCGACCCGCTATCAGGCGGCCACCATGCTGACCCGCTACTGCCAGACCTTCCTGAAGATGGTCTGAGCGGCGTAAGGACTGAGCAGAGCAAACCAAAAAAGGACCGGCCGAGCAATCGGCCGGTCCTTTTTATGTGACAGCAGCTGGTTCATCCGTCCTGGTCAGCCAGGTACTCCTCCCGGGTGAGCAGCAGGTGGCGGATGCCGTCCACCGTGCCCGCGTCCCGGAAGCCCGCCGCCAGGTGAGCCTTCCAGGCGGCATCCCGGGTGGTTTCAAAGTAGTTGTGGAGGCGGCTGATACCGCAGACCCGGAAGGCGTGGTCCAGCATCAGCCGCAGGGCGGGAACGGCATACCCCTGACCCCGGCAGGGGGCGTAGATCACGATGCCCATGTCCCACCAGTCTTTGTCCGGCGTGTAGTGGAAGCAGATGTCTCCAATCCACTCCCCGTCGGACCTGCGCCGGATGTAGGCATAGAACCGTTCCGGCTCCCGGCTCACCCACTGGGTGTGCCAGTCCTCCCACTCCTCCCGGGGGAAGTCGATGCAGCCGGTGTCCCGGTGGTAGCCGGGCCAGGGGTCGTAGCCCGCGTTATAGGACATGGTGGCCGGGTCGGACATCATTTTTTGGTAGAACCACAGGTCCTCTAGCTTGGGGATATACAGTTCCAGCTCCATGCTTACCCCTCCGCGTAGTAGTTGATGAGGCAGCCGGCGAGAATGATGTCCCGCTCCTCCCGGGTGAGGCCGGGCAGGGTGAGGGTCACAGCCCGGGCGGTGGGGCCGTCGGTCCCGGCCTGAATGAGGGTGGCGGCAATTTCCTCCCCGTCCCCCTTCAGCAGGGCGCGTATGCCGGGGATATGCAGCCGGTCGCCGGGCTGGAGGTTCAGCTCCCGGAGGCCGCCGGACACAAAGGGCAGCATACCCCAGTTCACCACGTTGGAGCGGTAGCGCTTGGTGGCGTACTCCTCCGCCAGGTTGGCGCAGCCCCCCAGCACCCGCTGGCAGGAGGCGGCCTGCTCCCGGGCGGAGCCGTCCCCGGGCTTGAGAGCCATCACCAGGGAACCCAGGCCGGTTTTGGCGGGGTCGAATTCGCCCAGCGCCTCCCGCACCTCGGGGGCGCCGGGATCGCTCCTGCGCAGCGTTTCCACCGCCTGGACAGCTTTAGCCCGGGGGACGTACTGGGGGTCCTTCCGACTCAGGGCGAACTCGGACAGCCGCAGAGGATTGGAGCGGTAGGAGGAGGTCTCCCCGGAGGGGATGAGCTCGTCGGTGGTGGTCACCGGGTCGTAGATGGCGGCGCAGCAGGTGAGCAGCAGGTCCTCCGGCAGGGGAATCTGCTCCGGCCAGTCAGCGATGTTGGGGCCAAAGACCAGCGGGGCGTCGGGCTGGGGCCTGCCCACGCCGAAGTACACCCGGGAGCGGTAGGCGGAATCGTCATAGCTCCACTGCTCGTCGGGCCGGTCGGCGGGAATGATTTCCGGAGGCAGCTCGTCCGCCCCGGTGAGCACGCCGCCCATCCGGGCGGTGGCGGCGATGGACCGGGCGTCCATGAGGGCCACGTAGGAGATCTGCCCGTCCCCGGGCTTGGAGCCCTCCCGGTTGGGGAAGTTGCGGGTGGAGTGGCGGATGGAGAAGGCCCCGTTGGCGGGCACGTCCCCCGCCCCGAAGCAGGGCCCGCAGAAGCAGGAGCGGATGGAGGCCCCCGCCGCCATGAGCTGGGCGATCGCGCCGCACCTGGTCAGCTCCAGGTTGATGGGCATGGAGCCGGGGTAGCAGGACAGCCAGAAGGCGTCGTGCCCGGTGGAGCAGCCCTTGAGGATCTCGGCGGCCCGCTTCAGGTTCTGGAAGGTGCCGCCGGAGCAGCCGGCAATGACGCCCTGATCCACCCGGAAGCGGCCGTCAAGGGCCTTGCGCAGCAGGGAGGGGGCGTTTTTCACCCCAAGCTGCTCCGCCGCGTCCACGTCCACCTGGTGGAGCAGGTCGGCCATGTTGGCCTTGAACTCCCGGATGGGGAAGGCGTTGGAGGGGTGGAAGGGCAGGGCGATCATGGGCTCCACCTTGTCCAGCTCCACGGTGACGACGCCGTCATAGCGCGCGCCCTCCGCCGGGGCCATCTCCTGGTAGCGGTCCCCCCGGCCCAGCAGGGCGAGGGCGGTTTTGGTCTGCGCGTCGGTCTGCCACAGGGAGGACAGGCAGGTGGTCTCGGTGGTCATCACGTCGATGCCCGACCGGTAGTCCATGGACAGGCTGGCCACGCCGGGGCCGAAGAACTCCAGCACGGCGTTCTTCACCGCGCCGCTTTGGAAGGTGGCCGCTACCAGGGCCAGGGCCACGTCCTGGGGCCCCACCCCAGGCCGGGGCGCGCCGGTGAGGTAGACGGCGATCACCTTGGGGTAGGCGATGTCGTATGTCTTGCGCAGCAGCTGCCGGGCCAACTCCGGCCCGCCCTCACCGATGGCCATACAGCCGTAAGCGCCGTAGCGGGTGTGGGAGTCGGAGCCGAGAATCATGCTGCCGGGGGCGGCGTACCGCTCCCGCATGTAGGAGTGGATGACGGCCTGATGGGCGGGGACGAACTCGCCGCCGTACTTTTTGGCGGCGGAAAGGCCGAACACGTGGTCGTCCTCGTTGATGGTGCCCCCCACGGCGCACAGGGAGTTGTGGCAGTTGGTGAGCACATAGGGCAGGGGGAACTCCTTCATCCCGGAGGCCCGGGCGGTCTGGATGATGCCCACGTAGGTGATGTCGTGGGACGCCATGGCGTCAAAGCGGATGGACAGGCGGTCCGGGTCCTTTGAGGCGTTGTGGGCCATGAGGATGGCGTGAGCCATGGTTCCCTCCCGGCTGTGGCAGTCCCCGGCGGGGACAAAGCGGCCGCACTGGAAGCGGACGGGGGCGGTTTGAACGGTAATCATGTGTATTCCCTCCCGTGGGTGATTTACTTTAGTGTAGCAAATTACCGGGGAAAAAGCAAGAAAACCGGGGCATTTTACCCGCATCAAAATGCACAATAAAATTCTCCGGTCCCCACCGCTTCCCATGGAGGAAGCACAGCGGCCATCCTTTTTCGATTGACACTGGAATTTTGCGGCGAAGTGTGGTAATATAGTATCTTGAACATATTTGACCCGCCCCGCTGGGGCCTGGGGGAAACGAGGTGGATACATTGGAATTCTGGATGGCAATTGTTCTGGGTTTGGTGCAGGGAGTGGCGGAGTTTCTGCCCATATCCAGCTCGGGGCACCTGTCCCTGTTACAGCATTTCTTCGGTATGGAGGAGCCGGACGCCCTTTATAACATTCTGCTCCACTTTGCCACGCTGCTGGCGGTGTGCGTGGTGTACCGGGGGGACATCGCGGACATGATCGTGGAGTTCTTCCGGGGGCTGGCGTCGCTGTTCTCCCGGGGGGGCGCGCGGGAGCGGAGCAATCCCCCCGAGGCCCGGCGGCTGGTGCTGCTGCTGGTGCTGGGCACCCTGCCCCTGTTTTTGGTGCTGCCCATCGAGGATTTTGTGGAGGAGCTGGGGGCCAACCCGGTGTTCGTGTCCGTCATGCTGCTGGTCACCGGCTGCATTCTGTATTTGTCCGACCGGTATGGCGGCGGGCGGAAGAACGGCCGCACCGCCACGGTGAAGGACGTGCTGCTGGTGGGGCTGGCCCAGGGGGCGGCCACCATCCCCGGCCTGTCCCGGTCGGGCGCCACCATCTCCGCCGGGATGGCCCTGGGCTTTGAGCGCAACTTCGCCGTGCGCTTTTCCTTCCTGCTGTCCCTGCCCGCCGTGCTGGGCGCCACCCTGCTGAAGGTTATCAAGGTGGCGGGCGCGGGGGAGATCGACATGGCCCTGCTTCCCATGTACCTGACGGGGATGGCGGTGGCCGGGGTGGTGGGCTATTTCTCCATCTCCCTGGTGAAGCTGCTGGCCCGCAAGGGCAAGTTCGGCATGTTTGCCTACTACTGCTGGATCGCCGGGGCCGCGGCCCTGGCCGCCAGCGTTCTTCTCCCCCTGCTGGCACCCGCCGGCGCATAACAAAACAGGAGGGTCTCTTCCATGGCATCCACACAAAAGAGAACTTCATCGTCCAGCGGCCCGTCCAAGAGCCGCTCCTCGTCCAGCCCGTCCAAGAGCGGCGGCAAACGCGCCGCGGCCCGGTCCGGGTCCTCGACCGGCTCCAAGAGCCGGTCCCGCCGGTCCGCGCCCCAGAAGAAGCCCTACCGCCGGGAGGTGGGGGGAGCGGTGTGCTTCCTGCTGGCCCTGTTCGGGGCTATCGGCTACTTCAAAACGGAGGACGGGGCGGTCATCGCCCTGTTCTGCGACCTGCTCAAGGGGCTGTGCGGCTACGGCTTCTACCTGGCCCCGCCCATGCTGCTGGCCGCAGCGGGCATACTGGTGTTCCACCGGGGCCGCCCCGTCCGCCTGCGGGTGGCGGGGGCGGTGAGCCTGCCGGTGTTTATCGGGGCCCTGCTCCACCTGCTGCTGAGCAGGGGGGAGTATGAGTGGGGCTGGGCGCTGTTCGGCAAGCTGTGGGCGGACGGCCGGGCGGCGGCCTGCGGCGGCGTGGTCAGCGGTACGCTGGCCATGGCCTTCCGCTTCGCCTTCACCACGGTGGGAGCGGTGGTGGTGCTGCTGCTGTTCACCGCGGCGGCGGCGCTGTGCGCCCTGCGGCTCACCCCGGCGGATATCCTGGACTACCTGCGCCAGCGCCGGGAGGAGCGCCCGGAGTATGACCCGGACGACTACCCGGAGCCCGAACCCCGCCGGGCGGCTCCCAAGGAGCCTGCCCCCGCCCGGCGGAAAAACGCCGCCATCGACATTCCCGTGGACGACGGCCCCCTGCTGAGCAAAAAGCCCACCACGCCGGTGTCCACCGTGCGCAAGAAGTCCTTTTTCGACAAGGTGGCGGGGGTGGCCGTCCCCGGCCGGGAGGACAAGCCCGTTTTGGAGGAGGAGCCCCCGGAGTACGAGGACGTGGCCGAGCTGCGCCCCATGAAGGAGCCTTCCCGCACCCCCAAGCCCTCCCCGGCGGCCCCGCCGCCGGACACGGGGGAGCTGACGGCCCCGCCGGCCCCCACACCCCTGCGCGCGGAGACCCCGCCCCCTCCGGTGGTCCGGGAGGACCCGGTGCCGCCCCCCGTCATCCGCGAGCCCGCCCCTCCGAAGCGCTCCAAGGAGGAGGAGCGGGAGCAGGTCCGGGAGGAGGTGGCCCGGGAGATCGAGGCCGGCATGGAGCAGGACGCCCCCGCCTACCGCTATCCCCCCGTCACCCTGCTCAACCAGGGGGGAGGGGGCAGCGCCTCCGCCGCGGAGGGGGAGCTTCACGCCAACCAGCAGCGCCTTCAGGACGCTCTTCAGTCCTTCGGCGTCAGCGCGCGGATTGTCAACGTCATCCGGGGCCCCGCCGTCACCCGGTATGAGCTGGAGCTGGACCAGGGGGTGAAGCTGAACAAGATCACCAACCTGTCCGGCGACATCGCCCTGGCTCTGGGGGCGTCCGCCGTCCGGGTGGCCCCCATCCCCGACAAGATTTCCACCGTGGGCATCGAGGTGCCAAACCGGCATGTCAGCCCCGTGTGCATCCGGGACGTGCTGGCGTCCAAGGCGTTTACCGACAGCTCCTCCAAGGTGTCCTTCGCCGTGGGCAAGGACATCAGCGGCAGCCCCATCGTGGGCAATATCGCCCGGCTGCCCCATATGCTCATCGCGGGCACCACCGGGTCGGGCAAGTCGGTGTGCACCAACTCCCTCATCATCTCCCTGCTTTACAAGGCCACGCCGGAGGAGGTCCGCCTCATCATGGTGGACCCCAAAATGGTGGAGCTGAGCGTCTACAACGGCATCCCCCACCTGCTCATCCCGGTGGTCACCGACCCCAAAAAGGCGGCGGGCGCCCTCCAGTGGGCGGTGAGCGAGATGATGAAGCGCTACCAGAAGTTCTCCGAGGTGGGGGCGAAGGACCTGGCGTCCTACAACAACCACGCCCGGCGGGACGGCCTGGAGCCCATGCCTCAGATCGTGGTGGTCATCGACGAGCTGGCCGACCTGATGCTGGTGGCGGCGAAGGAGGTGGAGGAATCCATCTGCCGGGTGGCCCAGATGGGCCGCGCCTCCGGGATGCACCTGGTCATCGCCACCCAGAGCCCCCGGGCGGACGTGATCACGGGCTTGATGAAGGCCAACATCCCCAGCCGCATCGCCTTCGCGGTGGCCTCCAGCCTGGAGTCCCGCATCATTCTGGACACCACCGGAGCGGAAAAGCTGGTGGGCAAGGGGGACATGCTGTACGCCCCTCTGGGGCAGGACAAGCTGCGGGTGCAGGGCTGCTTCATCACCGAGGAAGAGGTGGCCAACGTGGTGGACTTCATCAAGGAGGGTGCGTCCGCCCAGTACGACGAGCAGGTCATGCACGAGATCGAGAAGAACGCCGAGGACAAGAGCAAGGCGGACAAGGGCGTGGGCGGCTCCGACCCGGCGGGCGGGGACGACTACGACGAGCTGCTCCCCGCCGCCATCGACGTGGTGCTGGAGGTGGGGCAGGCCAGCGTGTCCATGCTCCAGCGCAGGCTGAAGCTGGGCTACGGCCGGGCGGCCCGGCTGGTGGACCAGATGGAGGAAAAGGGGGTCGTTGGCCCCTTCGAGGGCTCCAAGCCCCGGCAGCTGCTCATCACCAAAGAGCAGTGGGCGGAGATGCAGTACCGGCAGAACATGGTGGCCGCCGTCCCCGACGAGCTGCCCTTCGAGGGGGACGCCCTCCCCCAGGACCGGGAGGCCCCGCCCTTTGACATGGACGAATAAACGAAGCCGCCCGGGCTGTTTCGGGCGGCTTCGCTTTTTGCGGGGCGCTGGGCTCAGAAGGGCAGGGCTCCCTCCGCGCCGGGGTCCTCCTCCGGCCGCTCCCGGGGGGCCAGGACGGCCACAGTCACCGCCTTCCGGCCGTATTTGGAGCGGATGGCGTCCATGGTGCGTTCCAGCGTCTCCACCCGCTCCCGCCGCTGGGGGGCGGAGGACTGGAACAGGTCCAGCTGCACCGCGGCCTCCCCCTCGGGGATGAGGTTGTGGGCGGTGAGGGTGATGGCCCGGATGGGGGCGTTGGACTTCCAGCTGCGGGCAATGATGTCCATGGCGGCCTGGGAGAGCTCCCGGGCGGTGTTGGTGGGGGCGGGCAGGGGCCGCTGGCGGCAGATGTCGTGAAACTTGGGGTCCCGGATGGTCACCTGAAGGGTGGACGCCTTCATGCCGTGCCGGCGCAGCCGCACCGCCACCTGGTCGGCCAACATGGCCACCCCCCGGCCCACCTCATCCCGGCGGATGAGATTGCGGGGGAAGGTCTCCCCATTGCCCACCGATTTGGGGGGCGTGTACGTCCCCGCCGGGGCCACGGCGCTGTGCTCCAGGCCGTTGGCGTACTCCCACAGCTGCCCGCCCTGCTTGCCCAGCAGCTCAATGAGGGCGCCCCGGTCAAAAACGGCCAGATCCCCGATGGTGGACACGCCGTACTGCCGCAGCACCCTGGCCGCCGCCCGGCCCACAAAGAGCAGGTCGGTCACCGGCAGGGGCCAGACGATTTGCTTGAAGTTCTCCCGGGAGATGACGGTGGTGGCGTCCGGTTTTTTGTAGTCGCTGCCCAGCTTGGCGAACACCTTGTTGAAGGACACCCCAACCGAGATGGTCAGTCCCAGCTCCTCCCGGACGATGCCGCGGATACGGTCGGCCAGGGCCTTGGGGTCGCCGCCGAACAGGTGGAGGGAGCCGGTGACATCCAGCCAGCTCTCGTCGATGCCGAAGGGTTCGATGAGGTCGGTGAAGCGGTCGTAGACGGCGTTCACCCGCTGGGAATACTCCCGGTACAGCCCCTGGTGGGCGGGGAGGAGGACCAGGTCGGGGCACTTCTGCCGGGCCTGCCAGATGGTCTCCGCCGTGCGCACGCCGCACCGCTTGGCGGGCTCGTTTTTGGCCAGGATGATGCCGTGGCGGCTCTTGGGGTCGCCGCACACCGCCGTGGGAACACGCCGCAGCTCCGGGTGGGAGAGCAGCTCCACCGAGCAGTAAAAGCTGTTGCAGTCGCAGTGATAGATGATCCGTTCCATGGCGCTTCCCCCTTTGGGGATAGTATACAGCGTCCGTTTCGATTTGTCAAACGATTGTTTCACGTGAAACGCTTTGACTTTCCCGGCTGGCTGAGGTATACTGGAAGAGACAAAGAGGGCGTGTGGACAAGGAGGGCGGAGCGGTGAAGGTATACAGTTGGAAAACCCTGCTGGTCACAATATTGGGGGCTGGAGGTATGCTGGCGTATGCGGTGGTCCGGATCTGCCGGGGAGACTGGCTGTTCGGGGCGGTCTTGGCCGTGATGGCCCTGGGCATGGCGGTGGAGGGCCTGGAGGCGTCCCTGACGGAAGAGGGACACCGGAAGGACGTGGAAAACGGCCGGACGGGAAGGCGCGTCTACCGGGCCATGTTCGGAACATTCGCCCCCGTTATGCCCTACGGGGCGGTGATTCTCATGGGAATCGGGGCGGTGTTCGCTCTGGCGCTGCCGGAGCTGCCGTGGATTGCGCTGGCCTCTGTGATCGGCGCATTGGCCTATCAGATCTGGCTGGCCCGGGCGGTGCGCAGGGAGCTGGCCCGGGAAAAGGAGCAGACGGAGAGCTAGGGCTTGTTTGAAAATTGTCAACATGCCCAAACGACGGGTCTTTTTCCACCATATAAGGGCGCGCCCCTTCCGCTGAATGCGGAGGGGGCGCAAATTTGTTCATCCCATGAACCGCGCCGGGCCGGTCCGCCGGGAGGACTGCGTCCCTTACCCGATGAACTGCACGCTGTTCACGCACACGAAGTACAGCCGGTTGTTGGCCTCGTTGGCCAGCACCAGCACATTGCCCACGGTGCCCAGCAGCTGCACGTTGTGCAGCACCAGCAGCCCCGCCGTCAGGGACACGCGGCGGCTGAGGTTGTTCTGAGCCAGGGTGGACAGCAGCCCGGCGGCGCAGCAGCAGTCCCGGCCGTCGCAGGCGCAGGAGCAGGCGGTCTGGCCGCAGGGAGCGCCCACCGGGCTGAGCCGCTGGGCCAGCAGGGTGCGGACGCACCGGAAGTTCCGGGCCGCCACCTCCTCGGCGGTGAGATCGCCCTCTGCCGTGGCGGCGGCGCCTTGAATGACCACCGCGTCCAGCTCGCACAGGTTTACCTGGGCCGCGGTGAAGCCCACGGCGGCGCCGGCGGCGGTATACAGCTCGGCACTGATGTCCAGCAGGTCGCAGCTGCACGGCGCGAAACGGCGGAAGCTGCCCGTGGGCACCCCCAGGTTGTCGGCGGGGGTGACGGTGGGCACCACCGCCGCAGGGGCGGCGGCCCCCTCCTCGGGGGGCGTGATGGGGGTGAGCACCGTCCCGGCGGCGTAGGTGCCCGTCAGGAAGGCGGCGATGTCGAAGTCCAGCAGGCTGGAGATGCGCTCGTCGCACAAAAGGCTCAGCGCCGCCCGGAAGCTCTGCTTGCAGCAGCAGCCCTCCTCCACCTGGGGGGGCTGGGGGTTGGGTCCGGGGGCGGGACGGCAGCAGCAGATCATCTGCTGGCAGTACTCCGGCCCCTGGCCGCAGCCGCCGTCCGGACAGCCGGGGATGGCTCCGCCGCAGTCGCAGCCCGTGGGGGGCATGGGGGGCGGGGCGGGATTGCAGCCGCAGCCGGGCTGGGACGGCGGGCAGGGCTGAGGACCGGGGCGCTGGCAGGTCCCGGCGGCAAACTCCTCCGCGGACATGGCGTAGCCCTTGGAGGGTTCGTTCCAATAGAATTGACTCATGAGTACGCTCCTTTCACCGGCCCTGAGCCCAGGGGGCCCGCCGCCTCCGCCGGGGCCGGAGTCGGACGCGGGGGCAGGGCGCAGCGCCCGCCTGGGTGCACTCCAGTCTATGCCCGGGGCGGAGGGACGGCCACCGGAGCTGTCAAGCCCCGGAGCAAAAAAACCTGGACAAAAAAATAGGGGGCCATTTATATAGAATGCTAGTTGACACCGACCACAAGATATAGTATCATAATGGAGCGCCCCAGCTTGCCACCCCAGATCTTTCCAGGGCGGAGCGGGCCGCCGGAACCGGCCCAGCGCACAAAAGAACCATCAAGAGAAGGGAGCCCGCCCCATGAAAGTCATCAAAAGAGACGACTCCGTTGTGGAGTTTGACCGAGCAAAAATCGTCGCCGCCATCCAGAAGGCCAACCAGGCGGTGGACGAGCCCTGCCGCATCGACGAGGGGTCCATCGACGCCATCGCTGACGCCGTGGCGTCCACCAAGGGCCGCAAGCGCCTGCTGGTGGAGGACATACAAGATATGGTGGAGACCAAGCTGATGGCCGCCGGCAAGTACGAGCTGGCCAAGGCCTACATCATCTACCGCTACACCCGGGCCCTGGTCCGCAAGGCCAACACCACCGACGAGTCCATCCTGGCCCTGCTGCGCAACGAGAACAAGGAGCTGGCCGAGGAGAACTCCAACAAGAACACCATGATCGCCGCCACCCAGCGGGACTACATCGCCGGCGAGGTGAGCCGGGACCTGACCCGGCGCATCCTCCTGCCCGAGCACATCTCCAAGGCCCACGACGAGGGCGTGATCCACTTCCACGACGCGGACTATTTTGTGCAGCACATCTTCAACTGCTGCCTGGTGAACATCGGCGACATGCTGGACAACGGCACCATGATTAACGGCAAGCTCATCGAGTCCCCCAAGAGCTTCCAGGTGGCCTGCACCGTGGTCACTCAGATCATCTCCTGCGTGGCCTCCAACCAGTACGGCGGCCAGTCCGTGGAGATGAGCCACCTGGGCAAGTACCTGCGGGCGTCCTATGAGAAGTATATCCGCCGCACCCGGGAGGCCGCCCCCGAGCTGTCCGACGCCACCGTGGAGAAGATCGCCGCCGCCCGCACCCGGGACGAGCTGAAGAGCGGCGTGCAGACCATCCAGTACCAGATCAACACCCTGATGACCACCAACGGCCAGTCCCCCTTCGTCACCCTGTTCCTGGTGCTGCGGGAGGGCGACCCCTATATCAGGGAGAACGCCGCCATCATCCAGGAGATCCTCTCCCAGCGGCTGGAGGGCATCAAGAACGAGAAGGGCGTGTATATCACCCCCGCCTTCCCCAAGCTGGTGTATGTGCTGGACGAGTGCAATAACCTCACCGGCGGCGAGTACGACTACCTCACCGAGCTGGCGGTGAAGTGCTCCGCCAAGCGGATGTACCCCGACTATATCTCCGCCAAGAAGATGCGGGAGCACTACGAGGGGAACGTGTTCTCCCCCATGGGCTGCCGGTCCTTCCTGTCCCCCTGGAAGGACGAAGCGGGGAACTACAAGTTCGAGGGCCGGTTCAACCAGGGCGTGGTGTCCCTCAACCTGCCCCAGATCGGCATTCTCTCCGGCCAGGATGAGGACAAGTTCTGGCCCCTGCTGGAGGAGCGGCTGGAGCTGTGCTTCGAGGCCCTTATGTGCCGCCACAACGCCCTGAAGGGCATCCGGTCCGACGTGTCCCCCATCCACTGGCAGTACGGCGCGGTGGCCCGGCTGGACAAGGGCGAGACCATCGACAAGCTGCTGTTCGGCGGCTACTCCTCCATCTCCCTGGGCTATATCGGGCTGTATGAGGTGACCAAGCTGGTGAAGGGCTGCTCCCAGACCGAGCCCGAGGGAGAGGACTTCGCCCAGCGCCTGATGAAGCACCTGCGTGAGACCACCGACCGCTGGCGCCGGGAGACCAATATCGGCTTCGCCCTCTACGGCACCCCGGCGGAGAGCCTGTGCTACCGCTTCGCCCGCATTGACAAGGAGCGCTTCGGCACCATCCCCGACATCACCGACAAGGGGTATTACACCAACAGCTACCACGGGGACGTGCGGGAGGACATCGACGCGTTCGCCAAGTTTACCTTTGAGAGCCAGTTCCAGA
>ERZ779629.311-NODE-311-length-21002-cov-6.502936_pt1 | contig 21002 bp, 9 predicted proteins | sample MGYA00514192_ERZ779629 | MGnify/ENA primary metagenome ERZ779629 (study PRJEB29562, sample SAMEA4376709) | mouse gut metagenome | isolation source: Cecum | study: EMG produced TPA metagenomics assembly of the A DSS colitis mouse model was used to assess the... | reverse complement strand
TCTTATAAAAATAACAAGAAAATGAAAGCACTGTATAATTATTTAGTTCTACTTTTATTGATTGCGCTGAACACATCTTGTCTGAAAGCCGGTTTGGATGATCTGGAAACGTACAACCAGAATGACATCACAAATGTCCGTTTCGAATACAGATGGTGGGATGAAAGTGGTCAAAGACTGCGTGTAATGGAAATGACTACGGAGAAAACGATTGATAATAAAGCAAAAGAAATCGTTTGTACGATCAAAGTGCCTGAAGCCACACAGACATTTACAACTGAAATCAGAAATCAGGTTTCATTAAGTACATTAGCGATCAACGTTGACGCATCGACCTCCGCCCGCATTAGCCCGGTAGGTAATGCTCCCGCAATGGGGATTTTCCCGTCAGACTTTTCCGCAAAGGAATTTGTATATAAAGTAACGGCAGGAAACGGGGACGATGCTAACTGGACGATCAGGATCACTGACTTAAATAAGTAGTACGCACATAAAAATACGACTTATAAATGAGAAAAGAAATTCTATTATCTGCGCTACTCTTTGCCGCGGGAAGTATCTTTGCCCAGTACAAAATAGATTTGGGTAAAGTAACTCCTCCCACTGTGAAATACCTCCAACTGGGCCATTTCGGCCCAGTTGGAAAAGAAATCCGCATTAATAACCTGTATCTGGAAGAAGGTGGCATTCCTCAACTCCCCGTAATGGGAGAAATTCATTATAACCGGATGGATTCGAGATACTGGCGCGATGCCTTATTGAAAATGAAAGCATCCGGCATTGACATTGTGGCCACTTATTGTATCTGGTCGCTGCACGAGGAATTTGAAGGTGAACTATCCTGGGAAGGTCATCTCAATCTCCGCCGTTTTATCGAATTGTGCAAGGAACTGGACATGAAAGTGCACTTGCGTTTCGGTCCTTACTGTAATGCGGAAATCAAAAACGGAGGATTACCTGACTGGATCGTCAATAATAAAAATCTGATAACCCGCTCAAACGATCCTTTGTATCTCGAATATACACGGCGTTGGTATCAGGCTGTATACGACCAGGTAAAAGGATTATTATGGAAAGACGGAGGCCCCGTCATGGCTCTTCAACTGGAAAACGAATACGTACGCCCGGGAATGATCGTCTCGCATCTTCTCAACCTGAAAAAGATGGCAGTAGAAATAGGATTCGATGTTCCTCTTTATTCGATGACCCACTGGATGGACAGCGAGTATCCGAAAGGGGAAATCGTGCCCTATGCCGGGTTCTATATCGAGGCTCCATGGACTGCATCTGGAAAGGATGAAATACCGACATCCAACTTTGAGTTTTTCACTTACAACCGTCTTTCTGACAATATTGGTACCGATATTATCAAGATCGAAGGAGATGTAGAATCTTTAAGCGGAGAAAATAATGACTCCCCTTTCTTCACCTGTGAAATAGGCGTTGGAACCACAGCATTCTACCAACGTCGTGCCGTCGTACCGGAAGAAATGGCGGGAGAAAACATCAATCTACGCTTGGGGTGCGGAGCCAATATGATGGGATATTATATGTACACCGGTGGTACTAATCCTGTCGGGAAAATAAGTACATACCAATCATCCGGTCCTCGCATCAGTTACGACTACCAGGCCCCCATCCGTGAATTCGGAACTTTGGGTACAGTCATGCAGGAAACGAAGAAATATAACTATTTCATGAATGATTTCGGAACAGCGCTGGCTCCGGCTGTCGCTTACCTGCCTACCACTAACCAGGATAGAGACAACTTGCAATGGGCCGTCCGGTTAAACGGGAATACCGGTTATCTATTCTGTTCCAATTATTTATACAAACATAGCCGGAAAGACTATAAAAATGTCCAGTTCTCCATAAAGCTGAAAGACGAGACTATCCGTATACCACGCCAGAAAGTAACGGTGAAAAACGGAACTTACTTTCTCTGGCCGTTCAATCAGGAACTAAGTAATGTACTGTTGAAATATTCAACAACCCAACCTGTTTGTTCCTTAAAAGAAGGCAACAACCATACCTATTTCTTCTTTGAAGACGATGCCATACCGGGAGAATATTTAATTGAAAATAAAGACATCCGGAATATCGAAGTAAAGAATGGCTCTTACCGGAAAGAGAAAGACAGGTATTTCGTCAACCAACTGACCCCGGGGAAAGAATGTATCATAAAGATTACAAAAGAAAATGGTTCCACAGTACGCTTTGTCACGCTGACTGAAGAAGAATCGGATCATATCTGGAAAGGTACGATAAAAGGTAAAAAGTTTGTTGCTATTACTAATTCCTCATTAATCTACGATAACGATAAGATCACTCTGATTGACGATCAACCGTCAACAGAGATATGGACATATGAGGACGGTAATTTCAAGCAACAAACATTCCAAAGCAGCGCGCATAATCTGCAAGCAGAATTCCGTCCGATCACTCCGATGGAAAAAAGCCTGTGGATACGTCCAACAGAAGGTAATATAGCAAAACGTCAGTTCTCTTTGAACACATTCTCAAAAGTAGAACGTGCCTATTTACGTTATGTATCATCCGATCCAATCAGTTGTATGATCAACGGAAAAGAAACAAAAACGACATCTATGGGCAGTTATTCCTATGCTAATGTAACCGACTTCATTCAAAACGGCAACAATACGATCGAATTTAATCTTTCTAATAGAAAAGAGATCACTGCGGAAATAGAAGTTCTTTTGAAGAATGGTAAACGTATCCTCTGGAATACAGATGCAACCTGGTTATCGGCAGACAACAAACCTGTTGCAACAACTACCGGAAAGAACAAGCCTTCCGCCTTTGCTCCTGAAGAACATATAGGCCTTTATGAAGTAAAAGCTCCGGCTGCGACTTGTGGCAACGAGGAAACACGTATGTATATTTCTTATAAAGGAGATGTAGCCAACGCTTACCTGAACGGAAATCTGATCGGCGACTCCTTCTATGATGGCACAGAGTGGATTCTCAGCTTAAGCCGCCTGAAAGAATCTATCGATACCAATCCGATGGTGATACGTATCGACGGGCTGAAATCGGCTGATGTTCCTATTTATTTCGAGAAAAATGTCGTTCCGGCAGATTGTGTCGTTCCGACTATTTCCGATATACTGGTAAAACAGGAATATCGATTCGAACTAAATAATCAATAAATCATAGATATCTATAACTGCTCTCCCGTAAAGAACAAAGTAAAAAGAATTCTGTAAGTACCACCATACCTCGCGATACTTACAGAATTCTTTACTTTTGTTCCTAAATCTCCAACAATATTTCGAAGAAGTTCCATTTTAATAAAACATTGAATATACACCAAAAAAAACAAAAATCGAAGTTGTCGTAACAATCGAGTCGAATGGAAAGCAACATTCCAGAGCTTGGGTTTTACCCGATGCTATATCCTTCCTGGTTGCCAATTATTCTGATGCAGGTAATGAGTTCTACTTTAATTACGACTCCAACAGGACAAGATATCTGGATTCATATATCGCCGAAGACGGAGACGTAGCCGGATGGATACAGCTTAATTTCAACTAGCACTCTATACAATAATAAAACAACTATCATTATCCTGATAATATCGAATTATGCAAAGTATTCATCTCATTTTATCAACTATAATAGAAGTCTGTTCCTTAATTTTACACAGTCTTTATTTTACTTTCTCCGTACAGAAGTAATATTAAAGACTGTGAAGAAATTCCACCGATTATATTTATAAGAACTTATAAGTCATGAAAAAACAAATTAGAAGCATAGTTTCTGTTATAGGCCTCTTTTCTTTATGTTTTACCGCCTGTTCCGTGGAACATAAAGAAGTACCATTAACATTATGGTACAATACTCCCGCCGACGCAACCGCCACGGATAATCCAAATAAAGGATATGACGATGATGCAGAGTGGCTGAAAGCCTTACCTTTAGGAAACGGTTCACTCGGTGCTATGGTCTTTGGAGATGTACACAAAGAACGTATCCAACTAAATGAAGAGACCATGTGGTCAGGAAGCATACAGGATAGCGACAATCTGGAAGCGGCCAAACATATAGAAGAAATCAAACAACTATTGTTTGACGGTAAATATAAAGAAGCCACAGACCTGACAAACCGTACACAAATATGTACCGGAAAAGGTTCCGGGCACGGACAAGGCAGCAACGCCCCTTTCGGATGTTATCAAACGATGGGCGACTTGTGGATCGACTTCGATAATAAATCGCCCTACACCGATTATCGCAGGGAACTGAATCTGGACGATGCGACAGCCAGGGTTTCCTACAAACAAGGAGATGTAAATTTCAAACGTGAAATCTTTATCAGCCACCCGGATCAGTCCATGGTCATGAGAATATCTGCGGATAAAAAGCAGCAACTCTCTTTTACTTGCCAGATGAACCGGCCGGAACGTTACTCTACCTATACGGAAAACGAGCAACTGATCATGGCCGGGGCACTTTCGGACGGTAAAGGAGGTGACGGACTTCAATACATGACAAGGTTAAAAGCTGTACCGATGAATGGCTCCGTCACGTATTCTGATTCTACTTTGACAGTGAAAGATGCGGATGAAGTTCTTCTGTTTTTAACCGCATCGACAGATTATAAGCTGGAATATCCCATCTACAAAGGACGGGATTTCAGCAGTATTACCGAAGTTTCTTTAAATAAAGCCATAAACAAATCTTACAATCAGCTTTATGAAACACATGTAAAAGAATATACCGGCTATTTCCAAAGAGCAAATCTGCAACTGACAAATACGCCTGATACGATCCCTACCGACATTAAGGTTATGAATGCCCGAAAAGGCATGATAGACCCTCACCTATATGAACAAATGTTCCAATATGGCCGTTACCTCCTGATCTCGTCGTCGCGACCGGGTACTATGCCCGCCAACCTGCAAGGTATCTGGGCAAACAAGCTTCAGACCGCCTGGAACGGCGATTATCATACCGACGTCAATATCGAAATGAACTACTGGCCTGCGGAAGTAACCAACCTGTCGGAAATGCATCTGCCAATGTTCGACCTGATTGCTTCGCTAGTTGAACCAGGGAGCAAGACCGCACAAATCCAATACAATAAGAAGGGCTGGGTAGTACACCCTATCACGAACGTATGGGGATATACCTCTCCGGGCGAAGCAGCTTCCTGGGGTATGCACACCGGTGCTCCGGCATGGATTTGCCAACATATCGGTGAACACTATCGGTTTACAGGCGATAAAGACTTTTTACGCAAAACATATCCTGTACTGAAAGGAGCTATCGAGTTTTATATGGATTGGCTGACAGAGAACCCGAAAACAAAAGAACTAGTTTCCGGTCCTGCTGTTTCTCCGGAAAATACGTTTGTCGCTCCCGATGGCAGCCATAGCCAGATCAGCATGGGACCGGCACACGACCAGCAAACTATCTGGCAACTGTTTGACGACTTCGCCATGATATCCAGCGAATTATCCATCGACGATGATTTTACACGCCAGGTTGCTGATGCAAAAGATCGTTTGGCCGATACGAAAATTGGTTCTGACGGACGCATCATGGAATGGGCCGACGAGTTCCCTGAAGTTGAACCTGGTCACCGTCATATCTCCCACCTGTTCGCCATCCATCCGGGATCGCAGATCAATATGCTGCAAACTCCCGACCTGATCGAGGCTGCCAACAAATCGCTGGACTACCGCATCCAGCATCGCAGAGGCTATGTCGGTTGGAGTTCGGCATGGGCCATCAGCCAATATGCCCGCTTGCATCAGGCCGAAAAAGCGAAAGAGAATCTGGACGATGTCATGAAGAAATGCATCAACCCGAACCTCTTCACAATATGTCCTCCTTTCCAGATCGACGGTAACTTCGGAACAACGGCAGGGATAGCCGAAATGTTGTTACAGAGTCATGTGTACGATCAGGGAGGTTATATCATTCAATTACTTCCCTCCCTTCCTGCCGATTGGAAAAAAGGAGAATTCTCAGGCTTAAAAGCCCGGGGAGGATTTGAAGTGGCGGTAAAATGGGAAAACGGACAAATAGTCGATGCTTCCGTTAAATCGCTACAGGGGAATAAATTCCGTATCTGGTATAACGGTAATTATTTGCAGGCAAACGGTTTGAAAAAAGGGGAAATCTGGAAATGGAATAAATAGTTACTGAAAGCGCAAACCTTTGCGTACTTTTTACGAAAAGAATCAGTCTTCAAAATAACATTTTCCACTACCTTTGAAGACTGATCTTCTTACTTATACTTATAAACACAGCATGGAAAATATGAAAAACTCAAGAAGAAACTTCTTCAAAAAAGGACTGGCGGGAGCTGTCGCATTAGGAACTGCCTCCATTACCCAACCTGTATCGGCAGTTACTGCCAAAGTAAATGCGCCTACTGCAAAACGTATTGTTTTAATATCACTCGACGGAATCTGTGTAGACGGATACCTGAAGGCAAAAACTCCGAATCTGGATGCCTTGATGGCCGAAGGTTCACTCTCGCTGGATACACGTGTGGTCATGCCTTCGGTGACATTGCCTAACTGGACCAGCCATCTTTGCGGAAGCGGCCCCGAACAGCATGGTGTAGTCGATAATAGCTGGGAAATCTCCAAATTCGTATTACCTGCGATTGAAACAGATAGCAAAGGATATTACCCTTCCGTATTCAAAGTGTTGAAAGAGGCACTTCCACAGGCAAAAACAGCTTTCTATTACAATTGGATCAACCTGTTCTACCCATACAATAAACAGTATCTGGATGAAGTCAGCTACCTGGAAGAAGATGCCTACGTGCCGAACTACGAGAAAGCGCTTTCTTTTCTGATGGAGAACCGGAAAAACCCGACACTGGTATTCCTCTATTCCGTACATACCGACCATGCCGGACACAAACATAAATGGATGTCTCCGGAATACATACAATCCATTGAGGAAGCCGATGTAGAGATCGGAAAGTTCATCGAGAAGATGAAACAGGAAGGATTATACAAAGATACTCACTTCATGTTCCTGACAGATCATGGCGGCATTAACTACGGACATGGCGGAGTGAGTACGGATGAAATGATCGTCCCCTGGGGGATCGCCGGACCAGGAATAAAGAAAAGATTCAAGATCACGGAAACCAATAACACGGTGAACACAGCAGCTATCATCCTGCACCTGTTCAAGGTTAAACAACCCTTATCCTGGACAGGTGAAGTGATCGAAACAATATTCAAATAATTCTATAATAAATGCTATGACAACACTCAAAAGTCTTCTACTTCTTTTGTGTATCAGTTTTTCTTTACAGGTGTATGCACAGGAAAAAGCAACCGTCCGGGAAACTCTGTCTCTGGACAAAGGATGGAGTTTTCATAAGGGAGATATCCCCTATCCGGTCATTAAAGGACATAACGCGACTTACCGGAACGCTAAAGCCGGATACGTGAGTGGAGCCGCCTCCCCGAACTACGATGATTCCTCCTGGCGTATCGTAGACATCCCCCATGACTGGGCGATCGAAGGACGGGTAAACCCGGAAGCCAACCTTTCGCAGGGTTACTACGACCGCGGTTTCGGCTGGTACCGCCGTAAATTCAAACTGTCTCCCGAAGATAAAGGGAAGCACCTGGAATTACAGTTCGACGGTATTGCCACACATGCCACGATCTGGGTTAACGGAACCGTACTGCATCGCAACTGGTGCGGTTATACATCCATGTATATCGATATCACGCCGTATGCAACATATGGTGACGATGTGAATACCATTGCCGTACGTGTAGATGCAGAAGCCCAGGAAGGCTGGTGGTATGAAGGAGCAGGAATTTACCGCCACACCTGGCTGGTAAAACGCTCGCCGCTGCATATTATCACAGATGGTGTCTTTGCCAATCCTGTAAAGAAGACCGAAAGCCAGTGGGAAATACCTGTAGAGGTTTCCTTATATAACTCAGGTAAACTACCTGCCAATAGTGAAGTAGAAGTTTCTTTGTTTGCCCCGGATGGCAAATCGATCACGACACAAACCCAGAAACTCTCTGTCGGAGCATTGGGAGAAGGGATCGCAAACTTATCAATGACAGTTTCAACCCCTCAACTTTGGTCACCGGACAGCCCCGCTCTTTATACAGTCAAAACCGTTGTAAAGCAAAACGGCATTGTAACGGACGAAGCCGAAACCAAATGTGGTTTCCGCACGATCCGTTTCGATAATAACACCGGTTTCTGGCTGAACGGAGAGAATATCAAGATAAAAGGCGTTTGTAACCATCAGGATCATGCCGGTGTGGGTGTCGCCGTTCCGGATGCTTTGTGGGAATTCCGCCTGCGCAAACTAAAAGAGATGGGAGTCAATGCCTATCGTGTTGCTCATAATCCGGTTGCCAAAGAATTTATGGCTGCTTGCGACAGCATGGGTATCATGGTACTGGATGAAAACAGATTGTTCAACACTTCACCCGAATATGTTCGTCAACTGGAGTGGCAAGTACGCCGCGACCGTAACTGTCCGAGCGTAATCCTCTGGTCCGTTTTCAACGAAGAACCGATGCAGGGCACGGAAAACGGGGTTGAAATGGTTCGCCGCATGTACGACGTAGTGAAGAAGATGGACCCGACACGCCCTATAACAGCTGCGATGAACGGAGGATTCTTCTCTGAATATAATGTATCGCAGGCGGTAGATGTCGGAGGATTCAATTATCAGATCGAAAGTTACGACCGTTTCCACGAAGAAAACCCGGACCTGCCTCTGACCAGTTCAGAAGATGGTTCCGCCTTTATGATCCGGGGTGAATATGTAACAGACAGGTCGAAAAACCTGATGGATTCATACGATACACAATGTGCGGACTGGGGAGCTACCCACCGCAGAGCCTGGAAAGCCGTGGCTGAACGCCCCTGGATGGCAGGGTGCTTCTACTGGACCGGATTCGATTATCATGGCGAACCGACTCCGCATCGCTGGCCTACAGTCAGCTCTTTCTTCGGTATCATGGATTTATGCGGATTCCCCAAAATGGCTTATTACCTGCATCAGGCACAATGGGTAAAGGATAAAGATGTCTTGGAACTGGTGCCTCACTGGAACTGGCCTGCCGACTCCATCGGAAAGCCTATCAAAGTAATGGCATTGAGCAACGCAGATAAAGTAAAGTTATTACTGAACGGCAAAGTAATATCCGAACAAGTGGTAGATCCGTACGAAATGAATACTTGGTCTGTTCCTTATAAACCTGGCAAGCTGGAAGCCATCGGCTACAAGAACGGAAAGATCGTCTCACGTACCAAAGTAGAGACAACTAAAGACCCCGTCCAGGTTCGCCTGACGCCTGACCGTAACAGCCTGGCAGGTGATGGCCGGGACGCTATGCCGATAACCGTGGAGGTTGTAGACTCCAAAGGTCGTCACGTACCGACAGCCAATAACATGATGGAACTCACCCTGACAGGCCCTGCCGAAATCATCGGTGTAGGAAACGGTAATCCGAACTGTCACGAGCCGGAAAAGGGAAATAAACGTAGTCTGTTCTACGGACTGGCACAGGTCATCATACAGAGCAAAGAAGGTTCGGGTCCAATCACCCTGACAGCCTCTACTCCGGGATTAAAACCGGCTACGATCACGATCAATGCTGAGCAGGTACCCCCTATCCCCTCCATTGCGGCAGAAAATCCACCGATGTTACTGAATAGATGGGTAGCTTCTCCCCTTTCCACCGAGAAACCCGACGCCACCCGTCAGATAGCCGATAATGATATGAACAGTTGGCAACCCGTTTCAGGCGGCAACCTGATCAAACTGGAGAATGCCAATTTCGTTATTTTACGTGCGACATTCAATCCTTACCAGGCTCATCGGGAAGAAGGCGGAAGTATCCTCTTCAAACAACTGACAGGAAAAGCCGAAATCTGGCTCAACGGTCAACTGATCGGTTCAAAAACGACAGATAAGCAAGAAGACTTCACCGTTGAATTCCCTGCCGCAAAAGAGAGATGTGACCTGCGCGTTCTGCTGAACGGCACGACAGGCGAAGCCGTCGGTCTAAAAGGAAACGTGACGGTACGTACCAAACGAATGATTCCGTAATCAAGATCATCCAGGTTACGCCCGATAGTTCCGGAATTGATCATGACAGAGGAGGACGATCGCCATATGGCCGTGCGTATCCATCCACAATCAAAATATCTTATGTTACGTCAGAAAATGTACATCTGGTATTCTTGGGTAATTTCGGACTCGCAGGTCAGATGTCAGGATGCAAAGAAAGAAAAACAAAAACGGGGCTGTCTCAAATGAAAACCAGCCCCGTTATAGAAAACGTTATTTAATTTATCCCATCTTCCTTTTTAAAACATACTCCAACATTATTATTGTCCACGGAAAGGATTCTGATCCTTTGAAGCATCTATTGCGTCATTATTAGTAAACTCTAACTGAGGAATCTGACAAAGAAAACGATAATCATTTGACGGCAGATATCCATAAGGTTCAGCATCTGCTGCATTATAGTTATCCAAATAAGTCATACCTAAAGAAAAATGCCCGGCCGGATTTGAAGCTGTTGCACCATAGCGATACAAAGGTTTTTGTAAACGCAACAAATCATACATACCAGTCACCCCTTCGCCCAACAATTCTTTACGGCGTTCTACATATATACTTTCCAACAACTCTGTTTTAGCCGTTGTAGTTGTAGGCTTCGCAACGTTACGTGCACTCTGCAGTGTATTCAAATAAGTTAATGCATTTGCCGTATTATTGAGATTCGCTTCCGCTTCTGCCATAATCAATAACATTTCAGCAGAACGCATTAATGAAAACTCCGGATAAGTATGTCCCTGCGGAGCACCATTGGCATCTCCATAATATTTAAATTTATTGTAAGCCCATTTAGCAGCAATCTCTTTGTCTCCATTAGCTGTACGGTGCCAGAACATTACCGACTTAACATCATCGTCCGTTACGCTTTCGGTCTTTGTACATTTACTGCCACGAAAATCTGTTTCATCAAACAATTGAACGAATTTATCGTCTACAAACAAATTGATAAAACTATAAATCGGACCGTCTGTCATACCTTCTCCATAACTCGGATCCTGATTATACCAGTAATTGAATTCAGTATTCGAACTAATATTCGACAAATTAGTAAAATTCAGCCCCCAAATAACTTCTTTACAACCATCCGATAACAAATTATCGAATCCGCTGCACCATTCCTCTTTGCTCATCAACGTATTATACTTGTCATAAACACTTTTAGCCTCAGCCAAAGCTTTATCCCAATCACCCATTACCTGATAAACACGAGCCAAATAACCGGAAACCACATCCACATTAAGTTTCCATTGTTCCTCCCGGTCATATGAAGCAAGCAAGCTTTTGGCTGCCGTCAAGTCATCAAGCACTTGCTTATAACATTCTTCCACAGTCGAGAACCCTTTGGAATCAGGCTCGCTGGAAGAAGTCCGCAAGATAACTCCTCTTTTATCCTTGGCTATCGCATAAGTCTGCTGATAATTTAACAACAGGTTAAAATAAGAAATTCCACGCATGGCCAAACACTGTCCTTTAATAACCGGCTTTTCCGATTCATCACCCGAAGCCTCCGGAAGTGCATCGATAATAATATTCGCCTGGTTGATAATCTTATACATATTCGTCCAAATACGTTTAGAATAATCTCCTGCGGCCTGTGTACGTCCTTCCGTCAAGCGATAGCTATCCTCTACCGAACCGCCATAGTTCTTCGTACTCATAATATCCGCACCAGGCAAATCGTAATACATGCACAGACCGGTTACGCCAGCATAACAAGCATCGTTCTGGCTACTTCCACCTTGTTCACCCATCAACAAATATTTATAAGCCGAATTCAAAGCCATGTTCAGCCCCGTAGTGCTTCCCAAAATCGTATTCTCATCTATATCAGTCGATGAATTTGTTGTCAATTCATCATTGCAATTACTCAAAGAAAAAGCCAACAGAGCAACAGCAACAAACTTCATATTTTTATATATTCTTTTCATATCAAACTCTTATTAAAATGAAACCTGAATACCACACATATAAACTCGTCTTGACCCCTGGATACCGTTGTCTGTTTCGGTATTACCATTATAGTTGTTACCCATAACACCTGTTTCCGGTTCCGAATGACGTTTTGCGGCAGGACCAAACGTCAACAGGTTATCGCCTGAAATATATACGCGGGCATTTGAAACCCCGACTTTTTTGGTCAAAGCCTTCGGTAAGGTATATCCTAAATTGAGGTTTCTCAAACGCAAGAAATCATTATTATGAATAAAGAAATCCGTTCTTTTTACGTTCAAAGAGGCATTCGCAGAAGACAAACGAGGGAATTCTGCCACATCACCCGGCTTTTCCCATCTGCTTTCCACCTGATCCATAATCATGCCTACTCCATCCAAACCGGCAGTACGTTCCAACCATACATAATCGTACATTTTCGACCCCAAAGAAGCATACCACATAAAAGAAAGATCAAATCCCTTATATGTAAACGTATTAGTCAAAGAACCGAATGCCTTCGGTATCGCAGAGCCGCACCATTGATAATCGTCCATCGTGACGTCTGAATAATTTTCCGTAGTTTTCCAACCACCATTATCGTCTTTAATCAGATAGACTCTGTTACCATTATCCGGATTTACTCCGGCATGTTTCGGCATATAAAATTCATATAAAGAACGTCCTTCTTCCAATTTATATGTTGCACCACGGTTCGCATACGTATAAGAGCCACCCGGCAGATATGTCACCTCGTTCTTCAAGGTAGACATATTAAAATCAATGTTCCACTGAAAATCGTTGGTCTTGACGGCTACTGCACTCAGTGTCAATTCCAAACCACTGTTACGCACATTTCCCATATTGGTGTTATAACCGGCAGCATCACCTACCTGTGCGGATAACGGCAAATTCCTGTAATACAACAAATCTTTCGAACTACGGGAATAATACTCAATCGTTCCGCTCAAACGACTTAAGACACTGAAATCTAACGCTATATTATACTGTTCGTTGCGTTCCCACTTCAAATTAGGTGTAGCAATCGTACGCGGCTTATATCCGGCAGCACCATAAAAATCAGCAGAAGTATAATAGGCTTGATAAGCATATAAAATTTCATCTCCTGCAGTACCGCTACTTGTATTACGAGGCACCAACTTATCGTTACCGGAAGTACCATAACTACCACGTAACGCCAAATTATCAACCCAATCGATATCTTCCATAAAATTCTCCTTCGAAATTCTCCAAGAAGCACCTACGGAGAAGAAGTTACCCCAACGACTGTCTTTACTGAAGCGTGAAGAGCCGTCGCGACGAATAGAACCGGACAAATAATATTTGTTTTGGAAATTATAATCTATCTTGCCAAAAACAGACAACAAAGAATAACGATTACGGTAAGAACTTACGCTCCAGTTTGCAGTCGTTGATTCCAGTTCATACTGTCCCATTTGCATGATGCCCTCACCATAACCATAATTATATTGCTGGTTATAAGAATATAACTCATGCCCCAACAATACATCCAAATTATGTTCGCCGAAAGACCGATTCCAAGTCAGCAAGTTATTCCATGTAACAGAAGTTGTTTTCCAGTTTTCACGTGTGGCATCTCCACCATTGGTCATAACCGTCACGCCAAAAGGCTTCTGTTGCCCCGAACCATGCACGGCCGAGCTATACCCGTAGCCATTCTCCTGAATATCGTCAAGATTCACATTCGTCTTAAACTTAATATCGAACGGCAAAGAAAATTCGGCAAAATAATGAGCCGTCAACATACCTCCCTCTTTATTGCTGAAATTATCATCATTGGGGTTATTCCAATAATCGCCGGCCCCGTTTAAGACATGGATTCCGAAGAAATTACGACTGTTCACACCGTAATCGTTCATACGCATACCGGTCTTCTCCGAACGATACCAATCCGTATTGTCTTCATTTCTTAACCAAGGCGAATTCAACGTGTTTGAATAAACCAACGCACGGTTTGCCCCTGAAACGTTCTGACGAGAATAGCTATAGGCCAAGTTTCCTCCCATCTGCAACCAATCCATCACTTGCGAAGTCACACTCGCACGGAATGAGTAACGCTTGTAATACTGGTTATTAGCATACCCTTTATCGTTCAAATAAGAAATAGAAGTATAATAGTTTGTTTTCCCGTTATCGCTCGAACCACTGACATCCAGCCCGTAATCCTGGCGCAACTTACGTGAGAAAACAGCCCCGTACCAGTCATAATCGCTTTCATCCCAAACCATTTCCAAATTAGGATTAGCCCAACAGTTGCCATTTCCATCATGCAATACATAATTCGAAGCATCGCCGGTCCATTTGAACGGGGTTACATAAACCGTTTCGCCTTTTGAATTTACACGTGGATTTACAGCACGCGACAACAAGTTTGCCGACGCATAATCGCCTGCATCCTGCTTGCTCATCCCTTCCACGTAATACTTATCATTATATAAGGCACGCCACAAATTGGTCATTTGCTGGTAAGGATCTGCCTTTTTAGGGTTAGCCACCGCATTATCGGAAGTACCCCACGCTCCTCTGAAATTGATAACAGGCTTACCCGATTTGCCTTTCTTTGTCGTAATCACCACGACCCCATTTGCTGCACGCGAACCATACAACGAAGCTGCCGCGGCATCTTTCAATACCGTCATCGACTCTATATCCGAAGGCGAAATAGAAGTCAACTTACCATCATAAGGCATACCGTCTACCACATACAAAGGTGTCGACTTTCCAGACATGGAAGCTATACCGCGAATCTGAATACGCGTTTCGCCCCCCGGGTTACCCTCATTATTAGAGACATTCACACCGGCCGACATACCTTGCAAAGCTTCCGCAAAACCGGCCCCTGAAATCTTTTCCAACTGGTCGGATTTGACTATTGAGGCAGAACCGGTAAACGACGATTTCTTTGCCGTACCATAGGCAACGACAACCACCTCGTCCAAATCCTGCGTATCGCTCAGTAGTTTTACATTCACGGCACTATGTCCATCCCAAGTAATCTGCTGTGTAGCCATTCCGACAAACGAAATAACCAATACCGCTCCTTTTTGTACTCCATCTAAAACAAAGCGACCATCCTGGTCGGTAATCGTACCGTTTGAAGTACCTTTCACAGAAATGGAAGCACCGGCTACAGGTCCCATTTCGTCTACAACACTACCTGTAACTTTGTTTTTCTGCTGTGTAATCATAGTTCCTTCGGAGGAAGGGATTACGGCTGCATGGATAGTTCCGCCCATACCGAATACGGTTGCCAGAACCAAAGCTTTAACCAGTTTCGAATTTGTCAACATAAAATAAATTTAAAAGTTAAACAATTCTGTTTTTTCATATTAAAAATATATAGAAGAGCGCAAGCTCTTTTAATATCAACAACTTCGACCACAGTTAATCGCATTGAGAAATACTCGTAGGTTTTTTATTCGTTTGTTTAAACTCATTAAAAAGACCATTGTCTTTGAAGAACTATGGTGACAATAGTTATCAAAAAGACAGAAATGATCACATATGTTTCTTTTTGAATAAAATACAAACTAAGTGTTAAGCAACCCCCTTCTGCGGCGGATATATACTAAATAACCATAAATAAAATGAACAATGGATGATCTTGTTTTTTTTGATACCTTAACAGTGTAAAGCCTATCTGAACCCGTTTTGACCCCGGTTTCCCTCCACTCTGCCTTCGTTCTGACTCCGTTGTGAGTCCGTTCTGACTCCGTTCCAAGCATCGAAAACAGATGGGAATTTGAACGAGAAAGGTGTTTTGAATCGACTGGTTTTCAACATTATATGCATTTTTTGAGAATAGCGTTGTCGCTTATTTCTATACTTTCAATACAGTAAATAAATGTTAATAAACTTTTGGTTGTTTCATTTGTTATCTAATTGTATTCCGTTAATAGTATGTAATTGTAAATCAGACATTATGGTAGTGGCTATCTCTATGTTAAAATTTAATCTATATGTGAAAATAATAAGGGTGTATTATTAATTTATTAGAAAATTACATTATATTTGCATCGATTTTATACCATAGTTCTTCAAAAACTATGTCATTACAATCATTATTTAACATTTTGGAAGTGCATTAGAGAAAAAAAACTGTGCCAAAAGTCTATTTCCGGAACCGGCCTATCAATCACAGACCAGCCAAAGACTTTTGGCACAGTTTCATGCTTTTTCAGTACGTTGATCTTTCAATATTATCTGACCAGTTGCAATTCCTTGATCAGTCGCGGGCATTTACCCCACTTGTCGATCATATAAAGTACATAACGGATATCTACTGCAATACAACGCTGCAAGTCCGGTTCGAAAGCGATGTCACCGCTCATGGCTTCCCAGTTTCCGTCGAAAGCAAGACCGATCAGACGGGCATTCTTATCGAATACAGGGCTACCGGAGTTACCGCCGGTAATATCATTGTTTGTCAGGAAGCAAAGCTGCAACTGTCCGTTTTCGTTGGCATACTGGCCAAAGTCCTTGCTGCGGATCAGGTCCAGGATTTCCGGTTGAACCCAGAACTCATCATCTTCCGGATTTTCTTTTTCCAGGATACCTTTCTCCGTTGAATAATAGTCATACCAGGCTGCATCATACGGATGATACCCTCCGATAGAACCATAGCTTAAACGCATCGTGAAGTTCGCATCCGAAGAAAGGGGCTTTTCCGGATACATTTCCTTCAGTCCGGCAAAATACAGGCGTTCGCCTTTGGCAATATCGTAATGAGCATCACCCATAAACTGCTGCAACTCGAACAAAGAGATAAGCGTGGACAAACTCAGTTCGGCTGCCGGGTCTTTTTTCAGTTTCGCATACAGTTTCGGATCTTTCAGCATCTTCTCGATCTTGTCGTATGACAGAAGTGAAGTCTTCTTAAAGACGTCTGCTGCATATTTTACATAGTCACCTTTATACTTCTTATCCACTTTCTGATAGATATCCGGAAGATATTGAGCCGGAACACGTTCTTTCACCACTTTCATCATGGCAGCCAATACCTTTTGGTCAAGGGAGGCATCGTAATCTTTAAAGAACGGCTGGATCTTATCTTTCAGGACCATGTCTATTTCTTCCGGAGTAGAACCGTTTATATCCACACCCTGTACCATACGCGCCAGGCGCACAATTTCAGTACCGCTGACAAATGCTTCTGACAGATAAGTGGAAACTTTCCGGTATTCATCCGTCGAAGTATATCCTTTTTCCAACAGGTTCAGCACTTCGCCGTATTTGGCTTTACGTTCAGGTGTCTGACCGGCCCAGACGGCAAAAGCAGCTTCCTCTTCCTTCTTACGCTCTATCACGTTCAGATTAGCCAGACCGCGGTTCATACCGATAGAATTCTTCCAGTAGTTAGAGCTACCGGCATATTTGGAGGCATATTTGATACGGACTTCATCGCTTGCCGACATAGCATCTTTCCAGATAGCTTGTTTGATGCCGCGTACCTCGATACGAGGCTTGTTGCTGTCTTCAATACGCTGTTTCACACCCCAGGAAGATAAATAACGGTCTGTGCTGCCCGGGAAACCAATTGTCATCGCGTAATCTTTATCCTGGTATCCCTGAAGGGAAACTTCTGCTACATATTTAGGGCTGTAAGGCTTGTTGTCTTTGCTGTATTCCGCCGGTTTGTTATCAGCATCGGCATACACACGAAATACGGAAAAGTCGCCTGTATGACGCGGCCACATCCAGTTATCCGTGTCACCACCGAACTTTCCGACTGAACTGGGCGGAGCAAATACCATACGAACGTCGTTGAACACATCGTAAACAACCAGGAAATACTTGTTATTATTATAGAAAGGAACTACATCCGCAGCCTGGAATTCCGTATTGCCGATCGAGTCGCAGATGACCTGTCCGATAGAATCGGCAGCAGCCAAACGCAGATATTCTTCTTCAATACCGGCGATTTCACCGTTGATACGGTCGCTTACGTCAACCGTTTCACGCAAGTAGCGCACGCTCAGTCCCGGAACGGGCAACTCTTCTTCCTTACTCTGAGAAACGAAACCGTCTTTCAGATAATCATGTTCAACGCTACTCAACTGCTGGATAGAACCGAAACCACAATGGTGATTAGTAAAGATCAATCCTTCTTCCGATACGGTAATACCGGTACATCCGCCACCGAAAATAACAACAGCATTGGCCACACACGGGTCGGTTTCACTGTAGAGTTGCTGATAGGACGGGACAAATCCCAATTCCTTGATTCGAGCCAGATTTTGTTTGTTAAGTTCCTTCAGAACCCACATGCCCTCGTCGGCATATACCTGGCCTGCAGCAACAAGAAGCAGTAAAACTGCCCACACCTTCTTCATAAAATTCATTCTTTTTTATTCTATTAGTAATTTAATATTTTTCGCATTTACGCGTGCACCGAGCCACTCACGGATCTTTAACTGTTCTTTTTCATTGATACGCTCTTTGCTTTTTAGGTAAACCAACATGACTGTGTCCTGTTTCATGCTGTCAGTACTTACAATATAGGTATTCGAACAAGAGGCTTCAAGAACAGACGGGAATAAAACTTTCATCTCCGGGATCAACTCCGAAGTCATACGCGAAGCACTCTTATACCGGTCTACCGTCTTTTTCAAGGAATCGATCTGTATGGATTGTACCCGAAGAACCTCTTCACTATTTTTATATAGATCCTGCATCAGCATGCTTTTCAGTTCGTTTATATCGGTAGCTTCCTGTCCGAAACCTTGCTGGACGACCAGAGAGACATCTTTCAAACCATATTTGCGAAGCCGGGTCCGGGCAATTTCGATCATGGGTTCCGGCACATTTTCACCGATCATTACGACTTTCACTTCTTTCTTCTCGCTCGTATCCGTCACTGTTTTACTCAATATCTGTGTATTCGGAAAAGCCAGTTCTTCCGTCACAAAATTAGCGACCCGGTCATTGAAATAACTGGTACGGATCAGGTTATAGCTCAGGAAAAGACTCGGTACGATCGTGAAAAAAACAATCACCCCGACATAGCGTGTTACCACCTTTTCCCGTTGTTTATCCAGGAATATCTTCTTTGGATATTTCAGTACACGGACCACCAGGAAAGTCGCCAGACTGATAAACACCGTATTGATAAAATAGAGATAAAAAGCACCGAAGAAATAATAAAGATTCCCGCTTGCCAATCCGAAACCGGCCGTACAGAGCGGTGGCATCAACGCCGTAGCGATAGCCACACCCGGAATCACATTTCCTTTACTTTTGGTTGAACTGGCAACAATACCGGCCAATCCACCGAAGAAAGCGATCAGGACGTCATAGACGGTCGGCTGCGTACGCGCCAACAATTCACTTTGCGCCTCACTGATCGGAGAGATCAAAAAGAATAGGGTTGAAGTGATCACACTGAACACCGTTGCCGTCGCAAAATTACGGAAAGACCGCTTGATCAGGTCATAATCATAGATGCCCAATCCGAGACCGAACCCCATGATAGGTCCCATCAGCGGAGAGATTAACATCGCACCGATAATCACCGCCGTAGAGTTTGTATTCAAACCCAACGAAGCGACAAATGTTGCAAAGATCAAAACCCAAAGATTAGTACCTTTAAACTCAATACCTTTTCTTATAGACTCAACCGTTTCGAGTTCATCTTCCTTCTCCTGGCGAACGTCAAAATTACGAACAAAGAAGTCTCTTATTTGCTTGTGTAACACTCCTTTTTCCATCCCACTATCTTGTATTGATAAATACTCCGACTAATAGCCACACCTTAATCGTGCAAAGATAGAAATAGTATCCCTAAATAAAAAATAAGAAGTGTGAACAAGAATAACCGGCATAAAATTCGAAGTCTTATTGATTTTCAATTAACTTTGCACAAAGAAGAATATTATTTTGAAAAGGAGTCCATCTAAATGTTTATATAAATAATGAAACGCTGCTTAATTCTGATATGCATGCTTGGCAATATACTCTTTGCTGCTGCCGACAACACGGCTACCAAAGAGGCTTTAAGCGTTGCTTTAAAATCAATATCCTCCCCGGAAGAAAAGCTGGAGACATTGACAAACCTGATGGATATCTCCCGGCAGGAAGAACAGGTTGACTATGCCAAACAGCTGTATAAGGAAGCACTGGCCAACGATAACGATTATTATAAAGAAGCTGCCCTGACCGAAATTCTCCGCTTTTATGTCAACAACGACATCAAAGACAGCACAAACGTTTACATGGAAGAAGCAAAACGCGAGCTGAAAGGCAAAGCACGCGATTTTCTGGTAACTTATATGCAGACAATCATCGACGTACGCGTGGTTTTCTATACCGAAGGAGAAGACAGGAAGAAACTGATCGAGCAATACCGGCTTAAACTGGAAACAGACAAAAATCTTTCGGTCCTCGAAAAAATATCGATCAATTATGTGCTCGGAATGGCTTACGGCAACCGGGTCGAACCGGGTAACGAAGAGGAATGGAACAAGCGTATATGCACACGTTTTAAAGCGATCATCGACTTGTCGGAAAATATCCCGCTACAATATTCTTACTTATTCCGCTTAAATACGTTCAGTATTCTGACCCTCTATTCAGGTGAATCGAATTATTCAGGCGCGATGAATGACCAGGCGACTTATGCGCTTCGCTATCTGGAAATGCAAAAAGAATATGCAGAAACGAAAGAGATGAAAAAGCGTCCTTACATCAGCAAACGGCATTTACTGAACGCCTATTCTTCTCTGGCCGTTACGGCAAAGACGCTTGGAAAAGACCTAGCCTCTTCTTATTTCCAGCACTTTATGGAACTGAACAGGAAATATCCGGAAGAGGCTGCTTTCTCTGCCGAAGATGACCGGTTGTTCACAGCTCTGAATTTTTACCGTACAACCAACGATTTTCCGGTGGCCATACGTTATTGCGCCTCGGTTATTCGGTATTTCCGCAGTGCCGC
>ERZ779629.306-NODE-306-length-21194-cov-10.064289_pt1 | contig 21194 bp, 20 predicted proteins | sample MGYA00514192_ERZ779629 | MGnify/ENA primary metagenome ERZ779629 (study PRJEB29562, sample SAMEA4376709) | mouse gut metagenome | isolation source: Cecum | study: EMG produced TPA metagenomics assembly of the A DSS colitis mouse model was used to assess the... | reverse complement strand
TTTCCTGCGAGGCCATCCACGGCGACATCCCCCAGCGGGAGCGGGAGCGCACCCTCCAGAGATTCAAGGAGGGAAAGCTGCGGGTGCTGGTGGCCACCGACGTGGCCGCCCGCGGGCTGGACATCGACGACGTGGACGCGGTGTTTAACTACGACGTGCCCGACGAGCAGGAGTATTATATCCACCGCATCGGCCGCACCGGCCGGGCCAGAAAGCACGGCGTGGCGTACACGCTGATGGCGTCGGTGACGGAGTCGGTGAAAATGCGGGACATCGCCCGGAACACCAAGGCGGAGATTCAGCTGCTGAAGTATGACAAGGACGGCTGTCTCATGCTGGTGGAGGGGACCGCGTAACAAAAACCGGAGCCAGTGCAGGGCGGACGGCAGACCGTCCGCCCCTTTTGTTTGGAGGGACCTTGATGAACATTCACGTTTTGGCCGTGGGCGACGTGGCGGGGGACGCCGGAGTGGATTTCCTGTGCCGCCGCCTGCCCGCCCTGCGCAAAGAGCACGGCGTCCACTTCACCGTGGTGTGCGGGGAAAACGCCGCCTTCCACGGCCTGCTCCCCGCCCAGGCGGACGCCATCTTCTCCGCCGGGGCAGATGTGATAACGATGGGGAATCATACCTGGGATAAAAAACAGATTGTCAAATATATGGAGGGCTGTCCCTATCTCATCCGTCCCGCCAACTACACCGCGCAGGTGCCCGGGCGGGGCTGGGGGGTGTTCGACGGCCCCCGGGGACTGCGCATCCGGGTGGTGAACCTCATCGGCCGGGTGGGTATTGGCGCCAACACCGACAACCCCTTCACCCGGATGGACGAGATTTTGGAGGATGAGGAGGCGGACCTGACCCTGGTGGACCTCCACGCCGAGGCCACCAGCGAGAAGGGCGCCATGGCCTGGTACCTGGACGGCCGGGTTCAAGCCCTGTGGGGCACCCACACCCATGTGCCCACCGCCGACTGCCAGGTGCTGCCCAGAGGGCTGGGCTTTGTCACCGACCTGGGGATGACTGGGCCCAGCCAGTCCGTCATCGGCAGCAAGCCGGAGCAGGCTATCAATCTGTTCCTGGGCGGTATGCCCCAGCGGTTTGAGCCGGCCCCCGGTCCCTGCAAGCTGAACGCGGTGCTCTTCGACATCGACGCGGGGGCCAAGCGGTGCGTATCCGTCCGGCGGGTGGACATTGTGTAGGGGGGAGGGGCCGCCATGAAAGTGCTTCACGCGTCCGACTTCCACCTGGATTCCCCCCTGACCGGCCTGCCGCCGGACAAGAGCGCCCTGCGCCGGAGGGAGCTGCGGGAGATTCCCGCCCGGCTGGCCCGGCTGGCAAAGGAGGAGGGGGTGGACCTGGTTCTCCTCCCCGGCGACCTGCTGGACGGGAGGCGGGTGCACCCCGAGACCGTCCGGGCGCTGGCCGCCGCCCTGGGGGAGATGGCCGTCCCGGTGTTCATCGCCCCGGGAAACCACGACTATTTCCACGAAAAATCCCCCTACGCCGCCGGCGGCTGGCCGGAGAACGTACATATCTTCACCGCCCCCGGGCTGGAGCCGGCGGAGCTGCCCGGGCTCAACTGTGTGGTCCACGGCTGCGCCTTTACAGCCCCCCACCGGGAGGACGACCCGCTGGCAGGCTTTACCGCCCCGGACGACGGGCGCATCCACCTGCTCTGCCTCCACGGCGAGGTGGGGACGGCGGGCAATTACGCCCCCATCGACCCCAAGTCCCTGGAGAAGAGCGGCGCGGTCTACGCCGCCCTGGGCCACGTCCACGCCGCAGGGAGCGGCAGAACGGGCAAAACCCTCTGGGCTTACCCCGGCTGTCCCGAAGGGCGGGGCTTTGACGAGCTGGGCCCCAAGGGGGCGCTCATCGTGTCTGTTGATGAGAACCGGCTCGCAGCCACGAAATTTGTCCCCGCCGGTAAGCGGCAGTACCGCATTGAATCTGTGAATGCAGACAGCTTTACACAGTCGCTGCCGGAAGGGGAGAGCCTCGACCTGGTGCGGTTCCTGCTCACCGGGGAGAGCCGGACCGCCCCGGACCTGTCCGCCCTCGCCGCCCAGGCGGCTCACCGCTTCTTCCACGTGGAGCTGCGGGACCGCACCACCCTGCCTCAGGACCTGTGGGCCAGGGCGGCGGAGGACTCGCTGACGGGGCTGTTCCTCCGGGCGGTGCGCGCCCGGCTGGAGGGGGCGCGGGAGGAGGAGAAAGACCAGCTGCTGCTGTGCGCCCGGTTCGGGCTGGCGGCGCTGGAGGGAGGGGAGGACGTCCGGCCATGAGGATCAAGAAGCTCACCGCCGCCTTCGGCGCGCTGGACGGCGCGGTGCTGGAGCCGGGCGCGGGGCTCACCGTCATCACCGCCCCCAACGAGGCGGGCAAATCCACCTGGGCGGGGTTCTGGCGGGCCATGCTCTACGGCATCGACACCCGGGAGCGGGACAAAACCGGCTTTCTGGCGGACAAAACCCGCTATCTCCCCTGGTCGGGCGCCCCCATGGCGGGGGAGGCTCAGCTGGAATGGGAGGGGAAGGACATCACCCTGCGCCGCTTTGCCGCAAGGACCAACCCCTTCGGCGGGTTTGAGGCGGTTTACACCGCCACCGGCGACCCGGTGCCCGGCCTCACCGCCGCCAACGCGGGGGAGCGGCTCACCGGGGTGGGGAAGGAGGTCTATCTCCGCTCCGCCTTTGTGGGGCAGGGGGGCGCGGCCATCGGGGCCAGTAAGGAGCTGGAGGCCCGCATCGCCGCCCTGGCCACTTCCGGGGAGGAGGACGTGGCCTACTCCGCCGTGGAGCGCACCCTGAAGGACTGGCGCAACCGCCGCCGGGCCAACCGCTCCAACGGCCTGATCCCCCAGCTTGAGGAGGAGCGCGCCGGGCTGGACGCCGTTCTGGGGGAGATGGAGGCCGCCCGCCGCCGGAGGGCGGACGCTCAGCGGGAGCTGGAGCGGCTGGAGAAAAAGCGGGAGGAGCTCCGGAGCGATCTGGAGATCTGGGCCCGCATCGAAAAGCACGAGCTGAACCGCCGCTATGGCGAGGCGTATCTGGAATGGGAGCGGGCCAAGCAGGCCGTCCCGGAGGACCGGCCCCACCCCCTGTTTGGAACCATGGCCGGGGAGGAGGCGTGGGCCTTCGCCCAGAAGAGACAGGAAGAGCGGGAGGCGGCGCTGGAGGAAAACCGCCGCCGGGAGGAACGGCGGACGGCGGCAGAAAAGCAGCACGGCGCCGGACGGATGGAGATTCTGCTGGGTATCGTTCTGGGCGCGGCTATGCTGCTGATGCTTGCTAGAAGCCTGCTGGAGGGAGCTTGGCTGATTGCCGTGCTTGCCGGCACGGCGGTGCTGGGCGGGATCATCTGCCTGCTCCACGGGCGGAGGCTGGTGTGCCGGGCAAAGGAGACCCTGTCCATTCAGCCGGTCCCCGTCCCGGAGGACGCGGATTGGCTGGCCCAGGCGGCGGCGTACCGGGAGGAGCTGGCCAAATCCCAGCAGGCCCGGGCCGCGGAGGCCGCCGCCCGCCGCCGGGTGGACGACTTGGAGGCTCAAGGGGGCCGGCTGTTCGACACACTGGAACTGCTCTACCCCCCCGCCCAGTCCAAAGCCGCCACCGCCGCGCAGCTGTCTGCGGTGGAGCGGGAGCTGGCCCGGACGCAGAACGAGCTGGCCCGGGCGGAGGGAGCGCTGGCCCACATGGGCAGCCCCGAGGAGGCGGAGGACCGCAAAGGGGAGCTGGACGCCCAGCTGGCCCGGCGGCGGTTGGAGTACGATGCCCTCACCACCGCGCTGGAGGTGCTGGGCGAGGCCAACGACCAGCTGCGCCAGCGCTTCTCCCCGGCGTTGAACCGGGAGGCGGGGGAGCTGCTGGCCGCCCTCACCGGGGGGCGGTGGGACAAGCTCACCCTGGCCCGGGACTTCACCGCCCAGGCGGGCGGGGAGGGGGAGGCCCTGCCCCGGTCCGCCCTGGCCCTGTCCACCGGCACGGCGGAACAGCTCTATCTGGCGGTGCGGCTGGCGGTGTGCAGGCTCACCGTCCCCGGCGCGCCCATTCTGCTGGACGACGCCCTGGCGTCCTTTGACGACGGGCGGATGGCGCTGGCACTGGAGCTGCTGCGGGGGCTGGGGGAGGGGCGGCAGATTCTGCTCTTCTCCTGCCACAGCCGGGAGGCGGCGTGGGCCAGGGCCCAAGGCGTCCCGGTGATCGAACTGTGAGAACAAAAAAGGCTTCCCCGCCGGGGGAAGCCTTTTTTGTTCTCACGTTAAACATGCCGGTTTATCGGACTCTTTTTCAGCTATACTGACCTCAGAAAACAGGGAGGGCAAAGCTCTCCCGGCTGAAAGGAGTGTCCTAAATGTACGAGATGGAGTTTGTGCGGGGTCATGTGGAGGTCTATCTGGACGGTGCGTTCTGCTTTTCCGCGGACACCCGGGGCGAGGCGGAGCGGGAAATCAGAAGCGCGGAGGCGTCGTGAGCAGCGCGGATGGACCGGAGCGAGGGCGGTGCTTGCCAGTGGCAAGCGTCCACCGCCGACCGAGCCGAAGGCGAGACCAAAAGCCAAGCCGCCGCACAGCGGCGTCGTGAGCGGCATAATTGCGAAGAAGCGGTCCGCGAGCTTGCTCGCGGACCGCTTTTATCTATGAGAACGGCCTTACCAGCCGAAGAAGTAGTTCCAGGGAAATTCGCTGAAGGGGTTGCTGTTGAAGAAATCGTCGCCGCCGTCCCCGCCGTAGGGGTACTGCCCGCCGCTGGAGGTCTCCTGGGGGGCCGGGTCCTGGGGCGCCGTGGGCTGGTTCTGGCCGCCGGAGGTTCCGGAACTGTTGTCCTGCTCGTCAAAGGTGAGGGTGAGCTTCAGCGTCTCGCCGGAGCGGAACACCTCCAAGCGCACGGTGTCCCCCGCCCGGTAGCTGTTTTTCACGGATACCATCTGGTTGGTGTCGGTGATATCGGTGTCGTCGATTTTGGTGATGATATCGCCCTGGCGGATGCCGGCGGTCTCGGCGCAGGAGCCGGGCTCCACGCCGTTGACGTACACGCCGGCAGGCCAGCCGAAGTACTGCTTGTTCTCTTCGGAGACCGTTCTGGGGTTCAAAATGCCCATGTAGGGCCGGCCGGTGACGTAGCCGTACTGCATATAGTCGGTGATGATGCCGATTACGTCGTTGATGGGGATGGCGAAGCCGATGCCCTCGATGGCTGCCTGGGAGGACTGGCCGTTGTTGGACAGCTTGGCGGAGGTGATGCCCACCACCCGGCCGTAGCTGTCGAACAGCGGGCCGCCGGAGTTGCCGGAGTTGATGGTGCAGTCGGTCTGGATCATGTTGTTCATCACGGTGCCGTCGCTCATGGTGATGGACCGCCCGGTGGAGGACACGTAGCCGGAGGTCTGGGAGAAGGACAGGGTGCCCAGGGCGTTGCCGATGGTACACACCTGCTCGCCCACCACCAGATCGTCGGAGTCGCCCAGCACCACCGGCTTCAGGCCGGATACGCCGTCGATTTTCAGCACGGCCACGTCGTTGAGCTCCTCGCCGCCCACCAGCTTGGCGTCATAGGTGTCGCCGTTGTTCAGGGTGACCTTGATGGCGGTGGCGCCGTCGATGACGTGGTAGTTGGTGACGATGTAGCCGTCCTGGCTGATGATGAAGCCGGAGCCCGCCCCGGACGTCTCATATTGGTAGTACCCCTGGCGGACGACGGCCTGCACGGAGATGCACACCGAGGAGTCGGCGTAGGCGGCGTGGATCTCGCTCAGGCTCATGGGGGTGAGGCCGTCCGCCTGCTTCACCGTCACCGGGGTGGGGTCGGTGTCGTTGCGGTAGATGACGGTGCCCTCATCCTTGTCCGGGCGGCTGTCGGGCTCGCCGGCGCTCTGGCTTTCCGGGGCGGTCAGGGAGCTGTAGAGGGCCGCGCCCCCCACGCCCGCGCCGCCGCCCACCAGGGCGCAGCACAGCACCAGGGCCACCACCTTGGCCGCGCCGCCCTTTTTCTTCCTGGGGGGCTGGGGGGGAGGGGCGGGGGTGTGCTGGGGCTGCTCCCAGGGGTCGGAGGGCTGGGAGGAATAGCTGAAGTGGTATACGCCGTTTTTGTCGAATCCGTTTTGGTCGTTCATGGAAATGCTCCTTTCCGGCTTTTGCGTTTGGATCTATGTGGAGGCCGGGGCGGTTTGTTTGCCGTTCCCCGCCGTTGAGAATACAATAGCCCATAATTATGTCAAAAGTATGTCGTAGCGCCAAAATGATTTTGAACTTACGCTGAAAAAACGCTGAAAAAAGATGGGGTACGACAGCTCAGCGCTATACGGGGCCCCCGCAAAGCTGTCCTTCAGCTTTGTGGGGAAAGGAGGGGCAGCGCAATGGATGAGCTTTCGCCGCAGGCGGAAGCGAAGGATATGAAGCTTGCCCCGACGTTGTCACGCTTCGAAGCGGCCAGAACGCTCGGGCGCTTTCCTTCCGACTCGGGCAAAATACAGATTTGCTTCGCAAACCACGATTTTTTGCCCTCGCTTCCGTCCAAGTGTCCTCGCTGTCCGCTTCTCAGCGCTTCCTTCCGGAGCGCAGAATGGCGTTGATGTCCTGGGCGGCCAGGGCCAGATCGTCTAGCACCGGCTGGAATATGCCCAGCTTGGCCAGGTTGATGCACACCAGCAGCAGCAGCGGCCCCACCACCATGCCCAGCACGCCGCCCAGCTTCATGCCCACGTAGATGCCCACCAGGGACAGGATGGGGGACAGCCCGGTCTGATCGCCCAGGATCTTGGGCTCGGCAAGCTGCCGGAACAGGGCGATGATGCCCCACACCGCCATGAGGGCGGCGGCCTCGCCGTACTGGCCCAGGATCATGTCCACCACCGCCCAGGGCACCATCACCGTGCCCGAGCCGATGATGGGGACAAAGTCCAGCACCGCCAGGCCGAAGGCCAGCAGCAGGCTGTAGGGCTGGCCCATGAGGAAGAAGCCGGCGGACAGGATGGCGAACACCCCGGCGGACAGGATGAGCTGGCTCTTCACATAGCCGCCGAAGGCGCTCATGAAGATGTCCTTCACCGAGCGGCAGAAGTCCCGGGCCATGGCGGGCACCCGGTCGGTGAGCTCGAAGCGCAGGCGGGGGTAGTCGCCGGTGATGAAGTAGCTGCCCATCATGAACACCACCAGGGCCACGGCAAAGCCGGACACGTTGGCGGCCATGGAGGGGGCCTGGCCGGCCATCTCGGTGAGCCAGCCGGAGAAGTCCAGCCCTCTCACCCAGCGGATGAGGGCGTCCATCAGGTCCTCGCTGGTGGTGAGCACGCCCTGGGGCAGCAGGTGGTCCAGCCCCTCCAGCCAGCCGCCCACGCTGTTGACCACGCTCACCAGGCCGCTCAGCAGCTCGTCCAGCAGGGACTGGCGGTTGTCGAACAGGGAGATGATCTGGTCCACGGCCACCCAGCCCAGGCCGAAGAGAATGCCCCCCGCCACGGCGAACACCAGCACCACCAGCACCATGGACACGGTTTTGCGGGACAGCCGGGTCCTGCGCTGGAGCCAGCGCACCGCCGGATTGAGCAGCCACGCCAGCACCAGCGCGCACAGGAAGGGGCTGAGCAGGGAGGCCAGGGGCAGCCCCACAAAGACCGCCAGCGCCAGCCCGCCTAGGGCCAGCGCCGCCCGCAGCCCCAGCCGCAGCCAGAGCTGGGCCCGTTCCTTCCAGGTGAGGGGCGAGTATTCCATGGGTGTTTCCTCCTTTGGGGGCTAGCGCCCCGCGGCGAGCTGGGCCAGCGCCGCCGCGACGGGCAGGGTGAGCAGGCACAGCAGGGTGGACAGGGTGACCTGCCGGGCGGCCAGGGCGGTGTCCTTGTCCATGCTCTGGGCGAACAGGCTGGTGGCCCCGGCGGTGGGACAGCCCGCCAAAATCACCGACGCCACGTAGAGCATGGGGTCCAGGCGGAAGGGCAGCAGCACCAGCCCCGTCAGCAGCGGGACGCCCAGCAACTTGACGGCGGACACCAGATAGAGCTTTTTGCTGGAAAAGACGGCGGGCAGGTCGGCCCCGGCCATCTGCCCGCCGATGACCACCATGGCCAGGGGGGTGTTCAGGCTGCCCAGGTAGCGCACCGCGTCGTCCACCGGGCCGGGCAGGCGCCAGCCGGTAAAAAACAGCGCCATGCCCCCCGCCAGCCCCAGCACCCCGGGGTTGAGGGCCACCCGCGCCCAGGAAAGCCGGGAGCGCCCGCCGATGAGCACCTGACCATGGGTCCAGATGGCGGTGTTAAAGATGGCCAGCCCCACCACGGCGATCATCATGGCCTCGTCCCCCAGGGCGGACTGGATGAGGGGCAGGCCCATGAAGCCGGTATTGCCGTACACGGCGGCAAAGCGCAGGATGCCCCGGCGGTCCTCCCGCTCCCGGGGGAAGAGCAGCTGGGCCAGCAGCATATACAGCGCATACACCCCCGCCATCACCGCCAGCGAGGCCAGCAGCTGCCCCTGGCTTTGGGGGGTGCGCTCCACCTCGAAGGAGGTGAGCATAATGCACGGCGTCACCACATACAGCAGGATGCGGGATACCTGGGACAGGGTGTCTGGGGACAAAAGCCCCGCCCGGCCGAAGCCAAAGCCCACCGACATCAGCAGAAACAGGGTGAGCACGCTGCCGCCCACCACCAGGAATTCTTGAAGCATATTCGGTTCCTCTCTCTCCGCGCGCACACGCAGAAACCTATTATAGGCCATGTCTCCCGCATTGACAAGTGCAAATCTTTCGGTTATACTACATATTTAAATAAATTTAACGAAATGTCAAAAAGGAGTGTTGCGCGTATGGCTTCCAGCCGCTTCCAGCGTGGCTACGTCCCCATCTTCCTGTCCTATTATAAGCCCCATATGAAGCTGTTTATTCTGGATATGTGCTGCGCCCTGGGCATCGCCCTGGTGGACCTGGCCTTTCCCTGGGCGTCCCGGACGGCGCTGAACGAGCTGCTGCCCCAGAACCTGTTCGGCGCCTTTTTCTCGGTGATGGCCCTGCTGCTGGCGGCCTACGCCCTGCGCTCGGTGATGTATTTCATCGTCACCTACTGGGGCCACATGATGGGCGTGCGCATTGAGGCGGACATACGCCGGGACCTGTTCGGCCACATGCAGGACCTCTCCTTTTCCTTCTACGACAAGAACCGCACCGGCCAGCTGATGAGCCGGGCCACCAACGACCTGTTTGAGGTGACGGAGCTGGCCCACCACGGCCCGGAGGATCTGTTCATTTCGGCCGTCACCCTGGTGGGGGCGTTCTGCATGATGGTGCGGATTCAGTGGAAGCTGGCCCTCATCGTGTTCGCGGTGGTGCCCATCTTCGTGGGCTTCACCATTCTCCAGCGCCGGCGGATGATGAAGGCGTCCGTGCGGCAGAAGCAGACCATGGCGGGCATCAACGGCCAGCTGGAGTCGGCCATCTCCGGTATGCGCACCGCCAAGGCCTTCGCCAGCGAGGGCCAGGAGGAGGAGAAATTCCGGGCGGCCAACGAGCAGTTCAAGGGGGCCAAGCGGGACTACTACCAGGCTATGGCCACCTACCACGCGGGGCTGGAGTTCGCCCTGCCCGCCATGAACGTGCTCACCGTGGCGGCGGGGGGCTTTTTCATCATGGGGGGTGAGATGGACTTTGTGGACCTGGTGACCTTCACCCTGTATATCTCCACCTTCCTCACCCCGGTGCGCAAGCTGGCCGCCTTTGTGGAGCAGTTCCTCAACGGCATGGCGGGCTTCAAGCGCTTTGTGGAGCTGATGCGGGTGGAGCCCGCCGTCCAGGACGCGCCGGACGCCCGGGAGATGGGCGAGGCCCGGGGCGACATCCTGGTGGACGACGTGTCCTTCCACTACGAGGACGGCCCGGCGGTGCTGGACCATGTGTCCATCCACATACCCCAGGGGGAGACGGTGGCGGTGGTAGGCCCCTCCGGCGGCGGCAAGTCCACCCTGTGCCAGCTCGTCCCCCGGTTCTACGATGTGACGGGGGGCCGCATTCTGGTGGACGGCCAGGACGTGCGGGAGGTCACCCAGCGCTCCCTGCGCCACAACATCGGCATCGTCCAGCAGGATGTGTTCCTGTTCGCCGGGACGATTTTGGACAATATCCGCTACGGCCGGCCGGACGCCACCGAGGCGGAGGTGGCGGAGGCGGCCAAGCGGGCGGAGATCTACGACGACATCATGTCCATGCCCGACGGCTTTCAGACCTACGTGGGCGAGCGGGGGGTGATGCTGTCCGGCGGGCAGAAGCAGCGGGTGTCCATCGCCCGCATCTTCCTGAAAAACCCGCCCATCCTGATTCTGGACGAGGCCACCTCCGCCCTGGATTCCGTGACGGAGGCCCGCATCCAGTCCGCCTTTGACGAGCTGGCCCGTGGCCGCACCACCCTCATCATCGCCCACCGCTTGTCCACCATCCGCAGCGCCAACCGCATCATCGTGGTGGACGGCAACCGCATTTTGGAGCAGGGTACCCACCAGGAGCTGCTGGAAAAGGGCGGGGAGTACGCCCAGCTCTACAACGCCCAAAAGCGGGTCGTATAAAAAAGGAGTGCTTGCAATGAGCGATTATGTGTCGGTTTTTCAGTACGAGAACAACGTGGGGATATCCTTTGACGTGGAGGCGGAAAAGCCCTTCCATGTGGGGGAGCAGATGAACGCCGCCCACGAGATGGCCTACATGAACGGCTATAACTGGGCGGCCCTGCTGGACTGGTATCTGGCCCAGCGGGAGCCCGCCCTGCTGGAGGGGCTGGAGCACGATCCGGAGGCGGGTTCCTATGCAGGCTATTACCTCCTCTCGCCGGAAAACGAGGCGAAGGCGGCGAAGGTGGTGGAGCTCATCCGCGCTCTGGTGGAGAACGAGGCGGAGGCGTGCCGTCTGGTGCGGGAACACGGCGATGAAATTGAGTGGGACTGACCGCCCATGAATAAAACGGAGCTTTTAAACAAATTCTCTAAGGACCCGGAGGAGCGCATCGTCCTGGCTCGGGCCCTGGACCAGCTGGACCGGGCGGGAAGGCGCTCCATCCCCTGCGCCACCCAGTTTCTGTCCCCCGCCCAGCGGGCCGCATTAGAGCCGCTGCTGGCCGCGTCGGGCCATCCCCGCCACCTCTTCCACGGCGGGTTCGAGGGCGCGGAGCGCACCATCTGCGTATTTCTCCCCGACTGGCAGGACCCGGAGGACTGGGAGCCGTCGGACGAGCTTGCCGCCATCCAGTGCGCCTACCCGCCCACCGGGGCGGATCTCACCCACCGGGACCTGTTGGGGGGGCTCATGGGCATCGGCCTCACCCGGGAGCGGGTGGGGGACATTCTGGCGGGGGAGACCGCCGCCCAGATCGTCTGCCTGCGGGACGCGGCCCCCATCATTCTCTCCCAGTTCGATCAGGCGGGGCGGTACCGGCTGAAATTGAGGGAGATATCCCTAGCGGACCTGGCCCCCGCCCCCGCCCAGGTGAAGCTGGTCCACGACACGGTGGCCGCGCTGCGGCTGGACGCGGTGCTGGCCTCCGGCTTCTCCCTGGCCAGGGGAAAGGCGGCGGACGCCGTCACCGGCGGGCGGGTATCCCTCAACCACCGGGAATGTGTCAAGCCGGACAAGGCGGTGGAGGCGGGGGACGTGATCACCTGCCGGGGGTTGGGCAAGTGCGTGCTGAAGCGCGTGGGCGGACAGTCCCGGAAGGGCCGCATTATCATTGAGATCGAGAGGTATCTGTAATGGATCAGAAGAAGATCGACCGCATTAACGAGCTGGCCCGCCGGGTGAAGGCGGGGGAGGCGCTCACCCCGGAGGAGCTGGCCGAGCGGGACGCCCTGCGCCGGGAGTATATCGACAGCGTGAAGGCCAGCCTGGTGGGCCACCTGGACAACACCTATATCGTGGAGGCGGACGGGACCAAGCGGCGTCTGCCAAAGAAAAAATGAGCGAGCGCCCGGCCATTGGCCGGGCGCTCGTTTCAGGTATGGCGTCTGCGGCGGACCTCCGCGGCCGCGCCGATGATGACGACCGCGATGGCGCACACCAGCATGATCTGGAAGATCAGCGGGTTCACCCAGGAGATGTCCCCGGCGGCCCGGCGGGCCAGCATATCCCGCGCCGAAAAATACTCCCAGAAGCTGGGTCCGCCCATGTCCTCAATGAGCAGGTCGCACAGGCTGTTGAACACCGGCGTGGCCAGGCTGACCAGCACGGCGATGACGCCCGCCTTCAGCCACGGCCCCGCGGGCAGCCAGTAGAGCGCGGCGAACCCCGCCCACACAAACGCCGCCCCCGCCAGCGCCATGGGATAGGCCAGGGTGAACAGCCAGCTCCCGCCGGCGAACACCCAGATGACGGCCAGCAGCAGAAACACCCACGCCGTCAGCAGCGCCACGCACAGGGGCAGCACGTGCTTGCCGTAAAACCGCCACACCGCCCACCAGCCCCAGGGCAGGGCCAGGCACGCCGCCGTGATGGCCAGCCCGCCGATGATCCACCAGCCGCCCACGTTGACCCAGCAGGCCAGCAGCAGCAGGATCAGGCAGCCGGACGCCGCCCCCAGGCAGACGGACAGCCTGCTGCGCCGGACCAGGGCGGGCAGGTTGGTGAAGCAGAAGCCCAGGGCGCAGCCCGTCAGCACGATCCAGAACCAGTCCAATGTGTGAAAGATGGCCAGGTTGCAGATGAAGCACACCACAATGGCGATGGCGTAGCCCGCGGCGAAGAAGCGCCGGGTCCCCGTCACCACCCCCCGCCACACCGCCGCCTGCCGCTCCTGGGTGTGGGCCTGGTCGTCGTCGCAGGCGGTGAAGAATTCGTGCTCGGTGATGTGCAGGGCGGCGCAGATGGAGGTGACCATGGACACGTCCGGGTAGGACAGCGCCCGCTCCCACTTGCTGATGGTGGACTCGGTGACAAACAGCTGCTCCGCCAGCTCCCGCTGGGTCAGCCCCGCCTCCAGCCGCTTTTTGCGGATGTAGTCCCCGAAGGGTTTTTTCTCGTTCATGTACGGCATTCCTCCTTGATCGGATGTGTTTCCACCCTACCTCCTGCGTTTGAAAAAGTCAAGGGCTTGGGGCGAAATACCCACTCGACTGTCAGGAAAGTCGGCCTGTATCAACGGTTTCGGCCATTGCAGGAGGAGCGCCCGGCCAGTAGCCGGGCGCTCCCGCATTCAGCTCAGCTTATCCATCCCCAGCCGGGCCCGGCGCAGGGTCTCATCCCGGCCCAGGATGCGGCACAGCTCCACCGCGCCGCCGGGGGTGACGGCCTTGCCCGCCACCGCGATGCGCAGGGGCCACATGAGGGTGGCGTTCTTCACCCCCAGCTGCTCCGCCAGCGCCACCAGCGCGCCGTGGATGGCGTCCTGGCTCCACTCGGCCAGCCCCTCCAGCACGGGCACGGTCTGCTGGAGCATCCGCAGGGACACCTCGGCGTCGGTCTTGGATTTCTTGTTGGTGAACAGCTCCGGGCCGTACTCCGGCAGGGCGTCGAAGAAGTCCACCTTCTCCGGGATGTCGGACAGCTTTTCGCACCGGGCCTGGAGCAGGGCGGCGATGTCCTCCGCGCTGTAGGCCTCGTTTTTCACCGCCTGCCTGATCCAGGGCCGGGCCTCCCGGGCGAAGTCCTCGGGGGCGAGGCCGCGCAGATAGGCGGCGTTGAAGTAGTTGAGCTTGTCCATGTCGAAGGCGGAGGGGGATTTGGATATGCCGGAAATTTCAAAGGCCCCCACCAGCTCGTCCATGGTGAAGAACTCCTGCTCAGCGATGTCCCCGTGGGGGGCCCAGCCCAGCAGGGCCACGTAGTTCACCACCGCCTGGGACAGGTAGCCCTGGGCCACCAGGTCCTCGTAGGAGGGGTCCCCGTGGCGCTTGGACATCTTGCGCACCGTCCCCGTGGCGGGGTCGCTGAACATGACGGAGGAGCAGTGGACGTAGGTGGGAACCTCCCACCCGAAGGCCTGGTAGAGCAGGTTATACTTGGGGGCCGAGGAGAGGTATTCCGCCCCCCGGACCACGTGGGTGATGCCCATGAGGTGGTCGTCGATGACGTTGGCGAAGTTGTAGGTGGGCAGGCCGTCGGACTTGATGAGGATTTGGTCGTCCAGCTCGGCATTGTCCACGGTGATGCTGCCGTACACCGCGTCGTGGAAAGTGGTGGACCCCTCCGGGATGCGCTGGCGGATGACATAGGGCTCATGGTTGTCCAGCCTGGCCTGGATTTCCTCGGGGGTCAGGGACAGGCAGCGCCGGTCGTACTTGGCGTTGGGGTCGTCCCGGTGCAGCTCCTCCAGCCGCTCCTCCGAGCAGAAGCAGCGGTAGGCATGGCCCTTCTCAATCAGCAGCTGGGCGTACCTGCCGTACAGGTCCCGCCGCTCCGTCTGGATATATGGCCCCACGGGGCCGCCCACGTCGGGCCCCTCGTCCCAGGTGAGGCCGCAGCGGCGCATGGTGGCGTAGATGACCTCCACCGCGTCCTCCACCAGCCGGCCCTGGTCGGTGTCCTCAATGCGCAGCAGGAATTTGCCCCCGGCGTGGCGGGCGATGAGCCAGGTATACAGGGCGGTGCGCAGATTGCCCACGTGCATGTACCCCGTGGGAGAGGGGGCGAACCGGGTGCGGACCTCCCCGCGGGGGATGCGGGCCTCCATTTCGTCGAACCAGCTTTTGTCTATGGACATGGTGAAAACCTCCCAATCAAATCGTGTGGCACCATTATAAGAGGTGAGGGGAAGTTTTTCAAGAGGGAAAACCGGGGAGCGTTTCACGTGAAACATTAGTTTGGACGCAGGGCGCAAAAACGCCGCCCTCGCGGGCGGCGGAACGGAGCCGGCTGGCGGCTTCGGAGAAGTTTGTCCGGGGGGCTCCGGCGCGGGCCGGAGCAGCCCCGGTTAAGGAGAAAAGAGAGGGTGCGGCGCACTGTCGGGCTTTTTGTTCCTGACGAGGAGAGTATACCACGAAGCGCACAAAGAAAACAGAGACAATTTGCGAAATATTTGTTAAAATTCTATGAATTCCCAGGAAATCAAAGGGAATTACGAAATGGCATAGGGCCCCCGGACCAGCAGCTTCACGGTGGGGGCGGCGGCGGTGACGGAGCGTGTGCTCACAGTGACCATATAGAGGTGGTTGGCCGCCAGCGCCTGGCCATTGCCCAGCACGGAGCCGGAGGTGGTGTCGATGAGGCCCACGGCGTCCGGCGCGGAGCACAGGGCGGAGCCCACCCGCAGCATCACCTCGCACCCCACGTCCCCCACCAGGGTCTGGCCCTGGCTGAGGGTGACTACGGTGAATACGCCGCTCCCGGCGGGGGCGGCGCCGGAGGAAGCCCCGGCCAGAATGTTGTTCAGCGACTGCTCCATCTCCGCCTGGCGGTCGTTGACGGCCTGGTCAACCATGGACTTGACCTGGTTGGTGAAGGCGCCGTTGAGGTAGCTCAGGGTGACCAGGGGGTCGGTCTGGCTGCCGGGGGCGGCGTTGGCGGCGTAGGCCGCGGTGAACAAAAAGCACACGCACAGGGCGGCCGCGGCGATCTTCCATTTTTTCATATGTAACTCCTCCTCGTCGGAGCAAGCTCCGCTTCGCTCGCTTCCGCCGTTGGCGAAAGCATGTTCACTCCGCTGCCCCTCCGCTCCCCACGAAGGCGGAAACCGCTTTCGTGAGGGCCCCGGCTGGGGCAGGGAGGGGCTTGTTTGTTTGAAATTTAATTTACACCAGCCGCTCGGGGCTCAGGCCGAAGCTGACCGCAATGGCGCTGTCCACCCGCCGCATGACTTGGTCGTCCACCCGGCCCATATGCTCCCGCAGGCGCTTTTTGTCTAGGGTGCGGATCTGCTCCAGCAGGACCACCGAGTCCTTGGGCAGGCCGCAGCTGTGGGAGGCCAGGGTGATATGGGTGGGCAGGCGGGCCTTGCCCGTCTGGGAGGTGATCGCCGCGGCGATCACCGTGGGGCTGTGCTTGTTGCCGGTGTCGTTCTGGACGATGAGCACCGGGCGGACGCCGCCCTGCTCGCTGCCCACCACCGGGCTTAGGTCCGCGTAAAAAATGTCGCCGCGTTTGACGCTGTTGTCCACAGGATCTCACACTCCGCCGGATATAGTGCCCGGCCAGCGTATGTAGACCGGGTACTATCATTCTCCCACGGGGCGGCGGCTTTTATACCGGGTCGTCCGGGAAAAACCGCCGCGGCTCGCCGCCGGGCTTCCGGCGGGTTCCCTGATTATCCTATGCGTCTTTGTAGATTCTTGGCACACGGGGGGCCACCGAGCACAGCAGCTCGTACTGGATGGTGCCCGCCGCCCGGGCGTGCCGCTCGATGGGCAGATGCCTGCCGAACACCTCCGCCACGTCCCCGGAGCGGACCTGGGCCGAGGGGCTCAGGCCGATCATGCACATGTCCATGCACACCCGGCCGATGATCGGGCGGCACTCCCCCTCCAGCCACACGCCGCTCTCGTTGGACAGCGCCCGGTGGAAGCCGTCGGCGTAGCCGATGGGCAGCACCGCCAGCCGTCCGCCCTCCCCGCCCAGGGAGGCGGTGCAGCCGTAGCTCACCGGGGTGCCGCCGGGGAGGTCCCGCACCGCCGCCACCCGACTGTAAAGGGACATCACGGGGCGCAGGCCGGGGCCGTCCAGCCCCTCGCAGGAGGGGTCGGGGTAGTGGCCGTAGAGCGCGATGCCCGGGCGCACCATGTCCATATGGGTGCAGGGATAGTTTAACACGGCGGCGCTGGCGGCGCAATGGCGAATTTCAAAGCTGCGGCCATAGCGGCCCTTCAGCTCGTCCAGCACGTCCAGAAAGCGGGTGAACTGGAGCATGGTGTACGCCTCGTCCCCGTCGGCGTGGGCGAAGTGGGTGAAAATGCCCTCCGGCTCCAGGTGGGGCAGGGCGCACAGCGCCGCGATCTCCCGGGCGGCGGCCTGGGGGTCGTGGTCCAGCACCCCCAGGCGGCTCATGCCCGTGTCCACCTTCAAATGGATTTTGGCCCGCGCCCCCGCCGCCCCGGCGGCGGCGGACAGGGCTTCGGCCAGCTCGTGGGTGAAAACGGCCTGGGTCAGCCCCAGCGCCACCACCTCGGCGGCGAATTCCGGCTGGGTATGGCCCAGAATGAGGATGGGGGCGGTGATCCCCGCCGCGCGCAGGGCGGCCCCCTCCTCCAGGCAGGCCACCGCCAGGTAATCCGTTCCCAGCTCGGTCAGCCGCCGGGCCACCGGGACGGCCCCGTGGCCATAGCCGTTGGCCTTCACCGTGGCCAGAAACCTGCTGCCCGGCGCGCAGGCGCGCAGCGCCCGGTAGTTGTGCTCCAGATTCCCCAGGCTGATTTCCGCCCAGGTCCGCGCGGTGTCACGCGTCATCTCCCGCATCATTTGGACTCATCATCTCCGTTGTAAAATTGCGGAACCGGGCGGTGAGCACCCGATCCCCCGCGGCGCTCACCTCGGCGGACAGCAGGGCGAAGTCCTCCCGGCCGAAGGTGAGCAGGAACTGGGTGCCGGCGTTGGGCTCCAGCTCCGGGTCCTGGAAGGAAATCTGCAAATATTCCTCGTTTTCTCCCGCCCAGGCGCATCGGGCCATCCAGCCCGTCTCGATCTGCTCCATGCAGGCGGTGACGGCGGACACCGGGGTGAGCCCGGAATCGTCCAGCAGCCCCAGGGACAGCCCCGCCCCGTCGTATTCCAGCACCGTCTCCCCCTGGGCGATCCGGGCGGTGATGCCCGCCACCAGCTCCGGGGCGGTGACGGTGAGCACCGTCTCCCCGTCCCGCCGCCAAACGGCGTCCAGGGTGAAGTCGTACACCGTGTCGGTATAGCACACCGACACGTCCGCCTGGGCGCTCCAGCCCGCCAGGGCCTGATACCGCGCCCGGAGGACCAGCGCCGCGTCCTCCGGGGTGCCGCCCGCGCTCCCGGCCTGGCAGCCGGACAGCAGCAGGATCATCATGAGTACACAAGAAGCCGTCTTGCGCACGCGTTCAATTCCTCCATTGCTCCGATAGTTCCTTCATGGCATAGGGGATCTGCTCAATGAGGTCGGAGGGGGTCATGCCGTGCTCCCCCTTCTCCGCCGCCGCCAGGTCCCCCGCCCGGCCGTGGAGCCACACCGCCTTCACCGCCTCATCCGCCTCGGCGCTCTGGGCCAGAAGCCCGCCCATCAGCCCGGCCAGGGCGTCCCCGCTGCCCCCCTTGGCCATGCCGGGGTTGCCGGTGGGGTTGACGGCGCAGCACCCGCCGCCCCATGCGGTGGTGATGGTCCGGTGGCCCTTGAGCACCACCACGCAGCGGTGCCGCGAGGCGAAGTCCCGGGCCGCTCCCAGCCGGTCCGCGATGGGCAGCCCGCAGCCGGACAGCCGGGCGAACTCCCCGTCGTGGGGGGTGAGGACGGTGAGCCCCTCCCGCTCGTCCAACACATCTATATGTCTGGAAATGATATTTAGACCGTCGGCGTCCAGGACGATGGGGCAGTCCAGCTCCCGCAGCAGGCGGAGCACCAGCTGTTCCGCCCGCTCCCCCTGGCCCAGGCCGGGGCCGATGACGGCGGCAGAGCAGCCCCGGGCCCGCTCCACCACGGCCCCGTCGTCCTCCGGGAGGGGCCACACCATCACCTCGTCGCAGCATTTCGCCGCCGCGATGGGGTAGATATCCTCCGGCACGGCCAGCGTCACCAGCCCCGCGCCGCCGCGGACCGCCGCCCGGGCGCACAGCGCTGCCGCCCCGGTACAGCCCCGGCTCCCGGCCAGGAGGAAGAGCCTGCCGAAGTCCCCCTTGTGGCCGTCCACGGGCCGCCGGGGGAGGTGGAACATCTCCCGCTCCACCAGCACGGTCTGGGACGCCTCCGGGTACGCATCGTCCGGGATGCCGATGCCGGCCACCACCACCCGGCCGCTGTGCACCGCGCCCTTGCCTACATACAGCCCCGGCTTGCCCCGGGAGAAGGTGACGGTGACATCGGCCTTGACCGCTGTGCCCATCACGTTCCCGGTGTCGGCGTGGATGCCGCTGGGCACGTCCACCGACACCACCCAGCCCGTCCCCCGCCGGGTCAGACCGGCGGCCAGGGCGGCGTCCCCTTCCAGGCTGCGGGTGAGGCCCACGCCGAACAGCGCGTCGATGGCCACGTCAAAGGGCATATACTGCGTCCCATTCTCCGGGTCAAAGTCCTCCAGCGTGCCCCCGGCCTCTATGAGGCGGCGCTCCATCTCCCGGCAGCCGGGGGTCATTTTGGCCCGGTTCCCCACCAGGACGCACTTCACCCGCCAGCCCATTTCCAGCAGCAGCCGGGCGGCGGCTATGCCGTCCCCGCCGTTGTTGCCGGGGCCGCAGTACGCCACGGCGGAGCGCTGGCGCATGGCCCAGAACTCCGCCTGTTCCTCCTGGGTGGGCATATGCCCGTCCTCCGTGATCCAGCCCAGCGGTTCCTCCAGCCCCGGCCCCGGGATGGGCAGGGCGCGCACCTCGCGCACCAGGGCCCGCGCGGCGTTCTCCATCAGCTGGACGGAGGGGATGCCCCCCTCCTCAATGGCGCGGCGGTCGGCCTCCCGCGTCTGGGCGGCGGTGTAAAGATTCATGAGGGACCCTCCTGATTCGGCGCTTTGCGCAGGGTTTGCCCGGCCGCGCCCCTTGATTTTTCTCCTATTATACGGTTTTTCCCCTTGCATTTCAACCTTTAATATGATATAAAGAAAAAAGCGAAATGCGAGGAACGGGAAAATAGCGGGCTTGCGCAGTCCAAGAGAGGGGCGGTCACCGGCTGAGAGCCGCCCCGGTGCGTGCCGCTTGTTCGCCCGGGAGCGGCCCCCGAGAGGGGGACGGTTTTGCGGCCCGCCGTTACCGGGCCTTGAGTGCGCGCGCAGGCGCGAATGCGGGTGGTACCGCGGAAGGTTTGCCTTTCGTCCCAGCTTTTGGGACGGAGGGCGTTTTTTTATGGAATAGGAGGACCTGATGGGACTGATTTCGATTCGGGATTACCGGGAGGCCGACTGGGCGCGGCTCCAGGCCATCCACGACGCCGCCCGGATGGACGAGCTGAGGCTGGCGGGGCTGGCGCCGGCGTTTGTGCCCCTGTCCGAGGCCGCCCAGCGGGAGGGACTGTTTGAGTACGCCCTGCGGGTGGCCGAGCTGGACGGGACGGCGGCGGGCTTCGCCGCCTTCACCCAGGACGAGCTGGCCTGGCTGTATGTGGACCCGGCCCTGTCCCGCCGGGGAGTGGGCCGCGCCCTGGTGGAGGACGCGCTGGAGCGCATGGAGCGGCCCGTGTCCATCGAAGTGCTGGAGGGGAACAAGCCCGCCCTGGAGCTCTACCGGAGCTGCGGCTTCCGGGAGGCGGAGACCGCCTCCGGCCAGATGCCGGGCAATGAGGAATTTTCCGTCACCTGCCGGATTCTCCGGCTGGACTGAATCACATCTGAAAAGGAGTAAGGATACATGAAGGAACAATTGGCAAAAATCCGCGCCGAGGCCCTCGCCGCCTTTGACAGCGTGAAGGACGCCGCCGCCCTGGACGAGCTGCGGGTGCGCTACCTGGGCAAAAAGGGGGAGCTCACCGCCGTTTTGAAGCAGATGGGCAAGCTGTCCGCCGAGGAGCGCCCCGCCATGGGCCAGCTGGCCAACGAGGTGCGCGCCGCCGTGGAGCAGGCGCTGGAAAACGCCGCCCGGAAGATGGAGGGGGCCGCCCTGTCCGCCAGGCTCAAGGCGGAAACGGTGGACGTGACCATTCCCGGCAGGCAGGTGCAGCTGGGCCGCCGCCACCCCATGAACACCGCCCTGGACGAGATCAAGGAGATCTTCACCGGCATGGGCTTCACCGTGGTGGACGGCCCGGAGGTGGAGCTGGCGCAGCTCAACTTCGACCGGCTCAACGCCGAGGAGGGCCACCCTTCCCGGGACTGGTCGGACACCTTCTATTTCGATGAGGACAGCCGGGTGATGCTCCGCTCCCAGACCAGCCCCATGCAGGTGCGGGCCATGGATACGATGGAGCTGCCCATCCGCATCATCGCCCCCGGCCGGGTGTACCGCAAGGATGAGGTGGACGCCACCCACTCCCCCATGTTCCACCAGGTGGAGGGCATGGTCATTGACAAGGGCGTTACCATGGCCGACCTGAAGGGGACGCTGAACCTGCTGGCGGAGAAGCTGTTCGGCGCGGGCACCGTCACCCGCTTCCGCCCCCACCACTTCCCCTTCACCGAGCCGTCCTGCGAGATGGACGTGCAGT
>ERZ779629.304-NODE-304-length-21307-cov-9.277809_pt1 | contig 21307 bp, 12 predicted proteins | sample MGYA00514192_ERZ779629 | MGnify/ENA primary metagenome ERZ779629 (study PRJEB29562, sample SAMEA4376709) | mouse gut metagenome | isolation source: Cecum | study: EMG produced TPA metagenomics assembly of the A DSS colitis mouse model was used to assess the... | reverse complement strand
AGTGGAACCAGCTGTTCATGTGGGTATAGGTCTGGTTGTTCAGCGCCCACTCCATGCCCATGCCGGCGCAGACGTAGATGGCGATAAAGTACACGGTCAGCACGGCCGGAACGGCCAAAAAGCAGATCATTCCGCCAATTTTGCTGCGGCGGGCGAACTCGTTGGCCAGTACCAGGCCGGCAAACACCAGCAGCCAGCCCAGCAGCTGCCAGCCCGCGCCGTCGCCGTAGATTTGAAACAGCATTGTTTTTTTCCTCCTTTTGCGGAACCTCGTCCCGCGTTCTCTCTCTTGGGTCCCGCCGGACCCTGGGGCGCGCCGGTCAGTACGCCTCGATTTCCTTGATATTGACCTCGTTCCCGGTCAGAAGCCAGGTGCTCCCGCTGCCGCAGCGGGGGCAGGTGCGGCCATGGGCCACGGTGGGGTAGTCCGCCCCGCAGCCGTCGCAGTGGGTGACGGCGGGGAGGGTCTCCACCCGAAGCTCCGAGCCGCTCATCAGCTCCGACTTGGCCGCCGCCCACTTCCAGCAGTCGGTGAGGTAGTCCGGCACCACGCCGGACACCTCCCCCAGCTCCAGCACCACAGCGGACACCTTTGCGAGCTGGTTTTCCGCCGCCACCCGCTCCACGCCGTCCATGATGTGGAACACAATACCCAGCTCGTGCATGGCTTATTTCCTGTTCTTCCTGGCGGCCCGCCTGATCTTGATTTCCCGCTTCACCAGGTTGGGCAGGATGGCCTTCATCTTGTCCTCGCTCTTGATCATGGTGGAGCACTCCGGGCGCTCCCGGTGGAGGCGGATGGCGTCGAACTCGCAGCGGGTGGTGCACAGTCCGCAGCCAATGCACTTGTTGGGGTCCACGATGGACGCGCCGCAGCCCAGGCACCGGGCGGTCTCCGCCTTGACCTGCTCCTCGGTGAAGGTGCGCTTGGCGTCCCGGAAGGAGCGCTTCCAGTCAAAGCTGTCGTCCATGCCGGGGATCTGGCGGGCGGCGTTGTCGTACTGCTCCACCTTGATGTTCTGCTTGTCCAGCTCCACGAAGTACCGGGGGTCCCGGCCGATGGTCATGCTGGTGTCCGGCTGCACAAAGCGGTGGAGGGACACGGCGGCCTCCTTGCCCGCGGCGATGGCGTCGATGGCAAACTTGGGGCCGGTGTATGCGTCGCCGCCCACGAACACGTCGGGCTGGGCGGTCTGGTAGGTCCTGGCGTCGGCCTTCGCCCAGCCGCCCCGGGCCAGCTCCACGCCGCTGCCCGCCAGCAGCTGGCCCCACTCCACGCTCTGGCCGATGGACAGCACCACGTGGCCGCAGGGGACGGTGATGGTGTCCTGCTCGTCGTACTGGGGGGCGAAGCGGCCCTGGCTGTCCCACACGCTGGTGCAGCGCATGAACACCACGCCGGACACCGCGCCGTTTTCGGTGAGAATCTCCTTGGGGCCCCAGCCGCACTGGATGGCAATGTCCTCCTCCTCGGCCTCAGCGATCTCCTCCAGGGAGGCGGGCATTTTGTCCCTCGGCTCCAGGCAGAACATCTGAACGGACTGCGCGCCGCAGCGGTGGGCGGTCCGGGCCGCGTCGATGGCCACATTGCCGCCGCCCACCACCACCGTATTGCCCGGCACCTGGAGGTCCCGGCCCTCCGCCGCCGCCCGCAGGAAATCCACGGCGGAGTACACGCCGGGGGCGGACTCGCCGGGGATGCCGGGCAGACGGCCCCGCTGGCAGCCGATGGCGATGTAAAACGCCTGGTAGCCCTGGGCGCGCAGGTCGTCCAGGGTCAGGTCCCGGCCCACCTCCACGCCGCAGCGGAAGTCCACCCCCAGGGCGCGGATCACGTCGATCTCCGCATCCAGCACGTCCTTCTCCAGCTTGAAGGAGGGGATGCCGTAGCGCAGCATACCGCCCAGCTCCGGATTTTTCTCGAACACGGTGGGCTCATAGCCCTTGAGGGCCAGGTAGAACGCGCAGGACAGCCCCGCCGGCCCGCCGCCGATGACGGCGATCTTCTGGGAGAAGGTCCCCTCCACCTTGGGGATAACCTTTTCCGGCACAAAGCGGTGCTCCGCCTTCAGGTCCTGCTGCGCGATGAACTTTTTCACCTCGTCGATGGCCACCGCCTGGTCGATGGTTCCGCGGGTGCAGGCATCCTCGCACCGGCGGTTACACACCCGGCCGCACACCGCGGGGAAGGGGTTCTCCTTTTTGATGAGCTCCAGCGCCTCGGCATACCTCCCCTGGGCGGCCAGCTTCAGGTAGCCCTGCACCGCGATGTGGGCGGGGCAGGCGGTCTTACAGGGGGCGGTGCCCGTCTCGTGGGTGTTGATGCGGTTCTTGTCCCGGTAATCCATGGACCACTTCTCCGGGCCCCACTTCACCTCGTCGGGCAGCTCCTGGCGGGGGTACTGGATGGGGGCGCCGTCCTTAGCGCACAGCTTCTGCCCCAGCTTGGCCGCTCCGGCGGGGCACACCTCCACGCAGCCGCCGCAGGCCACGCACTTGTCCTGCTCCACCTTGGCCACATAGGCCGACCGGCTCATGTTGGGGGTGTTGAACAGCTGAGAGGTGCGCAGGGCGTTACACACGTTCACATTGCAGTTGCAGATGGCGAAGATTTTCTGGTCGCCGTCGATGTTGGTGATCTGGTGGACATAGCCGTTGGCCTCCGCCTTTTTGAAGATGGCCAGGGCCTCCTCCTTGGTGATGTAGCGCCCGCCCTTGTCGGTCTCCACCACGTAGTCGGCCATATCGCCCACGGCGATGCACCAGTCGTCGGCGTCGTCGCCGCAGCCCTCCCCCAGCTTGGCCCGGCTCATCCGGCAGGAGCAGGGAGAGGCGGCGTATTTGCCCTCATACTTGTCCAGCCAGTGGGAGATGCGCTCGATGGAGATGGACTGGCTCTCCATGCCGATGGCCTGCTCCACGGGGATGACGTGCATACCGATGCCCGCCCCGCCGGGAGGCACCATGGGGGTGATCTTCTCCAGAGGCAGGAAGGTCATGCGCTCGAAGAAGGCGGCCACCTCGGGGTGCTCGTCGATCTGGGCGCGGCGCATGTTGAAAAACTCCGCGCTGCCCGGGACGAACATGGGCAGGACGTACCGCTTTTCGTGGTTGGGGTTTTTGCCGTCCAGGTTCTCCCAGTGGTACTCGATGAGGCCGATGAGGCTCATCTCGTCCAGCAGCTTTTGCAGCTTGTCCGGCTCCATGCCGGTGAGCTTTTGGATCTGCTCGAAGGTCTTGGGCTTGCGCACCTTCATCTTCACGGCCACGTCGGCCATCTCGTCGGTGACCAGCCCCGCCAGGCCCCAGTACTCCGGGTCCTCTCCGGTGACGCCGTGGAGCTTGGCGGGCACCCGGTCGGTAATCATCTTGCCCAGCTTGACGATCTTCTCCCGGGGCTGGTCTGTCTTGGGGATTTCAAAGGACAGCTTGCTCTCGTCCAGGGGGAAATTGGTTTTGCCCATGTTCTCTCTCCTCTCTCAATTCCGCCACGCGGCTATCTGCTCCCGCAGCCAATCGGCCCACGCGTCCACCCCTTCGCCGGTCTTGGCGCAGATGGGGATGACCACGGCGCTGGGATTGCGCATTTTGATGTGCTCCCTGCATTTGTCCAGGTCAAAGTCGAAATAGGGGGCCACATCCGTCTTGTTGATGAGCACCACGTCGCACACCTGGAACATCAGGGGATATTTCAGCGGCTTGTCGTCCCCCTCGGGCACCGACAGGATGGCGGCGTTTTTCACCGCCCCGGTGTCGAACTCCGCCGGGCACACCAGATTGCCCACGTTTTCCAGGATAGCCAGCTCCACGCCGCCCTCCGCCAGCAGCTCGTCCAGCCCCTGGCGGGTCATGTCGGCGTCCAGGTGGCACATGCCGCCGGTGTGGAGCTGAATGGACCGCACCCCCGCCGCCGCCATGGCCCGGGCGTCCACATCCGAGTCGATGTCCGCCTCCATCACGCCAATTTTGATCTCGTCCTTCAAAAGCTCCGCCGTGCGCCGCAGGGTGGTGGTCTTGCCCGAACCGGGGGCGCTCATCAGGTTGAGCAGAAAAACGCCCCGCTCCTTCAGCTCGCCGCGCAGCGCCGCCGCCCGCTTGTCATTGTCGGCAAAGACGCTCTGCTTCACCTCAATGACCCGGACCTGATTCATAGGAATCCTCTCCTCTCCAGCTTACCCAAATTTTGTCATAATTTTATCATTTTATCCGCTTTGCGTCAACCGTCCAAACATCTTTCCGCCGCATCCCACAGTTTTTTCCTCTATTTTTGTCGAACCTGCATGGTGCGTTCGTCCCGGCCCCAGGGTATGTCCGGCCGTCTGCGCGGCATCCTCACAGCTCTCTTGACAAGCGTACCGCTCTATTGTATACTAATTATCGTCAATTAGTTTACAATAGGAGGGTTTATCATGTCAGCAAAATCTTTGTCCAGCACCCGGCGGCTGACGCTGTGCGCCGTGATGGCGGCGGTGATGTGCGTGCTGGCCCCCATCTCCATCCCCATCGGCCCCATTTCCATCACCGGAGGGACGCTGGCCATCTACCTCACCGCCTGCCTGCTGGGCGGCCGGTGGGGCGCCGCCGCCACCCTGGTGTATCTGCTGCTGGGCTTTGTGGGCCTGCCGGTGTTCAGCAACTACATGGGGGGCGCGGAGCGGCTGGCCGGGCCTACAGGGGGCTATCTCATCGGCTATCTGCCCATGGTGTTCATCGCGGGCGGGACGGCCTCTTGGACCTTCCCCCGCTTCCGGGACCAGGGGCGGAGGGGAACGGCGCTCACCCTGGCCCTCCTGTCTCTGGGGATGGTGCTGTCCACCGCCGTGCTGTACGCCTTCGGCACCGCCTGGTACTGCGTCCAAGCGGGCGTGGACCTGCAAAAGGCGCTGGCGGCCTGCGTGCTCCCCTTCATCCCCTGGGACCTGATTAAGGTGGCCCTGGCGCTGCTGGTGGGCGTCCCGGTCCGGCGCAGGCTGGAGCGGGCGGGTATGCTGTGAGCGCCGGACAGACCACCCCCGAAATCCTGCGGAACCGCCCGGTATTTTGCGCCTCACGGGTTGCAAAGCCCCCCGCGCCTGTGCTATAATGCCATCAGAAGGATTCTGCCCCATTTCCCATCCATGAGGTGATCTGTATGATAAACGGTATTTCCGCCAGCCCCTGGTCCTCCTACGGCGTATACGGCGCGTCCTACGCCGGCCGCGCCGCCCAGGCCCAGGGCCCGGACAAGACCCAGTCCGTCCAGCGCCCCTCCGCCGTGTGGACCGCCCGCAAGGCCGCTCAGCCCGACACCCCCGTCCAGCCCGTCACCCCGGCCAGGGCGGTGAGCGGAAGCGAGGCCCGTACCGGCCCGTTCTCCCTGAACATCCGGGAGGGCGCTGACCCGGTGGAGATGGCGGTGCGCATGCGCATCAAGTACATCGGCGGCGACCCCGCCCAGGCGGCGGGCGCGGAAAAGGCCCAGGCGCCCCAGCTGGCCGGCCTGAAGAAGGCCGATGGCAGCTCCGCTCCGGAGGGCGCCAAAAGCCCGCAAGAGGTCATGGAGGAGGGCGAGTGCCAGACCTGCAAGGAGCGCAAATATCAGGACGGCTCCGACGACCCCGGCGTGTCCTTCAAAACCCCCACCAACGTGGCCCCCGACCAGGCGGCCGCCGCCGTCCGGGGCCATGAGAATGAGCACGTGGTCCGGGAGCAGGCCAAGGCCCGCCAGGAGGACCGCAAGGTGGTCAGCCAGTCGGTGACCTACCACACCGCCATCTGCCCCGAGTGCGGCGAAGCCTACGTCTCCGGCGGCACCACCCGCACCGTCACCAAGGCGGATAACAGCCAGCAGGCCCAGCAGCAAAGCCAGCAGCAGGACCCCCGCACCCCCTTCTCCGCTGTGGCGTAAGTGCAGATAAAAAGAGCTTCGGGAGGTTCCCGAAGCTCTTTTTTTACGCTTTCGCGGTCTTTTTCAGCATACGCCGGGAGAGGGTCTCCAGCGAGGCGGTGGGATTGCTCCGCCGCAGGTGGGCGACGCAGCCCAGACACGCGGGGATGAGGAACAGATCCGCGCAGATCCACGCCGCCGGGGAGGCAAAGCAGGCGGCCGTGTAGCCCATGCCGGGCACGAAGAAGTACCCCACTACGGTGCGGGCGATCATCTCCAGCACCCCTGCCAGGATGGCGAAGGCGCTGAAGCCCATGCCCTGAATGGAGAAGCGCAGGATGTTTACCAGGGCCAGGGGGAAGAAGAACGCGGTCTGGATGACGATATACTGGGTGGTCAGCCCCACCAGCAGGCCCAGCTGCGGGTCAGCGGAGCTGAGGAACAGCATGGCGCACTGGGGCGCAAAGAAGATCATGGCCAGCAGGGCGGCGGCGGAGTAGCCCAGCCCCAGCAGCGAGCACGCCCGCACCCCCTGGGGCAGGCGGTCCAGCTCTCCCGCGCCCACGTTCTGGCCGCAGTAGGTGGCCATGGCGGCCCCCATGGCGTCAAAGGGACAGGCCAGCAGCTGGTACACCTTGCCGGCGGTGGCCACGGCGGTCACGTAGACGCTGCCCAGGCCGTTTACGGCGGTCTGCATCACGATGGAGCCGATGGCGGTGATGGAGTATTGCAGGCCCATGGGCAGCCCCATGGCGCACAGCGCCTTGCAGGCATCCGCGTTGAGCCGCCGCTCCTCCCGGGTGATCTGGAGGATGGGGAATTTTTTCACCATATACACCAGGCACGCCACGCCGGACACCGCCTGCGACACCACCGTGGCGATGGCCGCTCCGGCCACCCCCCAGTTCAGCAGCAGAATGCACGCCAGGTCCAGCACGATGTTCAGCCCCGCGGACAGGGCCAGGAAGTACACCGGGGTGCGGCTGTCCCCCAGGGCGCGGATGATGGCCGCCAGCAGGTTGTAGAGGAACACCACCGGAATGCCCATAAAGATCACGAAGATATAGGCGTTGGCATCCTCAAACAGGTCGGCGGGGGTGTCCATGGCGGTGAGGATGTCCCGGCAGAGAAAGCCGGTGGCCACGGTGAGCACCAGGGCGATGGCGGCGGACAGATAGGCGGCATTGGCCACATACCGGCGCATCTGGGGGTAGTCCTTGGCGCCCATGCGCTGGGCCACGGGGATGGCGAAGCCGGAGCACACCCCCAGGCAGAAGCCGATGACGAAGAAGTTGATGGAGCCGGTGGAGCCCACCGCCCCCAGCGCCTGGGAGCCCAGCAGCTTGCCTACGATCATGGCGTCCACCATATTGTAGAGCTGCTGGAACAGCAGCCCCAGCAGAGTGGGCACGGTAAAGCCCAGGAGCAGCCGCATGGGGCTGCCCGAGGTGAGGTCTTTTGTCATAATAATTGCCTCCTTCCAAGGCGGGATACAGTGTAGTGCCTCCCTAGGGCGCGGCCGGCGCCCCAGCTTTCGCACTATTATAGTCGCTTCCCCCCAGAAAACAAGAGGTTTTTTTCACAAGATTTGCTCCGGTTTTTTGCCGTATATCGGAAGTTTACCAGTTCTGCAAGCGCTAACAGTCTAAAATCTCTCAACTCGTTGAAATCCTTTTGTGCAAAACGGCGAAAGCCCCCGCGCCTCCCTGGTGAGAGGCGCGGGGGCTTTCAGCAGCTGCGTGCCGGGTCAGATCTCGTCCCGGTCCTTTTGGTTTCTGATCTCCTCGCGCTGGACGATGAAGATGGCCCGCAGCAGGCGGTCCTGCTCCTTGGGCGAGAGGGATTCAAACTGGCAGCCGTAGCGGGCCACGCCCATATCGCGCTCCCCCGCCCTGCGCACCTGGCAGCTGAAGCTGAAGGGCTCCAGCCCCTCCGCCAGGTAGATGCCGGTGATGGACAGCCGGTCGTTTACCATATACTCCTCCCGGCTGGAGATGAGCATTCCGCCGGCGCTCACGTCCAGAACCTGACAGGGGGCGGCTTTCTTCGCAGGCCCGTTGATGCCCGCCCGGCGGGAGCACAGCGCCGCCGTGTCCGGGCTGATGCTCTGGCGGAAAAAGGCCCGCTGCTCCTTAGTGTACTTGCTTTCCAGCCGGTCCACCTTCCAGATCAGGTTGGTGCTGCCGCACACCCGGGCATTGACCACCACATTGCCCCGTTCGCCCTGAAAATAGCGCAGCTTGACCTCTTTGTTATACATCACCGGCGGCAGGCTGTCCCCTCTGGCCTCCCGGAGGACAACCGCGCCGTTGCGCACAGTCTCCACCTTTCCCACAAAGGTCAGGCGGTTTTCCATGGTCAGAACTTCCACCGTCATGTCGGGGCGCAGGCCGAAGATGGCGGTCACATTGGCCTGGGGGGACAGCTGTGTATCGGCTATCTGGTTCATATTCCCCGTCTCCTTTTCCTCTGGTTTGTGCCGGCGGTCACATGGTCATCACAAAGTGAAGAATCACCGCGATCTCCGCCCGGGTGATATCGCTGCGGGGATTGAGGCGGCTGCGCTCGTCGCCGTTCACCGCGCCCAGCCGCACCAGGGTGCCCACGGCGTCTCTGGCGTAGTTGGACACCTCCCGGCTGTCCACGAACCGGGACAGGTCCACAGACGAGCCGTCGCCCAGGCTCCAGCCCGCGGCGGTGAGGGCGTTCTTAATCATCACCATGGCGTCCTGCCGGGTCAGGGAGCTGTTGGGCATGAAGTTCGTCCCGTCCCCCTGGACGATGCCCATGCGCTTGGCCGTGGCCACCGCGTTGGCGTAATAGGCGTTGGTGGGCACGTCGGCAAAGCTGTAGCCGCTGCCGCCGGTGAAGCCGAAGGCCCGGCACAGCATCAGCACGAAGTCCCGGCGAAGCATCTTCTGGTTGGGCCCGTACTGCCCGGAGGCCACGCCGTTGGTCACCTCGTTCTCATAGAGGTAGTCCACCGCGGCGGCGGCCCAGCTGTGCTTGCCCATGTCGGTGAAGTAGCGGGACGTGCCGCTGCTGCTCAGGTTGAAGTTAATCCGGCCGCTCACCCGCTCGCCGGTGACGCTGTAGCCGTTGTAAGTCACCGTGGCCGTCCCCTGGACCCGGCCGCGGGGGACGAAATACAGCTGGTCGATGCTGGGGCTGCCCGAACAGTAATACCGCGCCCCCACGCTCACCAGGGTACCCGTGCCGAAGCCGCTGTAGTTGGCGTACAGCTGGCCGCTGGTGGCGGCGGGCAGTCCGGTGATCTCGATATAGGACAGCTCGCGGCTGAGCACCGGGCTGCACGCGTTGCGCATGGTGTTGACGTTCAGCCGGATGGGGCTGGAGCTGCTGGTGGTGTAGTTCACGTCGTTGGGCACCGGGTCGCTCACCTGGACCGTCACCGTGCCGGTGAAGCTCTGGCCGTTGGCGGCGTAGCCGGTATAGTTGAAGCGGGACGAGCCGCTGTAGCTGCTGTTGGCCACGAAGGAGATATTGCCCACCAGGTTCTGATAGCCGGTGCGGTAGTAGGACGTACCGGCGTAAACCCTGCTGCCATAATTCCCGCTGTCGCGGTAGTTATAGTACAGCGTCCCCTGGGTGGAGGCGGGCAGCTGGAACTGCACGTAGTTCAGCGCCGTTCCCGTGGCGGCTACGCAGGCGTTGTTGAAGTCGTTGGTCTGGAAGAGCACGGGCTTGCCCTTATAGGCGGTATACTGGATATTTTGGACCGCGCCCGTGCCATCCAGCCGGATGAACACCGTCCCGGCGAAGGAGGCCCCTCCGGTGCCGATGCCGGTGAAGGGAATGGAGACCGTGTCCCCCACCGTGGAGGCGGGGACAAAGCACACATTGCCCACTCCCGGCGTTCCGCTGCGGTAATAGTTGGTGGCGGCGCTCACCGGGTTATTATAGCTGCCATTGTAGTAATTGTAGTACAGCGTGCCCTGGCTGGAGGAGGGCAGGGTGAAGCGCACATAGTTCAGCGGCTGATTGGTGGCGTTATAGCAGGCCAAATTAAAGTCGTTGGCCTGGAAATACACCGGGGTTTTCTTCGTGCCCGTATAATTCACCGAGCCGTACCCCGCCTGGGAGGTAACGTCGATGGTGATTTGGCCGCTGAACGCCGTGCCGCCGGTGCTCACCCCCCGGTAGCTCACCGCCACCGGACCGGAATAGCCCGCCGCCGGGACAAAGCTCACGTTGTCCAGCCTCTCGCTGCCGCTGAGGCGGTACTGGGTGGTGGACTTCACCCGCTCGCCGTACCCGCCGGTGTAGTTATAGTACAACGTCCCGTAGGACTCGGAGGGCAGGTAGAAGGTGACGTAGCTCAAGCTCCGGCCCGTTCTGGCCCGGCACACCGCGTCAAAGTCCGAGGAGTTGAACCGGGCGGGCTCCCCCGCCTTGGCGGTGTAGGAAATCCCTCCGGAGGCGGAACCGCCCGAGCCGCTCACCGGCACTCGGATGGTGCCTGTGACGGACTTGCCATCCACCGTCCAGGCGATATAGCTGATGTCCGCGCTGCCGGTGAAGCCGGCCCGCGGCACAAAGGACACCTGGTTCAGCGCCAGCAGGCCCTGGGCTCCGCTGACATAATACGATTCCGTGCTGCCCACGCCGGCCCCCGGGTCCGCCTCGGACACGTAGCTGTAGTAAAGCACGCCCTGGGCGGTGGACACCGACAGATTGCTCACATAGCTCAGCGAGCTGTTGTGCTTGTACCTCACCAGGGAGTTGAGGATACTCACGATGCTGCCGCTGAACTGGGGCTGATCGGGGTTGTTCACGTCAAAGACGGTGGACGCGCTGGTGTTGGCCAGGTTCATGGGCGTGCCCGCGGCCACGGTGCCCGTCTGGATCAGGCCCATGGTGTCCTCCGACACCGTAACGACGCAGGAGGCGCTGTAGCCGTTGGCGGTGGTGGCGGTGATCTTGGCGGTGCCGGTCTGGTTCCGGGCGTTTACGACTCCGCCGGTCACGCTGGCAATGGCGGGATTCTCCGAGGTCCAGGTCACCGTCTGCCCCACCGCCTCGCCAAAGAAGGTGGGCGTGCCCAGGTTCAGCGTCTTGCCCATGGCCAGGCTGAGGGTGGTGCGGCTCAGGGTGATGCCGGACACCGTGAGGGTGAAGCTGTCGGAAAAGGTCTGCCCGCCGCTGGTGGCGGTCACCTTGATGGTGGTCTTGCCCGCCTGGGTCCCGCGGGTCACCAGGCCCCGCACCCCTGCGGCGGTGGTCTCCACGTGCTTCACGGTGGCCACGGAGGTGTCGGAGCTCTCCCACTTCACGTCGTCCAGGGTGGCGCCCTCCGGGGTCAGCTTGGCGGTGTATTCCCTGGTGTCGCCGTCGCTCTTGTTCAGCTGGGCGCTGTCGCCAAAGGTGAACTCCAAGCCGGTGGCGGAGACGATCTTTTTGGTAACGGTCACCACACACGCGGCCGTCTTATTTCCGTCCGCCGTGGTCACGGTGATGGTGGCGGAGCCTTCCTTGAGGGCGGTGACCGTGGCATCTCGGTTTGCGCCCGGGGTGACGGTGGCCACGGTCGAGTCGCTGCTCGTCCAGGTCACGTCCCTGTTGGTGGCGTTGGCGGGGGCCACGCTGGCTTGCAGCGCCCCGGTGTCGCCCACCTGAAGGGACATGGCGGTATTGTCCAGGGTCACGCCGGTGACGGGGACGTTCTGCGGGTATACATCATTGGTAACAACCACATTCATTTCGTCCGTCACCACGTCGGTCGGATCATTCTTATTGGTCAGCGTAGCGGTGACCACATAATTTCCCAACTCGCCGGGCGTGCTCATCACTGTCTCAAAGCTATCCGAGTTATTTACAGTAAAGGTGATCTTATTATCTGTGCTCGCCCAATGGAGCGTGCCGGTGCCTAAAATCCAATCCTGACCTGCGAACTCGATTTTCAGGCTTGCAGACGTATTGGGCTTTATATAAAGCGTTTCGGTCGTGTTCTCAAATCTTCCATCAGCGGCGTTCACTGTGGACACGATATCAATATTTGTGCCACCCTCGCCGCCCTGATCGGCGTCCCCCGGCGCCGCCCACGCGGGCGTGACCACCAGCGAAAGCGCCATCGCCAGAGACAATACCAAAGCGCCGAAGCGGCGCAAAAAATTTTGTTTCATAGCTCTAACTCCTTTGAGTCCTTTGAGTTCATGCTGGAAGCCGGGGGGCGGGGTACGCCCCCCGGCTGGGAAGGTTGCTTACTTTTCCCGGGCGTCCCAGGAGGCTGTCACGTTCAGGCTGGCCTCGTATTTCGCGGGGTCCGACCCGGCCACCTTCTTCACCTGCACGGTGACGGTGAGGGGGGTGCGGTTCACGCCGTTGCCGTCCTTGTCGCAGACGGTGCCGGCGAAGGAGATACCGAAGCCGTTCTGCACATTGGTCACGTCCAGCTCGATCACGGAGATGGGCGCCTTCGACACCGCCGTAGTGTGCGACGTCTCATAGTGCGCTTTCACGCCGGAAAGCTCCGTGGTGGTAATGATGCTGCCCAGCGAGGCGTATTTCTTCGCGTCATGGCCGGTTCCCAGCAGCGCGCACCCGTCCACGGGCAGGGTGGTCTGCTCGCTCCCGGACTTGGTGTTGGAATACAGGCCCTCGGTGAACACCAGGCTGATGGTGCCGCTCTTGATCTGGTCGGTGTCGTTATTGTTTGCGTCCTTCACCCATTCCTTCACCGCGATGATGGCGCTGGACACCATGGGCGGGTTCTTATCCACGGTCTGCACCGGGCGCACCGCCCGGAAGGCGTCGCCGGAGCCCAGGGCGCTCTTGCCCACCGCCAGGAAGGTGTAATAGTTCCCGTCCACCATGCCGGTGCAGGCGATGCGGTTGGCGGTCCCGCCGTTGCCCGCCACGGTGACGCGCTTGGGTCCGCCCGTCATGACCACGGTGGTGCCCGTCACCTCTTGGTTGCGGATCAGTCCGGCCACGGTGTCCTTGCCTCTGCTGCTGGCGTACTCGTCGAACACGCTGCCCATGTAAACGCCGTTGTTGTAAACGGGGGTGGTCAGGGCGTCCAGCACGGTCGTGACATTGGTGTAGCCGGCGGGGGCGGTGGCAGTATCCGTCATGGCCGAATTGCCCCAGAATCCGCCCCGCAGCTGCGCGTCCTCGCTGCCGCTGCGCACCAGGATATAGTGCAGGTCGGTGGTGCGGTCCACCTCAATGTTCACGTTGGTGCCGCTGATGCTGGCGTTGATGTCGGGCGTCACGGACTCCTGGGTGACAAAGCGGTAGCACTCGGCATACTGGGAATAGATGGCGGAAGTGCCCTTGGTCACCATATACACATAGTACAGGGTGTTGGGGTCCAGGTCCTGGAGGGTTATGGTGGCGGACACGTTGGCCTCCATCTGGGGGGTGACGCCAAAGCGCACCTTGCCGCTGAACTTGCCGTTGGTAATCGTGCTCACGCCGGGCGCGGACAGCATCAGACGTGTGGTGCCTGTCTCCGTCGCCTTTTTATCGCCCGCCCTAGGCACATCCGTGCTGGGCATGGGCTGGCCGGATTTGGGTATCTGGACCTGTTTCGTGTCATTGGGGTTCAGACCTATGCCCGCCATGGACGGCATCACCGGGCAGCTGTAGCTGGCGGCTTTCGCGATGTCGGTCTCTCCCAGCTGGCCGGAGGGAACGATATCCTTTCCGCTCGCGTCCTTCAGGGCCAGCGGAACCGCCACGTAGTAGACCTGGCCGGACCGGTCCAGCATGACCTCGATCTCCGCGCCGATGTCCCCCGCCTCGATCTGGGGATAGTTCTCCACCAGCTGGGGGGGCTCGGTGTCGCTGAACTGTTTGCGGATCACCCGGGGGTCAGGGTTGCCGATAGAGCTCACGTTTTCCTCACGCTGGCAGGTCTCCCAGTCGCTTTGGTAGCTGCCGTTGGCCAGGTTGCTCAGGCCTAGGGTAGGCCCGGCCACCACCATGATCTTCACCGTCACCCGCCGGTTCCAGGCGGTGTCGTCGGTGATGTCCCCGATGGCCGTCACCTGGATGGCGAATTCAATGTCCTGTGTCAGCTGGTTCAGCGGGGTAAAGGTCAGCTTGCCGTTCTCCCGCTGGAAGACGCTGCGCAGGCTCTGGTAGGCGAAGCCGTCTCCCCCCGCGCCGCTGACGTTGATGCTGCTGGAGCCCTCAAACTTCCAGTCAGTCGCGCCCTCCGCTCTGGAGTACAGGTCGTAGCTCATGGTGGTATCCGTCCAGATGAGCATATCCCAATACATGGAGGACTCCACCATGCTGGTCGTGCTGGCGGGGTCCAGCACGAAGTTGAAGTCGATGCGGTCCTTTTTGCCGATGGGTACGGGGCTGATGGCCGAAGAGGTGCCCATATTCACGTTCACCTGGGCAAACATCGTCTTGAAGTGCTCCAGCTCCACCTGGCGCTCTTCCTGGTTCTTGTCGTTGAGCAGCCGGTTGGGCTTGGTGGCGGTGTCATAGATGTCGTTCAGCCAGAAATAGTACTCCGCGCCGCTCTTCAAATGCAGAGCGCTCTTGTTCCCCTCCCGATCGTCGGTGGTGGGGAGGCATACCACTACGCTGCCGTTCTCCGTCTCCACCCGGGCGTAGCGGAAGTCGATGGTCCAGTTCTGGCCCACGGTGGCCTCATTGTCCCTGTTTCGGACCGTCGCCGTCTCATGGTTTCCGGTGGGGGACACATATCTGAGAATAATGTGCTGGCTGAGCACGTCGGCCATTTCATTGCGGGCCTTTTTCAGGTTTTCCGCCAGCTCCGGGGTCCTGCCGTTGTCCTCGTAGGCTTTCCGGGCCTCTTCCACCTTGGCGTACAGCTCCAAGAACACATTTTCGCCCGGGTTGGGCCCGCCCTTAACGGACTCGGAGAACACCAGCCTGATATCGGTGTCCGCCATAGGCTCGTTCTTCTTGTTGCCGTTATTCTTGGTGAACTCCTGCTTCACGGTGGGGTTCTCGGTGTCGGTGGTCTTGACCTCGTATTCCTTCACCGCCTCGGAGTAGTTCCCCGCCTTGTCCTTGGCCAGATAGTACAGGGTATAGTTGTTGGTGCCGGTGGTCTTGGAGTTCAGCCCGGAGATAGCGAATTTGATCTCCGTCTCCGCCTTGCTGGCGTTGCTGGAGCCCTTCTTCAAGGCGCCCACGCCCGACTCCACCTTGATCTTGGTCAGCTTGCCGGTCATGCCCTCTTCCTTCTCGGCCTTGGTGATGAAGGCCTCGTCGGTGGAGGGAACGATGGCCCAGTACAGGGTGGCCGGCTCGTTCACCGTGTAGGTGATTCCCGCGGAGGTGGCCTGGAAGTCGTGCTGCCACAGGCTGGTGACAATGGGCGGGGTATTGTCGTCGGTGGTAAAGGTGAGCTTCTTCACCGCGGAGCTCTTGGACCCGTCGTAATCAGTGAGCCACAGGTAGAGGTCGTACTTGGTAACCTCATCCAGCCTGACGGCATTTACCTGAATGGGATGGGTGACGTTCTTCACCACGTTCACCGAGCCATAGCCCAGATTGCCGCTGATGGCGCCGCTCTTGAACTCGTTGGGGGTGGGGGCGCTGCTGCCGGCGGGCAGCAGGGCGTAGTACATCCGGCAGCTCTTGTTGGTCATGACGGTGACCTGGGCCAGATCCACGCTGGTCTTGGTCATCACCGGGTAGCCGGAGGTGAACGCAGGCACCGTATTGTCAGGCGTGGTAAAGGCCGCGACCTTCACGGGGCTGCGGTTGTCCCGCCCGTCCACCAGGATGGCGGAGACGTAGTAGGAGCCGTCGGGCGTCAGCCCGTTCACCTGGGCGGTGAACTCCGTGTTGGAGGCGGTGACCTTCACGGTGCCCGCCTTGAGAATCTTGCCGCCGTAGACGGGAGGCTCCAGCAGGTCCTTTTCGCTCACAGAGCCGTCGGACACCGCGGAGACCGCCCAGTGGATGGTGCCCGCCTTGTTGGTGCTGAACACCATGGTGGCGGAATTGGGGGCCACGTTCTTCACCGCGGGGTAGCCCGCCAGCAGCTTGGGATCGGCGGAGGACTCAGCGCCGGTCACGCTGTCCATCTCAATGCCGTCGACGTTGGCGGTGATGCCGGGACGAATGTCGATCTTGTCGGGCAGCATCTCCACCTTGCAGCCCGGCGCGCCCACGTTGAGGTTTTTAATATCCCCGCCGCCGGTCACTTCGGTGGCCACGTCCAGGTTGAGCTCGCCCACCCGGGCGCCGTTGTCGATAATCACCTTGGACTCGGTGGCGTTCTCGTCCACGGTGACCTTTTCCGCGTAGCCCCGGGCGATCTGAAGGGTGGACTTGGGGGTGAAGTTTTTGATCTCCTGCAAATTGCCGGCCACCTGGAGCAGAGTGCCCTCCTCGCCGTCCTGCTGGATGAGGGCCAGGCCGTGGCCCTCGGAGGAGGCATCCTCCACGTAGGCGTTGGTACGCACGCTGGTGATGGGGATATCGGTGTGGCCCTCGGCGCGGACGCTGACAAACTGATTGGCGATGCTGTCCACCACCATCTCGTCGGCGGTCACGTTGCGCAGGATCACGCTGCTGTGGCTGGAATTGCTCTCACCCGCGCCGCTGACCACGATCTGGCCCAGCACCTCCACGTTTTCCAGCAGCACGTCTCCCAGGTCGATGCCGCCGGTGAGGTAGAGATTGCCCGCGATAACGGTGTTGCGCAGGGTGACGCCGGAGGTGTTGATGGTCACATTTCCGTACACGCTGCCCAGGGTGTGCTCGCCCTTCTCCTGAATGGGTGTGCCGATGGCCCGGGCCAGCATGGCGGCCACCTCGCCCCGGGTGATGTTGCGCATCGGCTTGAATGTGCCGTCCTCATAGCCGCTGATGACCCCCTGGGCCACCGCCGCGCCGATGAGCCCCCGGCTCCAGTCGCTGAGGGTGCGGCTGTCGGAGAAGCCCAATGTCTCGCCGGTGGTGCCCCGAAGCATCAGGTTCCGGGACAGCAGCACCGCGGCCTGCTCCCGGGTGAGGGGATCGTTGGGGGCGGCGGTAGTGGGGCTGGTCCCCTTGAAGTAGCCGATGTTATAGCCGATGTCGATGTCATCGTAGAACCAGTCCTTGGAGCGCACGTCGGTGAACGGCATCCCGTCCAGCTCGTCGTAGCCGTAGGCCCGGTTCATCATGGCGACGAACTCGGCGCGGGTGATACTGCTGTCCAGACGCAGCGCGCCGCTGGTGTCGCCCCGCATCACGCCCCAATCTATCAGCTTCTGCGCATAGGGCATGGCCCAGTTCTCAGCGGCCTGGGCCGGCAGAGTCAGCCCGGGCAGAAGGCCCAGGATCAGGGTAAGCACCAATATGCCGGCCACATGCCGGCGCAGACGGTGCCAGATGGTTTGATTGCTGCTGTTCTTTCTCATGAGTATGACCATTCCTTTCCGGCGCGCCCCGTGGAAGCGCCTGTCCGTTCCATAAACCGCTCGCCGCCGCTCAGGCGCCCGGCCCTGTGGGCTTGGGCCGCCCCCGCAGCTGTAAATTGAATACCGCTTCCCGGAGGATTGTCTCCTCATCATTGCAAAGATCCACAAACTTGGCCGCGTACAGCACGCTGGAGGCCCGCTCGGTGGGCCGGATGCCCAGCACCTGGCAGCACAGCACCAGCGGCTGGCTGGTGACGGGGACGATGATCTCCAGCTGCTCCTTCACCTGGAGAGAGTGGTCGGTAAAAAACGCAATCCCCCCGGCGCTCAGGTCGTTAGACTCCACCTCCCTGCGCCCGGCCCATCCTCCGCTCAGGGGATAGATCAGGCTTTTGAAGTGGACCACCACCCGCAGATTCTTGCGCATATCGTGGGCGTCCGTATTGATTTTGGTGACCTCCAGCTGGATCATATCGTTTCGGCTGCGCACGATAATCCCTTCGTAGGAGGGCCCGGTGTCCATAATGGACAGCAGCTTCAGCCTTTTATGGGCCAAAATCTCGTCGATTCTGCCGTCCTCCACCTGGATCTGCCAGTACTGGCCTCCGGTGCCCCCCTGGACCCGGCCGCGGGCGATGGGGGTTCCCTTGCTGTCCAGCATCAGATATAAGCTCTGCTCCATCCTCACTCCTCCTGTTCCGCCTGCGCCCCGCGGCCGCCGGCCGGGGCGGCCGTCTTGGGCTTCCCGTCCTCTTTCACTTTATTGGGGTCAAAGTGAAGAAAGTACACGTATATCTCCACAATGGCCTTATACAGCTCCTCGGGCACCTCCTGCCCCAGCTTCAGCTGGGTGAGGATGGTGGCCAGGGAGTTGTCCTCGTAAACGGGCACGCCGCTGTCGGAGGCCACCTCCACGATTTTTTCCGCCATATAGCCCATGCCGGAGGCCACGATCACCGGCGCGCTGTCCCCCGCCTCGTATTGGAGGGCCACCGCCTTTTTCGACGGGTTCCGCCTGCCATCAAACTTTGACATTGACGCTGTTCTTCCCTTCAAAGATTTTTGGGAACACCTCGGTGAGGGTCACCGGGCGCTCCATTTTCCGCACGCTCACCCCGGCGGAGTTGAGTTCGTTTCGGGTAAGTATTTTGGAAATGGTCTGCTCAATCTCCTTGGAGAAGGGGGCCACTCCCTCCGGGCAGGCCACCACGATGCTCACGTCCCGCTCCCGGTTGGTGAGAATCACATCGAACAGCCCCAGGCCCTGCACGTCCACCTTGAAGAGAAACTTCATGCACTTTTCGCCCTGGCCCTTGTCTCCCTTTTTCTCCTCCGCGTCGGCGTCCACCCACAGCTCGGAAAACAGCATCCTCCCGTCCAGCTCCATGGGCAGCAGGAAATGGGCCAGGGGCATGTAAACGCTCTCGTTGATGAGCATGGAGGACACCAGGTTGCGGAACGCCTCCTGCACCTCGGCGCTGCCCTCGCCCCGCAGGGCGCGGGCGGCGGCGGCGGCCAGGTGGTCGGCAAACTGCACCGCGCTCCCCGCCCGGCCGGGCAGGCTGCCCTGGAGCAGCTTGAGCAGGGACTTGTCGTCCACGCCGCCCAGCATCCCCTTTAGAGTACCATATCCGCTGAGCTGATGGAAGGTCTCCAGCAATTTTTCTTCCGAGCCGTTTTCATACCGGGCCACATCCAGGGCCAGCAGGCTCAGCAGCTCCCGGGGGGTGCCCATGTCGTGGGTCTGGCTCACGTAGGCGGACATCAGGGGGAACACCTTCTGCTGCAAAAGGCTGATATTTCCCTGCCGGTCCCCGGCGGCCACGCCGTTTTCCAGCAGTGCCAGCAGCTCCCGCAGCTTGTCTCCCCAGCTGGCGGGCATGGCGTTGGCCATCCCCGCCAGATTGCGCAGCAGATTGCCCTCGATGTGTCCGGTGGACGACCAGTCGCTGTAGCTTTTCAGAAATTGCAGGATATCTCCCCGGACCCCTGCGGAATCCGCCCGGGCGTAGGCGTTCCTGAGCATGGCAAACAGGGCCCCGCCGAAGCGGGTCCCCGCTCTCATCTGTCCGCTGAGGAATTCCAGGAGCTGGGCCTGATCCATTTTCAGCAGCTCCATGACCTGGGACATCTCGTCAGCGATGCCCTCGCTCATGCCGGAGGTGACCACCGTCCCCTCCCGGATCATCAGGCTGGACAGGGTCTGTCCCGCCCCCTGGCTCCGGCGCAGCTGCTGGATAAAGGTTTGGAAGTTGGAGTCGTAGCGGATCTTCTCCCCCGTCTGGCCGCTGTCCTGCTGCTCGGTGCGGTTGTCCGCCCCCGTCACCCGGTTCAGGTCCGGGACGTTCTGGACTTGGGAATTACTGGGCGAAATTGGAATATTGCGGTTGACGTTTGTATTGTCATAACCCGGTACCGGGTTGGTCGCTCCCAAAAGATCAGGCATTTTTTCACACCCCTGCGATAAAACTTGGAAAACCTACTTAATTTTCAACCGCTCCCTGCCGATAATAGTAAAGATAAAAGATATTTACTGAGGTGGTGCTTTTTATGGGCAGCGGAAACGAAATTCTGGATATGTACATCTACGAAACCGGCACTCTGCTGGAGCAGCTGGAAACCATCGTCCTGGAAGCGGAAAAGGTGGACACCTTCTCGCAGGAGAACGTGAACGAGATCTTCCGCATCATGCATACCATCAAGGGCTCTTCCGCCATGATGGAGTTCGACTCCCTGGCCACTGTGGCCCACCGGATTGAGGACATGTTCTTCATCATCCGGGAGGGCACTATGTCCGTGGTCTCTGAGGAGAACCGCCCGGCGCTGTTCGACGTGGTGTTCCAGTCCATCGATTTCTTCCGGGGCGAAGTGGAGAAGGTGGAGGCCGACGAGCCTCTTAGTAAGGATATCGACACCTTCCTTTCAAATATTAATACCCTGATCTCTAAAATTAAGGGAGAGGATGTCGCTGAGGAGGCGCCCGCTCCGGCTCCGGCGGCTCCTGCGGCCCCCGTCACCGCGGCCCCGCCCGCCGGCGGTGCAGGCTTCCCCTATGCCCTGCGGGTGAACTTCGAGGAGGGCTGCGGCATGGAAAGCCTGCGGGCCTTCATGGTGGTCACCGCAGTCAAGGACGTGTGCGGCGAGTCCGACTTCATTTTCGAGCCCGCCGACGTGGAGACCGACTCCTCCACCGCCGAGAGCATCATCGACAACGGCTTCCATCTGATGTTCAAAAACGCCGGGGACCGGGACAGCGCCATCAGCGTCATCAAGACGGTGGGCTCCGTCCAGGGCTATCAGCCCTACGACTGCCCCGCGCCGGAGGAGAAGCCCGCCGCCGCTCCCGTCCCCGCCGCCGCTGCGGCAGCCCCTGCCGCGGCCGCTCCCACCGCCCCCGCGCCTGCGGCGGCGCCCGCGGCCCAGCAGCAGCAACAGCATCCCAAGGAGACGCTCATCAGCGTCAATCTGAGCAAGCTGGACCAGCTGTCCGCCGTGGTGGGTGAAATCGTCATCACCGAGTCCATGGTCACCTCCTCCCCCGACCTGAAGGGGCTGGTGCTGGACGCCTTCTCCAAGTCCGCCCGGCAGCTGCGCAAGCTCACCGACGAGCTCCAGGACGTGTCCATGTCCCTGCGCATGGTGCCCGTGTCCAGCGTGTTCCAGAAGATGACCCGTATCGTGCGCGATATGACCAAGAAGCTCAACCGCCCGGCCAAGCTCACCCTCATCGGGGAGAATACCGAGGTGGATAAGACCATCGTGGACTCCATCGGAGACCCCATCATGCACATGATCCGCAACTCCATGGACCACGGCATTGAGGAGTCCCAGGAGGAGCGTATCGCCGCCGGCAAGGACCCCATGGGCGAGATCATCCTCTCCGCCCGGGACACCGGCAGCGAAGTCATCATCGAGATCATCGACGACGGCCGGGGCGTCAACGACGAGGCCGTTCTGGCCAAGGCCATCCGCCAGGGCATCGCCTCCCCCGACGTGGAGTACAGCCATAAGGAGATCCTCAACTTCCTGCTGGCCCCCGGCTTCTCCACCAACACCGAGGTCACGGAGTTCTCCGGCC
>ERZ779629.303-NODE-303-length-21322-cov-5.260309_pt1 | contig 21322 bp, 18 predicted proteins | sample MGYA00514192_ERZ779629 | MGnify/ENA primary metagenome ERZ779629 (study PRJEB29562, sample SAMEA4376709) | mouse gut metagenome | isolation source: Cecum | study: EMG produced TPA metagenomics assembly of the A DSS colitis mouse model was used to assess the... | reverse complement strand
TAACGGGTGAGTTATGCGCGCAGTCGTACAAAGAGTAAATCATGCGATTTTGACCGTAGAAGATCGCGAAATATCCCGTATCGGTACGGGATATTTGGTTTTGGTCGGATTTACCGACACGGATAATGAAGTATTGGTCGATCGCATCGTCGATCGGATCGTTAAAATGCGTATTTTTCGGGACGAGAACGGGAAGACGAACAACGATCTCGCGTCGGTGAACGGCGAAGTAATGGTTGTTTCCAATTTTACGTTGTACGGCAACTGTTTTACCAACCGTCGTCCGGATTTTTCGGCGGCGGCGCACTATGATGCGGCATTGCCGTTGTATCGGTATGCGGTGGAAGCGTTCCGCAAGCGATTGGGGCGGGTTGCGCAAGGCGTATTCGGCGAACATATGCACATCGATATGTCCAGCGACGGTCCCGTAACGCTGATCTTGGAGAAATGAGTATGGAGTGCGTAAAACAGACCTTAGGCGCGCTTGCGACGAATACGTATATCGTCCGATCGCAAACGACGACGTTGTTGATTGATCCGGCGGCGCAAGCGTCGGATTTGTTGTCCTATTTGCGCGGGCGCGGATGGGGCGTCGATGCGATTCTGTTGACGCACGGGCATTTCGATCATATCGGGGCGGTGGCGGCGTGTCGACGCGCGTTCGGCTGTCCGATCTATATGCATGCGGCGGATGTGTCGAAGATCGAGGATATGCGATATTTGCCGTACGGATTCGGCGCACCTGAGCCGGAACCATTTGCGGTAGATTGTCCGATCGACCGCGATATGGATTTGCGTATCGGCGATATCGACGTGCGCGTGATCTGTACGCCGGGGCATAGCGCGGGCAGCGTATGTTATGCGATCGGAGAAAGCTTGTTTTGCGGCGATACGCTGTTTGCGGGCAGTTACGGCAGGACGGATTTTACGGACGGCAATTTTTCCGAATTGTGCGGTTCTGTCCATAAATTATTTGCAACGGAAAAAGATTATGTCTTGCATTGCGGACATGGAGCGGATACGCGTTTGTCGGTGGAGCGAAAGTATAATCCGATCTGCGGAGAATGGAAATGAAGATACGATTGATTACGAATTACGAGCGTTTCGATGCGGACTACAAGGAGTTGATCCGCGCGTTTGCGCCGCATTTGGAATTGGATGATGCGGGGAAGGAATTGCGCTTGATCGGAACGGAAGTCGGCGCTTGGGAGCATCAATTTACTATAAAATACGATTCAATTGAGAAAACTTATTGTGAAAACATCTGTAATTCAGATGAATTTATAACGGAAGTGAAAGAAAAATCCTTACTCAAGCGATATAGCAAGATTGCGTTATATCGGTTTTTGAGCGATCTGACGGGCGTGAATTTGCCGTACGGTTCGTTGACGGGGATTCGTCCGACCAAGTTGTATCACGATTTGTCGCGCGGCGGGATCGATGCGGATACGTATTTTACGGACGTGCTCGGCGTCAGCGCGCAAAAGACGAAATCGGTAAAAGCAATCTGTCGCAATCAGGCTCCGTATTACGATGTGTCGGAACGGGAAGTGGACGTTTTTGTGAATATTCCGATATGCGTGTCGCGATGCTCGTACTGTTCGTTTTTGTCGGCGCAATTGAGTCATGTGCGTAAGTCGGTAGAACCGTATTGCGATCTGCTGTGTCGAGAGTTGGAACATGCGAAGGCATTGATTCGGCGGCAAGGATTGCGCTTGCGCGCGATTTACGTCGGCGGCGGGACGCCGACGTCGCTCGACGCCGATCAATTGTTTCGCGTGTTGAGCGCTTGTCGGGCGGAATGTCGCGAATTTACCGTCGAGGCGGGCAGGCCGGACACGATTACGCGCGAAAAGCTGGATGTCATGGCGAGGTGCGGCGTCGACCGCATTTCGATCAATCCGCAGACGTTCCATGCCGCAACGCTGGAAAAGATCGGGCGTCGGCATTCGACGGACGATATATATAGGGTATACGAATGGGCGCGAAAATACGATTTTAAAATCAATATGGATTTGATCGCGATGTTGCCGGATGAAACCGCCGAAATGTTTGCGTATTCCGTAGATTGTGCGTTGGCGCTCGATCCGGATAATATTACCGTGCATTCGTTGGCGTTAAAACGCGGATCGGTGTTGAAAGAAAGCGGGTATGCAAGATACGATGCGGATTTGCCGATGCAAATGATCGACTATTCCGATCGGGCGATTTGCGCGCGCGGATACGAGCCGTATTATATGTATAAGCAAAAATATATGAGCGGCAATTTGGAGAATACCGGCTATTGCAAGCCGGGCGCGGCGTGCGTGTATAATATTGACATCATGGAAGAGACGGCGAGTATTTTGGCGAACGGCGCGGGCGGAATATCCAAGCGCGTGTGGGATCATGGCGCAAGAATCGAGCGGCTTGCCAATCCCAAGGGGCTGGATGTGTATTTGGCGCGCGGAGACGAGAATATGGAACGGAAAGAGCGTTTTTGGGCGGATAATGCGTCCGAATCATGCGAATAGCATGGCGTCCGGCGCAAATTGTGGCGGGTTATAGAATTTAAGCGGATACTGTTTAATGGGCGCCGGCGCGATGCGATATGCGCGGCAATGAAGATCGGGCTTGGCGGGGACGCGGCGTCGGATATTTAATATCAGATAAATTTTTATATAAATATAGAAATTGCTTGCTATGTCGTTTGCAAGTATGCTATGATATCGACAGTGCCGCGGACTGGGTTTTGCAAAAACTCCGATGCTTTACTCGGTTGACGGCGAATGTATTTTCCAACGAAGGAGGTTAAACAATGGAAAAGAATTTGACGAAGCAGGAAATTATCGCAAAATATGCGCAACACGAAGGGGATACCGGTTCTCCCGAAGTGCAAATCGCGCTGTTGACCGCAAGAATCGAACAGCTCAACGAGCATTTTGCGGTGCACAAAAAGGATTTCCATTCCAGACGCGGTCTGTTGCAAATGGTCGGTAAGAGAAGAAATCTTCTGAATTATCTCAAAAACACCGATATCGAGCGTTACCGCGCAATCATTGCCAAACTGGGTATCAGAAAGTAAAACGGATCGGGGTCGCGCCTTGCGTCCCCGATTTTGTATGATACGGACGGCAAATCGGACAGATACTAAATAATAGGTTAAATATATTACAGTAACGGAGGGTCTACGCGAAATGGTAGAAAGAAAAATTTTTAAGACGCAAATCGGCGGTCGCGAGGTATTGGTCGAGACGGGCGCGTATTGCGGACAGGCGAACGGCAGCTGTGTCGTGCGTTGCGGCGAGACGGCGGTCATGGTCAACACGACGATGGCGAAAGCCCCCAGAGACGGGATTGACTTTTTCCCGCTGGCGGTGGATTTTGAAGAAAAAATGTATTCGGTGGGTAAAATCCCCGGCGGATTTAAGAAACGCGAAGGCAGACCGAGCGATAAGGCGATTTTGACGTCCCGTCTGATCGACCGTCCGCTCCGTCCGTTGTTCCCGAAGGGATTCTACAACGACGTAACGGTCGTCGCGACGTGTCTGTCGGTCGATACCAACATTCCGCCCGAAGTATATGCGATGCTGGGCAGCTCGATTGCGTTGTCGATCTCGGATATTCCGTTTATGGGGCCGACCGGATCGGTTGTGGTCGGATATGTGGACGGTCAATATGTGATCAATCCGGATTCCGAACAGAGAGACAAGAGCAAACTGCATCTGTCTTTGAGCGGAACGAAAGAGGCGATCTTGATGGTCGAGGCCGGCGCGAACGAAGTGACGGAAGAAGAAATGATCGCCGCGATTTTGTTCGGTCACGAAGAGATTAAGAAGATCGTCGCGTTTATCGAAGGCATTCAAAAAGAGATCGGCAAAGAAAAAGTCGTTCCCGAATTGTACCATCCCGCGCCGGAAATTCAGTCGGCGGTGCAGGAATACTGCGATGCGAAGATGGACGAAGTGCTCAATCATTTTGACAGACAGGAGCGCGAGGCTGCGGAAGAGGCGATGGATCAAGACGTCTACGCGCATTTTGCGGAACAGTTCCCGGACGGCAAAAAAGACATCTTCGAGACGATGTACGCAATGAAAAAGGCGAAAGTCCGCGCGAAGATTTTGGATCACGGCGTGCGTCCCGACGGCAGAGCGTTGACGGAAATCCGTCCGATCTGGTGCGAAGTCGGCGTATTGCCGCGCGTGCACGGTACCGGCGTCTTTACGCGCGGTCAGACGCAGGTGTTGACTTGCTGTACGCTCGGAAGCATCAGCGAGGTGCAAAAGTTGGACGGCTTGGACGACGAAGTTTGCAAGCGCTATATCCATCACTATAACTTCCCGCCGTTCAGCGTCGGCGAAGCGAAGCCGATGAGAAGCCCGGGGCGTAGAGAAATCGGACACGGCGCTTTGGCGGAGCGTGCTCTCGAGCCGATGCTGCCGTCCGAAGACAGCTTCCCGTATGCGATCCGCACCGTCAGCGAAGTGTTGAGCAGCAACGGTTCGACGTCGCAGGCAAGCGTTTGCGGTTCGACGTTGGCGTTGATGGATGCCGGCGTGCCGTTGAAAAAGCCGGTCGCGGGCGTTGCGATGGGCTTGATCAGCAATGAAGATAAGAGCAAGGTCAGCGTTTTGACCGATATTCAGGGCTTGGAAGATTTCCTTGGCGATATGGACTTTAAGGTGGCGGGTACCAAAGACGGTATTACCGCGATCCAAATGGATATCAAAATCAAGGGTATCAATGAAGAAATCCTGCGCAAGGCGTTGGAGCAGGCGCGCGTCGGTCGTTTGGAAATTCTGGGCAAAATGCTCGCAGTGTTGCCCGAGCCGCGTAAGAATCTGTCCAAGTATGCGCCGAAGATCATTTCGTTCAGCATTCATCCGGACAAGATCCGCGAAGTCATCGGATCGGGCGGTAAGACGATCAATCGCATCATCGACGAGACGGGTGTTAAAATCGATATCAACGATTACGGCGATGTCTTCGTTGCCGGCGTAGATCAAGAGATGCTGAACAAGGCAAAGGGCATGATCGATCTGATCTGCAACGATCCGGAAGTCGGTACCGAACTGGATGCGGTTGTCGTCCGCGTGAAAGACGGCTTGGGCGCGTTTATCGAATTTGCGCCGGGCAAAGATGCATTGATCCATATCTCGAAGTTGAGCAAAGAGCGTGTCGAGAAGGTGGAAGACGTCGTCAAAGTCGGCGATCGCGTACGCGTCAAAGTGATCGAGTTTACGGACAAGGGCATGCGTTGCAAGCTGGTACAAGTTCTGTAATTCGAGACGGTCGAAATCCAATCGGAGCGGTTTAGCCGCTCCGATTTTTTATGTTACGCAACGGCGCGGCGCGGAGAAATCGACGGTCCGATTTGCGATTGCACAGAGAAATCGGGTGTTGCGGTCAGTTGTATCGGCGTGCGTGCGGCAATGGCGGATTTGGTATCGAAAATAACTTTTGGAATGCAAATACTTGCAAATGCGTCGATTATTCGGAAGAATATTTCCAATAAATGGGTTAATATAGAATTCCAATCGCTGAAATCGCTACATGTGTATACGAATTTGCAAGTCGGATTTGGGCATAAAACGCGGGCTTCGCCGCATAGGATGGGACGAAGAGGCGTATATGAAAAAATGGAATCGGATCATGCGGCACGTCGTGCCGAATACGGTAATCGCATTGGTGTTCGTCGTGTTGGCGGTCGTTACGTTCGGCGCAAGTCGATCGGTGTTTGCATTTGCGAAACAATCGGACACGCCGTATTATAAGGGAAACGCGGCGCGCGGCGAAGTCGCGCTGATGATCAACGTCTACTGGGGAACGGAATATTTGGCGCCGATGTTGCAGACGTTGGAGGAATACGGCGCGAAGTGTACGTTCTTCGTCGGAGGCAGTTGGGCGGACGATCACAATGCGGAGTTGTTGGAGATCGCGCAGCGCGGACACGAAATCGGCAATCACGGATATTTCCACAAGGATCACAAGCAGTTGTCTTATCAGGCGAATAAGGAAGAAATCGCGGCGACGAATTCTCTGGTGCGCGCGCTGATCGGCAAAGATATGGATTTGTTTGCGCCGCCGTCGGGCAGTTTCGGGCAAACGACGCTTTCCGTAGCGAAAGAACTCGGCATGCGAGTCATTATGTGGAGCAAGGATACGATCGATTGGAGAGATAAGGATGCTGATCTCGTCTATTCGCGCGCAACCAAAAACGTCGAGGCGGGAGACATGATTTTGATGCATCCGACGGCGCATACCGCGCAGGCGTTGCCCAAAATATTGGCTTATTATAAAGAAAAGGGTTTGCGCGCAGTCTGCGTGACGCAGATTTTGAGCGAAACGACGATCTGACGCGGCGCGGACGCGCGAGCGGTTTCGATGGCGCGGCAAGGCGGAGGCGGATTTGTTTCGGGCAGGTTTAATCCTTTACAATTCACGCATAATACCGTATAATGAAACCTATGGAAAGCAATATCATTACCTTTGCGAGCGGATTGCGGCTCGCGCATCAATATGTGCCGACGGTGCGTTCGGTCGGCATATCGATTTTGACCGCTGCGGGCAGTTGTAACGAAACGGTTGCGAATAACGGGATTTCGCATTTTATCGAACATATGTTGTTTAAGGGCACGCGCAAACGCAGCGCGTTTGAAATCGTCGAGCAGATCGATGCGATCGGCGCGCAGATCAATGCGTTTACGTCCAAACAATCCACGTGTTTTTATACGTTGAGTCTGGATCATTATGCGGAGCGATGCGCGGAGATTTTGAGCGATATTTTGTTTGAATCGCAGTTTGATCCCGAAGAGACGGAGCGCGAAAAGGGCGTTGTGCTCGAAGAGATTTCGATGAGCGAAGACGACAATGCGGACGTGTGTCTGGACATGTTGGCGCAAGCTTACTTCGGCGAGCATCCGTTGGGAAAAACCATTCTCGGACCGCGCAAGAACATCAAACAATTTGCAAGAGAAGATTTGATCGCGTATATCGAACGCAATTACTGCGCCGAATCGACTGTGATTTCCATTGTCGGCAATATTACGACGGATCGCGCGAAAAAACTCGTCGAAGAGTTCTTCGAAGGGCGGTTCCGCAAAGCAAACGGTCGCGATTGGAAAGACGTCGCGCATGCGCCGAAGTCCGAATTCGTCCGCAAATTCAAAGATATCGAACAGGCGAACATCGCGATCGCGATGCCGTCGTATGCGTTTGCCGATCCCAACGACATGGCGTTGATGCTGGTCAACGGCGTCGTGGGCGGGGGCATGAGTTCGCGTCTGTTCCAAGAAATCCGCGAAAAACAAGGGTTGGCTTATAACGTCTATTCGTATCCGTCCACCTATCTGCGCAACGGTACGATGGTGCTTTATATCGGCACGAATGTGGACTCGGTCGCGAAATCCGTTCGTTCGACGCGTAAGTTGTTGGACGATTTGCACAAAGACGGGTTGACGCGCAAGGAGTTCGAGCGCGGCAAACAGCAGTTGCTCGGCGCGTACGTTTTGGGACAGGAAAACACGACGACGATCATGCGCGTGCTGGCAAAGTACGCGTTGTACAATGACGAGTTGTTCGATATGGACGCGAAGATCCGCGCGATCGAAGCGGTGACGTTCGAGCAGGCGCAACAAGTCGTGCGGGACGTGTACGATCTGTCGCGCGCCTGTGTGTCGTACGTCGGCAAGCAGACGGACGCAGATCTGTCCGCCTTGTTGTGGGAGTAAAAACCGTTCGGAGTATACAAAAAAGCGCGTAAGAAATTATGCGCTTTTTTATTTTTATGATTGTAAATGCGCGCGCGTTGTGCTATAATCATCATGTCTCGAAATCCGTGCGTTCGTACGGGGAATAGGAGGAAGTTTGTGAAGAACGAAGAAGAAAAGATCAAACCGAAACAGCGCTCCAATCAGGTGTACAACGCGCTGATGATAATCGGACTGATGGTTTTGCTCGCGTTGATTTTGCTCGGTGTATTCGGAAATGCCGGCAGGGCGGTTACGAACTTTTTTGTAGGGACGTTCGGCTTTGCGATATACGGCTATTGTTTTGCCGCGCTTGCGATCGGCGTGTTGATGTTGCTCGGATTTCGTCCGCGCGTGAGCTTTAAGATCGTTTTACTGTATATCGTCGCGCTCGTCTTGGTGATCGCGATGTGTCATATGGCGACTGCCAAATCGTATGCGCATCTGGGATACGGCGAATATCTTGCCGCGTGTTATCGCAATCACAATACGGCGGCGGGCGCGCTGGGCGGACTGTTGTTTTACGTTTTCGGCAAAGCATATGTCGTGTGCATGGTATTTGCCGCGTTGTTTTTGTTGGGGATCATCGCTTTGGCGATCGTCTCGCAAGTCAATCACGAACTGAATTTCCGCACGTTCGGCGCGTCGCGCCGTAAGAAAAAGCCGCGCGAAACGGCGTCGGTCAACGCGGAATTCCGCGAAGCGCCGATGCGCGAGAGAGAACAGGAGCCGGCGCGTACGTTGTATAACGCGACGATCGACGGCAAACCGTTGAAAGACGCGATCGGGCATAGCGTGCTCGGCGGATCGCGACCGGTCGATTATACGCCGTTGGACGCGACGCTGCAAGCGCGACCGATCGAGCCGATCGAAGCGGTGGCGCCGCAACAACAGACGGAGTTTTTGGTGGATCCGCAAGAAGTAGATCGCTCCGGCGAGGCGGCGCGGCGCAGGGCGTTGGATTTTCTGTACAACATCGAACCGCCCGCGCGACCGATTCGTTCGGAAGGAATGGACGTGGACGTCTCTCGTACGGTCGAGCGTCTGCACGGCAACAATGCGTCTTCGATCGGGCAGTCCGGACAAGCGTCCAAGCCGACGTTAGCACCGCAAGAACCCGCTGCGCCGTCGCAACCCGAAGAGCTGGACGACAAGTATAAGTTCTATTCCAATAATTATCGACTGCAGCAGTTGCGCGCGCAAGCGCAGCTCGAACGGCAACAACACGACGCGCCTGCGGAGACGGCGCAGAGCGGTTGCGACGAGACGCAGAGTTTTTTGGACGATATGGAACGCAGCCTGAATCAGGGGCTGTTCGGTACGTCCGACACAAGCGCGTCCGAGTCTGTCGAGCCTGCGCGGGAATCGGAACCGCAGAGTTTGTCGGCGCCGCAAGAGCCGGTCGAAGATTTGACGGCGACGAATTCCGAGCCGTTGGAGAGTTTTGAAGATTTGCTCAATCGCCGCGAAGAAGAGAGAAAGGCGAAAGAGTTGGAAGAACGCAAGGCGAGAATGCGCGAGGAATTGGCGCGTCGCCGCGCGCAAGCGGAGCAAAAATCCGCCGCGCAGGCGCAATCGACGGTTGCGCGTCAACCGATCGCTCCGCCGCCCGTAACGCCCGCTCCCGCTCCGGTCGTCGCGCCGCAGCCGCCGAAACAGACGCCTGTCGCGCCGATTGTTCCGCCTGCGCCGCCCAAGCCCAAAAAACGCGCGCCGTACGTGCCGCCCGATTTGGCGTGTTTGCGCGATTATAAAGAAGAGGTGACGGACGATATCGGCATTCAGGACAAAATCCGCGCGTTCGAGAGTAAGATGGCGGAAAGCAATATCGACGTCAAAGTCGTCAACGTCGTCAAGGGACCGACGTTTACGCGGATCGAATTCGAGACGACGACGCAGGTCAGCAAGATCACGTCGCGCGTCAACGATATCACGATGTGGTTGGAAGTGCAGAGCTTGCGTTTGCTCGCGCCGATTCCCGGCAAGGGATGCTGCGGTATCGAAATTCCGAATGCCAAACGCGGTACGGTCGGCTTGAAGACGATCGTCAATTCGCCGGCGTTCAACGATACCAAGCCGGGCGGACTGTATTTTGCGCTCGGCAAAGACATCGACGGCAGATGCTATGTCAGCGACTTGACCAAATTCCCGCACGGATTGGTTGCGGGCGCGTCGGGCGCCGGCAAGAGCGTGTGCCTGAACGCGATGCTGTGCAGTATGCTGTACAAATATTCGCCCGAAGATCTGCGGTTGATTTTGGTCGACCCGAAGGTCGTCGAATTCAACGTCTATCGCGACATTCCGCACTTGCTTTTGCCCAATATCATTACGGACGAAAAGCAGGTAATCAACGCGCTCAAATGGGCGGTGGACGAGATGGAACGCCGCTACCAGATGTTGACCGAACTGTACGTATCCAATATCGTCCAGTACAACAACGAACGTCCCGCGGACAAAGAGAAAATGCCGTACATCGTCGTCGTCATCGACGAAGTCGGCGACATCATTCTTTCGCCCGTCGGCAAAGAGTTCGAAACGCTGGTCAAGCGATTGGCTGCCAAAGCGCGTGCGGCGGGTATTCACTTGATTTTGGCGACGCAGCGCCCGTCCGTGGACGTCATTACCGGAACGATCAAATCCAACTTGCCGACGCGCATCGCGTTTGCGGTCACGTCCGGCGTGGACAGCAAGACGATTTTGGACTCCTACGGAGCGGAAAAACTGTTGCGTCTGGGCGATATGCTGTATCGCGATACGTCGGTCAGCGCGACGCCCGTGCGCGTACAGGGCGCGTTTATCGACAATCCGGAAGTGCGCGAAATCGTCAAGCAGGTGCGCGAGCGCAACGAGGCGATCTTCGACGAATCCATTTCGGCGGCGATCATGACGGTGGAAGAACCCAAGCCGGATCATGCGGAAGTCGCGGCAAAACCGCAGTCGTCTTTGCCGGACACGATGTGCGTCGACGCGTTGGAAGTCGGACTTGCCAATAAAACGCTGTCGATCTCGTTCTTGCAACGCAAGCTTGGACTCGGATTTCAGCGCGCGGGCAAAATCATCGATTGGATGAAGGATATGGGATATTTGCGTTCGGACGGTAAGGCGAACGTATTTGCGCTCAGCGAAGAAGAAGTCGAAGAGATCAAACGCAAAGAAAACGACGGAGAGGCGCAATGAAGGTCGGGGTTATTTCGCTCGGATGCGATAAAAACAGAGTGGATACCGAATGGATGCTCGGACATTTGACGGACGCAGGGTATCGGATCGAGCAGGATCCCGCCGCGTGCGACGTGTTGATCGTCAATACTTGCGCGTTTATCGATCAAGCCAAGCGCGAAGCGATCGATACCGTTTTGGAAATGGCGCAGTATAAGGATACCGGCGCGTGCAAGTGTCTGGTCGTGACCGGATGTCTGCCGCAACGCTATATGTGCGAGCTGGAATCGGAGATGCCGGAAGTCGATATTTGGATGGGGACGGCGCGTTATGCGGAATTGCCGTCCGCGCTGGAAGACTTTTTCCGTACGCATGCGCACGCCTGTTATGCGAACGATCGCGTCGCGCGGCAGTCCGCGGGCAAAAGAGTATTGACGACGCCGTATCATTATGCGTATCTCAAAATTGCGGAGGGATGCAGCAACGGTTGTACATATTGCGCGATTCCGTCTATCCGCGGCAAGTTTACGTCGCGCCCGATCGAAGAAATCGTAGAAGAAGCGCAAGGTTTGATTGCGGAATACGGCGTAAAGGAATTGATCTTGGTCGCGCAGGACGTCGGGCGGTACGGACAGGATTTGTACGGAGACGTCCGTTTGATCCCCCTGTTGCAGGCGCTGTCCGAGCTGGACGTGCATTGGATTCGGTTGTTGTATTTGTATCCGGAGCGAGTGAGCGACGAGTTGCTCGATTATATGGCGCATCAAGATAAAATTTGTAAATATCTTGACATGCCGTGTCAGCATTATTCCGATATGATTTTATCGAAGATGCACCGCAAGATTACGTCGCAACAATTGGATGCGTTGATCGGCAAGATTCGTTCGTACGGATGTTTTACGTTGCGATCGACGTTCATTGTCGGATTTCCGCAGGAGTCGGAAGAAGATTATCGGGCGTTGGAAGACTTTATTCGGCGGACGCGATTCGATCGATGCGGGTTTTTTGCGTATTCGAAAGAAGACGGCACGCTTGCCGCGCGTATGGAAGGGCAAATCCCCGACGCAGTCAAGAAAAAGCGCTTGAAAGCGTTGTACGCCGTCCAACGCGAAATCATGTGCGCCGACCAATGCGCCGCAATCGGGCAAACGGTCGAAGTGCTGTATGACGGAATCGATTACGATAGACAAATGTTTGTCGGACGCACGCAGGCGGATGCGCCGGATGTGGACGCGGTCGTATATTTTACGTCCGCCGAGCCGGTGGAAATCGGCAACTTTTATACGGTTCGTATCGTCGGTACGGATCGCGAAGATCGAATAGGAGAACGGATATGAATTTACCGACCAAAATCACGATTGCGCGGATTGTCATGATTCCGGTGTTTATCGCGAGTTTTTGTCTGCAATCGCTTTGGCAATATATGTTTGCGATTACGGCGGCGGTCTTTTTCCTTGCTTCGGCAACGGACTTTTTAGACGGCTACATCGCGCGCAAGTATAACATGGTGACGGCGCTGGGTAAGTTTTTGGATCCGATCGCGGATAAAGTGCTGGTTGTTGCGGCGCTGTTTGCGATCGTAGCGGGCGGATACATTCCCACGCCGTATGTCGCGATGATTTGTTCGATCGTAATCATGGCGCGGGAGTTGATTATCGGACTGTTTCGCCAGATCGCGGCTTTGCGCAATTCCGTGCTTGCGGCGGATAAACTCGGCAAGGCGAAGACGGTCGTCACGCTGTCTGCGATGGTTTGGCTCTTTCTTGCGCCGCCGCAAAACGCCGCTTTGTACGGCGACGTCGCATACCGCGTCGTGATGATCGTCGGGTATGTGCAGTTTGTGATTGCGACGCTGTTGACGGTTGTGTCCGGCGTGCATTATATCGTAGCAAATCGTAAACTTTTGTCCGGTCGCGGCGAAGATCGGGCAACTTCGTCCGAGTGCGCGCAAGACGCGTCGGACGCACCGTCATCGGATCGGGGGTAACTGCAATGTTTGACGACAGCAAAGAGTTCAGCATATTTATGGTATTCGACTTGCAGGAAGACGAGCTTGCGTCGATCCGCGCGTTGTGCGGCGCGGAGACCATGGAACTGCAATACGAACAAGACGGTCTGGAAGGGCGATTGATCCTGTCCAATATCGACATGAGTTCGGTCGAGTTCGAATCGATCGTCGCGCGCGTGCGCGCAACGGTCGCCGACCGTCTGTATGCGGATCGGGATACGACGCTCGAAGAATGCGTGGTGCGACAGGCGTTGGAGCGCGGCGTCAAAATCGGCGTTGCGGAATCGCTGACCGGCGGTATGGTTTGCAGTCGCATCGTCAACGTATCGGGCGCCAGTTCCGTCTTACAGGAAGGGTTGGTGACGTATACCGACGCGGCGAAAGTGCGGCGTTTGCACGTCAAATTGTCCACGTTGGAGAACAGCGGCGTCGTCAGTGCGGAAGTCGCGCGGGAGATGGTCGCGGGCTTGCTTGCCAATAAGGAGATTGCGCTCGGCGTCTCGACGACGGGGTGCGCGGGACCTGCTTCGGACGAATACGACACGCCGGTCGGTTTGGCGTATGTCGCGGTCGGAGATCGCAATCGCATCGAAACGTACGCGTTGATGTTTGACGGTACGCGCAATCACATTCGCAAATGCACGACAGATTATGCACTGCATCAAGTGCTGGAATATTTGAAAAAACTATAAGGATAACAAGGATGGCAATGGATAAGAAAGTTTCTACGGTAGACAATGCAAAGGCCGGCGCGATTGCGGACGCGATCGCCAAGATCGAAAAACAGTACGGCAAGGGATCGATCATGCGTCTGGGAGACGAAGTGATCGAGCCGATCGAAGTGATCAGCACGGGGTGTCTGACGCTGGATATGGCGCTCGGCGTGGGCGGATTGCCCAAGGGACGCATCATCGAGATTTACGGACCGGAATCGTCGGGTAAGACGACGGTCGCATTGCATGCGATTGCGTCGTGTCAGCAAGGCGGCGGAATGGCGGCGTTTATCGACGCCGAGCACGCGCTCGATCCGATCTATGCGGAACGTTTGGGCGTGGACGTCAAAAATCTGTACGTTTCGCAGCCCGATACCGGCGAGCAGGCTTTGGATATCGCGGAGACGCTGGTGCGCAGCAATTCGATGGATTTGATCGTCATCGACTCGGTAGCGGCATTGACGCCGCGCGCGGAAATCGAAGGCGAAATGGGGCAAAGCGTCGTAGGTTTGCAGGCGCGTCTGATGTCGCAGGCATTGCGCAAACTGACCGGCATCATCAACAAGTCCAAAACTTGTTTGATTTTCATCAACCAGCTGCGCGAAAAGGTCGGCGTCATGTTCGGCAATCCGGAAGTTACGCCGGGCGGTAAGGCGCTGAAATTTTATTCGAGCATTCGGATCGAAGTGCGCAAGGGCGACAGCCTCAAAGACGGCAGCGATTTTATCGGCAATCGCGCAAAGGCGAAAGTCGTCAAAAACAAGGTTGCGCCGCCGTTCAAGACGGCCGAGTTCGATATTATTTTCGGCAAAGGCATTTCCGCCAACGGCTGTATCGTCGATATGGGCGTTGCCGCCGGGATTTTGGCAAAGAGCGGATCTTGGTTCAGCTACAACGACGAGAAGATCGGTCAGGGCAGAGACAAGACGATTCAATACCTGGAAGACAATCCCGAAGTCGCGTTCGAGATTCGCGAGAAGATCGTCGCGAAGTCGCGTGAAAATAAATAAAAGGATTGACGAATGCGTCGATTTGTTTTATAATAATTTTTAAGGGGATTTGTCTGTAAAAAGCGAATTCGCTTGTGAATCTTTACAATTTCATAATATCAGGAGGCAAATATGTTAAGCAATATGAATTGCTTCGTTTTACTTCTTGGAATGGGCGGCGGTGCTATCGCCGGACTCGCGATCGCGATCGGAATTATCGCGCTTGCGGGCGGTATCGGAATCGGAGTTGCAATCTATCACAATGTGGCACGTAAAAAGGTCGGCAGCGTGAGACAGGAATGTCAACAAATGAAAGACGAGGCAAAACAGAATGCCGACGCCTATCTCTATGAAGCAAAAATCGAAGCGAAGGAAGAGCAAAAGCGGCGTCGAGCCGATTTTGACCGCGAAGCGAACGATCGCCGTGCGGAATGGAGTCGTACCGAGCACCGTTTGAGTCAACGGGAAGATCAGCTGGCGAAAAAGGAAGCCGCAATCGATCATAAGTCGGACACGCTTGACGAGAAAAAGAAGTATCTGGAATCCCGCGAAAAAGAGATGGAATCGCTGGAACAGGAAGTCCGCAACGCGCACGGTCGCATGCTGGAAGAGTTGGAGAAAGTCTCTCAGATGACGCAGGACGAAGCCAAGTCCGTGTTGATGGAAGAGATGCTGGACGACGCGCGGCGCGAAGCCGTGGTGAAGATCAAAGAGATCGAACAACAAGCCAAAGAAGACGCGGATAAGAAAGCGAAGAACATCGTCGGCATGGCGATTCAGAGATGCGCCGCCGATCATGCGTCGGAGATCGCGCTGTCCGTAATCCCGCTTCCCAACGAAGAGATGAAGGGCAGATTGATCGGACGCGTCGGAAGAAACATCCGTTCGATCGAAAACGCGACGGGCGTCGATCTGATCATCGACGATACGCCCGATGTCGTGACCGTATCGGGATTCGATCCCGTGCGCAGAGAGATTGCGCGCCTGACGATCGAGCGTCTCGTATCCGATGGCAGAATTCATCCTGCGCGGATCGAAGAGACGGTGGACAAGGTCAAACGCGAGATTGAAACGCAAATGAAAGAAGCGGGCGAAGACGCGGCGTTCGATGCGAACGTATGCGGACTGCATCCCGAAATCATCAAGTTGCTCGGTCGTTTGAAATACCGTACCAGTTACGGACAGAACGTGCTCAAACACTCGTTGGAAGTCTGTTATCTGGCGGGAATGATGGCTGCGGAACTCGGAGCGGATGTCAAGGTTGCAAAACGCGCGGGCTTGTTGCACGATATCGGCAAATCGGTCGATCACGAAGTGGAAGGCACGCACGTCACGATCGGCGTGGAACTGGCGAAGAAGTTCAAGGAACAGCGCGCCGTCATTCATGCGATCGAAGCGCACCACGGCGACGTGGAGCCGACGACGTTGGAAGCGATCATCGTACAGGCGGCGGACGCGATTTCGAGTGCGAGACCGGGTGCGCGGCGCGAGTCGTTGGAAAACTACGTCAAGCGCTTGGAGAAGCTGGAAGGCGTCGCCAACTCGTTTGAAGGCGTCGAACAGTCGTTTGCGATTCAAGCAGGCAGAGAGATCCGCGTGATCGTCAAGCCGGAGCGCGTCAACGACAATGCGACGACGTTCCTTGCAAAGGAGATCGCGAAGAAGATCGAGGCGGAACTCGAATATCCGGGACAGATCAAGGTCAACGTGATCCGCGAAGTGCGTCACGTCGAATACGCGAAATAATCGGAAACGAAATCAGGGAGTCGAAAGACTCCCTTTTTTCATGCCCGGATCGTTGGATCTTCGATGGTTCGGAGATATCAAAATAAGATCCATTTTACGATCGTCGGCAAAAGTACGGTACACAGAAATATCACGCATACGCATGCGCCCCAGGCGCACAGCGAAACGATTGCGGATTTGCGCAGCAACTCCGGACAGGTTTGGCTCGCTTTGCCGCGCAGCCAAAACTTGGATTGGTACAACAGTACGACGCTGCATCCGATCAGGATCGCGCACAACATCGGCAAATAGTACAGAAAAATGCTGCACAACCCGGTCGCCAAATGGACGTTGCATGCGCCGACGCAGTTGAGTCCGAACCGATATCCGTAATAAAAAACGCCTAAAAATCCGGGGATAATCAGAATCTTTCGGAAAGTCCCGAAATATCCGAGCGCAAATACCAGCAACGCAAAGCAGGACTGCAAGAAAAAGTTCGACCACGGCGCATATTCGCCGAACTGCAATTGGTAATACGGATTGAGTCGTACATACTCTTCGCCCAGACGTTTTGCGCATACGATTCCGATAATCGCGGCGCACACGGCGCAGGCAAAATAAGCGCAAAATGCGGGCAAAATACGTCGAATTTCGTCGCGGATTCCGCATACGGCGTGACATTTATTAAAATGAATTTTCGGGATGGCAAATCGCTTGTGCATACAAAATCTCCCTGTCGCGCAGATAGTGATATATCTCTATGCGCAAAGATTCGGCATTATTCGACAATCGATCGGGAAAGAAGGCGCGCCGCGGTCGGTATGCTTGTTTGGCGGATACTTGCCATGCAATCGATGTTGGTCTGTCGGCGCGCGGTACGGCTATGTTTCCGTCCGCTCGTACATGTGCAGTAAAAATTGCTTGACGGTCGGTTTGCCTTTGTGCGCGTCGACGGTCGCGCCGAATTCGCGATACAGCAGTTCGGGCGGTGCGGTCAGCCAGGCGCGTCCGATGCTGTTTTGGATATCTTTGTCGATGCAGCAAGGCGTTGTATGGTATTGTTCGGCAAGAATGCGGTAACCGTTATATTTCAGCGGCAAAATACTGTTGCGTCGTTGCAGTTCCGTCAAATCCAATAGGTAGCGATAACCGCGAGAAGTCGGTGAAAATCCCAGCGACAGCAGATATAGACGGGCATTCGGTTTGTTCATGCTCTCATTATAAGAGATCGGCAACGCGGAAAATGTCGTGTTTTCCGATCCGAAGGCGATTTTGCAAGACAATTTGCCGTCGGCGGGTGCAAAGTCGCGCATTTGGGTGTATAATAGCGGTATGAAAGCGATTTTGGTTGTTTTGGATAGTTTCGGAATCGGCAACGCGCCCGATGCGGCGCTTTACGGCGATGCGGGCAGCAATACGTATCGGGCGATTTGCGACGGGATACGGATTCCCAATTTGATCGGAATGGGATTGCATTGCATCGACGGAGTCGATCTGCCGTCGCCGCGCATGACGCCATCCGCATCTTACGGGCGTATGATCGAACGTTCGGCGGGCAAAGACACGACGACGGTGCATTGGGAGCTTTGCGGATTGGTATCGAACCAACCGATGCCGACGTATCCGAACGGTTTTCCGCAGGAGATCGTCGAGCGATTGCAGGCGGCTTGGGGCGTGGAGATCTTGGGGAATTGCGCTGCGAGCGGGACGCAGATCATCGCGCGTTTGGGCGAGGAACATCTGCGGAGCGGAAAACCGATCGTCTATACTTCGGCGGACAGCGTATTGCAGATCGCATGCGCGGAAAGTTTGTATCCGCTCGAAAAATTATACGAAATGTGTCGGATTGCCCGCAAAATCATGTGCGGGGCGCATGCGGTTGGCAGGATTATCGCGCGTCCGTTCGAGCGTTTGGCGGACGGTGCCTTTCGTCGGACGGAAGGTCGAAAGGATTTTGCGTCGGCTCCGATCGGCGAGACGGTGTTGGATCGATTGTCCGCGCGCGGGATTTCGGTCGTCGGAATCGGCAAGATATTCGATATTTTCGCGGGACGCGGCATTACGGATTCGATCGTTGCGCACGGCAACGAAGAAGTCGGTGCGGCATTGTTGGATGCTTGCGACCGATATCGGGACAATGCGTTGATCTTTGCGAATTTCGTGGACTTCGATATGTTGTACGGACATCGCAACGACGTGGCGGGGTATCGTGCGTGTTTGGAGCGTTTTGACGCATATCTGCCGCGACTATTGGAACGGATCGAGGATGACGATCTGTTGATCGTGACGGCGGATCACGGTTGCGATCCTTCTACGCCGAGTACGGACCATTCGCGCGAGTGCGTGCCGTTGCTGATTTACAGACCGCGCAGGGCGGGTCGCGCTTTGGGCACGATTTCCGGATTCGACTATGTGGCGGGTGAGATCGAGCGCTATTTTGCGGACGAAAGATCGGCGGAGTAATTCCCATATTATCCATATAGCAAATGCTTTGCAGACGCGTATATTATACGCGACTGTATTTTATGTCGGCGCAAATGCGGGGCAAGTTCGTTGTCGTTCAAGATCGGGAAATTTTCGTAATCCGTATCATTGCAACGACGGGAATATATCGGGACGCGTCGATATTGCGGCAAAACTTGTACGGTCATTCTTCCGTGCAAATATTTCAATATGGAATATATATTCTAATAATTGGCTTAATTTATAATAAATTAGATCAATTATCATAATAATTTGCGTCAATTTCGTCTCTGAATAAATTCCGACGCTTGTCATACACTACTCCCGACTACGAAGTAGGAGTGTGTTGTATGAAAAAGAAATTGATCCTGTTATTGACTTTGATAGGAGTCGCGGCGGCGTTGTGCGCATTGCCGACATGCGCCGCACAGGGAAATGCCGATGCGGACGGATGCTTTTCGCAATTTTTGAGCGACGCTGTGACGGGAACCGAATTGTACAGCTATCGCGCGGACGAGAAACATCAGATCGCCAGCATGGTGAAGATCATGACGGCGACGTTGACTTTGGAAAGCGTGGCGTGCGGCGAACTTGCGATGGATGAAATGTTGACGATTTCGCAGACGGCTGCGGGAATGGGCGGCAGTCAAATGTTTTTGGATGCCGGTCAGGCTTATCCGGTACGCGATTTGCTGAAAGGTTTGATCGTCGCGTCTGCCAACGACGCTTCCGTTGCGCTTGCGGAACGAATCGACGGATCACACGAAGCGTTTGTCGCGCACATGAATACCCGCGCGGCGGAATTGGGGATGCGCAACACGGTCTTTTGCAATGCGACCGGCTTGCCTTCCGATCAAGAGCAGTATTCTACGGCGCGCGACGTCAATATCATGACGCGACAGCTGATGTCGCATCCCGAATATTATGAATTTGCGCAAATTACGTTGGAAGATTACGTGCATCCGAGCGGACGCGTGACGCAGCTGACCAACACCAACAAGCTGTTGCGCGCCTATCAGGGATGCGTCGGCGGCAAGACCGGATTTACGAACGAGGCGGGGTTCTGTCTTTCGGCGTGCGCGGAGCGCAATCAACTCCGTACGGTCGCGACGGTAATCGGCGCGCCGGACAGCAAAACGCGTTTTAGAGCGGTGTCCCGATTGTTCGACTATGGATTTGCCAACTATTCGAATACGGTTGTCTGCAAGGCGGGCGATCCCGCGCAGACGGTATGCGTCGGCAACAGCCGCGTCAAACAGATCGAATGCACGCCCGACTGCGATTTGTCGATCCTGACGAAAAAGGGCGAGAGCGCGCAGGAAGTTCGTTACGATCTGCCGCAGTCGGTCAAAGCGCCGATTCGCAAGGGAGACGTGATCGGCACGGCGTCCGTTCAGGCGGGCGAACAGGTATATACCGTCAATCTGATCGCGATGCAGGACGCGCCCAAATACACTTGGTGGGAAGCGCTGCGCGAAATCGCGGGGCAATGGTAATTCCGATCCGACGATCCGCAGGATGCAAGACGGATGCAAACCGACCGTATATTCGCGGTCGGTTTTTGCCGTTGCGAGACGATGGAAAGCGGCGCGTTGGAATCGACGTTCGGACGGCGCAGATCCGTATATTTTGTGTAAAAGATTTTTTTGACTGCCATATCTTGTGCGATTCTATTGACGCGCGCGCAAAATTTTGATATATTATATCCTAATATCGGATGTATGAAAATTCCGGTTTCGGAGAGATACTTATGAATGAACGCGCGACGATGAAAATCAATTCGCAAGGCAAGCTGGAGATCGGCGGCATTCCGGCGTCGGATCTGGCGCGGCGGTACGGAACGCCGTTGTACGTGATGGACGAGACCTATATTCGGCAGGTCGTTCGCGCGTACCGCGATACGATTGCGCGCACATACGGCGACGGCAATATGGCGTACGCGTCCAAAGCGTTCAGTTGCAAGGCGATTTACCGCATTATGCAGGAAGAAGGCGCATGCATCGACGTCGTGTCGGGCGGCGAGATCTATACGGCGAAAGCCGCGGGATTCGACCTCTCTCTCGCGTATTTTCACGGCAACAACAAGCTGGAAGAAGAGATCGAATTCGCGTTGGAGAGCGGCGTAGGGACGTTTGTCGTCGACAGTTACGACGAGATCGAGATTTTGGAGCGTCTGTGCGCGGCGCGCGGCACGCGGCAAAAGATTTTGATTCGCGTCAATCCGGGCGTGGAGGCGCACACGCATACGTTCGTGCAGACTGCGACGGTGGACAGCAAATTCGGATTTTCCGTCCGCAGCGGAGAGGCGCTCGACGCGATTCTCGGCGCGGCGAGCAAATCGCATCTGGATTTTGCCGGATTGCACAGTCACATCGGGTCGCAGATTTTCGACAAGCAGGCGTTTGTGCTGGCGGTCGACGTGTTGACGGATTTTGCCGCGACGTTGGAACATACGCACGGGATCGCTGTACGCGAGTTGAATCTGGGCGGCGGTTTTGCGATCCACTATACGGCGGAAGATCCGCGCTACAATGTCGAAGA
>ERZ779629.302-NODE-302-length-21344-cov-29.899620_pt1 | contig 21344 bp, 19 predicted proteins | sample MGYA00514192_ERZ779629 | MGnify/ENA primary metagenome ERZ779629 (study PRJEB29562, sample SAMEA4376709) | mouse gut metagenome | isolation source: Cecum | study: EMG produced TPA metagenomics assembly of the A DSS colitis mouse model was used to assess the... | reverse complement strand
CGCTACTTCATGTTTTTTCTCGCTATTTTCGTCATTTTTTCTCTATGATTTTTGTGTCATAGAACCGTATCGCGTGGTACGGTCATGTATCCGGGTAAAATGCTTGTCGGGTATCTTGCCCGTGGCGTTGCCCTCGTACAGCTTTTTCACAAGCCCGTCAAGCTCTTTGTGCCGCTTCTGTGCCTTGCTGATTTTCTGCTTACATTCCTTGACGGTTTTCTCTTGGTTCTGGTCGGACGCTTCCCGGACACGCTCTGTAAACTCCTTTTCATTGTGCCGCACATACCAGCTCACGCGCTGGATAACGGCAAGGATAGCGGCTTCAATCTTCGCCGTGGGGATATGGTGCATGGTGCAGTCATGGATTAAATGGCGGTAGCCGGAGCAGATAAAAGCGTCCTCAACCCATTTCCCTTGCACAAGGGTATAGCGGTGTGTGAGTTTTGAGCCACAGTCGGCGCAGTAGAGAAGCCCGGTCAAACGGTTCGGGGCGTTCTGCCGCTTCGGGGCGCGGCGCACGGTTTCCCGTGGGTTCTGTCTCCGCGCACGCTTCACCGGGCGCTGGCAGCTCATACCCCAGCGCTTCATGTAATCCGACAGCGTCCGCTCGTTGATGGTTTTGTGGAATTCCTTCTGAATATATTCCCGCGTCCGCCCCAATGTCCACAGCCTGCCAGTGATTCCGAATTCTTCCGGCACTTTCTCCACAATCGTCTTCCGGATATTCTCTTGCTCTTCCGGGGTTAGAACCATATGGCTCCCGGGCTTTCGCCCGTATTTTTTCCGTTCCAGGGAGGCCGCTCCTTCTCGTTGATACGCTGTCCATATTTCGCTCGCGCGATTCTGCCGTACGCCGGTTAATTCCTCAATTTCTTTTCCCGTTTTCCCCAATTCCTTGAGTTGTACGACCTGCCTGCGTATCTCCTTGAGTCCCTCTCTCCCTACTTTCCTCAAGTCGATGTATTCCATACTCTCCATTTTACCACACCTGGTCCCGCTTTCCAAGCTCTTTTCTCGTAAAGCGGAGACGAAACGGCAGAGGGTCAATATGATTTCTGCCATCAGCAGCCAGGGCAGCGTCCGTTTCATGGTTTATCAGGACGCCATGAACCAACAGCGGCTGATCCGTTTCATGGAGCGGCTGATGCGCACATCGGAGCAGAAAGTGTTCTTGATTTTGGATAATCTGAAGGTGCATCACGGCAAGTTTGCTGCGGCCTGGCTGGAGAAGAACAAGGAGAAGATGGAGGTGTTCTTCCTGCCTCCCTACGCACCGGAATACAACCCTGATGAATATTTGAATCACGCTTTGAAAATTTCCGTTCACTCGGGACAGCTGCCCTATACCACGGAAGATATTTCCCACAAAATCCAGTCATTTATGCGCAGATTACAGCATCATCCCTCCGCTATTTCCAGTTTCTTCCTCCACTCGTCGCTTTCCTATATTTACCCGCAGAAGTAATATTGACATTGCGGTTATGCGGTTGCAACTTTTTACAACGGGCGCAATGATAGAGGCTCCCGTGTTTATAAATCTTGCGCCCGATTTTCCCTTCATTTGGCTTACCATCGCCGGTCTTTGACAGGCTGATATGGGCTCGCACAAGCCTGCGGATATGTTCCGCAGCTCAGGGCGTCTGAGAAGGCAGCTGCCATCGGTCGATCTTCAACATCATCCGGCTGCGCTCCTGCTCGGAAATGATCCCTTTTTCATACAGGACCCGGTTGTAGTAGGACAACCAGATCTGTGCCGCCTCCTGCTTCTTCTGTGCAGGGGAGATAGATTTCCTTTCAACCATGGGCATGCCCCCTTTTATGGACATGGTTTCCAGTTTCTGCTGCTGTTATACTTTAATAAAGGTTGAGCAGATGTTTCCCCTTCTGTTTTCCCGCTGCTCATGATTTGTTTGCTTCAGTCAATTGCCCTGCGCCGAGGCAAAACAGGGGTTGCTATCTGGGGGAAATATGGTATACTATAGAAAAAGCCGCTTTCGCGCAGAGCGCGGGGCGCGAATCTTGAAAATGAGGTGAGTGTATGCTGGGAGGAATCATGGGGGCCTGCTGCGGCATCTCTTACAGCTACAGCCAATATCATCGCGGGTCCCTTCAGTTGGCCGCCGCGGAGCGGGGCGGCCAAAATACGCATCAGGTCCAGCGCGGCGGCGGGGTGTGGAGCGCCCGGCGGGCGGCCTCCCCGGAGACGCCGGTACAGCCGGTGCACCCGGCTGCCGCCGTGGACGTTGGCGCGGCGTCCCCTGCAGGGCTGGGCCTGCCTATCCGGCAGGGAGCGGACCCGGTAGAGATGGCGGTGCGCATGCGCATCCGGCCCTATGAGGAGAACAAGGGCGCCCCGGCCATGGCGGGTTTGGAGAACGGGGAGGGCCCGGAGGAGGCCGTGGGGGCCGAGAGCGCCCAGAAGGCCCTGGAGGAGGGGGAGTGCCAGACCTGCGAGAAGCGCAAGTACCAGGACGGCTCCGACGATATGGGCGTCTCCTTCCAGACCCCCACCAATATCGCCCCCGAGCAGGCGGCGTCGGCGGTCCGGGGGCACGAGAACGAGCATGTAGTGCGGGAGCGGGCCAAGGCCGACCGGGAGGACCGCCGGGTGGTCAGCCAGAGCGTCACCCTCCACACGGACATCTGCCCGGAGTGCGGCAAGGCCTACGTCTCCGGCGGCACCACCCGCACCGTTACGGCGGCGGAGCGGGAGAACCCCTATACCAGGCAGGAGCAGGAAGAAACCAGAACGCCCTTCTCCGTGATGGCGTAAGCATGTGAAAGCATCCCCGGCTGGATTTCTCCGGCCGGGGATGCTTACTTTATGTAATTTTGCGCCGATGAAGCGCATATTCCCGCCGCCGGGCCAATATCCAGAAGACGCAGCGGGTTAAGTTTTGAGTGTAACGTTCTTTTTGATGCTTTTTCTCTTGAGAAACGCATTACAGCCCGGTGGGCCTGGCCTGCAGAACCCGACTCTTGTCCACCGCTGTCAGCAGCAGCATGCCCAGCACATAGCAGGCGATCAGCTCCCCGGCAGCTACAGCGGCGGCATTGTAAACAAACGCGCCGGCAAAGGCCCCGGTGAAGCCCGCCTCGTAATAGGCCAGCAGAGCCCCCACGATCAAGCCATTGCACACCACCGGGGGCAGGGGGGCCAGCCAGCGGCTTTTGCACCGGGCGGTCAGCAGCCCGGCCATCAGGGTGGCCAGGGAGCCGAAAATCAGATCCGGTATGCCGTAGGGGCTGAGGATGTTGGAGATGATGCAGCCCGCGAACAGGCCCCATGTGGCGGTGGGGCACAGGAAGGGCAGCACCGTCAGCGCTTCGGAGAAGCGGCACTGGATGGGGCCGTAGGTCAGGCCGAAGATGTTGCCGAAGTAGCTGAGGGTGACGTACAGGGCCCCGACCAGGGCGGCGAAGGTGATTTGGCGGATACTGAGCTGTTTCATGTGAGATACCTCCATTTTTTGTTTAGAGAACGGCCCCCGCCGGCTTGCCGGGCCGCCGGGACCGAACGAACGCCGGCGGTTTGCCGCCGGCGCTTGGACTGGGTGTGGAAACCAGTCGGGAGGTATTATACCACAGGAGAAGTCCGGTGTAAATACGGACTTTGCCGGGGCACGGTAATGGCAGCCACTAATATTAGTTTGCAGGGTACAAGCGCCGTTAGCTTGCTATCATGCAAACTAATTTTTTTATATCGCTGTTCAATGTATGATTCTCAAAGTTGGTCATACTCCGTCCGCTCCTTCCTGTTCAATGTCCCTCTTCGGGCGGCGTCCACGGTTCCGCAAGTTCCTCTGGTACACGGTCTGGCCCCGCTCGGCGCTGTACGCGGGCCGGAAGTTCTCGTCCAGCACCACGCCGCCCCCGACGTCTGTCTCCTGGCCGCGTTTCAGTTCCGTATATACGGTACACTGGCTGATTTCCAGCTCTGCGGCAATCTTGACCGGGGAAGCGTTGCGCCGCCACATCAATTCAATCTTCCTGCGGTCCTCCAGCGTCAAAGTCCTCACTTAATCACCCCTTTTCCCGTTTCTGCCCCGGTTTGGGTAAAAAAATAATGCAGAAAAAGGTTGAAAAACCTTTTCTGCATTTAACTTACTACATCAGCCCCCCGGCATGCATCCGCGATTTCTTTATTGCAAAACCGGGAATGTGTGGTATACTATATTCTGTATTTGTGTGTGCAATTTCACTCTCACGAAAGAGGAGCGTTTGAATAATGGGTTTGATCACAAAACTGTTTGGTACCTACAGCGACCGGGAGCTGAAGCAGATTTACCCCATCGTGGACAAAATCGAGGCCCTGGAGCCGGAGTACCAGGCCCTCAGCGACGAGCAGCTCACCGCCAAAACCCCGGAGTTCAAGGCCCGGCTGGCCCAGGGGGAGACCCTGGATCAGCTGCTGCCCGAGGCCTTCGCCGCCGTGCGGGAGGCCTCCCGCCGGGTGCTGGGCCAGCGGCCCTTCCGGGTGCAGCTGGTGGGCGGCGTGGTGCTCCACCAGGGGCGCATCGCCGAGATGAAGACCGGCGAGGGCAAAACCCTGGTGGCCACCCTCCCCGCCTACCTCAACGCCCTGACGGGCAAGGGCGTCCACATCGTCACCGTCAACGACTACCTGGCCAAGTACGGCAGCGAGTGGGTGGGCAAGGTTTTCCGCTTCATGGGCCTCACCGTGGGCCTCATCATCCACGGCCTGGACAAGGCCCAGCGCCAGGCCGCCTACGCCGCCGACGTCACCTACGGCACCAACAACGAGATGGGCTTCGACTACCTGCGGGACAACATGGCCCTCTACGCCGGGGAGCTGGTCCAGCGGGGCCACCACTTTGCCATCGTGGACGAGGTGGACTCCATCCTCATCGACGAGGCCCGGACCCCCCTCATCATCTCCGGCATGGGGGAGAAATCCACCCAGATGTACGACATGGCGGAGATGTTTGTCCGGGGGCTGAAGAAGCTGGTCATCGCCGAGACCGACGAGAAGGCCGAGGAGGACGTGAACCTGGACGCAGACTACGTGGTAGACGAGAAGGCGAGGACCGCCACCCTCTCCGCCCGGGGCATCGCCAAGGCGGAGGCCTACTTCCACGTAGAGAACCTCTCCGATCCGGAGAATTCCACCCTCAACCACCACATCAACCAGGCCATCAAGGCCCACGGCGTGATGAAAAAGGACATCGACTACGTCATCAAGGACGGCCAGGTCATCATCGTCGACGAGTTCACCGGCCGGCTCATGTTCGGCCGCCGGTACAGCGAGGGCCTCCACCAGGCCATCGAGGCCAAGGAGCGGGTGAAGGTGGAGCGGGAGAGCAAGACCCTGGCCACCATCACCTTCCAGAACTACTTCCGCCTCTACGACAAGCTCTCCGGCATGACCGGTACGGCCCTCACCGAGGAGGAGGAGTTCGGCTCCATCTACAAGCTGGACGTCATCGAGATCCCCACCAACAAGCCCATGATCCGCCAGGACGACCACGATGTGGTCTACAAGACGGAGGCGGCCAAGTTCAACGCGGTCATCGAACAGATCAAGACCTGCCACGCCAAGGGCCAGCCGGTGCTGGTGGGCACGGTGTCCATCGAGAAGAACGAGCAGCTCAGCAAGCTCCTCACCCGCGCCGGCATCAAGCACAACCTCCTCAACGCCAAGAACCACGAGCGGGAGGCGGAGATCGTGGCCCAGGCCGGCAAGCTGGGGGCCGTGACGGTGGCCACCAACATGGCCGGCCGCGGCACCGACATCATGCTGGGGGGCAACGCGGAATTTTTGGCGAAAAACGACCTGCGCCGTGAGGGCCTCACCGACGAGATCATTGCCGAGGCCACCGGCTTCGCCGAGACCGACAACCAGGAGATCCTGGACGCCCGGCAGAAGTTCGCCGCCTATATGGACAAGCACAAGGCCGAGATCGCCGGCGAGGCGGAAAAGGTCCGGGAGGCCGGGGGCCTGTTCATCATCGGCACCGAGCGCCACGACTCCCGGCGCATCGACAACCAGCTCCGGGGCCGTGCCGGCCGTCAGGGGGACCCCGGCGAGAGCCGGTTCTACCTGAGCCTGGACGACGACCTCATGCGCCTGTTCGGCGGGGACCGGATCACGGGGCTCATGGAGCGCCTGGATCTGGGGGAGGACATCCCCATTGAGAACCAGATGCTCACCAAGGGCATCGAGAACGCCCAGACCAGCGTGGAGTCCCGGAACTTCCAGGCCCGCAAGAGCACCCTGGAGTACGACGACGTCATGAACAAGCAGCGGGAGATCATCTACGGCCAGCGCAAGCAGGTGCTGGACGGCATGGACATCCATGACATCATCACCGGCATGATCTCCTCCCTCATCGACCAGAGCGTGCGCACCGCCTTTGGCGAGCAGAAGCACCTGGACGAGGAGGGCTGGCGGACCATGATGGCCTCCCTGGAGGGCGCCTTCTTCCCCAAGCACACCTTCCCCTTCGCCCAGGAGGGGAACCGGGACGCGGACAGCCTCATCCGCCTCTTCACCGACAAGGCCCTGGAGCTTTACGCCGCCAAGGAGCAGGAGATCGCCGCCGCCCGGGAGTCCTCCCCCGGACTGCCCGACATGCGGGAGCTGGAGCGGGTGATCATGCTGCGGGTGGTGGACGAGTACTGGATGGACCACATCGACGCCATGCAGGACCTGCGCCAGGGCATCCGCCTGCGGGCCTACGCCCAGACCAACCCCGTGGACGCCTACAAGGCCGAGAGCCTGCATATGTTCGAGGAGATGATCTCCGCCATCCAGGAGGAGACCGTCCGGCGGCTGTACTCCATCCGCCTGAAGAAGAACGAGGAGGTTAAGCGGGAGCGGGTGGCCACCGGCATCACCGAGGGCCGGGGGGACGGCACCGTGAAGAAGCAGCCCCGCCGCGTCCAGAAGATCGGCCGCAACGACCCCTGCCCCTGCGGCAGCGGGAAGAAGTACAAGCATTGCTGCGGACGGGACGTGTGATGGATCTGTGGGAGACCCTCAACAGCGCCTATGAGCCGCTGTACCGCCGGGCCCAGGCCCTGTGCTCCCGGCTGAACGCCGCCGGGTACGGGTGCCAGTGGAACTGGTACGCCTTCCACTTCTCCCGCCGCCCGGAGGGCTTTTCGCCGGAGTTCTTCCCCATCCCGGTCATCACTGTCCAGGGCCTGTGCGACATCGGCCTGGAGCCGGACCACATCTTCATCGAGCGGATGCTCCCCCGGGCCCAGGCCCTGGAGCTGGACTGGTCCGCCCTCCGCCGCCCCTTTGAGGTCTACGGCGCGGACGACTACTGCGGAGACCTCTACCGCCCCGGCATGACCCCGGACCAGCTCCGGGCGCGCATCGCCCAGGACGGGGCGAAGGAGGTGGGCGTCCAGCTCACCCTGGCCGCCGGCTGCACGGACGAGGAGGTACTGACCGCTGTGGCGGAGTGCCGGGGGTGGGGTCCCCGGACTTGACAGCAATACACAGGCCGGGAGGCGTCGCCTCCCGGCCTTTCTTCGGAGGAAATGCGATGATCGTGCCTATCACAGAGGAAAACCTAATGGACGCCGCCCGCGTCCACGCCGCCTCCTGGCAGAGCTCCCACCGCGGCATCTGCTCCCCCGGCTTTGCGGCCGCCCACACGGCGGAGCGTCAGGCCGCCTACCTGCGCGGGGAGCTTCAGGCGGGCAAATCCCTCTGGCTGCTGCTGGACCCGGAGCCGGCGGGTATGGTGTCCCTGCAGGGGGACCTGATCGAGAACCTGTATGTCCTGCCGGAGGCCCAGGGGCGGGGCTGCGGGACGCGTCTGCTGCGCTTCGCCGTCTCCCGGTGCCGCCGGCCCCGGCTCTGGGTGCTCAGCAGCAACCAGTTTGCCTACGATTGGTATATTCGCAGTGGATTTATACCCACTGGAAAGAAAAAAGTGCTGTCCGACTCCCTGTTTGAGCGGGAGCTGGTCCGAAAGGAGCGCGCCATGTACATCGAGACCCCCCGCCTTCTCCTCCGGCATTTCACCATGGAGGACTTCCCCGCCCTTTGGGACATCCTGGGGGACCCGGAGACCATGGCCCACGTGGCCCGCTACACCCAGGAGGAGGCCCGGGAATTTCTGCGCACCTTCTGCGTGGAGCGCACCCCGCCGGGGGCCTGCGCCGCCGTTCTGCGGGAGAGCGGCCAGCTCATCGGCTACCTCCTCTGCAACCAGATCGACGCCCCCGGCATCTGGGAGCTGGGCTGGATCTTCAACCGGCGCTTCTGGCGGCAGGGGTACGCCTACGAGGCGGCGGCGGCCCTGACGGACCATCTCTTCCGGGACCAAGGGGCCCACAAGGTGGTGGCGGAGACGGAGGACGCCCTCCGCTCCCTCCCCTTGATGGAGAAGCTGGGCCTCCGGCGGGAGGGCGTCTTCCGCCAGCACTGCCGCAGCCAGGACGGCCAGTGGCGGGACCTGTTCTGGTACGGCCTTTTGCGGGAGGAGTACCTGGCGGAGCCTGGCCGTGCGCCGGCGGAATAGCAAAAGAGCCCCGGAACCGGGGCTCTTCTCCTGTTCTCTTTGAAAGCTGCTTCCTGCTGCGGCAGAGGCCGGGGCCTCCCTACTTCTCGTACAAGACCTCCAGGGCCGGGTTCGCGCGGTCCGCGTCCTCCAGCGTCTCCAGCAGCGCCCCGGCATACTCCCCCAGGCGCTCCGCCAGCTCCTCCCGGTGGAGGAGCACCAGCCGGGTGGGCTCCGCCCGTTCGGTGAGGGCGTCGTAGAGGGCGTCCAGATTGCGCCCGTAGTACTCCGGCAGCCCCAGGCGGGCGGCCAGCAGGTCGTGGGCCGCCTCCCGGGAGGTCATAAGGCCCCCGTCCACGACGACGGTGGTCATGGCGCCTCCTCCCCGTAGAGCAGGGTGAAGGTCTCGTAGTGGTCCTCGGTATAGTAGATCAGGCCGTCATCGGAGTATACCAGGCGCTTGGCCCCCCGGCTGCTCTCCCCGATGGTGCCGATGTCGCACTCGTAGTAGCTGCGGCCCTGGGCGGCGGGCAGGATGCCCTCCCGGTTCCCGAAACGGTCGCCGCCGATGGCGCAGCCGGGGGCTACCTGCTCCACCGAGCCTCCGGTCCAGCCAAGATTCCGTGCCTCGCTCTTGGTGATGTAGTTTTCCGGCAGATGGTCGTAGGTGTGGAGGTACAGGGATACATCCTCCACGCTGTTGTAGGTGCCGTCCTCGTCGATGACCGCCGCTTCCTCCTCGGGAAGCGCCTCCGGTCCGGCGGGCTGTACGTCCAGGTCTGTCTGCGGGGCGTCCTCCGGCTCTTCGAAGGAGTAGCCGGCGCCGTCCAGAATGATTTCCGTAGGGCCGTCCCCGCCGCCGATGATCCCCACGTCCAAGCCGCCGCAGCCGGCCAGGGGCAGCGCCGCGCACACCGCCAGCAGCAGGCTCAAGAGCTTTCGTCTCATGGTATCCTCCCCATTTCTCCCGCCGCTCCGGCGGGATTTTTGCGGCCGCAGGGGCTGGTAAACCGGCGCGGCCTGTGATATAATTGGTTTGCATCCTATCATACCACAAAAACCGGGTCCGGGCAACCCCCGCCCGCTGCCATAAGGAGGAAACATCGTGCGCGACCATATTGAAACCATCTGCGTCCAGGGCGGCTACCGCCCCAAGAGCGGAGGCCCCCGCCAGGTGCCTATCGTCCAGTCCACCACCTTCAAATACGACTCCAGCGAGGAGATGGGCCGCCTCTTCGACCTGGAGGCGGAGGGCTACTTCTACAGCCGCCTGCAAAACCCCACCTGCGATCACGTGGCCCGGAAGATTGCCCGGCTGGAGGGCGGCAGCGCCGCCATGCTCACCTCCTCCGGCCAGGCGGCCAACTTCTACGCCGTGTTCAACATCGCCTCCTGCGGGGACCACGTGGTGGCCAGCAGCTCCATCTACGGCGGCACCTACAACCTCTTCGCCGTGACCATGAGGCGGATGGGGGTAGAGTTCACCTTCGTCTCCCCGGACTGCACGGAAGCGGAGCTGGACGCCGCCTTCCGTCCCAACACCAAGGCCGTCTTCGGCGAGACCATCGCCAACCCCGCCCTGACGGTGCTGGACATCGAGAAGTTTGCCGCCGCCGCCCACCGCCACGGTGTGCCCCTCGTTGTGGACAACACCTTCGCCACGCCCGTCAACTGCCGCCCCATCGCATGGGGCGCGGACATCGTCACCCACTCCACCACTAAGTACATGGACGGCCACGCCGCTGCCCTGGGCGGGTGCGTCGTGGACGGCGGACGGTTCGACTGGATGGCCCACGCGGACAAATTCCCCGGCCTCACCACCCCGGACGAGAGCTACCACGGCGTCACCTACGCGGAGAAATTCGGCCGGGAGGGAGCCTTTATCACCAAAGCCACCGCCCAGCTCATGCGGGACTTTGGCTCCATGATGAGCCCCCAGAGCGCCTTTATCCTGAACCTGGGACTGGAGAGCCTCCACGTGCGCATGGCCCGCCACTGCGAAAACGCCCAAGCCGTGGCGGAGTATCTCCAGCAGCACCCCAAAATCACCTGGGTGCGCTACAGCGGCCTCGCCGGCGACCCCTATCATACCCTGGCGGAGAAGTATCTGCCCCACGGCTCCTGCGGCGTAATCAGCTTTGGGGTGAAGGGCGGCCGCACCGCCGCCGAGGCCTTTATGGCCCGGCTGCAGCTGGGGACCATCGCCACTCACGTGGCCGACGCCCGCACCTGCTGCCTCCACCCCGCCAGCACCACCCACCGGCAGATGAACGACGCCGAGCTGGAGGCCGCCGGCGTGTCCGCCGACCTGGTGCGCCTGAGCGTGGGGCTGGAGAACAAGGAGGACCTCATCGCCGACCTGGACCAGGCCCTGGCGTCCCTGTAGCCCCCATTCACAACTGCACATAAAGGAGAATCCCCATGCCCATCCGAATCCCCAACGAGCTGCCCGCTGCCCGGACGCTGAAGGAAGAAAACATCTTCGTTATGACGGAAAACCGGGCCGTGACCCAGGACATCCGTCCCCTGAAGATTCTGCTGCTGAACCTGATGCCCACCAAGATCGCCACCGAGACCCAGCTCAGCCGCCTGCTCAGCAACACGCCTCTCCAGGTGGAGCTGGAGCTCATCGCTCCCCATGGCCATATCCCCAAAAACACCCCCCAGGAGCACATGCTGGCCTTCTACCGCCACTTTGACGACGTGAAGGCCAACAACTACGACGGCATGGTCATCACCGGCGCGCCGGTGGAGCACCTGCCCTTCGAGGAGGTGGCGTACTGGGAGGAGCTGTGTGAGATCATGGAGTGGAGCAAGGAACACGTCCACTCCACCTTCCACATCTGCTGGGGGGCTCAGGCGGGGCTGTACTACCACTACGGCGTCCAAAAATATCCCCTGGAGAAGAAGCTCTTCGGCGTGTTCCCCCACGTGGTGGAGCGGCGCAGCAACATGCTCTTCCGGGGCAGCGACGACGTGTTCATGGTGCCCCACTCCCGCCACACCACCGTCCGGCGGGAGGACGTGGAGGCGGTCCCCGCCTTGAAGATTCTGGCCACCTCCCCGGAGGCGGGCATCTACGCCCTGTCCACCGAGAGCGGCCGGCAGATCTTCATCACCGGCCACTCGGAGTACGACGCGGACACCCTGGCCCAGGAATACCGCCGGGACAAGAACCTGGGGAAGCCCATCGACGTGCCGAAGAACTACTACCCCGGCGACGACGACACCCAGCCCCCCCGGGTCACCTGGCGCTCCTGCGCCAACCTGCTCTACAGCAACTGGCTGAACTACTTCGTCTACCAGACCACTCCCTTCGATCTCAGCGAGCTGCCGCCCCAGCTGGGGTGAGCGCGCTCCGCGAGATCCGTTTCCCCTCCGCGCAGAAAGCCCGGAGCCGCTTGGCGGCCCCGGGCTTTCCGTAGATTAGGAAAAGAGAGAGGGAGAAAAGAGAGTATTCATTTCTGAACAACGCCATCATAGTATACCCCCCGGCAAAAGTCAACCGTCCCGCGCCACAATTCACGAATTGTTCACAGCGGGTTCAAAAACCATTCAAAATCCGGTATTGACTCCTGTAAAAATGTGGCGTATAGTTAGCGTGCTAACTTTTTTGGCAGAAGGGAGGCCCGCCGCTTATGAGCGAGGATCTGGATCTCAGCCGCATGATCGCCTACTGCGCCCATCTGGGGATGCTGTACAGCGACCGCCGCCTGCGCGGCGCGGGGTACGACGTGACGCCGGTGCAGTCCCGCGTGCTGGTCTACCTGTCCTGCTGCGGCGGCGCGGTCAACCAGCGGGACCTGGAGCGGGAGCTGCACCTGCGGCCCTCCACCATCAACGGCATCGTGGGCCGCCTGGAGGAAAAGGGCTGCATCTCCCGCCGGGCCAGCACCGCCGACGCCCGCTGCCGGCTGGTGAGCCTGACGGAGGCGGGCCGGGCGCGGGTGGCGGCGTTCCGCACCGCCCTGGCGGACACCAACCGGCGCTCCACCGCCTGCCTGACGGAGGAGGAGCGCCGCCAGCTGGCGGGCCTGCTCTCCCGCGTCATCGCAAACTTGGAAAATGAGGTAAACAGCACATGATCAAAAAACTATGGCCATACACCAGGGGGTACCGGAAGTGGATCGCCCTGGGGGTGCTCTGCTCCGCCAGTGAGGCGGTATTTGAGCTGCTGCTCCCCCTGGTGATGGCGGACATCGTGGACACCGGCATCCCCGCCGGCGACACCGGCTACATTCTGAGGCGGGGCGCTCTGATGGTGCTCATGGCCCTGGTCTCCATGGCCCTGGGGGTCTCCGCCGCCTTTCTCTCCTCCCACGCGGGGCAGGGCTTTGGGGCCAACCTGCGCAAGGCCCAGTACGACCACATCCAGGCCTTCTCCTTCCGCAACATTGAGAAGTTCTCCACCGCCTCTCTGGTCACCCGCCTGACCAACGACTGCAACATGCTGCAGATGTCTCTGATGATGGGCATGCGCCTGCTGGTTCGCGCGCCGGTGATGCTCATCTCCGCCCTGGTGCTGGCCGTGTCCATCAGCCTGAGGCTCTCCAGGGTCTTCCTGGTGGCGATGCCCCTGCTGCTGGCGCTCATCGGCCTGATCGTCAAGCGCGTCAGCCCCATGTTCAGCAGCCTCCAGGAGCGCACCGACGACGTGAACCTGGTGGTGCAGGAGAACCTCTCCGCCATCCGGGTGGTCAAGTCCTTCGTCCGCGAGGACCACGAGCAGGAGAAGTTCCGCAAGCGGAACGACGCCCTCCGCGCCACCGCCGAGCGGGCCTTTGGCTTCGTGGTGATGAACATGCCCGTGATGATGCTCGTCACCTACGGCACCATCATCGCCGTTATGTGGTACGGCGCGCCCCTGGTCCAGTCCGGGGAGCTGCAGGTGGCCCTGCTGTCCACTTTTTTCACCTACATCACCCAGGTGCTGATGAGCCTGATGATGGTGTCCATGATTATGATGATGCTCACCCGTGCCGTGGCCTGCGCCAAGCGGGTGACGGAGGTGCTGGACGAGACGCCGGACATCACCGACGCTGCCGCCTCGTCCGGCGTTACCGCCGCCGACGGCTCCGTGGACTTCGACCACGTGTCCTTCAAATACAGCCCCGATGCGGAGAAGTGGAACCTCCGGGACATCAATCTCCACATCCCCAGCGGGGCTACCGTGGGCATCATCGGGGCCACCGGCTCCGCCAAGTCCACTCTGGTCCAGCTCATCCCCCGGCTCTACGAGGCCCAGGAGGGCACGGTCCGGGTGGGGGGCCGGCCGGTGGGGGAGTACACCGTGGAGCACCTCCGGGACGCGGTGAGCATGGTGCTTCAGAAGAACACCCTCTTCTCCGGCACCATCCGGGAGAATCTGCTGTGGGGCGATGAAAACGCCTCTGACGCGGACATCGAGGCCGCCTGCGAGGCCGCCTGCGCCGCCGAGTTCATCCGCCGGATGCCGGCGGGCTATGACACCGATTTAGGACAGGGTGGCGTCAATGTCTCCGGCGGCCAGAAGCAGCGGCTGTGCATCGCCAGGGCCCTTCTGAAAAAGCCCAAGGTGCTCATTTTGGATGACAGCACCAGCGCGGTGGACACCGCCACCGACGCCAGCATCCGGGCGGCCTTCCGCACCCGTCTGCCGGACACCACCAAGATCATCATCGCCCAGCGAATCATCTCCGTGATGGACGCGGATCTCATCGTGGTTATGGACGACGGCGCCATTGCGGACATGGGCACCCATGCAGAGCTGATGCAGACCAGCGACATTTACCGGGACGTCTACCAGTCCCAGCAGGAGGGGGCGAGTCTCGATGGCTGAACACACCACAAACCGGCGGCCGGGACCCCACGGGCCCGGCGCGCCCCGAGGCGGCTTCCAGAAGCCGAAGAACATGGGCAAAACCATCTCCACCCTGCTGCGCTACGTGGGCCGGTCCCGGTGGCTGCTGGCGGTGGTGGCGGTGTGCCTGGTGCTGAACACCGCCTGCACCATCGGCGGGTCCTATATGCTCCGGCCCCTCATCGACGAGTGTATCGTCCCCGGCGACTACCACCGGCTGGCCCGGACCCTGGTCCTCATGGCCTGTCTCTACCTGGGCGCGGCCCTTCTGAGCTACACCTACGCCCGCATCATGGTCCGCATCTCCCAGACGGCTACCCACGCCATCCGCCGGGACCTGTTCGCCCGGATGCAGCGCCTGCCCCTGCGCTACTTTGACACCCACACCCACGGCGAGCTGATGAGCCGCTACACCAACGACATCGACACCCTCACGGAGATCCTCCAGAACGGTCTGGTCTCCCTCCTCTCCGGGGCCCTGACCTTCGCGGGCGTGGTGGGCATGATGCTCTACCTCAGCCCTCTGCTGTTTCTGGTGACGGTGTTCTCCCTGGGGCTGATGCTGGCGGTCATTATGACCGTGGGCAAGCGCTCCCGCCGCTACTTCATGGCCCAACAGCGGGATCTGGGTGAGATCAACGGCTATATTGAGGAGATGATCGAGGGACAGAAGGTCATCAAGGTCTTCAACCACGAATCCCAGGCCAAGGCAGGCTTCGACGCGCGCAACGACCGCTACCGCCGCAGCGCCGCCAGCGCCCACGCCTTCGCCGGAGCCATGATGCCCGCCATGGGCAACATCAGCCACATCAACTACGCCCTGACCTGCTGCGTGGGGGCGCTGCTGTCCATCGCCATGGGCCTGGACCTGGGGGCCCTGCTGGTGTATCTCCAGTACACCCGCCAGGTCAGCCAGCCCATCAGCCAGGTCAGCCAGCAGGTGAACAACATCCTGGCGGCCATCGCCGGCGCAGAGCGGGTCTTTGAGGTCATGGAGGCCGCCCCGGAGGTGGACGACGGAGAGGTCACCCTGGTCCACGTCCGCCGCGGCCCCGACGGGGCCCTCACCGAGGCGGCGGGCCGCAGCGACGGCTGGGCCTGGAAGAAGCCGGACGGAACCCTGACGCCCCTGCGAGGGGATGTGCGCTTCGAGGACGTGGTCTTCGGCTACAACTCGGACAAGACCATCCTCCACGGCATCTCCCTCTACGCCAAGCCGGGGCAGAAGATCGCCTTCGTGGGCTCCACCGGCGCGGGGAAGACCACCATCACCAACCTCATCAACCGCTTCTATGAGATCGACGGCGGCCTCATTACCTACGACGGCATCGACGTCCGGGACATCGGCAAGGAAAGTCTGCGCCGCTCCCTGGGCATTGTGCTTCAGGACACCCACCTCTTCACCGGCACCATCGCCGACAACATCCGCTACGGCAAGCTGGACGCCACCGACGAGGAGGTCCGCGCGGCGGCGAAGCTGGCCAACGCCGACACCTTCATCAGCCACCTGCCCGACGGCTATGACACCTGGATCACCGACGACGGCGGCAGCCTCAGCCAGGGGGAGCGGCAGCTGCTGGCTATCGCCCGAGCCGCCGTGGCGGACCCGCCGGTGCTGATTCTGGACGAGGCCACCAGCTCCATCGACACCCGCACGGAGAAGCTCATTGAGCGGGGCATGGACCGGCTCATGGCGGAGCGCACGGTGTTTGTCATCGCCCACCGCCTCTCCACCGTCCGCAACGCCAAGGCCATCATGGTGCTGGAGCAGGGGGAGATCATCGAGCGGGGCGACCACGACGAGCTCATCGCTCAGGGCGGGAAGTACTATCAGCTGTATACCGGTCAGGCGGAGCTGAGCTGACAGGGCTTATAAATAATACGGGTAATACGGGGGCATCCCAAAGGGATGCCCCCGTCAGCTTGTCGAAAAGCGGCCTGACCCGGAAGGAAGCAGGCAGGCCGCAAAATGCAGTATAGATAAATACAAGGATAGCGGAGGGAAAGGAGCGGAGAGTTGTCGCTTTGTCTGCGGAGCTATGACAGCCGGAGCCAACGGCGGCCTGGGATGCTCCCCCTGTGCCGGGGGCGCGTGGCAAATACGGCGCAATCATGGATCGAAATGGATTTATCCTCGCTGGACTTCTGGACACTGTGACCAGAAGTGGGGCAAGGTTGAAGGGCGGCATTTTTTTGGTGCTGCCTTTCTGCGTTTCCCCACATCCTTGTGCCCTGGGGCTGTCTTTAGCGGGTGGCAGAAGCGGTGTGATCCAGTGGTGGCTGCGGGATGGGGTGCGGGAATCTCCAGAGGAGATCGCTGCCTTGATAATCGATTTTTGCGAGGGCGCTGCGGGAAAATTTGCTGGTCACGCATACTGACAGCTGTGGTTGATATGCTGCGGGGAATACGGCATACCGTATTCCCCGCATTGCTTGCCCCGCCGTAGAAGATGGGGTACTGGAGGTTGCAGCCACCGCCGCCGGTCCAGCCCGCGTCGCCGTCGCTCCAGAAGGTGTTGCCGAACACCTCGGGCTCGGTGGGCACCCACAGCTTACCCATGTTGTTCCACGCCCAGCCGATGGAACTCTCCAGCGCACCGGCGGCGGAGTAACGGCTTTCCAGCAGCGCCCGCTTGTCGATGATGCAGGGCTTGAGGTCACCGGGAAGCGTGGCGATAACGCCGGTGGTCTCGTCGTTGAGGGTCTGGAAGAGCTTGGAGGCCCGCCAGGGGTTCGGCTCCGCCTCGGTGCCGTTGTTGGTGTTGGTGTCGTTGAACACCTTGGTTCCGGCCAGACAGTCGCGGGAGATAAAGTCGATGTGGTGGCCGATCTCGATGTCGCCGCAGCGGTAGTACTGGTCAATGCCAGCCACCTCCATGATCACCACCTCGCCAGTGGTCAGGGTGATGGTCTTGAAGTCGCCAATGTGGATGCCCGTAAAATTCCCGGCCAGGATGCGGGCCTGCAACGCGGCCCAGCTCTCGGTCAGCTCCTTGCCATAGGGGACGCCGCCGGACAGGAATGTGTTCTTGAAGAACTCCGCCGCCGCGTCGAACTCCACCCGCCGGGTGCCCTCCGCGTCCGTGTCCGCCAGGATGGTGTCTTTCCCGGTGATGATTGCAGTTTTCTTGATTTCGTTGGTTTTCATGCTGTGTTCCTCCTGATAATTGATGTATTAGCGTACAGCGATATAGCTGCCGGTCATGCCCGCTGCCTCCTGTTCCACACTTCATCAATCCGCTTGTGGCAGTCATCCGGGCCGATGTCTCCCACCCATGTTTCCAGCGCCTCGCGTTTCTCCCGGCGCTCGTACTTGTCCATCACGTCGTAGTCCGGCTCCAGCGTCTCCCGGTTGAAGTAACCGACACAGGTATTGGCTGATACCCAGTTCTGCGGCAATCTTGACCGTGGAAGCGTTCTCTCCCCACATCATTTCAATTTTCCTGCGGTCGTCCAGCGTCAAAGTCCTCACCTAAATCACCCCTTTCACCCGTTTCTGCCCCCGTTTGGGTAAAAAAATAATGCAGAAAAAGGTTGAAAAACCTTTTCTGCATTTAACTTACTACATCAGCGGGGCGGAGGAATCCTGAAAATTTGATTGACTTTTGCCCTTCTCCATGGTACAGTAGGACAAATCAAAGAACTACCGCCGGGTAACGTCTGTTTCCATTCCGTCAGGCCACAGCAGGAATGGAGCCAGACGATTTTTTTGTCAGGAGGTACACGACATATGTTTCGAGAAATGCGCCGGAAAAAACAGGCTCTGAGTCCGGAGGAATGCGCCGCTGTTTTGCGGCGGGGGACAAACGGGGTGTTGGCCCTTTCGGGTGACGGCGGTTACCCCTACGCGGTTCCGCTCAGCTATGTGTTTGACGGTGAACGGATCTATTTTCACTGTGCCAAGACAGGCCACAAATTGGATGCCATCCGACGGGACAGCCGGGCATCTCTGTGCGTGACCGACCAGGATCAGATTGTTCCGGAGGAATATACGACCTATTTCAGAAGCGTGATCGCGTTTGGTACAATCCGTATTTTGGAGGATGCCGCCGAAAAACGAACTGCCATTGAGAAGCTGGCAGTCAAATATGCGCCGGACGACCCTGCCGAACACCGCAGCCAGATGATCGACAGAGACTGGACTCCGCTGTGCATATTGGAAATGACGGTTGCACACATGACCGGGAAAGAGGCAGTAGAACTGGTCAGAGAAAAAGCGATTGCAAACAGAAGCGATAAATAAGATAAACCCGCCGGGGCTTTATTCCTTTGTGTAGCAGGCCGGCGTTACACAAGCGCTGGCCTGCTCTATTTTTGAGGGGATATTGTCTGTGTATCAAGGACGCACAAAAACACTGTTTATCAGGTATGCCATTCCGCAGATGATTGGCTTGCTTTTCAATTCGGTTTATATCATCGTGGATGGCATTTTTATAGGGAACCGGCTGGGAACGGACGCTATGGCTGCTACAGCAGTCTCTGGACTGCTCCCATTTTCCCTATTATATCGCATCCTCTATCATTTTGTGGAATTAAATCAGCACTTCCTTAAATCAACAAAATAACGATATAGGCAAGGTAAAGGAACGCGAGGAGAGAAGCATCCGATTTGTCATATCCGGCGGCGATCCTGCGAAACCATTTGCGCTTTTGAGAAGAAGCACTCAACCAAATGGCGCTCTCTATTAACCACCAATCTATAGGCCACAGATCAGAAATATTACTCTGCGGCGGGACCACAGAGCCGGCCATGCGGGAAAATTTATATGGATTATATAAAATAAACCCCGATAGGCAGACAGGTTTCTACAATCAGACCAATAACCAGACAACTTTATCAAAATTATTCAAAAAGTTGTTGAATCAAAAAAGGCTTTATGTTACATTCCTAACTATACAGATGCTGGAAAATAACCGGCGCCGCATCTGACAACAACGGAAAAGGAGCGAGATTATGAAAAGAAGAATTCTTAGCATCGTACTGCTTGCCGCCATGTGCACAGCCCTGCTGGCGGGCTGCGGCCAGAAGTCCGCAACATGGAAGGTCACCTGCCCCTGGGCCCCCTCCGGCGTGGCCGCTATGGTGAGCCAGCAGGCGGCTACCAAGTCCACCAGCTATTCCGACTCCATCACCCTGGTAGCCGAGGCCATCAAGGGCGACGCCGCCACCGTCAACACCTGGGTGGCCGACACTAAGGCCAATGATACCGAGCTGGTCTTCGTGGGCGAGGGCCTGCTGTCCATCACCTCCATCCTGGATCCGGCCAAGATGCAGTTCGGGTATGAGGACTTTGTGTTTGTGGAGAACCTGTATTCCTCCATCTTCGTCCTCTCCGCCGACGCCAAGCTGAACATCAGCAGCGTGGCCGATCTGGAGGCCTATGTCCAGCAGGGGACGGAGATCAGCGTGGCGGTCAACGGCGCCACCGGCTCCGAGGCCTTCCTGGCCGCGTCCCTGTTCGGCGCCATGGGCGCGGGCGATAAGCTGAAGCTGACGCCCTATCAGTCCGCCGCCGAGGCCGCCCAGGCCGTGGCCCGGGGCGAGACCCAGTTCGCCGTCTCCCACCAGTCCCAGATTCTGGAGACCTTCCAGCAGAACGGCGTGACCGTAGTGTGCGCCTTCGACGAGAACGACATCGCAAACGGCCCCTTCGCCGGCGTAGAGGGCGTGGGCCAGCACGGCTACCCCTACTTCCGCAACCGCTGCTTTGTCATGGCCCGGGCCGGCACCGATGAGAAGAAGGTCGCCGAGCTGAAGGAACTCTATGGCAAGATTCTGGCGGACGCGGAGGTCGTGGAGTGGCTCCAGGACACCATGCTGCTGGAGGTGGACACCATGTCCGTGGCGGACGTGGAGGCCCATGTGGAGAACGTCAAGAGCATCGTCAACGAGTACAAGGACATCGTCGCAGGCTGACCGCAGCCATACATACGGGGAATGGGATAGGGCAGAGGTCCCGCCCATTCCCCTTTTTATTTCCCGAATTTTGAAAGGAGGCACCTTATGAAGCAATGGATCGAGCAGTTCAACGGCCGTATGGACGCCTGGGGCCGTAAGCTGCACGAAAAAGAAATCCGCATCCCCGTTGACCTGGTGACCGGCGTGGTGTTCGCGCTCTTCGCCCTGGTCATTCTGCTGGTCATGCCGGACCAGGTGGCGGTTTCCGAGAAGGATGTGGTCAATGGCCGGGCGTTTCCCACGCTGCTGATGACGGTCATGCTTCTCTGCTGCGCCATGCTGACCGGCAAAGAACTCTATAAACTGGCAACGAAGCAGTCCCTGAATTGGAAGGTCATTAACATCCAGGTGGAGGCCAAGGCGCTGGCAATCCTGGGCATTTTGCTGGGCACCTATTTCCTCAGCAAGTGGACCGGCCTGTTCGTGGTAGGAGCGGTCTTCTGCTGCCTGGGCTTCCTGCTCTATTTCCGATGCCGGAAAAAATCCTACTATGTCATCACCCTGGTGATCGCGGTGGCCATCTGGGCGGCCTTCCGCTTTATCCTGGGCGTGGACTTTTAAGGAGGGAGGCTGCTTATGTTACAGTACATTGCCCCGGCCACCGGCCTGCTGTTTACCTTGGAAAACATCCTGTGGATCAACATCGGCGTGTTTATCGGTTCGGTTTTCGCGGCCATCCCCGGACTGAGCGTGATCCTGTGCGTGATCCTGTTCCTGCCCGTCACCTACTCTATGACCGCCATCCCCGGCATGATGTTCCTGCTTGGCATCTACTGCGCCGGGGGCTACGGCGGCAGCGTGTCCGCCATCCTTATCAACACCCCCGGCACCCCCCACGCGGCCGCCACCATGCTGGACGGACATCCCCTGTCGGAGAAGGGCCGGACCAAGGCCGCGCTGAAGATCGCCCTGTACGCCTCCACCTTCGGCGGGATCTTTTCCGCTTTGATGCTGCTGTTCCTGGGGCCCCAGGTGGCCCGGGTGGCCGCCCAGCTGGGTACCGCGGAGTACTTCATGGTCTGCGTCTTCGGCCTGACCATCATCGCCGGCGTGTCGGGCAAGAGCA
>ERZ779629.301-NODE-301-length-21380-cov-7.682251_pt1 | contig 21380 bp, 20 predicted proteins | sample MGYA00514192_ERZ779629 | MGnify/ENA primary metagenome ERZ779629 (study PRJEB29562, sample SAMEA4376709) | mouse gut metagenome | isolation source: Cecum | study: EMG produced TPA metagenomics assembly of the A DSS colitis mouse model was used to assess the... | reverse complement strand
GATTTAGGTTCTCGTGCGGAAACGCGTGTGGGTTCGAGTCCCTTCAGGCGCACCAAGATAAGTTGACAGGTCACTAAGATAGGTGACCTGTCAATTTTATATATCCAGCAAGCCACAGTGATTTTAGTTATTGTGGCTTTTATTTGTGGCGACAGCTCAGACAAGGCTGCCGCCAGGTTAGAAAATGGGGCTCCACCTCTTCTGGTACAGCTTCCTCGCCCAGATCATCAGCAGGATTGCCCAGAGCCACAGCCACAGCTCTGTGACCAGTATGGATACCGCGCCCCGCTGATACAGCGCCGGAAGCAGATCTCCCGCGGCATGGGCCAGAATCGCCAGCGGCAGATATCTCCTTTGCCCCTTCACAATTCCATACGCTACCACTACAGTGAGGGAAATGTGGACCGCCATGGCCCCCATTCGTTCCAACACAGCCATCACACCGCTCACGGCGCCGAAGTTCGCCGCAGACGAGATGGCCGCTGCCACAGGACCTACTATGCTTTCCGGACTGTCCCCTGTCACCCCCAGGAAGGGCAGCGTGCCCTCTATTCCCTGTCCTTGAAGCATTGTCGCAACAGCCAGCAGGCTCACAATAGACATCAGGCTGATGGCCCAGACTTCCGCACCGCCGTGGCCAATGCCATACATCACCATGCTTTCCCGGTTTTTGTTCTTTTTCATGAGAAACCTGATGACCACATATCTGCCGCACTCCTCAAAAATACCCGCCATGCAGGCCCCGTAGAGCACGTAAACAGGGGTGCTTCCGTTGATGAACCGGGAAACGGGATTGTCCCATACGATGCACACCATGTGCACCCCCAGCTCCAGCACCCGGGCTGATAGTAAAAAACCCGCCGCGCCAATGAACACCGGCACAAATGAAGCGGACTTCCCACACCGCCTCCTCCACCAGACCACACAGATGACAGGCAGTAGGGCCAGCGCCACCGCCGTCACAGACAAGGTAACGATTGAGCTCTGCACTTGGCTGATATCCTGGCGCAGAATTTCCTCCATGATCTTCTCCCCCTTCAAAACACACTTCGGCCAACGGTTCAAACTCATGATAAACCCTCCAGCAGATGGAAGGTCAAGCGTTTTCCGCAGTATTCTAAAAAATAAGCGGCAACCACCAAACAAATACAGGGGGACGCTCCACCGAGGAGCGTCCCCCTGTTCATCAGTCCCGCGTATCCCGCCCTTTCAAACGGGACGAGCTTCTTCTTCGGCAGCTCAGGCCGCTGCGTTCAGATCACCCGCATCCGAATAACACCGGGCACCCTGCGGATGTCCTCAATGGTCTCCTCCTCCACCCGGGAGCCCGCATCCACCATCGTATAGGCGTATTCGCCCTTGGACTTATTGGTCATGTTCTCCACGTTCACCCCGTCGGCCCCCAACTGGGTGGTGATCTGGGCGATGACGGCAGGCACATTGCGGTGGATGACGCACAGGCGCTGAACGCCGGAGCGCTCCATAATCACGTTGGGGAAGTTGACGGAATTCTTGATATTGCCGTTTTCCAGGAAGTCCCGGAGCTGGTTGGCCGCCATGACGGCGCAGTTGTCCTCGCTCTCCGGGGTGGAGGCCCCCAGGTGGGGGATGGCCACCACGCCCTCGGCCAGGGTGATCTCGTTGTCCGGGAAGTCGGTGACGTACCGGGCCGCCTTGCCGGCCTTCAGCGCGGCGATCATGTCGGCGTTGTTCACCAGCCCGCCCCGGGCCATGTTGATGATGCGCACGCCGTCTTTCATTTTGGCAATGGCGGCGGCGTTGATCGTATCCCGGGTAGCCTCCGTATAGGGCAGGTGGAGAGAAATATAATCGGAGTTGGCAAACAGCGTGTCCAGCTCCTTCACCACCTTGATGTGCCGGTCCAGCCGCAGGGCGGCGTCCACCGACAGATAGGGGTCATAGCCGTACACGTCCATGCCCAGGCTTAGCCCGATGTTGGCCACCAGCGCACCGATGGCTCCCAGCCCCACCACACCCAGGGTCTTGCGGTAAAGCTCCGGACCCACAAAAGCGGACTTCCCCTTCTCCACTGCGGTGGGTATATCCACACCGGGGACGCCTGCCTGCTCCCTCACCCACTGGGCGCCGCCAATGATGTCCCGGGAGGCCAGCAGCATCGCGCACAGCACCAGCTCCTTCACCGCGTTGGCGTTGGCGCCGGGGGTGTTGAACACCACCACGCCCGCCTCCGAGCAGCGCTCAATGGGAATGTTATTCACCCCTGCGCCCGCCCGGGCAATGGCCCACAGGCTGGCGGGGAACTCGTAGTCGTGGAGCTTGGCGGAGCGCACCAAAATGGCGTCCTCGTTTTCCACGCCGTCGCCCACGGCATAGCTGTCCGCGCCCAGCCTCTCCAGTCCCACGGGGGCGATCTTGTTCATGGTTTTGATCTTGAACATGGTTTTCACCTCATTTTTAATAAACGCTCAGCAGCAGTCCCAGTTATAGCACACCCGGGAGAAGTCCCGGCGTCTCAGCGCTTCCCGGTTGATGAAGAAATTACACACGCCGCAGTCGCCCCACAGCACAAGGTCCTTCCGGTCCTGCATATCGCTGTCCAGCTGGAACAGGAGCACATCCAGGTTGGCAAGCTCGCCGTCGTTGATGCGGGGGTCCTCCTGGGTGAAATAGGGGTAGCCACCCAGCTGGTGGAAGGGGGCTTTCTCCCTGGGCGCGGGGAACTCCTTGTTGATTTTTGTCGCCCGGTAATAGTCCCACTGTGTCTTGAGATCTGTGCCGTGAAGCTCGTTCCACTTGGCCAGGAATTGGTCCCAGGCCCGGAAGTCCTGACTGTTGATGTGCTGGACTTCCGCCGGGGCGAAGCGGATGCCGTAAGCGCCGAACAGGGGGGTATGGAATCTCGTGTCCCCCTCCGGCTGAGGGGCCTCCGCCTCCTTCGCCTGTACTTCCGACGCCGTCACGGTAGAATCCACCGTCTCGTGGTACAGCACCCGGAAATCCTTCTGTGCCGTCGAGTTGTCGAAGTCCGCGCCGAACAAATCGTCCAGACCGAAGAAAAACTGCAAAAGTCCTCCATGTGGGAAGTCGGACAGGCCCTCCAGCGCGGCGCAGTCCACCTGAGCCAGCAGTCTCATCCCCCTGCCGTTGGAATCCAGCGGCCACGCCATGTCACGGGGCAGGTAGGGCGTACCGCCCACCTTGCTCTCGAAAATCCCCGGCTCCCCCTGCTCCAGGGTGAAGCGCAGGACGGGCTCGGTGTTCCGCTCCACGACCTCCCCGGCGATCTGCCGGGCCAGCTCCAGCTCGCTCATGTCAGTTCGCCTTGTCAAACGCCCGGATGAAGTCCGCCAGCCTCTCCACACCCTCCACGGGCATGGCGTTGTAAATGGACGCCCGCATACCGCCCACGTTCCGATGGCCCTTCAGGTTGGTGAAGCCCGCCTCGGTAGCCTCCTTCACAAACTTGGCGTCCAGCTCCTCGCTCACCGAGCGGAAGGTGACGTTCATATCCGACCGGCTGGCCTTCTCCGCCGCGCAGGTGAACAGCTTGGAGCTGTCCAGCACGTCGTACAGCAGAGCGGCCTTGTCGTGCTTGATCTTCTCCATGCCCTCCACGCCGCCTTTGGCGTCCAGCCATTCCAGCACCAGCCCCAGCATGTAAATGCACCAGCAGGGCGGGGTGTTATACATGGAGTCCTTGTCGATCATGGTCTTGTAGTTCATCATCAGCGGGGTATAGGGCAGCTCATGGCCCGCCAGGTCCTCCCGCACGATGGCGATGGTGAGCCCCGCCGGGGCCAGGTTTTTCTGGGCACCGCCGAAGATGATCCCGTACTTGGACACGTCCACCGGCCGGGACAGGAAGTTGGAGGACATATCGCACACAATGGGCACGTCTCCGGTGTCGGGCACGTACTGCCACTCGGTACCGTAAATGGTGTTGTTGGCGCAGTAGTAGAAGTAGCTGGCCTGGGGGTCCAGCTTGAGCTGGTCCTGGGCGGGAATATAGGTGTGGTTCCTGTCCTCGCTGGAGGCGGCCAGGGAGATCTCCCCGTACTTCTTGGCCTCCTTATAGGCCACATTGGCGAAGTTGCCGGTGACGGCGTAGTCCGCCTTGCCGGTTTTGCCGATGAGGTTCAGGGGAACCATGGAGAACTGGCTGGAGGCTCCGCCCTGCAAAAACAGCACCTTGTAATTGTCGGGAACGTGGAACAGCCGAATGAAATTGGCCTTGGTGTCGTCAAAAATCTTCTGGAACACCTTGGAGCGGTGGCTCATCTCCATCACGGACATGCCGGAGCCCTGGTAGTTGACAATTTCGCTCCCCGCCCGCTCCAGCACCTCCAAGGGCAGCATGGACGGGCCGGCGGAGAAGTTGTAGACGCGCTCGTTTCCCATATCTCTTCCTCCTTGTTTTTCCCCCGCCCCAGCGCGGGGCGCGGGATCTCGCCAGGCATTTTACCGCTTTAGCGTATTATATATATTATATGTGCTTCCTCCCCCCGCTGTCAATGCCCAGAAGGGCAAAAAAAGCCCCCCTTCCCAGGGGGGCTTTGTGTATTCTGATACCAGAAGAAAACACTATGCGATATTGTCACGCCTCTGTTTTCAGCATACGGGTGGCGTTGAGGATCGCGATGACGGCCACCCCCACGTCGGAGAACACCGCCCCCCACATGGTGGTCCTGCCCATCGCCCCCAGCACGAGGAACAGCGCCTTGACCCCCAGGGCGAACACGATGTTCTCCCGCACGATGCGCAGGCACTTGCGGGCGATGTCCATAGCCCGCACCAGCTTGGCCGGGTCGTCGTCCATGAGCACCACGTCGGCGGCTTCGATGGCGGCGTCGGAGCCCATGGCCCCCATGGCGATGCCCACGTCGGCCCGGGAGAGCACCGGCGCGTCGTTCACCCCGTCGCCCACATAGGCCAGCACACCCTTCTCGCTCTTGCGGCGCAGCAGCTCCTCCAGCCTCTCCACCTTGTCCCCGGGCAGCAGCTGGGCATGGACCTCGTCCAACCCCAATTGGGCGGCCACCGCCTGGCCCACGGCCTCGCTGTCCCCAGTGAGCATAACGGTGCGGATGCCGCCGGCCCGCAGGGCCTGGATGGCCGCGGGGGCGGTGGGCTTCACCTGGTCGGTGATGACGGCGCAGCCCAGGTACTGTCCTTCCCGGGCCACGTGGACCACGGTGCCCGGCTGGGCGCAGGGCTGGAACGCCACGCTCTCCTTTTTCATCAGCTTCTCATTGCCCGCCAGCACCCGCCTGCCGTCCACCAGGGCGGACACGCCGTGGCCGGGGACCTCCTCCACGTCCGCCACCCGGCTGGGGTCGATCTCCCTGCCCAGGGCCCGGCGCAGGGACTGGGCGATGGGGTGGCCGGAGTGGCGCTCCGCCAGGGCGGCGCACTCCAATAGCTCCCCCTCGGTGACGCCGGGGGCGGGGATCAGCGCGGACACTTCAAACACCCCCTGGGTGAGGGTGCCGGTCTTGTCGAACACCACCGTCTCCGTCTTGGCCAGCAGCTCCAGATAATTGCCGCCCTTCACCAGAATGCCCTGGGCGGAGGCCCCGCCGATGCCGCCGAAAAAGGACAGGGGGATGGAGATGACCAGCGCGCAGGGGCAGGAGATGACCAGGAAGGTGAGCGCCCGGTGGACCCAGATTCCCCACTCTCCGGTGATCAGGGCGGGGATCACCGCCAGCGCCAGCGCGGCAAACACCACGGCGGGGGTGTAATACCGGGCAAAGCGGGTGATGAAGTTCTCCGCCTTGGCCTTTTTGGAGGCGGCGTTCTCCACCAGGTCCAGAATCTTGGCCACGGTGGACTGGCCGAATTCCTTGGTGACTTTGGCCTTCAGCAGCCCGGTGATGTTGATGCAGCCGCTGAGCAGCTCGCCCCCCGCCTCCACGTCCCGGGGGGCGGATTCGCCGGTGAGGGCGGCGGTGTTCAGGGAGGATGCGCCCTCGATGACCACGCCGTCCAGGGGGACCTTCTCGCCGGGGCGGATGACGATGATTTCGCCTACCGCCACCTCGTCCGGGTCCACCTCCAGGATCTGCCCGTCCCGCTCCACGTTGGCCGTGTCGGGCCGGATGTCCATGAGCTGGGCGATGGACCGCCGGGACTTGCCCACCGCCACGCTCTGGAACAGCTCGCCCACCTGATAGAACAGCATGACGCCCACGGCCTCGGAGGTCTCCCCCAGCACCAGCGCCCCGATGGTGGCCACGCACATGAGGAAGTTCTCGTCAAACACCTGCCCGTGGCCGATGTTGCGGATGGCCTTCCACAGGATGTCCCAGCCGATGGTGAAATAGGCGGCCAGGTACAGCCAGATGGGGGAAATTGAGTATACGCCGCCGTCCAGCCGGCTGGTGAACAGCGGAATCTCAAACGGCACCCGGACCGGCGGCAGCAATACCGCCAGCGCCAGCAGCGCCGCCGCCACAATAATGCGGATCAGCGTCTTTTTTTGCTTTCTGGTCATCATAAATCAACTCCTAATACGGATGTGCAGTCCGTTTTTTGCCGTCCAAACGATTCAGGCGGGCTTTTCCAGTATCCCAATGCCCTCCGGCACTCCGCCGGGAATGACCTCCAACGTCACGGGGGCCAGCTTCACGCTCTCCAGGAATTCCCGGTAGGTCTCCGGGGTAAAGGCGTGCTCGTAGTGAAAGCCCACGCCCTGGTAAATTTTAATCATGGAGCCATAGGCCGCCCCCGCTTTCCCTTGAAGGTAGGTGGGCAGGATGAGCCTCCCGCCGGGGGCGGTGACCCGCCACAGCTCCCGGACGGCAGTTTCCGGGTTTGGAAGCAGGTGGAGCACGTTGGCGGCGATCACCGCGTCAAAGCCCCCGTCCGGATCGGGCAGGTCGGTCACGTCCCGAACGGCAAAGCACACGTTGGAGTGCCCCCGCTTCCGGGCCTTTTTCCTGGCCCGGGCCAACATGGCCTCCGACTGGTCGGTGCACAGCACCGATTTTGCCCGCCGCGCCGCCGCCAGGGAGAACTCTCCCGTCCCGGCGGCGCAGTCCAGTACACGGGCTCCGGCGGGAACCAGCTCCCCCACGCGGGTTCTGGCGGCGGCGTTTACCTTTCGGTTGCTCCACTCAAACAGGTCGTACAGCCCGGCGGCCCGGTCCCAGAAGGTGCGGCTCACAGCACGATCTCGCAGTCAGGCTCCACCTTGCGGCAGACCTTCACCACGTCCTTCATGATGGCGTCCACGTCGTCCGCCTCAATGGTCATTTTCTGGGTCAGAAAGCTGACGGTGGCGCCGGTGACGCCGGGGAGCTTTTTGATGGCGTCCTCCATTTTGGCGGCGCAGTTGGCGCAGTCCAGATCAATGAGCTTGAAGGTCTTTTTCATAGTGATGACTTCCTTTCTTAATTCGTGTCCTATTCACGTCTCGCCTGTTCGCGACGGCTCGAACGCTATTCGTTCACATGCTCCATCCCCTGGGCAATGATTTTGCGCACATGGTCGTCGGCCAGGGAGTAGAACACAGTCTTGCCCTCCCGGCGGAACTTCACCAGCCGGCTGCCCTTGAGCACCCGCAGCTGGTGGGACACCGCCGACTGAGTCAGCCCCAGCAGCTGGGCGATGTCGCACACACAAAGCTCCGCCTCGAACAGAGCGTAGAGAATTTTAATCCGGGTGGAGTCCCCAAACACCTTGAACAGCTCCGCCAGGTCGTACAGCGTCTCGTCGTCGGGCATCTCGCCCAGCACCTCGCTCACGGCGTCCTCGTGAACGAACAAACAGCCGCAGCGCTCGATCTCGTTGTTGTCAGTCATGGCGCGCTCCTCTCTTTTAACAAATATATGAACATCTGCTCATATATTAACTCTTTAGAGGCCGTCTGTCAATACCCCCGCCAAAAAAATTTCAGCGGCGGGACAGAACCGCTCCAATCCGGTCCCGTCCCGCCGCTCCGGCAGGTCTATTCCTCCCGCTCCAGATAAACCATTACCGCCGCCCCCGGCCCCACGTGGGTGCCGATGACCGCCCCCACCGGATGTACCTCGCTGGGGTGGGACCCAAAGGTCTCCCGGGTGAGCGCCATCAAGCTCTGGCACAGCTCGTCATGGGCGGTATAGCCGTAGTACACCGGCAGGCGCTGGTCAAAGACCAGCTCTGCTCCCACCAGCTTCACCAAGGCGGACAGGCTTCCCTTGGCGCCCACGCCCTTGCCCACCAACCCCAGCTGGCCGTCCTTCAGGGTGATGATGGGCTTTACCTTCAAAAGCTCCCCGGCGATGGACACCGCCGCCGGCAGGCGCCCCCCCTTATGGAGGTATTTCAGGGTGTCCACCACGGCCAGCAGCCTCACTCTGCCCTTCGCCCGCTCCAATTCGTCAACGATGGCGGAGGCGTCCAGCCCCTGATCCCGGAGCAGGCACGCCAGGTCGATGAGCAGCCGCAGCCCCAGCACCGTCTGGGTGGAATCCACCACGTGGATGTTCTCATAGCCGCACATCTCCCGGGCGATGAGGGCGCTTTGGCAGGTGCCCGACAGGGACGACGCCATGGGCAGGCAGATCACGCTGTCCCCCCGGTCCTTCGCCCGCTGGAAATGGGGCAGGAAGTCATCCGGCCCCGCCTGGCTGGTGGTGGGCAGCTCCTTGGCCTGAGCCAGCCGCTGGAAAAAGGCGGCGTGGTCCAGCACATCGGGGAATTCCTCCTCCCCGAACTGCACCTTCAGGGACACTACCCAGATCCCTCTGCGCTCCGCCTCCTCCGGCGTGAAGTCGGCAGTGCTGTCTGTCAAAATGTAAATGGCCATGTTCTGGTCTCCTCCTCGTTTATGATGGATCCCGCCGGCTCACATCGTGAAAAAAACGGTCCAGCCGGCGCAGGGAGCGAAGCAGAGCGTCCAGCTCCTCTTCCTCCAGTTTGGTGGCGGCGCTGGCCGCCATACGGACGTGAAACTGGGCGTGGAGGCGGTTGGCCTCCTCCCCCTTGGGGGTGAGAAACACCCGGATGACCCGGCGGTCCCCCGGCTCGCTCCCCCGCTCCAGGCAGCCCTTGCGCACCAGGGTGTTCACCGCTGTGGTCAGCGTGCTCACCCGGATGGCCAGCGCGTCGGCCACCTGGGTCATGGTGTTGCGCCCGGAGGCCGTGAGCCCGCCCACAGCCTCCAGCACGTGCAGCTCCTTCACCGACAGGTCCTGGGCGCCCATGGCGCTGAGCGCCTGCTCCTCATAGGCCAGGATCTGGTTGAACACATGGACGAAGAAATAGTTCAGCTCATCCCGCTGGCTCTCGGTCATGGTATCCCTCCTAGATGTCGATGTTCAAATATTCAGATTTTAAAATTATTTGAACTTCAAATAATATACGCTGAAAAAAGAGGTCTGTCAACCCCTTTTTTCCGGCGGCAGGGTCACAGTGAAGGCCGTCCCCTCCCCCGCCGCGCTGCGCACCGCGATTTTTCCGCCGTGCCGCTCCGCGATGGCCGCCGCAATGGACAGCCCCAGGCCGTAACCCCCCGTCTCCCGAGTACGGGCGGCGTCCGCCCGGTAAAAGCGCTCAAACAGATGGGCCTGGGCCTCCGCCGGGATAGGCTCCCCGGTGTTGTGCACGGTGAGCGCCGCTCCCTCTCCCCGCTCCAGCCGCACCGTCACCGTCCCGCCGGGCCCGCAGTATTTGCAGGCGTTATCCACCAGAATAGCGCACAGCCGCCGCAGCTCTTCTCCGTCTCCCATGACCTCCACGCCAGGGGCCACGCTGCTCTCCAGGGTCAGCCCCGCCTCAAAGGCTACCGGCTCGAAGGACATCACGCAGCCCTCGCACACCTGGGACAGGTCCGTCCGCTCCCTGGGGCGGCCCCGGTCCCCCGCGTCCCCCCGGGCCAGGAAGAGCAGGTCCTCCACCAGCCCCTTCATCCGCAGCCCCTCCTCCCGGAGGTGCTCCACCCACCGGCGCTGGCTCTCAATGGTGTCCCCCGGGTGGCTGAGCAAAATTTCCGTGTCCGCCAGCAGCACCGTCAGGGGCGTTTTCAGCTCGTGGGAGGCGTCGGCCACAAACTGCTGCTGCCGCCGCCAGCTCTCCTCCACCGGCCGCACCAGCCGCCGGGAGAGCAGCGCGCTCACCCCAAAGAACCCCGGCAGCGCCGCGGCCAAAATCAGCATGGCGGTGAGGGCCTGCCGCCGCACCGCGCCCCGCTCCCAGCTCAGATCGGCAAAGGCCAGCTCCAGCCGCCCCCCTCTGGACCGGGCCAGGAAGCGCAGGCCCATTTCATCCAACCGCCCGGACTCCCCTCCGGCGGCCAGCGCGCCCTCCACCGCCCGGAACACCGTCTCCTCGTCCAACGAAGCGTTGAAGCTCAATGCCACCCCCACCCGGCCCCAGCTGTCCGACACCGCGTAGAAAGCGGGTATCCCGGTGCGCAGCTCCTCATCCTGGCTGAAGCCGCCGGCAAAGGGGCGCAGCGGGTCCAGCGCCGCCTCTCCTTGGTCCAGCACCGCCCGCAGCACCCGCTCCGTCTCCTCCTGGTACTGCCGGGCGGCGGAGATGGTCTGGACGGCCAGCGCCGCCGCCAGCATCCCACCCAGCAGCGCCGTGATGACCAAGATGAATTTCCAGCGCAGTTTTTTCAGCATGGCGTTTCCCCCTGTGCCCCGTTCAGCGTGGCCGCACCGCACTCCCCCGCTCTCTCCACTTTATGATATTCAGTATACCACCCTGTCCCCGGCAAATCAATTCTTTACCGGCCCAAGCGGCGGAGCTTGGGACAGCGGAAAATTTTTATTTGAAATTATTTTGAAAAAACTCTTTACAAGCGAGGAGAACTATGATATCATCCTAACAGTAATGATTCCTATTAGCAAATTTTTGGGAGAGGAGCCGCCATGAACAACGTGCGTCAAAGCAAAAAAAGGGACGCTATGCTGACACTGCTGCGCGGCACCACTTGCCATCCTTCGGCGGACTGGGTCTACCAGCAGCTGAAGGCGGAGTACCCCGACCTCAGCCTGGGCACTGTCTACCGCAATTTGAACCATCTGTGCGGCCATGGGCTGATCCGGAGGGTGGGCCCGGTGAACGGGCAGGAACGTTACGATGGGACGCTGTCCCCCCATTCCCACTTCATTTGCAACCGCTGCGGCACCATTCTGGATCTGCCCCAACAATCTCCCGGGCAGAATTGGCTGGAGTCCGCCAGCGTGCAATATGGCTTCCAGGCGGAGAGCTGTGAGTTCATTGTACGCGGCCTGTGCCGCACCTGCGAGGACCAACAGCCATACGCCCAAAATTCAACATTGGAGGAAAAATTATCATGAAAAAATGGATCTGCCCTGTCTGCGGTTATGTCTACGAAGGCGAAAATCCCCCTGCCGAGTGCCCCGTCTGCCACGTCTCCGGCTCCAAGTTCACCCTGCAGGAGGGCGAGATGAAGCTGGCCGCCGAGCATGAGTACGGCATCTACGCCAAGACCGTGAAGAACAACCCCGACATCAGCGACGAGGACAAGAAGTATATCTTCGAGCAGCTGATGGCCAACTTCAACGGCGAGTGCGGCGAGGTGGGAATGTACCTGTGCATGGCCCGGATCGCCGCCCGGGAGGGCTACCCCGAGGTGGCCCTGTACTGGGAGAAGGCCGCCTATGAGGAGGCCGAGCACGCCGCCAAGTTCGCCGAGCTGCTGGGCGAGGAGCTGGAGCCCAACATGAAGGCCAACACCGCCAAGAACCTGGCCTGGCGTGTGGACTGCGAGTTCGGCGCCACTCAGGGCAAGTTCGACCTGGCCGCCTGCGCCAAGAAGAACGGCCTGGACGCCATCCACGACACCGTCCATGAGATGGCCCGCGACGAGGCCCGCCACGGCAAGGCGCTGAAGGGCCTGCTGGACCGGTACTTCAAGTAATCCGGCGCACAGGAGGATACATCATGGACAAGTACGCGTGCCCCTGCGGCTATGAGTATGATCCCGCGGTGGGCGACCCCGACAACGGCATCGCCCCCGGCACTCCCTGGGAGCAGGTTCCCGACAGCTGGGTCTGCCCCGTATGCGGAATGGGCAAAGACGTATTCGAGAACGCCTAACTAGCGCTCTTCATGGAGGGGAACAGGGTAACCTGTTCCCCTCCTTTTTTGCGCCCAAACGCGAGTCGGTGTGCAGCTCCCGCATACTGCTTTTTCAGCGTTCCCCTGTTACCGGCCCTCCACTTTTATCAGTGAAACCGGGCGGTCCTTGGGGCTTTTCAAGCTCTCCCGGTGCCAGCGCCCGTAGATGGCAAATACTTTTTTCACTATCTCCAGCTCCTCCGGGCTAATGCTGTCCAGAAGATGAAATAGTTCGTCAAAAATCGCCGCTTTCATCTGCTGGGAATAGCGCTCGTACTCCTCCAGTCCCAGCGGCGACACCATGAGTATAATGTCCTTTCGGTTCCCCTCCCTGTGGTATTTCTCAAGCAGGCCCTTATCCACCAGCTTCCGCACATACTTGGAGAGGGTGGCTTGGCTGAGGCCCAGCCGCTCGGCGTACCATTTCATATTTTTGTGCTGCTCGGCATATTCCAGAATATGCTCCATAATCTGCACCTCATAGGGCGAAAAGCGAATTTTATCCCCAAAGAGCTCCGTTTTACAGATCTGAGAATATCCGTTGGCGGAGCGGTAAAAATCCCCCACAATATCCCGATACGCACCCATCCATTCCAGTTTCATCTCGCGCTGTCCTTCCTTTCCCGTGTTCTATTTATTATATCATACGAGAAAACGCCTGTAAAGCTGAGTAATTTTGGCATTCCACACAAAACAGGCTTTGTATTTTTGTGTAGAATAAATACTTGCCATCGGAAACTATTTATTCTATACTGTTAATAGTTTCTTCACAAAGCCTTTGGACCTGATCCAAGAGAGGAGCGTATTTGTTATGGAAAAAACCAAAAAAACAGCGCAAATCGTCCTTTGCATCTCCCTGGCGCTGATGCTGCTGTGCGGCATCGTCGTAAACGTCGTGCAGACCAGCGGCGGCAAGGTGGTCATGCGTGAATTGACCATCGAAACCGACAGCGGCTACACCATGTCGGCCTATCTGCTCGTACCCAAGACCGCCACAGCGGAAAACCCCGCCCCCGCCATTGTCACCAGCCACGGCTATCTGAACAACAAGGAAATGACCGACGCCAACTATGTGGAGCTCGCCCGCCGGGGCTTCGTGGTGCTGGCCATCGACCAGCCCGACCACGGCGACTCGGATGTGACCCCCGACTTCTTCATCCTCGCGCCGGACGGCGTATACCAGGGCGCCCTCGCCCTCAGCCGCATGCCCTTTGTGGACACCGCCCGCATCGGCGTCACCGGCCACTCCATGGGCAGCTGGTCCGTCAACGCCGCCATCCAGGCGGATAATCTGAACGAAACCCCGCTGATCGCCGCCGCCCTCATCCACTGCAATGACCCCCTTTACCAGGACGCCGACGGCAATTTCGCCAATCCCTACGGAAGCCGCGACGTGGGCGTGATCTCCGCCATATATGACGAATTCTTCGGCACCTCCGTCAGCGCGGACGGCAAGCCCCTCAGCTCCCCCTACTTTATGGAGACCGCCACCGCGCAGACCTTCCTGAACTTCGGCCGCAATCCCGCCGAGTCGGAGGTCCGCCAGGCGTACACCGAATACCGTGAGGACGTGGACGGCAAGGACACCCTGCGCATCGTCTACCGTCCCCCCATCATCCACCCCTGGTCCCACTTCTCCGCCCGCTCCGAGTCCTACATCTGCGACTTCTTCTCCAAAACGCTGGGCGCGCCCAACCCCATTGATCCCAGCAACCAGGTCTGGCAGTGGAAAGAGGCGTTTAACTTTGTGGGCGTGATCGGCCTGGTGCTGTTCCTGTGCTCCTTCACCACGCTGCTGGTCTTTACCCCCACCTTCGCCTGCCTGCGCGCGGACGAGACCGTAAAGCCCATGCCCGTCAAGGACAAAACCGGGAAGCTCTGGTTCTGGCTGTCTCTGGCAGCGGGCGCCGTATTCGGCTGCCTGGTCTACCTGACGCTGGTGAACATGGGCAATTCCATGGCCGTGGCCCAGGGCGAGGCCATGGGCCTGGGTCTGTGGTCCACCGCCTGCGGCCTGTTCACCATCCTCAGCATGGCCGCGTACTACTTTGCTTACGGCAAGAAGAACGGCCTGGATCTGGCCGAGCGCGGCGTGAAGCTGCCGCTGAAGAAGCTGGGACTGAGCGCTTTGCTGGCGCTGATCGTCGTCACCGTGGCCTATGGGCTGGTGTTTGTGGAGGACTACTTCTTCCTGGCTGACTTCCGTCTCTGGACCCTGGCCATCAAGGCCTTTGAGCTGCCCATCCTGCGATACCTGCCCTATGTGCTGCTCTTCTTCACCTACTACATCGCCATCTCTGTCGCCACCAACTGCTTCAACTACAACGACATCGGCGGCAAGGCCAACGGCGTGATCTGCGCTGTGTTCGCCGCTCTGCCCGCGGTGATCCTGCCCGCGATCCAGTACGGCACCTACTACTCCACCAATCACATGATGTGGTACCAGCGGACCATGGCCGACCCCAACTACCCCATGTACGTCCTCTGGCTCTTCCCCATCATCCTGATTCTGTTCGGCTCCACGCTGATTACCCGCGTCATCTACAAGCACACCAAGAACCCCTACATCGCCGGCATCATCAACGCCCTCATCGTGGGCCTGCTCACCATCACCAACACCTGCTCGGTCTTTGTGGGCTGATCGAAAGAGAGCACGGCTTAATAAAAAATAGAGCAAGCGATTTCTCGCTTGCTCTATTTTTTTAGGCGCTGTTTGAAACTCGGCAATGCGCTCACCAGTATGCCAGATTACTTCCCCTTACAAGTTCGCGAACATGTCCATCTGCTTTTGGAGCTCCCCGACGATCTCCTGATTGGCGTCCATCCGTCCGGTGATCCCTTCCATATCGTCCACCAAAACGCGGGTGCTGCCGGCAGCGCCGCTGATCCCGGAGGCCGCCCCGTCTATGGAGCTGGAAATGCTGGAAATTGAGACGGCGATCTGATCCGTGGCATTTTTCAGCCGGTCCACCCGGTCGTTGAACTCCTCCATGGCGTGCCCGATATAATCCGAGTCCTCCCGATACTGCTGTCCCGCCTGAACAGACCGCTCCAGCTGGTCCGCGATGACCTGGCTCAGGTATTCGGCCAGCTCGCGGGCGCTGCTGGCCAGATAGTCCACCGCTCCCGTCACAACCTCGCTGACCTTCTGGATATGGTTTGCGGTCTCGGCACAGGAGTCCGCCAGCTTGTGGACCTCCTGAGCCACGACGGAAAATCCGGCCCCCGCCGAGCCCGCCCGGGCCGCCTCAATGGAGGCGTTGACGGCGATGAGGTTGGTGGAGGACGATATGCTGAGAATGTCCTCGGTCAGTACCTGAATCTGCTCCACGCTGTGACTCTTTTCAATGGCCTGATCCAGCATGGCCATGATGGCTTCCGTCTTGCCCCGGATCACCTCGGTCTCCGTATGGGCGGTACGCTCCATCCCCTCAGCCCGTTCCCGCATTTCCGCTGAGTAGGCGGTAATGGCGGAGCACTCCTCCGCCATGCGCTGGGTATCCCCCTGGGTGCCGGCGGCGCTGGAGGTGATGGCGGCCGCGCTGCCGGCGATTTCCTCCAGCACGGCGGAGAGCTGCTCCGTCAGTTCCGAGAGGCTGCGAACGCTGTCGTTGGAATGCTTTGTCCGCCGGCGCACCTCCCCCACCACGCCGCTGATCCGGTCTGAGCTGTCCTGAAGCGTGCTCATGGTGTCCCGGATGGGGGTGAGCACATACTTTCGTATGATTCGGAACGCCGCCGCCACCAGGAAAATGCCCACGATCAGGGTGATGGCGCTGATGGCCAAAGAGATCATGTAGACCAGCGTAAGCCGCCCCCGCGCCTCTCCCGCCTCAGCGCTCACCGCAGCGGAAAGCGCGTCAATCTCCGCCTCCGCCGCCTCGCCCCAGCGGGCCACGTCTCCGTTGGCTGTGGCGTATGCCTCCTGCGTCTTGCTGGCGGCGCTGGCGCTCACCAGATAGACCAGAGCGTGCTTGAATTCCGCGTAGCCGCTGAGCAGAGACTGGTACGCCGCTTCCTCCTCTTCGGAGACAAAGTCTGCGTAGGCGCTCAGCTTTTCATCCAGCGCCGCCTCCTCCGCCTTGATCTCCTGCACCAGCTGGATCATGGTGGCGTGGTCCTCCGCCACGATGTGAGACAGGGCCAGGCGGTGGATGTCCATAACGGACCGCCTGATCTCCTCCAGCCGCTCTTCGCTGACCATGCTCTTATCCACGATGCTCCCCGCGTTGGCGTGGACATTGTTTATGCTGAATACCGCCAGGATATTGGACAGCAGCGTAATCAGGCCCAGCAGGATAATGGGCAGGATCAAGCGCTGCTGAAGTGTCAGTCTGCCTTTCATGCGATTCCCTCCCAATGTATGATATGCTCAGCGCTCAATTACGCCTTCCACCATCCGGTCCAGCTGGGCCTGAAGAGACGCGCCGGAGGGATTTCCTTGGGCCATGCTGGCGGAAAACTCCGCCACAGGGTCCCAGAACTTCCCTCCCACCCGCTGGAGCTGCGAGTAGTTGGACTGCTCCAGCAGGGCCGCAATGGCCAGAGACGACTGAACCTCGGGGGAGTTGGCCGCGCTGACATTGGCCGGTCCCTGACCTCTCACCTCAAAGCGCAGGCGCTGGTTTTCCTCGCTGGTAATCCACTCCGCCAGCCGCGCCGCCCAGTCCGGATGCGAAGAATAGGCGTTCACCCCGATGAGCTTGCAGCCGGAGAAGGACGCCATCTGGATCTGCTGTCCCGCGCAGGTGTATGCAGGCAGCTTGGCCGCTCCCATGTCGGTGCCCCACGCCTCCTCTATGGCCACCGCGTTCCACACGCCGCTGATGCCGGCGATCACGGTGCCGTCCCGCACGCCGGCGAGAAAATCTCCGTCCGTCCGGTTGGAGAAGGCAGGGCTGGCCGCGATGTCCAGCATGGCCCGGGCCACATCTGTTCCCCGAATGGGACCGTCGGTACTGTTCCAGGTACAATAGTTGGTCAGGCCGTCCTCGTTGAGCCCTACCTCCAGCCCGGTGTTGCCGAAGAAGGCATAGACGTACCAGGCCGAGGACCAGTCCATGGACACCAGCTTCTCCGCTTGGGCGGCCACCTCCAGCATCCGCTCCAGGCTCTGGACGTCCTCGCCGGTGAAATAGGCCTTATTGTAGTACAGGAAATAGCCGTTATCCGCCGTCAGCGGGTAGGCATACAGGGTATTCCCCACGCTGGCCGCCTCCACCGCGGCGGGGAGAGATGCGCTGCGGATGGCCGCCTCGTCCGCAATCGGGTCCAGCCCGCCTGCGGCGGCCAGCGCGGCCACTTGGTCGTCGGCAAAGGCAAACACGTCCGCCCCGCCCTCCAGATCGCCCAGCAGAGCGTCCTTGCAGTTGGATTCGCTCTGAGGCTGATAGGTAATCTGAAAATCGGCCTGCCCGGCATAATGCGCCTGGAAGGACTCGAATATCTGTTTAAGCAGGGCCTCATCCTCCTCGGCGCCCCATACGGTCAGCGCAACGGTTTCCGTCACCGGCCGGCTCTCATCCGGAACAGGCGTCCGAGCGTCGCAGGCGGCAAGCAGGAATAACAAACAGGCGGATAAAATTAGAAGAAAAATCCGTTTTACCATGGTTCCCCATTCCTCCCATCAATTGCGGAAACATTATAGCATTCCGCAGGCTGGATTTCAACTAAAACTCAGCGCCGCAGTCTAACTTGTTCTTCAGTCTTTCTAAACGCAAAGCATATTTTGCAGAAAATAGCTTGTGATTAGGCTTGATTTTCTCACTGCCATCATTTAAAATAGATCTTATGGGCTGGGAAAGGCCTGATAACAACATGGGGAGGCAGCCGCAATGCAGAAACGCGTTTTGGTGGTAGATGACGACGATATGAACCTGATGAGGACCAAACGGATCCTGGGATATGACTACGATGTGTTTTTTGCCAGTTCAGGGGTTGAGGCGCTGGATACATTGAAGCGTGAAATGATGGATCTCGTTCTTTTGGATATTGAGATGCCCAGGATGAACGGTTTTGAAACATTTGAACGAATGAAGGAATTCGTCCCTGACATACCCGTGATTTTTTTGACGGCGTCGGGACAGGAGGATGATGTGGTCAGCGCAATCCGGCTGGGTGCGGTGAATTACCTGAAAAAGCCGTTCCCGCCGCAGGAGCTGCTGGCGCGGGTTACGCAGGAGCTTGAGAAGCAATGAGAGCGGAGGAGCAAATAAGCAGACACCTGCTGCTGGCTGTTATTGTCACAGTATTCAGCGCAATGCTGGGTCTGGTTACGGCCGTTATGGCGTGGGAACTCTGGATGGTCCCCCTGATGGCGGCCGGCTGCTTCAGCGTATGGCTCCTGCACATTGCCAAAATCGGTTCAAACGCATTTTATGAAAATCTCTGCGCCGGATTGATTTTACTGGAATTCTTTTTCTTTGGCGTACACGCATCCACCCTTTATGAGATCCCCGCTGTGGCCTGCGTCGTGATTCTTGCCCTGTTCATGCTGAACAAAAGATGGGTCCTGTATGTGCTTCAGGCTCTGTATGTGGTGGACCTGCTGTACCATGCGCTGATTCTCCATACTATTTCCCGCAACATTGAGTTCCAGGATGCCTTTCGCCTGGGACTTGGTGTTGTTATGACCTTTGGCGGAGCCGCGCTGGCGGGATACTGGATCAAGCGGCGCACCGCCCAGCGGAATTGGTACGAGCATGTCTTTACCGAGCTGGAGACAGCCGGAAAGCAAAACGCCGTCTTTTTGTCCAACGTCTCCCACGAGCTCCGCACGCCAATTAATATGGTAATCGGAATCAGCGAAGTAGCGCTGGGAAAAGAGCTTTCTCCTGACGTGCGAACGGATTTGAACTCCATAAAGCTGGCGGGAAAGCGCCTGTCCAACCAGATCAACAATATGCTCGACTACACGGAAATCGTGGAGGGTACGCTGACGCCGGCCAAGGAAGAGTACATGATTACTTCGGTGCTGAACGATGTAATCACCATGACCGCGCTTCAGAGCAACCGGCAGCACCTGGAGATCGTGTTCGATATCGACCCGAAGGTGCCGGCGGTCCTTATCGGAGATGCGGAAAAGATCTCCCATGTGCTCAAAATCCTGGTGGAAAACTCGATTAAGTTCACGGAAGACGGCGGCGTAAACGTCCGCATCGGATACCGGATGGAAAGCTACGGCATTAACCTGATCATCGACATACGCGATACGGGAATCGGGATGACAGATTCCCAGATGCTCCAGATGTACGACGACTTTTACCAGGCGGATTCCGGAAGCAGCCGTTTTGTGGGCGGGCTCGGCCTTGGGCTCCCCATTGCCCGAGGGCTGCTGAACGCTATGGGCGGCTTCATCCACTTCGAAAGCAAGGGCCGGGAGGGCCTGCACGCCCATATTGCGATTCCCCAGGGACTGGTGGACAAGCGGCCCTGCATTATGCTCAACGAACCGGATAAACTGTGCATCGCGTGCTATTTCAGGCCAGAGCGGTACAGCTGCGACGAGGTGCGGGAATACTATGACGGGCTGATTTACAATCTGGTGGAAGGGCTGGGCATCAAAGGGTATCAGACGCATAATTTTGAGGGCCTGCTCAGATTGCAGCGCACCCAAAAGCTGACCCATGTGTTCATCGCCCAGTCGGAATACGAGGAGAACCGCGTCTATTATGAAGATCTGGCGGCCACCCTTCAGGTCGTCGTGATTGCCGATAAAGAGTTCAGCCTGGACAGCGAGAGCAGCCTGCTTATGATACATAAGCCCTTCTCCGCCCTTTCCGTTGCAAACCTGCTCAATGGAGAGCTGGGCGCGCGCGGCTTTGCGGAAGCCCAGGCCGCGGGCCGGAAGCCGTTCACCTGCCCCGGCGTGCGGGCGCTGGCGGTCGATGACGAAGAGATGAACCTGGTGGTAGCCAAGGGCGTTTTGGGAAGCTATGGAATCCAGGTGGATACCTGTCTGAGCGGACGGGAGGCGGTGGCGCAGTGCGACAGCGTTTCCTACGACATTATTTTCCTGGACCATATGATGCCGGGATTTGACGGCGTGCAGACGCTGAAAAAGATCCGGGAGCTCCAAAACAGCGTCTATCAGGATCTGCCGGTGATTGCCTTGACCGCAAATACTGTCAGCGGCGCGCGGGAGATGTTCCGCGGCGAGGGATTTACAGAATTTGTCCCCAAGCCCATTGAGCGCACGGTTTTGGAGCGGGTGCTGAGAAGGGTGCTGCCGAAGCATCTCATCCAGTATGTCGAAGAATCCGCAGGCACGGGCGGGGATGCGCCCAGCGAAGAAGCGCAGGCCGTTCCGGCTCCGGCGGAGGAGACGCACGCGGCGCCTGGTCCGGCGCAGCCCGCGCAGAGCCCCCAAGCCGCCGTTTTGACCCAAGCCCCGGCGGACGGGCTGGCTCCCCTCTACGACCGGCTGGCCCAGGCCGGCATCAATGTTGAGGTGGGATTAAATTACTGCGGCGGGGACGAAGGCTTTTTCAGGGAAATGCTGCAAATGTTCCAAGCCCAAAGCGGAACCAAAAAGGCGGAGATCATTTCGCTGTATGACGAAGCCAATTGGGCGGACTATGCGGTGAAGGTCCACGCATTAAAGAGCACATCGCTGACCATCGGCGCGGAAGCCCTTTCCTCGCAGGCAAAGGAGCTGGAGCTGGCCGGCAAAAGGGGCGATGCGGACTTCATCCGGGAGCACCACTCTGCGCTGATGCATGCGTACGACGAGCTCTGCGGACAGCTCGCCGCACTATAACGCATCCCGGAATTTTCCCATCGTGCCGTATTGAAAGGAGTGGGAGTCGGCGTGATTAAGAAATGGTTAGACATCCTCTCAGATCACAAAATCAGTATGCGGGAGCGCATGTTCCGCATTGTGACCTTGATCTGCATGATTGCGCTGGTGTTTACCCTGCCCATGGGCAGAAGTATTTTGAACATTGTGATCCTTGTGGCAAGCCTGACGGCCATCGCAATGATTGTGAAGATCAGCGTTCGCAAAGCGTGCATCCAAACAGGGGCCACGGCTATCGTTGTCTTGCTGCTGGTGCTGTTCCCGTTCACGTTTTTTTCCGCCGGAGGCTTCTACAGCGGAGTGCCGGAGTGGTTCGTACTTTGTTTTCTTTATATCTGCATCACCTTGCAGGGAAGGCGCATGGCCGTGTTTTTCGGATTGTGCACGGCGGAGACGCTGCTCTGCTATGGCATCGCCTTTTATTTCCCGGAGGTCGCCGCCCTGAACACCCAGCAGCGGTCCTTCTTTGATTCCGCCTTTTCCATGATTATGGTGGGCCTGCTCACCAGCGTGCTGCTCATGTTCC